>Ga0075418_10000249_pt1 | contig 54068 bp, 49 predicted proteins | sample SoiMetdeltSBSDD2_FD_81776 | JGI IMG/M metagenome (GOLD analysis project Ga0075418, IMG submission 81776) | Bulk soil microbial communities from a Populus tree surrounding site in Tennessee, USA - Soil MetaG P. deltoides SBSDD2 | ecosystem: Environmental > Terrestrial > Soil > Tree plantation...
ATTGCTGCGCATCAGGGTCGACGCGATCGCCGCCGACCTCGCACAGCAAGAATACACGCGCTGACTGACACGCTTGCGACCCCTTACGCAGTTCCGCTCTGCAATTTCCCCGCGATTCTTATATGTAAGGACTGCGCCGGGGGCGTGCGGACGGAATTCGCGGCGGACTGTGCCCGGCGCAGTCCTCAAAGCTCGTGCAAGTGCGAGACCGTGTGCTCCTCCGCCGTCACGAACTCCAGCAGCGCCGCCCTTCCGCTGTCCGTCGCCTTGCGCGCGCGACCGATGGCGGCCTTGATCTCTTCCGGGTTGGTGACGCGCTCCGACCATCCGCCCATGGCTTTTGCCATGTCAGAGTAGTTACCGCCCAGGTCACACGTCTTGAAGATATCGTGCGATGTCTTCATGTGCCGCGTCTCCCTTACTACAGCGGCGATTCGACGCCGAGCTTGCGGACGTAGTTCTCGTGCCGGAACAGGAAATCCGCTCCGACTACGCGATGGGAAAAGCCCGCGGGGGTGAAGCGGTAGTCGATGAACCCGACTTCGCGCGTTCCCCAGTGCAGGGCATCGGGCCGTCCATTGACGCAGGCCGTCGACGGCGCCCAGATGTGATAGATGCCATCGAGCGAGAACGCGCGCGTCTGGTGCTTGTGCCCGGTGGAGATGAGCCGCACGCCGTGGCGCCGGGCGAGCGCGAGCAGCCGGGTGCGGCTCGCGCGGTCGAGACACGATTGGCGGAGGGTCAGGTCATCCGGATCGGCATCCGAAGGATGGTCCAGGAACAGCGGCTTGTGCGTGAAGAGCGCGATCGGCGCACCCGCGTGATCCCGCAGGTCGTTCTCGAGCCAGTCCCACTGCTCGGCCTCGGCCGGCTGACCGCCGCTGCCGAAGAGCTGGGAATTGAGACCCAGAAAGCGCCAGCCGCCGGCGTCGAACGCCCAGCGCTCCTCGCCGAAACAGCGCAGGAAACGCGCACGCCGCTCGTCGTTGACGCGTTTCTCCATCTTCCCGAACAGCACGTTGTCGCCGATGTCGTGGTTGCCGGGCAGGATGCGGCACGGCACCGGGAGCCGGGAAAGAGCATCGCGCGCGAATGCGTGATCCGCCTCCGCGTCCGGGTCCTCCAGCACGATGTCGCCATTGACCACCACGAGGTCCGGCAGCTCGCGGGCGATCCACGCCGCGACTTTTTGCCAGTTGTCGCGATGGTAATCGTGGGTCCCGCTCAGGTGGATGTCGGAGACCTGGACTATCCTGTATTCGACGGGCGCGCTCACCGTGTCATCATTCTTTTCACCGGGATCACAGTTCGTGCAGGTGAGACACCGTGTGCTCCTCCGCCGTCACGAACTCCAGCAGCGCCGCCCGGCCACTGTCCGTCGCCTTGCGCGCGCGACCGATGGCAGCCTTGATGTCTTCCGGGTTGGTGACGCGCTCCGACCATCCGCCCATGGCTTTTCCCATGTCCGCGTAATTGCCGCCCAGGTCGCGCGTCTTGAAGAGATCGTGCGAGGTCTTCATGTGCCGCGTCTCGACGGCCATGCTGCTGTTGTTGAGGACCACGGTCAGGATGGGAATGCCCGCGCGCACGGCGGTCTCGAAGTCGAGGCCGGTCATGCCGAACGCGGCATCGCCCATGAAGTTCACGCAGAACTTGTCCGGCGCGGCCAGTTTCGCGCCCATGATGAGACCCAGGCCCGTTCCCAGCTGGTGCGATTTGCCCCAGCCTATGTAGGACCTCGGCCCGCCGGCGCGATAGGTGGGACAGATCTGATAGCGCGGGCTGCCCGAGTCGTGGGTGACGATTGCCGTGTCCGGATCCACCACCTCGTTGAATTCGGTGATCACGCGATACGGGTTGATGGGCGTCTCCCGTGACGAGGTCTTCGGCGACCACTTTTCGAGCCAGCTGGCGCGCAGGCTCCAGATCTCCCCTTGCACCGCCTTGCCGTCGCGCGCCTTGCCCTTCAGCAGATCCTTGCAGGCGTCGATGAATTGCCGCAGCACCAGCTTCGCGTCGCCCAGGACCGGATGATCGGCGTAGTACGATTTGTTGAGGTCGATGGAATCGGCGGTGCTGTGGATGATGACTTTCCCGCCGGGGATGTTGGCGCACATGTTGTGCTTCGATAGCGACGAGCCGATCGCGAAGACGAGGTCTGCTTCCTTGAGGAAGCGGAACGCCGCGCCGTTCATCGCCGCTTCGGCGCTGCCCAGCGCCAGTGCGTGGCGCTCGGGGAACGCGCTCTTGCCCGCGAGCGTGGAGTACACCGGGATCTGCGTCAGCTCGGCCAGCTCCACCAGCTCCTTCGTCGCGTCCGCGTAGAGCACGCCCTGGCCCGCCTGTATGACGGGTCGCTTGGCGGCGAGGAGCGCCTTGGCGGCGGAGAAGACGTCCTCCGGATTGGCCTGCGCCCTGGCGATTTTCACGGGGCGATAGCTTTCCACCACCGCAGGATCGACCTCCGCGTTGCCGACGTCGACGGGTACCTCCACGAGCGCGGGCCCCGGCCTGCCCGAGCGCATCTGCGTGAACGCACGGCGCAACGTGTCGCCGACCCGCTTCGGATGATTGACCTGCTCTGCGAACTTGGTGACCGATTCGTAGGTCCGGATGGAGGAGAAATTGGGAAAGACGCGATCGCGCTCCAGCGGGTGGCCCAGCGGCAGGAGGAGCATGGGGACGGCGTCGGAGAACGCGGTCGAGACGCCGGCGAACGCATTTTCCGCGCCAGGGCCGTACTGCATCGCGAACGCACCGGCCGGAGTGCCGTTCTTCACACGCGTCCACCCGTCGGCGATTCCCACACCGACGCGCTCCTGCCGGCAGATCACGGGCTTGATGCCAGCCGCGGCGGCGGCCTCGATGACCGGCGTCGTGGGAAACGAGGGCAGGATGTGGATGCCTTCCTTCTTGAGTATTTCGGCGATGGCGTCGATGGTTCGCATGAGTGTCTTAGCCTCGTTTGAAGTTTGAGTCGGTCACAGCGCGAGCAGTCCCGCGGCGGTGCCGCCGAGGATCATCTCCTTCTGCTGCGCGGTGAGGTCGTTGCGCCTTTCGATGCCCGCCACCGTCTCCGGGAACCTCGAGTCGAAATGCGGGTAGTCGGTCGCCATGCTGATATGGTCCGCGCCCAGCTCGGCCACCGCGTTGCCGAGGTAGCGCTCGTCGGCCTCGCAAGTGACATAGCAATTGCGCTTGATGTACTCGGACGGCGCCATCCGGAGCGCGGCCCCGCCGGTCTCCTCGGCGTAGCGTTTCGCCCATTCCCAGTCGTCGTCCATGCGGTGCATCCAGTAGAGCAGCCATTCCGTGCTGCATTCGAAGAACGCGACGCGCAGGCGGGGAAATTTCTCGAAGACGCCGCCCGCCACCAGCGCGATCAGCGCGGTGGTGCAGTTGTTGGGCCGCCCGGCGATGTGCAGTTTGAAGAAATTGTCGAAGCGGTTGGTCAGCTCCCCGACGCTGTTCGGGTGGGCGAACAGCGGCACGCCGAGCTCCTGCGCAGTGGCGTAGTAGTCGTAGAACGACGGGTCGTCGAGGTTGCGCGGTCCGCAGTACGACACGAGATGGCCGGCCTTGAAGCCCTTCTCCTTCACGCACCGGGTGAGTTCCGCCGCCATTCTGTCGGGGCAGCCGGCCGGGGCCGCCGCGCACGGCAGGAACACGTCCTCGTGGCCCCGGACGAGGCGCCCGACCCAGTCGTTGTAGCAGCGGGCGAGCGCCGCGCCGAGCTCTCCGGTATTCAGCGTGGCGATGTTGATGCCGGTCGGGAAGAGGACCTGCTTGTCTATGCCTTCCCTGCGCGCGTCCGCGCGCCGGCGCTCCATGTCGTAACCGCCCTTCTGGCGGTCGGCGAGCTCCGGGTCGTTCTTCGGGTCGTAGACGTAGGGGTGCCTGAACGCGGCGTTCGCGTTCTGGTCGCCGGGCTCGAGCGAGTGGAGGAAGCGCGTCGCGTGCGCGCGCCCGGCGCCGGCGCGCTGCGGCGTGAACTGCGCGAGCGCTCCTTCGAGGCGGTAGACCTCGTCGAGGAAATAGCCTTCCCGCAGGTGCGAATCCAGGTCGACGATCATGACTCCTCCCTTCAGCGCGCGCCGGGCAGCGTCACCGTCTCTGCGTTATCGTGTCCAGCAGCGCCGGCTGGCCGGCCTTGACGCGCGCGATGGCGCGCTTCAACGCCGGCGCGACGTCCTTGCCGTGCTCTATGGGTCCCTCGGCGTACCAGCCCATCGACCTGGCGAGCCCCGCGAAATCCACAAACGGCTCCTCGAGATCCATCCCGATGTGGGCGCGCTCGACCGGGGTGCCGCGCTGGCGCGCCATGCGGATCTGGTGCTCCCAGTCGTTGTAGTAGGCGCGGTTGTTGTACATCACCACCAGCAGCGGGATCTTGTGCTTGACGGCGACCCATAGCGCGCCGGCGTCGAACATGAGATCGCCATCGGGTTGCAGGTCGACCACGAGCCGGCCGGCGTCGCGGTGGGCGAGCGCCACTCCCAGCGAGATCCCGATCTGCGTCGCCGTGCCCAGCGACTTGCCGGGATGGCGATAGGGCCGGTCGAAATCCCAGAGCTTCAACGCCCAATCTTCCAGCGTCCCCGCGGTGAGCACCCAATCCTCGCCCCGGATCGCCTCCCACACCTCGTGGGCCAGCCGCGGCAGGGGTATCGGGGTCGCGTCCCAGTCCTCGCGCGCCTGCTGCGCCCACTTCGCGCGCGTTTCCTTGTGGCGCTCGTGGGTCCTGCGCGTGCGCTCCTGGATGCTCTTCACCAGCCCGGGGCTGGCGGATATCTTCCCGCGCAGGAGCGCGGTCAGCTGCGGAATCGCGAGCGTCGTATCGGCGAGGATGCGCAGCTGCGCGTGCTTCAGCCGCTGGTAGTCCATCGCCCAGCTCGACAGCTCGAGGTCGCCGAAGCCGATGTCGATCCAGACACAGTCGCGCGGCTCGATGGCGGTGAGCTCGCGCGTCTGGCTGACGAGCTCGGTCGTCGCACGCTCCCAGTCGCGCAGGTCCAGGCACAGGATCAGGTCGGCGTCCCGGAACACATCTTTCACCATGCTCACGTTCAGCGGATGGCAGTTCGGAAAGTTGAGGCGGCTCTCCACGTCGTAGACCGGCGCGCCGAGCGTCTCGGCGAGCTCCACCAGAGCCTCGAATCCCCTGGGATCGCGTCCGACGAATTCAGCCAGGATCACCGGCCGCTTTGCTTCAGCCAGCATGTCCGCAGCGCGCGCCAGCGCGGACGGATCGGCGGTGAATTGCGCCGGAACGGGCATCGAGTCGCGCGGCGGCAACGGCACGTCGTGGTCCAGCGGCTGCTCCTGCAGCCAGGCGTCGTAGCACATGTACACCGGCCCCTGCGGCTGGCTCATCATGACCCCGTAGGCGCGGGCAAAGGACTCCGGGACGCCGTCGACCACCGTCGGCTGGTAGTCCCACTTGGTGTAATCGCGCACCGCCGAGCCCTGGACGAGGGCCGTGTGCGTCCAGTCGATACGGGGCCGGCGCCTGGTCTCGTCCATCGGGCCGGTCGCGCCGACGATGAAGATCGGCACGCGGTCGACGTAGGCGTAGTAGATGGCGAGGTTGGCGTGCAACAGGCCGACGAGGTTGTGCAGGATGGCGACCATCGGCTTGCCGCTCGCCTTGGCGTAGCCGTGGGCGATCTGCACCGCGGTTTCCTCGTGCTGGCACAGCATCATGTACGGCCTGTTGCCGCCGTAGTTGACCATCGAATCGTGCAGCCCGCGGTAGCTCGCGCCGGGATTCAGCGCCGCGTACGGCAGCTCGTAGTGATGCAGCATGTCGACGATGACGTCGGAACCCCAGCGCTGGCCGGCAGCGGAAGATGGGTTCGGCTCTTTTCGTTGCGTGAGAGGTTTGGGCATCGCTTGTCGTCCTTCAGTCGCATGATACGGCCACCAGCGGTTATAGCCAAAAGGAGCATCAACGCCAAGGCCGCGGACCTTCGGGGTGTGCCCGCGCACACCGAGTCACAGCGTGCCCCGGCCTCGGTCTCCGGAACGGTGGTGCGGGACGGGGCACGGAGCCGCTGCGTCGCACACGCTTCCACTTTCCGGGGCCGCTCGCTGCTCCCGCACCCTGCTGCGCACACCGAGTCGCAGCGGCCCCCGAGCGTGTCCAATCATGCATACTTACCCCATGCGCGTCATAGACTTCCGCCTCCGGCCGCCGCTCAAGGGCTTTCTCGACATGGTCATGTATGCGGATCTCGAGCGCACGGCCCGCATGGCGGCGGGCATAGGCATGAGCCTCCCGCCATCCGTGCGGCAGAAATCGATCGGCCTCATGTTCCGGGAAATGGATGAAGCAGGCATCGAGGTCGGTGTCGTGCCCGGCCGCGTATCGCCGGTGCTCGGCACGATAGCCAACGAAGACGTGAAGAGCATGGTGGGTCAGTACGAGGGCCGGCTCGTCGGCTTCACGTCCGTCGATCCCGTCAATCGGCGTGCGGCGACCCGCGGCATAGAGCTCGACATGAAGGAAGGCATGAAGGGCGTCGTCATCGAACCGGGGCTGCTCACCCATCCGATGCATCTCGACGACGCGCGCCTGTACCCGATCTATGCGTACTGCGAAGACGCGAAAGTGCCGGTGCTGTTCATGGCCGGGGGCAACGCGGGTCCGGACTGCTCGTACACCTCGCCCGAGCACATCGACCGGGTGGCGCGTGATTTTCCGGAGCTGAAGATCATTTCGGGCCACGGCAATTGGCCCTGGACGGCGCAGATCATCCACGTCTGCTACCGCCGCCCGAATATCTACCTGTCACCCGACATGTACATCTTCGGAATGCCCGGTGCGGCGGACTATGTCAACGCGGCGAACGGCTTCATGGCGGAGCGCTTCCTGTTCGCGACCGCCTATCCCCTGATGTCGTTCAAGGACGGAATCGAGACTTTCCTGAAATTTCCGCTCAAGGAGCGCGTGATCGATCTCATTTTCTACCGGAACGCGGCCGGGCTCCTCGGCATCGCGTGAACTCGCATATGAAGGCTTCCTTCGACTTGCAATCCTGGCGGGGCGTATCGGCCACCGTAGTCGTCGCCGCGTGTCTGGCGACCGGCGCGCCGGCCCAGACCTACCCTGCGAAGACGGTGCGCGTGATCATCCCGACCGGCCCGGCCGGCGGCTCCGACCTGCAGGGGCGCCTCATGTGCAAGCGACTTACGGAGACCACGGGTCAGTCTTTTTTCGCGGACAATCGCCCGGGCGCATCGGGCATGATAGGCGCGGAGCTGGTTGCGAAAGCGGCTCCGGACGGCTACACGCTCCTCGTCACCTCGTCACAGCTCGCCATCTCCACGGCCGTCTACCAGAAGATGGCGTTCGATACGCTTAAGGATCTTGCGCCCGTCGGACAGATCGCCTCCGCCCCACAGCTCCTTCTCGTGCACCCGAACGTTCCCGCAAAGTCGGTCAGGGAGCTCGTCGCGCTTGCGCGGCAGAAGTCCGGGAAGCTCAACGCGGGATCGAGCGGCACCGGCTCGGTCAACTACATCGCGCTGGAAATGCTGCGGCAGGCCGCCGGCATCGACGTGGCGCACGTGCCCTACAAGAGCGGTGTCGCAAGCGCGACGGCGCTGATGAGCGGGGAGGTGGACTGGATCTTCACGGGCGTCGTGCAGGCGCAGCCGCTGCTTCGATCGCAGCGCGCACGCCCCATTGCCGTCACGTCGCCAAAACGCTCGCCGCTCTTCCCGGACGTGCCGACGCTGGACTCGATCTATCCCGGTTTCGTATCCGGCAACTGGTACGGCATGTTCGCACCGGCGGGGACGCCGGCGGCGATCATTACGAAGCTCAACTCGGAGATCGTCAGCGCGATCAGGACTCCGGAGATCCGCGACTTCATCACGCGCGAGGGCGCCGAACCGGTAGGTAGCTCCCCGCAGGAATTCGGTGCTTACCTGAAGAGCGAGATCGAGCGGTATACGAAAGTGGCGAAGGCCGCGAATCTCACACCGAACTGACGAGCACTGGGGACCTAGCGTTCCTGGCGGTACGCGACGAGCTCGTTGCCTTCGCTGATATAGATGCGATTGGCGATGTTTCTGTTGAGACGCTCGACCGAGATGGGTCGATTGACGCGATCGGGCGCGATCCAGTAGATGGTGGTCAGCTTGGAACCGGAACTGGAATAACCGATTCCCTCCACCTTGAATGCATCGAAGGCGCCGGCCGGTACCGTCTTCCGTTCTCGCGCCGTCACTTTGAAATCGTATTGGTAGGACAGCTTCTGTCCTTCTGTGCCGGTGCCGATGTAGCGAGTGGACCATTTTGTGCCCACACTGTACTCCGTAACGAAAAACTGTTGGGGTGTGGTCGAGAACACCTCGCGCTTCGACCTGAGCAGGTTTCCGAGCAGATCCGTGACTGTGTCACCGAAAATCACTTCGGTGTCGGTGATTTCCGTGACAGTCCGTGTGCTGGGTGCCGACTCGACCTTCGTCAGCAGGTCGAAGTTGCGGTAGCTGTAGCTGTCTCCGACCCGGTAGGCCGTGTTGGCCCTGGCGCTGCCTTTCGTATATGGATTCTCGGGGGCGGACACGATCTCGATCTTCTTCTCGCCTTGCCTGGCGAGCGTCTGGTCGAGCCGCAATTGGACGAGCTCGGCGAACTTGCCGCGCGGATACCGCCGGAGATAGTCTTCAAATGGATCCGGCGTGGTCGCGCTCTTGATTTTCTCCCACAGCGCGAGCTCCTGCTGGAACTCCCGCTCCGCCTCCGCCTCCGCCAGCCTTTTCACTTCCTTCGGCGGGATGAACCAGAAGTCGTCTTCGAGCGACGTGCTTTCCCACGGCAACTGCAGGCCCTTGGAGCGGAGCCGGACGCCCAGGCGCACCCGTTTGAACACGTCCTCGATCCTTGCTTCGGGTACCTTGATTTCCCGCAACAGGTGCTCGGTGTACAGCCCGTGCTCTCCGCCCGTTCCGTCGATCGCCGTGTTGCCCGGCGCCGTCGCATAGGCGAGCAGGGTACCAGGAGGTGCATCGAGTTGCGACAGTCCCTTCTGTTCCAGCCGCGTCGTGCTGCCGAATGGATTGTCGCGGCAGGCATCGAGGATGACCACGTTCATGGGATTACCGGCCTTGCGCATCCCTTCGATCAGTCCGTTGAGGTCGACTCCACGCTCCCGCAGCTCGTTTACATCGGCAATCTCGGCATCGACCGGGAGGAGGTAGTTGCGCCAGGCCAGTTGCGCGCCGTGGCCCGCAAAGTAGAAGAGGCCGATCGCCTTGTTCTTCGAGAGGCTCCCGCCGAATTCCCGTATGGCCTCCTGCATGGCCGAACGGGACAGATCCGTGCCAAGCGTGACAGCGAAGCCCACGCCTTTGAGCGCTGCCGCCATAGCGTTGGCGTCGTTGAGCGGATTGTTGAGGGGCGCGCCGGGATACCTGCTGTTGCCGACGACGAGCGCGTGTCTGGGGGCGCGCAGCAGAGCCGTGCTTCCGCTCTGGGCGAAGAGATCACTGCAAGGGAGAATCGAGCCCGCTGCGCCGGCGAGTGCTGCTCCCAATGCCCGTCTGCGACTTATCCGATGCATGGCCGCCGTCCTGGTTTCGATCTCATTCGTGAAATTTCCCGTCTCCTTTCCCACCGGATGGGATGGAGACTATTCGACCTTGATCTTCGCCCGCAGCACGACCTCCCGCCATTGCGCGATTTCCTTCTTGATCTGCGCATGCAGCTCTTCGGGCGATCCGCCGATCGGAACCAGGCCGTCAGCGGAAAGCCGCTCCACGACGTCGGGCAGGCGCACCGCGCGGGCGATCTCGCGATTCATGCGCTCTACGATGGCTCGCGGAACGCCCTTCGGACCGATGATGGCGAACCAGTTTACGGCTTCGTAGCCGGGGACGCCGGATTCCGCGATCGTGGGGATCTGCGGCTCGGCGGCGAGGCGTTGCGCCGAAGTCACCGCGAGTGCGCGCACGCGCCCGGCCCGCGCCTGCGGCAGCCCGGTCTGCGCCGGCGCGAACACGATCTGGATCTGGCCGGAAATTAGATCGATCATCGCGGGTGCGCCGCCCTTGTATGGAACGTGCGTCATCTGCACCCTGGCCATGTCCAGGTACAGCTCCGTCGCAAGGTGCGTGATGCCTCCCTGGCCGGCCGTGCCGAAGAGGATCTGCCCCGGCCTGGCCTTCGCCAGGGCGGTCAGCTCGCGCATGGTTTTTGCCGGCACGGACGGATGCGAAATGACGACGAAGGAGCCTTTTGCCGCCAGGATGACGGGCGTGTAGTCGGCCAACGGGTCGAACTTGAGCGGATAGACGCTCGGATTGATCGCATAGCTCGGAGGGACCAGCGCGAACGTGTAGCCGTCAGGCTCCGCGCGGATGCCGGCTTCGATTCCGATACTTCCACCGCCACCCGGGCGGTTGTCCACCAGGATCTGCTGACCCAGCGCCTGCGCGAGCTTCTGCCCTAGGAGCCGCGCGATCACGTCGGTTCCGCCGCCGGGCGGGAACGGAACGATGATGCGGACAGGCTTGACGGGATACGTTTGCGCTTGCGAGGCCGGTATGCAGCAGACGGCGATTGCGGCCGAAAATATCGGCCAGGCGATCGAGTGAGGGATACGCGACACGTGATATCCGTTGTAAACGTAACGCCGCCCTGAGGCGGCGTTTTACTGGTCACCGGTCACTGGTCACCGGTCACTGGTCACGCCCTTCCGGCTAAATCTTCATCTCCAGTATGTACAACCCACCCGTAAAGCGATCCCCCGCATACACCAGTCCGCGATCATCCCAGTACACGTCGTTGATCTGGACCGCGCCCTTCGGCGACAGGGCCGGCGCGCCCGGCACGAAGTAGGCGACTTCCTTCGGCTGGAACGGGTTCGACAGGTCGTAGGCGCGCACGCCGCCGTTGAAGAACGTGGCGAGGATGATGTCGTCCGAGCGCCACGAGAGCTCGCCCGGGTAGTTTTCGTACAGGTTGTGCGACCCATAACGCCCGCCGCGCTTGCCGAACACTTCTACCGGCGGCAGCGGCAAGGTCGAGATCGGCACGAGGTTCTTTTCGTTCCGCATGTCGAACACCCAGGTCGGCTTGGGCCAGTCCGCGCCGTCGTCTTTCGTGCACTCGTCGCTGACGATCAGGAGTTCCTTCGAGAGCAGCGGCATCACCGTGTGCGTGAAGCCGTTGAAGGGCGGCGAATAGTTGAAGTGCGAGATCGCCTTCGGCTTCGACTTGTCGCTGATATCGAGCACCCAGACCCCGCCGTCGATGTACCCGACGTAGGCGCGGTTCGACCGCTGCGGGTAGACCTGGATATTGTGAGGGCGATAGCCGCCGTCGAACTTGGGATGGCGGGGGAGCTCCGGCTCCTTGTCCCCGTCGCGCTGGCCCGGGTGCCACCAGCGGCCCACTTCCACCGGCTTCGACGGGTTGCGCACGTCGACGATCATGTAGAACTGGTAGTCCTTCGAATTGCGCGGCTTGAAATCGGCCGCTCCCGATGAGATATGCAGATATTCGCCGTCACCCGTCCAAACGCAGTGCACGCCCAGCGAGTGCGGACCGGACGTATCGAAATGCGAGATCTTCTTGGGCTGCTCGGGGATGCTGATGTCCCAGATATCGAAGCCCGCAGGCGTCATGCCGAAATCGCCGCGTATCTGGTGCGCGACGTACATCTTGTCGCCGAACACTTCGAGCGAGTTGGAGCGCATCTTCGCGTGCGGCAGCTCGGTCTGGATGATCATCTTCGGGTTCTTGGGATCGGTGACGTCGATCGCCGTGAAGTTCTTGGGCGGGCCCTCGTGCCCGAGCCAGATCACCCGGCGGCCGTCCTTCGTCTTGTGCATGCCCATGCCTTCGCCCATGCCGCCGAACCCGCCCATCTCGTGCTGTGAGATGAGCTTCATGTTCAAGCTCAGCGTCTGGTCGGCCTGGCGGCCCCTGCCCATCGATGCTTCAGCCATTTATTCCTCCTCGGTTGCTCCGGCACCGCTTTCGCGCGGGCGGAATTCTGTCGGTCGTGCAGACTGTCGCGCGCTTCCGTCCTTGACCACATTGTGGCTGGCGCAGCCGCGCAACGATAGCGAACATATCACTTTTTCGCCGCGGAGCCTCGCGGGCCGTGGAGTAATATACACGGCGATCCGTGGACTCGTGACGCGAGAAGCCGCGCCTGGACCGCATGCGAAATCGGCCGCGCTCGAGGAGCGTATCTTGCAACCGCAACCTTGTTGACATGGGGGAGATATGCATATCCTGAACGAGGGTCTCAAGTCGGTGGTTCGCCTTGCCGCATTTGCGGCGTGCGCATGCGCGAGCGCCGTTGCAGCAGCACAGGCTCCCGCCCAGCCGCCTGCGCAGCAGTGGCACGTGCCCCTCCAGGCGGAGGGCAAGACCGTGAAACTGTCCGATCACGTCTACCTGATCCCCGACTTCAAGGTCGGGATGGTGCCCAACGTCGGCATCATCGTGGGCACGAGAGGCGCGCTGCTGATCGATCCCGGCATGGGATTGAAGAACGGCCAGGTCGTGCTGCGTGAAATGCAGAAGGTGAGCAAGGGCAGCGAGATCTACATCGTGAACACGCATTTCCATCCCGAACACGCCACCGGCGACATCGCATTTCCTCCCGGGACCAGGCTCCTGCGCGCGACGGCGCAGCAGCAGGACGTGGAGGAGATGGGTATGAAGATGGTCGCCACGTTCGCCTCGCGCTCGCCCGAGATCGCGGATCTTCTGAAGGAAGTCACCTTCCGCCCTCCAGCGGAGACCTTCGAAAAGGAGAAAGTGGTCGACCTGGGCGGCGTGCGCGTCCGCATCATCCGCATGGGTCCGGGGCATACCCGCGGCGACACCGTGGCGTTTGTCGAAGGCGACGGCGTGCTCTTTTCCGGCGACCTGGCGATGAAGGGGCTTTTCCCGGCCTTTGCGACGCCGCAGTCGCGCAGCGAGTCCTGGCTCGCGAGCCTGGACGAGATGGAGCGGCTGAAGCCGCGCATCGTGGTGGGGGCGCACTACGACGTGACCGACGCTTCCATCATCAGGGACTACCGGAGTTTTCTCACCGCGCTCCGGGCGCGCGTGGGCGAATTGAAGAAGGAGGGCAAGTCGGGGGACGAGACCGCGGAGATCGTGCGCGGCGAGTTTGCCAAGAAGTATCCCGACTGGCAGCAGCCCATCCGGGTGCACGTCGCGGCGAACGTGGTTTACCGCGAGCTGCCTTGAGGAAACCCCATTAACAGGAGGAAACGGAGGTAGCAGAGAGAGCTTGTCTTGAGTCCTCTGTTTTCTCTATTGCCTCCTGTAAGAGAATTTGCACTCAGCTCTTGGCGCCTTTTGAATCGCTGTCTGTGAACTCTGTGTTCTCTGTGGCAGGAACTTCTACTCGACTTTGGAGCGTAGCGGATCATGTTTAGTCTGAAAGGACAGGTCGCCCTGATCACGGGCTCGACGAAGGGCATCGGCAAGTCCATCGCGGAGGAGATGGCCAACGCCGGCGCGAAGGTGGTCATATCCAGCCGCAAGGCCGATGCCTGCGAGGCGGTGCGGGCCGAGTTCGAGGCGCGCGGACAGGAAGCGATCTCGGTGCCGTGCAACGTCGGGCGCAAGGAAGACGTGACGAAACTCGTGGACGTGACGCTGAAGAAATGGGGGAAGATCGACATCCTGGTCTGCAACGCGGCGTCGAACCCGGCGTTCGGGCCGATGCTGAACGCCAACGACGAGGTGTTCGACAAGATCATGCTCACCAACGTGAAGAGCGTGTTCTGGCTCGCCAACATGGTGCTGCCGCAAATGGCCGAGCGCGGCGGCGGCAGCATGATCATCATCTCGAGCATAGGCGCGCTGCGCGGCAGCAGCCAGCTCGGCCTTTACGGGACCTCCAAGGCGGCCGAGGCCGGCCTGTGCCGGGCGCTCGCCTGCGAGTGGGGGCCGAAGAGCATACGCGTCAACACCATCGCGCCGGGCGTGGTCAAGACCGAATTCGCGCGCGCGCTGTGGGAGGACGAGACGCGGCGCAAGGCGCGCGAAGCGGCCGCGCCACTGCGGCGCCTCGGTGAGCCGAAGGACATCGGCGGCATCGCGGTGTTCCTCGCCTCGGAAGCCTCCGCCTATGTCACCGGGCAGATGATCGTTGCCGACGGCGGGGTGACGATCGCCAGCGAGCGGGGCTAGAAGAACAGTGATGAGTGACTGGTGATGAAAAATAGTGATGGGAAACTGGTGATGAACAGCGCTCAGTAACGCGCGTCGCGCCATCCCTCATCACCAGTACTCATCACCATCTCTCATCACCATCTCTCATCACCATCTCTCATCACCATTAGTCATCATCACTACTCCGTCACCGCTGGTATATCCATGAAAATTACCAAGGTCGAAACCATAGTCGTAACGATGCCCATGCTCATCGAGGGCTCGGTGCTCCCGCAGCAGGGCGGCAAGCCCCGCACCAGCATGGATACGCTCCTCGTGCGGGTGGATACCGACGAAGGCGTCAGCGGCTGGGGCGAGGGATTCGGCCATCGCATTCTGCCGGCGACGAGGACGGCGATCGACACGCTGGTCGGCCCGTTGTGCGTAGGGCGCGATCCGACGGCCATCAGCTCGCTGGTGGAGGAGCTGCAGCGCTTTCTGTCCGGCGTGGGCCGCAACGGCCCGGCGATGTACGCGCTGTCGGCGATAGACATCGCGTTGTGGGACATCGCCGGCAAGCTCGCGAAGCTGCCGCTCTACCGGCTCTTGGGCGGCGCGCCGCGCAACGAGCTGCCCGCGTACGCGAGCCTGCTGCGCTACGGCGAGCCCGCGGCAGTCACCCAGTACACGGAACGCGCGTTGAAGCGCGGCTACCGCTACATCAAGCTCCACGAGATCACGGTTTCCCCGATCAAGGCCGCGCGCGATGTCGCCGGACCCGATATCCCCATCATGGTGGACTGCAACTGCCCGTGGACGGTCAGCGAGGCGATAGCGATGGCGCGCAAGCTCGCGCCGTTCAACCTGAAGTGGCTGGAAGAGCCGGTGTGGCCGCCCGAGGACCACGTGGGCCTCGCGCGCGTGCAGACCGAGGGCGGCATCCCGACCGCCGCCGGCGAGAACGCAATGCTCCCCGAGTTCAGGAGCATGCTCGCCGCGGGCGCGCTCGCCTACGCGCAGCCGAGCGTCACCAAGGTGGGCGGCGTCACGCAGCTGCGCAAGGTCGCGGCGCTCGCCGACGCGCACGGCGTCCCCACCGTGCCTCACTCGGCGTACTTCGGGCCGGGCCTGATCGCCTCGATCCACTGCATCGCGGCCATGTCGCGGGAAAGCCTCGTCGAGCGCTACGATGCCGATTTCGCGGTGAACCCGCTGCACGACGCCATCCTTCCGGATGCAAAGGGCTGCATGAAAGTGCCGCAGGGACCGGGTCTGGGAGTGGAGCCGGATATGGCTGTCGTCGAGAAGTTGCGCGTGCGCTGAACGACAAGGCAAGACTGAACCGCCACTTCGCTCGTCCCGGCCGCGGGAGCTGTCTCGGGCCTTTCTGTGCGGGTATATTCCCTCCGAGCCGCGAGAGGGAATGTCGATGAGTGCCGAGGGTGGCCCACGGTTATTGACGCTGGCGTGGGTATTGCTCCGCGTGGGCGCAGGGGCCTTCGGCGGTCTGGGCTCGACGCTTTCGATGCTGCAGCGACATCTGGTCGATCAGCGGCACTGGCTCGGGGAAAACGACATCAGCGAGGCGCTGGCGATCACGCAGGCCTTGCCGGGCTCGACTGGAATACAGATAGTTGCGTATCTCGGATCGCGGCTGCGCGGCTGGCCGGGAGCGATCGTTGCGGTGACGGCATATATCGCGCCCGCTGCCACGCTGATGATGGCGGCGGCGGCCGCCACGCTGGCTTTGCCGGACCGCCCGTGGGTCAACGGAGCCCTGGCAGGCGTGCAGATCGGGGTGGTCGGGCTCCTCGCGGCTTCGATGTGGCGGTTGTCACGCAGCGCGGCGAAGGGCCGAGCGCTGAAGGTGGCACTGTTGGGCGGCTGCGTGCTCGGGTTTCTCGTTCCCGCCCTCGTCGTGGTGATTGGAGCGGGGCTGGTCGGCGCGCTCATTGCCACGGAGCGCGGCGATGGTTGAGCTGTTTCTGCGCTTTCTCGTGGTCGGCGCCACGGCTTTCGGCGGAGGCGGGACGGCGCTGCCGCTCGTGGAGCGCATCACCGTTGCGGAAACGGGCTGGCTCACTCCGCAGCAGTTCGCCATTGGGGTGGGATTCGCGTACGCGACGCCCGGGCCGATCCTGATCCTGGCCGCGTTCGTCGGCTATCACGTGGCGGGCATTGCCGGTGCGCTGGTCGGCACCGTCGGCGTGTTTGCCATTCCCGTGATCCTGGCGGCCGGCTCCGCGGGGGTGGTGGCGCAACTGAAACGGCACGCGCGATTCCGGGTGTTTGGGCGCTTTGCCGCCGCGGCGGCAGTCGGGTTGCTGGCCGTTACGCTCGTTACCCTGGCGCGGCCGGTGGTCGAGTTGCATCCGGGTCTGCTTGCGGGCTCCGTATTGGTGTTCGCCGCCGAGCGCCTCGGGGTCTCTCCGGTGCTGCTCCTGGTGATCGCGGTCGGCGCTGGGGCGGCCGCGGGTGCGGTGGGCTGGTTTGCGTGAGGCTTTTGCGGGCGTTTCTGCTAAGGCCGGGGCTTCGCCGGCCGGCTGACCGGCAGGGCTGACGCCGCAACGGCGATGTCGCGCGCAACGGCGGCGAGCGCGCGGCTGTAGGCGGCGGCGATGCCGGCGTGGCCGGCTTCGGCCGCGGGCTCTTCGACCGTCGAGCGCCCGACGCGCGCTTCGCCCACGCCCGGGCGCACGCTCCACAGCACGTCGACGGCAACGCCCGTTCCCATGGTCGCTTCGAATTTCTGCACGTCCACCGCGATCCGCACGTCGGGAGGCAGGCCGGGCAGGGGGCTAGTGCTGACTGCGTGGCCGGGGCCGAGCTGCTGCGCGAGATTTCCGGCGATGACGCGCGGTATCGCTTCCTGCAACGGTTCCGCCCAGCGGTGGAAATCGTGGATCTCCACGCTGTTCGAGGCCGTGCGCGACACCATCTGCGGGCGATCCACGACACCTGGAATGGCGACCCGCGTCACCAGTACCCGCGTGGCCGCTGCTGGCCCGGTTGCGGATTCCGGACGGACCGGCGCCGCTTCGACGCTCAGCGAGTAGAAGTTCGTTTTGGGAGAAGGAGCGCCGCCACAGCCGGCGAGCGCTATGAGCGCGATGGAGACTGCAAAAGCGTGACGCCTGACCCCTGGCCCCTGACCCCTGACGGCTGTTGCGAAGCTCATTGCGTATCGTCCTTCCTGCCCCGCAGGAGCGATTCGGGGTGGCGTTCCAGCGAGTCGGCGAGGCCGCGCACGGCCTGCGCCGCGCGCCTGACCTCGCGCAGCGTGGTCTGCAGATCGCCCTGCAGCGGCGCGTCCTCGGCCAGCAGGATCTGCGCTTTTTCCAGCGTGGCCCGCGCGTCCCCCAGCGTCGCCCTCACCTCCGGCGCGATGTCGGTGCGAATCTGCGCCGACAGGGCGCTCATTTCCTTGAGCGTCGCCTCGAGCTCCGTGGCGGCCTTGCGGAAATCCGCGGCGACCTCGGCGAACGGCACTTTCTCCAGGTTCTTCGCCACGTTCGTCACGGTGTTCTGCAGCTCTTCGAAGCCGCCGGGCACCGTGGGAATCTCCGGCGGCGTCTGGCCCGCGTTGATCTTCACCCGCGGCTCCTTGGGGAAGAAATTGAGAGCGACGTAGGCTTGCCCGGTGAGCAGGTTCCCGGTGCTTAGTTGCGCGCGCAACCCGCGGTCCACCCAGCGCTGAAGCGCTTCCACGCGGCGGCCCGGCTCGTCGGTGGGTCCGCGCTCGCGCATGCGGGCCGACAGGCGCTCCGGGTAGATCACGATTCCCACGGCGGGACGCACCGAGCCCTGCTCGCGGTTGAAGTCGAGATCGATGCTCGTGACTTCGCCTATCTCCACGCCGAGGAAATTCACGGGGGCGCCGACGGAGAGGCCGCGTACCGAGTGGGTGAAGTAGAGGATGTAGCTGTCCTTGATCGTGTAGATCTCCTTCATCGCGGAATCGCGATTGGAGAAGAGAGTGAAGGCGGTATCCGGGGCTGCCGGCGCCGTCACCCGCGTTTGCGGCGGCGTCTCGAACGCTATGCCGCCGATGACGATCGCGGTCAGTGACTCCGTCTCGACCCGGAAGCCACCCGAATCGAGCGCGATCGCCACGCCGCTCACGTCCCAGAAGCGCGTCCCCGCCGTCACGAAGCGGTCGTACGGCGCGTTGACGAAGACCTGGATCACGACGCCCTTGCCTTCCTTGTCGAGCTCGGTCGACACGGTCTTGCCGACACGCACGCGCCGGAAATAGACCGGCGAGCCGACGTCCACGGAGCCCAGGTTCGCCGCGCGCAGCGTGAACAGCCGTCCCGGAGCGTCGGTGGTGATGGCGGGGGGCTGCTCCAAGCCGGTGAAAGAGCGCCGGCTGGGGCCCGATTTTCCCGGATCCATCGCGATGTGCGAGCCGGTCAATATGGTCCCCAGTCCGAGCGCCTGCCCGCCGGTGATACGCGGCCGCACCACCCAGAACCGCGTGTCCTCGACGACGAGGTGCTTCGCCTTGGAATTGATCTCGGCCTTGACCAGGATATTCGGGCCGTCCGTCAACTCGATGGCCTTCACGATGCCGATGTCGATGTCCCGGTACTTGATCCGCGTCCTGCCCGCCTCCAGGCCCTCGCCCGAGTTGAACGTGATCTCGATCGCGGTGCCGATATTCAGCACGCCTTGCAGCGCAAGCCATGCCGCTACGCCCAGTGCGATGACCGGAATCACCCAGATGAGCGGCGCCCAGCGCGACCGGCGCGCATCAGCCACCGCCTCGGGGACGTCCCCTTGCGGGACCGGCCCGGGTTGCTCCGGAGGCGGCCCGCGCCGCTCGGAATTGTCGGGTGCATCAGCCATGGTCGAACCTGCGGCGGCCCGGAACGGCTGCATCCCACAGGAGCCGCGGGTCGAAGGCGCGCGAAGCGAGCATCGTGAGCACGACGACGGCGGCAAAAGCGGGAGCCGCCGGCCCGACCGAAACGTCGGCAAACGGGTAGAACTGCACCAGGCCGATCAAGAGTCCGCCGACGTAGATGTCTACCATGGACCAGCGGCCGATGAAGTCGGTCACGCGGTAGAGCCGGGTGCGCTGCAGTGCGCCGGGCGCGTCAAGGCGCGCGCTCACGAGGAGCCAGGTGAGAATGAACATCTTTGCGAGCGGCACGGCAAAGCTCGCTACAACGATCACCACCGACAGTGGCCACGCACCCTGCGACCACAGCCGGATCGCGCCGCCCAGTATCGTGTCCGTGGTCTGTTCGACGAGCGATTGCGTTTCCAGCACAGGGAGGACGTTGGCGGGGATGTACAGCGCGTACGCCGCGGCCAGCAGGGCCCACGTGCGGATGAAGCTGTCCGGCTTGCGCGCATGGAGCGCGCTCCCGCAGCGGGCGCACGAGGAAGGCGCAGGCGCCGCCGCTGGTCCGCGGTTCAACAGCCCGCACAGCTCGCAGGTCAGCAGGCCGGCGTGCGCCGCCATCACGGTCACACGGTCCTCCCGGAGGTTTCGGAGGTTCCCGCGGGGCCGGCCCACAGGTCGCGCACGTCGAAGATGGAGTCCGTCATCGCGAACAACAGCATCATCGCGCCGATTGCCCAGAATCCCGCCTGCACCTCGAGGTCCGCGATCTGCGCCAGGCGGTGCATGCAGACCACCGCGGCGAGCACGAACACTTCGACCATGCTCCATCGGCGCATCGTGACGAGCAGCCGCGACGCGGCGGTGAGCGCGCGCGGAACCTTCCCGAAGCGGAACGGCACGAGGAGATACAGCAGGGTGGCGATCTCCAATCCCGGCAGCAGGACCAGCGTCAGGTATACGAGGACGCCGAGCGCGGTCATGCCCTCGTTGTGGAACGCGCGGGCGATCCCGGTGAGCGTCGCCGACACGTGCTGCCCCTGCAGGTCGAGAGACATCACGGGAAATACGTTGGCGATGATGAATAGCATCGCGGCCGCCAGCGTGAGCGCGAGCGTGGCGTCGAGCGCGCTCGGAATGGCGCGATGGATCAGAGCGTCGCAGCGGCGGCAGCGCACGACGCACGGCGCGGCGCATTCCGGTTCGCGCTGGACGAGGTCGCAATCCGGGCAGGCCGTGAAACCGGGGCCTGGCGACTCGTTCGTATGGAATGACCCGCTGTGAAATGCCATCGGCAACTGACTCCCCGCGAGCTGCATCCCCGCGCCCTGCGGTTGGAGCGGCGGCCCCGGACAAAGTTCAGGCGGATGACATAATCCCGGACGCGGTGCGCATCCGGGCGAGAAGGGGAATCAGGTTCGAGGCGTGTCAGGCGTTGTCTGACACGGCCATACCGGCTCCAGCCCCTTGGCTTTCATCGCGGCCCCTGGATTGGGGGTCGCATAGGATGCGACCTCTTATCGGCAAATGGCCGCGATTGCCGGCTACGGGCCGCGGGCCACGAGTCATCCAGTTTAGCCCGCCGGCGGTCAGGCCGCGACCGCGGTTTTCTGCATGGCTCGCGCGGACTCGCGTATCCACTGGCCCACCGCCTGCGGCGTCTGCTGCGGCGGCATGAGCGGCGAGAGCGTAACGATCGGCATCAGCTCGCGCAGCGTGTGCGCCGCGGAGGTGGCGTGCGACGCGTCGTCGCCCGACATGACGGCGGTGGGGACTTTCATCGCGAGGAGCTGGTCGCCGGTCGCGCCGGACGGCATGGTGTCGTTGAAGAGGTTCAGGCGCGACTGCTGCACGTGCGCGAGGTACCGATCGCGGTCCTGTTTCACGAACGCCTGCGCGAATTCGGGATCAGTCGCGATGACCGAGGTCCACGGCCCGCCGTCGGGATCGCCGGCCCAGAACGACTTCAGCTGCTTCGCGCGCTCGACCGCAGCGGCGAGGCCGTGCTGGCGCACGAAAGCCGCATGGCCGTCGAGCTTTTCGTGACCCTTTTTCATCCAGCGCCAGCCGCCGACCGGCCAGTGCAGCAGCAGGCCGAGGCAACGATCGGGGTAGTAGTGACCGATGGCAGTCGCCACCGAGCAGCCCATGCACCCGCCGAGGATGAACGCTTTCTTTGCGCCCACGTGGTCGAGCATCGCTACGGCATGGCGCGCGTAGGCTTCCCAGGTGAAGGTTTCTATCCTTCCGCCCGAAGCGCCGGCCTCGCGACGGTCGTAGGCAATGACCTTGAACTCGTCCGCGAGCGAATTGAGCGGATCGAGCGGCTTCCACGTCGCATTGCCGCCGCTGCCCCACTTCGCCATGGTGGAGTCGAACCCGCCCGGGGCGAGCATGAGGAGCGGTGTGCCGTTGCCGGTGACCTGGTAGATGGTTTTGATGCCATCGATCGTGGCGGATGCCATTTGCGCTCTCCTGAAGGGCGTGACTCGTGACCCGTGACCCGTGACTCGTGGCCCGAAGCTCGTAGCTTCTGGCTCGATGTTAAGTCAGGACGTGCGCACGCGCCATTTCGCGCGATGCGAGGACGAATGGCCAGCATGCGGTCCCGCGACGCGGGCTGTCTGATTTTCGATCTTGACCAGCGTTTTGCGGAATCTTTTAGACAGCTTCCAGTCTAGTAGGATAGCGCTTCGCCGGCGCGGCGCGGCGCTGGTTTCCCCTTTCGTCCATCTCGATCGAGGAGGAGTGACATGTCCAGCGTTGGATACCACGAGCCCATCGAAGAAATGTCGGATGAAACGCGCGATATGCATCGCGCCATCGTCTCCCTGATGGAAGAGCTTGAAGCCGCCGACTGGTACAACCAGCGCGTCGACGCGTGCAAGGACCCGGAGCTGAGGGCGATATTGAGGCACAACCGCGACGAGGAAAAGGAGCACGCGGCCATGGTGCTCGAATGGATCCGCCGCAAGGATCCCGCCTTCTCGAAGGAACTGAAGGACTACCTGTTCACGACGAAACCGATCGCGGACCACTCATGAGTTTGAAATAGCGTGATGCAAAATCCTGGCTTTTCAGTGCTTGATTTGCGGGTCACCGGTCACTCGTCACTGGTCACGCGCTCCCATGATCCGGTAACGACAGCCAGCGTCCGGGGAGGAATGCGCTTCAACGCCGCCGTCTCCCGCTCTTGATTGAGGGTTGCCGCGAACCGGACGTTCCTGCGGATCTCCTCGAGATACAGGTGCAGTCCGCCGAAGTGATAGCTGCTGTAACGGTGGCTGCCGGCCAGATCCTTGTCGAGGCGGCGTGCCGCGCTCGCAAAAAACCTCGGCGTTTTCATCACCAGGTCCTCGCCGGACTCGAACACCACGTCCTCCCCGCCGTCGGGGAGACGCTTGCGCGCGATTCCGCCTGCCACGAACTCGGGATACAGCCGATCGCGGCATTTCTCCAGGTAACAGCGGTCCGCCATCTGCGCGATGATGTCGGCCGAGCCGAGGAGGCAGCCGAGGCGCCTGTAACGGGTACAAGGCACCGCGATTTCCGCGACCGGAACCTCGTAGCCGGTGAAATGGATCAGGGTCGCCGCCGCTTCGGCCAGATCGCCCATGCCGATCAACGGGAGGTACGAGCGCAGGAAGCGCGCCCCGCGCGACACGTGCGTGAGCGTCAGCTCGGCGCCGTTGCAGCTCGTCGTGTCCTCCAGACTGCGCACGTAACCGGCGTCATGGAAGAGCGCGGTAACGATACCAAGGCGGAAGAGCGCCGCGCCGAGGCTTTCCGGTCGCGCCACCGTGCGCTCGTGCCCCTCCAGCAGCCGTGCCATGGCGAGCGTCACATCGAGCACGTGCTGGATGTCGTGATAGGGCGTGTCGCACGCGTGAAAGCCCGGAAACCAGCCATTGTAGAGCCGGTCGAGATCATCGAATGCCTGCTTGATCGCGGCGCCGGAGTAGCCGGGATAGAGCCGGGAATAGATCCGCGCGACCTCCGCGCCGACGGCTGCCGGATTGGTCACGTCGACTTTGCTGGCTACGTCCAGATTATTGCCTTGCCGGTTCATCTGACTGCGTTCCAAGGAGGCTCCAGGAACCGGTCGTCTTCGCAACTTTCATGCCGTGGGCGGCGCCGATGAGCGTCGCTGTCCGGCCGACAGGCGGAGGAGCCCGGGCGCGTATGGGGTTGCCTCCGTCAATAGGCCGTCGTCGCCCGCTGGCAAGTCGACAGGTGTCGGCCGGGTTTTTCAATCAGCGCCGTCGCTTAGTGACTTGCGGATGGCTGCGAGGCGCCGTAACATGTTACGTGACATGTTGCGAGGCTTGCCATGAAGGCTTTGAAGGCACACGAACGCATGCGCGGCTACCGCGCCCGGCAGAGGGCTGCAGGCATGCGCCTCGTCCAGTTGTGGCTGCCGGACACGCGCTCGAAGCGCTTTGCCGCGGAGTGCCGGCGCCAATCCCGGCTGCTGAAGGGCGATGCGGCGGAGGTACAGGCGCTCGAGTTCATCGAGCAGGCGGGAGCGTGGACCGACGATGCGTCGAGGTGATCTCGTAACGGTCGCAGCGCCGGGCGACTTCGGCAAGCCGCGACCCGCGCTGGTCGTTCAGTCCGATCTGTTCGAGGAACTGCCGAGCGTAACGCTGTGCCTTGTCACCAGCGCCCTGCGCAATGCGCCCATTTTCCGCATTACGGTCGACCCGTCACCGGAAAACGGCCTGCAGCGCATCTCCCAGATCCAGGTGGACAAGAGCTTGACGGTGGCGCGTGAACGGGTGGGGAGAATCATCGGCCGGCTCGACGACGCTACCCTGCTCAAGGTCAATCGCTCGCTCGCGGTTTTTCTGGGGATAGCCTGAACCTCACTCGTACCCGAAGAGGCTTGCACGCCGAGCGGGCCGCTTCACTCGCTCAACACCTTGTCCGCCCATTCGATCAGCTGCACGAGAATCGCGGGATTGGCGAAGGACGCGTTCTTTCCCGCGAGGTCTGATTCGAGGACTCCACGAGCCCTCGAGCAGGCGCCTCAGACGTGGACAGGCACGTGGAGCGTCACGGTCGTTCGCAGGATTTCCGCGAGCGGTGGCCAGCCCACGGGCACGACGGCCGCCGCTACGGGATCGCGCATGAGGGACACGGCCTCACCCAGAATGAAGATCTGGGCGTCGTGGCCTGCTTCCGCGAGAGCATTCGCATGCAGGAACGGGAATGCCGCCTTGGTCGGGTCGTCGGAGCCCCATGCGCTCTTCACAAGTACCTTCATGACGGGTTCTCATAGAAAGGATGAAGGATGAACGTGGAAGGATGACCTGCTGACTGCAAGGATGAAGGATGAACGTGGAAGGATGACCTGTTTTTCAAGCTGCTACATCAACCGGGTCAGCCTTCATTCTTCCACGTTCCACGTTAGGCGGCAAAGCCGCCGGCGCTGTCAGGCGGGCAGCTTCCATCCGATCCAGTTGCACAGCGCCCGGCCCATGATCAGCTCCTTGTCCTTCGCGGAGAGCCACGGCAGCTCCTCCGTGAACATCGTCACGCAGTTCTTCCACGAGGTCGGCATGCGCGTGATGTCGGTGCCCCAGAACAGGCGCTCGGGCCCGAAGGCATCGTAGAGCTTGCGGATGTGCCCGTGGATGTCGCGATACGGATACGCCTCGCCCGAGTAGCTTGGCCCGCCGGTGGCCTTCAGCGCAACGTTGGGGCATTTCGCCGTCGCGAGAAGGGCGGGCAGGTGCGACCACGCCTTGTCCGGCCGTCCGTAGTGATCGATGATCAGCTTCAGCCCCGGGTGGCGTTGCGCGATCTGCGGGACCGCCTGCAGCAGGTTTTCCCCGATCAGGGCGACCGGCATGCCGGCGCGCTCGGCCGCGGGCCACAACCAGTCGAGGCTCCCATCCGTGAGCCAGGTCTTCTGGTGCGGCTGATTAAGTGCGTAGCGCAGTCCCAGCACCCCCGGCTGGCCCTTCACCCGGTCTATTCCCGTTTTGCTGTCCGGCTTGTCGAGGGGGAAGTTGGCGAGGATCGCGAACCGGTTGGGGTACTTGCGCGCGGCCTCGACGGCGAGCGCGTTGGAGTTCGGATCCCAGCTGGGCGGGTGAATCACGGCCGCGCTGACGCCGCCCTCATCCATCTCCTTCAGTACATCCTCGGCGGTGAAGTCGAGGATCTGGCGATGGCCGGGATTGGCCGGTTTGTGGCCGGTCCAGATGTGGATCTGTGCGTCTACGATCAGCATGCGTTGTCTCCTTTGCTATGAGCCATGAGCTATGAGCCGTCAGCCCTCACTGGTCACTGGTCACTGGTTACCGGTCACTCGGCGCGGATGTTTGCCGCGCGGACGACCTTCGCCCAGCGCTTGATGTCCTCGCGTATCTCCGCGGCGAACTGATCGGGTGTATTGCCCACCGGCTCGATGCCGGTGGCCGCGAACCGCTCGCGCAGGTCGGGCTGGGCGAGCGCCTTCACGACCTCGGCGTGGAGCTTCGCGATGACTTCGCGCGGCGTGCCGGCCGGCGCCAGCAGGGCGTACCAGGAGGCGAGGATCATCGGGGGGCCGCCCGATTCGACCATGGTCGGAATCTCGGGCGCGATGGGCGAGCGCTTCTCCGCGGCGATGCCCATCGCCCGCAGCTTGCCCGCCTTGATGTGCGGCAGCGTGGCCTGTATGGAGTCGAACGCGACCATCACGTGCCCGCCCATGATGTCGATCAGCATGGGGAAGCTGCCCTTGAACGGCACGTGGGTCAGCTTGATGCCGGTCAACTGCGAGAAATATTCGCCGCCGACGTGATTGATGCCGCCGTAGCCCGGTGAGCCGAGCGTCAGCTCGCCGGGCCGGCGTTTCGCCAGCGCCACCAGCTCGCGCGCGTTGCGCGCTGCGAGCGAGGGATGCGTCACCAGCACGAACGACGCGCTGGCGATGCTCGTGACGGGCGCCAGGTCGCGCAACGAATCGAAAGGCAGCTTGGCGTAGGTGCTCGGGTTGATCGTGATCGTGCCGGTCGTCGCCCCCAGCAGCGTATAACCGTCGGGAGGAGATTTCGCGGCGATTTCCGTGCCGATGACGCCGGCCGCGCCGGGCCGGTTGTCGAGGACGAAGCTCTGCTTCAGGCTCTCGCTCATCTTCTGCAGCGTGGGGCGCAGGACGAGATCGAGACCGCCGCCAGGCGCGAACGGATTGATGACACGCACCGGTCGCGCGGGGTAGTTCTGGGCGATGGCCGGAGCGAGCGCGGCGCAGCCGGCCCAAACGACGACTGCGGTCCTCAACGCGATTGCGAACGAGCGCACCGTGCCCCCCTCCCGATTCCGCGAGGTATTCTACGGCAGTGATCAGGAGCCAGGATCCAGGATTCGGAGGCGACCGTGGTTGGGCAGGTCTGCCCAATCAACAACCAGGGGGCAATACGCTGAATCCTGACTCCCGAATCCCGAATCCTGCGTTTGTCAGGCGGCGCGGACCTCGGACTGGGCTGCCGGACTCTTGACAGAGGAGGAGGGGGATTCCTGCAACTCGGAAGCGCCGACCAGTGTGCTGGGAGGGACGCGCTTCAACGCGGACGTGTCCTCATCCTGCCCGATCGCTTCGGCGAACCGGACGTTCCTGTGGATTTCCGCGACGTACGGATTCTCTCCACCGAAATGACGACCGCCGTAGTGGTAGGTGGAGCCGAACTCCTTGTCCAGGCGGTGCACCGCCGCCTCGAAGAACTTGGGCGTTTTCTTCACGAGGTCATCACCGGATTCGAAAACGACGTCTTCCTGGCCGTCCGGCAGGCGCTTGCGCGCAATGCCGCCCGCGACGAATTCGGGATAGAGCCGGTCGCGGCATTTCTCCAGGTAACAGCGGTCGGCCATCTGCGCAATGATGTCCGCCGAGCCGAGCAAGGTCCCGAGCAGCCGGTAGCGCAGCGAAGGAACCCGGATATTCGCGACGGGAATCTCGAAGCCGGTGAAATGGATCAGGCCCGCGGCGGCCTCGGCCATGTCGCCCATTCCGATCTGCGGCAGGTACGAACGCAGAAAGTGCGAGCCGCGCGAAACATGCGTGAGTGTAAGCTCGGCCCCGTTGCGGTGTTCCGTGTCGTTCTGTGCGCGCAGGTAGCCGACGTCGTGGAACAGGGCGGTGACGATTCCAAGGCGAAAGAGGGGTGCACCGAACCGTTTCCAGCCCGTTTCCATGCGCTCGTACCCGTCCATCAACCGTGCCATGGCCAGCGTCACGTCGAGCACGTGCTGGATGTCGTGATAGGGTGTGTCGCAGGCGTGATAGTCGCGGCAGGCGCCGCGGTACAGCGAGGCGAAATCGGCGAATGCCCGGTCGATCGCGCCGGCGGAAGAGCCGGGATACAGCTCGACGTAAATCCGCGCGACCTCGTCACTGACGTCCGCGGGATTGGTTACGTCGACGCTGTTGGATACGTCCAGGTTGTTGCCGTAACGATTCATCTGCGAAGCTCTTCGTTCTCTGCAAACCCTGCGACGAATGTCCATGGGACATCGCGGCGCAGCATGGAGTTCAACGCGCTGTTTTAAGTCGGATTTGACATTAGCTCGCGCGGCTCATGGCCGCGTGCGAAATTAGATCACGCAAGTCCGGTTGCTGATATCTCCCAGCGTGACATAAGTCACTTTTTGAAGCGGCCGTACGAGAAAATCGACACGCCGACAAGGATCAACGACGCCCGTGGAATCCCTGGGGTTCATCCAGCTTACATTCGCTGCGCTCGTCGTCGTGGTCGCGTACGCCGTGCGCGGCGGCGCGGGGTTCGGCGGCCAGGCGGTCGCCGTCCCACTGCTCGCGTTGATCCTTCCTCTGCAGGTCGTGCTGGCGGCCATCGTCGTGCTCACCGTGCTGTCGTCGGTCGGGCATCTGCGGCGGGACTGGTCGAAGATCGACTGGCGGGAGATCCGGCTGCTGCTGCCGTACTCGGTGATCGGCGTCCTTGCGGGGATTTTTCTGCTCGAGCGCCTGGATGTGCGCGTGCTGACGCGGGCGTTCGGAGTCTTCGTGATGTTCTATGCGTGTTTCGCGCTGGCGACCGCGTCGCGGCCGTTACGGGTTCCCCGGCGCGCCCTGTATCCGGTGGGCGCGATATTGAGCACGCTCGCGGGGGCAGCGGGAGCCACGTTCGGCGCGGCCGCGGGACCGCTGTACGTCATCTACTTCAGCGCGCGGCAGCTCGAAAGGGACGCGTTTCGCGTGACGATCACCGCGATACTGCAGATCCAGGGATGCCTGCGCATCGCGGGCTATGCGCAGCTCGGATTCTTCGACTACACCACCGCGATACTCGTTGCCGCCGGGCTGCCGCTGATGCTGCTCGGCGCCGCCATCGGCCACTGGCTGGTGGGCCACCTCGATCAGCGCTGGTTCAACCTCGGCGTCAGCGCGCTGCTCCTTTTGTGCGGCGCGGCTCTTTTTTTCAAGTAAGAATCTGCAGTCTGTCCTTACTTGCTGGCCTGGCGATTGAGAAAGCGAATGAACAACGCGATGCCCAGGAACAGCACCGCGCCGCCGCCCGCTCCTCCCACCAGCATCATCGCCAGGTCGGCGATGGGGGTCCCGGCAAGACTACCCTGAAAGTACAGGTTCATCAGGATGACGAGCGGCCCGACGGCCGCGCCGTTGGCCGCGGCCTTCGAGAGGCTCCATCCGGGGGGGCTTGCGGGCATGCTCACTTCGCGACGGCGTCCGGCTTGACCATGCCCAGCTCGGTGAGCATTCGGCGCTCCAGCTCTTCGTCCCGCGCCAGCAATTCGCGCATGGGCTGCGATTTCCGGAAATCCGCTTCCAGCGCGTCCGCGTCGATCATGCCCTGCCACGCCGGATGCTTGAAGGTGCGCTCGAGCAGTTCTTCCCAGTACGCGATCTGCGCCGGCGCGAGGCCTTTCGGCCCCATGATCGCCGTCCAGTTGCCGAAGACGACGTCGTAGCCCTGCTCCCTGAAGGTGGACACGCCGGGCAGCGCTGCCGGGCGCTTCGCCGTGGCGACTCCCAGTATGCGCATGGCGCCGGACTTGTGATGCGGCACCAGGGCATCCACCGACGCCGATATGGCCTGGATGTGACCGCCCAGCAGGTTGGTGATCGACTCGGCGGAGCCGCTGAACGTGACGATCTTGAGCTTGCGCGCGTCGCTCCCCCCCAGCTTGGCGAGCTGCACCATCATCATGTGGGACGGACCGCCGCGCGTGCTGCCGACCGAGGTCGTGATCGACTGCGGATCGGTCTTCAACTGCTCCGCGAGATCCCGCGCCGTTTTCATGGGAGAGTCCGTGCGCACGGCGATTGCGTTCGGCTCGTTGGCCATCACGGCGAGCGGCGTCAGCTCGGTGTAGTGGAGTGTGCTTCGTCCGAGTATGTGGTTGGTCAGCACTCCCTTGCGCACTACCGCGATATAGTGGCCGTCACCGGCGTGCTGGGAGACGTAGGTGTAGGCGAGGGCGCCGCCGCCGCCGGGCTTGTTCAACACGTTGACGTTTTCCAGCCATTTCGCTTCCCGCCAGATCTTCTGCATCAGGCGCGCGGTCCTGTCGTTCCCGCCGCCCGGCGCGGACAGCACGACGAATTCGACCGGCTTCTCGGGCTTCCATGCGCTTTGCGCGAACGCAGGCGGGGATGCCGCGAGCGCGACAACCGTCATGAGCGTCGCGCCGAGATTGTTCATCGTCCCGGGCCCCGGAATCCCTGGTTCCAAGCTCCCGGCCCCTAGTCCCTCATCAGGCGCCGCACCGCCTTCAGCCTCTGCGTCGCGTCACCCGCGAGATGCGTCCAGATGATGCCGTCGCGGACGAGCTTGTCCGCCATCGCGCTCACCCGGCCGCCGTGCGCGGCGTGGATGTCGAGGTTCAACCGCGTGACGCGCTGGATCGCGTCCGTGGCGTAGTTCATCACGAGCACCGGATTGGCCGACTGCACGTGGTGGTCCATTTCCCACCCGACTCGCATGACGAACGAGCGCAGGGTCTCCGTCAATGCGTGCATCTCGTTCACCTTGAGCTGCACGAGCTGGTGGTCCCACAGCAGCCGGCCGGCCCGCCGCTCCTTTTTCGCGAACGCCATCGCGTACTCGCACGCCGCGTCGCACACGCCGAGCGCGTTGGCCGCCAGCTCGAAATCGCTGAACTCGCGGGACGCGCCGCTCCTCACCTTCATGCCGCCGTTTACCTCGCCCACGACGTTCGTGTGCGGCACGCGCGCGTCCTCGAATATGAGCTCGGCGTTCTGGTAGAAGCGCCAGCCGGCCTTGTTGAACACCTTGCCGATGCGGAAGCCCGGTGTATCGATCGGCACCAGGAACACGGTGCTGCCGTCACGCAGCGACGCGTCGGGATTGGTCCGCGTGTTCACGAAGAAGAGCTTCCCTACGCTGCCGTTGGCGATGAACGCCTTCTCCCCGTTCAGTATCCACTCGTCGCCGCGGCGCTCCGCGCGCAGCCGGTAGCCGGCCCTGGGGTCGTCCTCGGGCGGGTAGCGGTTGTCCGACCCGGCGTTGGGCTCCGTGCTGCCCGAGCCCATGACGTAGGTGTCGTCGGCGAGAAACGGCTTGAGAAAACGCTCCTTCTGGTCGCGCGTGCAGAACTCGGCGATCTGGTGGCTCCACTTCCAGTTCTGGCTGAAGGCCTTCGACATCGCGCTGTCGCCGCACGCGAGCTCCGCCATCACGATGCCCTGCGTGACGAAGTCGGCCCCGGGGCCGCCCCATTCCTCGGGCACGGCGAGGGTGCGGAACCCGAGACGCGAGCCCTTCCGCATGATCTCCCAGTCCCAGGGCCCGAAACCGCCCTCGATCTGATCGCGGGCGAGCGACTGCGGGCGCAGCTCCTCTCGGGCGAACTCGCGCGCCTTCAGTTGCCAGCCGCGCTGCTCCTCGTTCAGCGAGAAATCCATGGTTTTACAAGTGATGGGTACTGGTGATGGGAAATAGTGATGAGAACTGGTGATGAGAACTGGTGATGAGGTTTTCATCGCCATTAATCATCACCATTATTCATCACCATTATTCATCACCATTATTCATCACCATTTTTCATCACTCCTATCGCTTGTGTTTGAGATATTCGAGGTTCACGCAGTTCTGCAGCTTGCCGTCGCGCAGGTAGGCGACGACGATCTCCGCGCACTTGGTCCTCACGTCCGCGAAGGCGTCCGGGCTGAACCAGGCTCCGTGCGGCCCGAGGATCACGCGGCCCCGGATCCACGGCTCGTTGGCGTGCCAGGCGGCGACGAGCGGGTCTTCCATCCCGCCGGGTTCCTTCGGCAGGACGTCCAGGCCCACGGCTGCCAGCTTGCCGCTCTTCAGCCCGGCGAGGAGCGCCGCGGTGTCGCAGATCGGCCCCCGGGCGGTGTTGATCACGTACGCGCCCGGCTTCATCGCAGCCACCGCGTCGGCGTTGATCATGCCGCGGTTCTCGCGGGTCAGGTCGGCGTGTATGCATACCACGTCGGCCATGCCGAGCAGCTCGTTCAGGGTCTTCGCGCGCGTGAATCCCAGGGAGAGCTCGGTCCCGTTGCGCAGGTAGGGATCGTAGAACGCGACGTTCATGCCGAACGCGCGGGCGCGCAGTCCCGACGCGGTGCCGATGCGCCCCATCCCGATCAGCCCGAAGGTCGCTCCCCGCAGGCGGCGCGCAGTGACGTTGTGCGCGTGGCTCCAGCCGGTCTTCAGGTCGGCCCGCAGCGCGGCGTCGAAGGCCAGCGTCCCGCGCGCGAATGCGAGCATCATGGCGATTGCGGAATCGGAGACTTCCGTCGTGCCGTAGTCGGGGACGTTGCAGGCCGCGATACCGGCCGCGCCGAGCGCCTCGAGGTCGAGCACGTCGTAGCCGACGCCGTTGCGCACCACGAGCCGGCAGCGCTTCAGGCGCGCCACGAGGGCTGCGTCGACGCGCAGCCGGTTGACGACCATCGCATCGCACGTTTCCAGGGCGCTGGCGTCCACGTCGTCCATGCTGGTCTTCTGCGCATGTATGAGCAGGGCGTCGGGACGGATGATCTCGCGCTCGACGTCGAGCTCCTTCGCCCTGCTGTCGGTATAGAGAACGGTATAGGCCATAAAGCGTCTCAGGTGAAGCGTCTCAGATAGAGCGTCTCAGATAAAGCGTCTCAGATAAAGGGTCTCAGGTAAAGCGGTTCAGATAGAGCGGTTCAGATAGAGCGGGTCAGATAGAGCGGGTCAGGTAAAGCGGCTCAGGTGAAGCGGTTCAGGTGAAGCGGTCCAGATAAAGCGGTTCAGGTGAAGCGGTACTGACTCGCCGTATCTGCGCCGCATTATCTGCACCGCCTTGTCTGCACCGCCGTATCTGGGCCGCCGTTATTTGCCACGCTGCTCGGCCAGGAATTTGCGCACTTCCTCGACGCAGCGTTCGGGCGCGAGCATGTTGACGCCATGGCCGTAGCCATCGAAGGCGACGAGCTTCGCAGTCGGCATGCGCTCCCGCATCGCCTTCACTGCCGATTCCTGAACGATAGGGCTCTTCCTGCCGGAGAGGATCAGCGTCGGCACCCGGATCTCCGGCAGGCGCGGCCAGAGATCGCCTTCCGCCACTGCTCCGTCCATTGCCACCGCGCAATGCTTCGGCGTCCTGTCCATCTGCGCGATATACCACTCGCACAGGGCGGGCGAGGCCTTCGTCGTGTCTATGCGGTAAGAGAGCGTCTGCCGGCACCAGCCGCCGACGCCGTGCTTGTCGAACGCTGCGGCGCGGGTCGGCTCGCCGAGCGTATAAGTCGTCTGGATGCTTGCCGAACGCTTGAACGGCGTATCGCACAACGTCAACGTGGCCAGGCGATCCGGATGCTCCAGCGCCGCCGTCATGCCGACGATGCCGCCGGAGGATTCGCCCACGAAATGCACCCTGGCTATGCCGAGCTTGTCCATCAACCCGATGGCGTCGCCGGCAAGCTGGGAAAACGACATCCTGCTTCCCGGCGGCGGCTTGGTCGTTTCCCCGCAGCCGCGGGCATCGAACCACAAGACGCGATAGTCGGTCGCGAGCAGGGGCACCCACGGCCGCCAGAACAGCATGTTGCGCGCGTACCCGTGATACAGCAGAAAAGTCTCCGGCGGCTGCTCGTGCCACGGCACGGTGTAGTCGGCGAGGTCGTAGTGGATGTCGAGGTCCCCTACGCGGACAGTGCGGTATTGCGGATTCATCTGGATCCCTGAACAACAGCGGTTCAGATAAAGCGGTTCAGATAAAGCGGTTCAGGTAAAGCGGTTCAGGTAAAGCGGTTCAGGTAAAGCGGTTCTTGTAAAGCTGTCGTGTCTGTCCCGCCGTATCTGATCCGCTGTATCTACACCGCCGTACCTGCACCGCCGTATCCGTCCCGCCGTCCTACTGTGGCGGTATCTTCGCCGCACTGATCACCTTCTCCCACTTGGGAACCTCGGTAGCGAGCAAGGCCGCGAATTCCTCGACGCCCCCTTTCGCGGGGTCGATAGCCTGGCTCAACAGCCGTTCCTTCATGTCCGCGGCGGCCAGCGCTTTCGCGCTCTCTTCGCCCAGCTTCGAGAGCGCCGCCCGCGGGATGGCCGCGGGCGCCAGCATGCCGTACCAGGAGGTCGCGTCGTAACCCGTGATCCCGGCCTCGGCCATGGTGGGTACTTCCGGCACCAGGCTGCTGCGAGTGGAGCCGGAGACGGCCAGCGCGCGCAGCCTGCCCTGTCTCACCAGCCCGATGGCGGAGGCGGGCGAGCTGAACACCAGGTCCACTTCGCCCGTCGTGACGCCGATATTCGCCTGGGAGCTGCCCTTGTAGGGTACGTGCACCATCTCGATCTTTGCCATCGATTCGAAGAGCGCCATGGCGAGATGCGTGAAGGCGCCGAGCCCCGCGGAACCGTAGTTCAGCGTGCCGGGCTTGCGCCTCGCGAGCGCCACGACCTCCTTCACCGATTTCGCGGGCAGCGAGGGATGGGCGAACATCGCGACCTGCCCGAACCCGACCAGCGATACCGGCGCGAGATCCTTGCGCACGTCGAAGGACAGCTTCTTGAACATGGAAGGCATCGCGACGGTCACGTTCGCGACCAGCGTCGTGTAGCCGTCCGGCGTGCTGCGCGCGACGACCTCCGCGGCGAGCATGCTGCCCGCGCCGGGCCGGTTCTCCACGATGACCTGCTGTCCCATCGTTTCCGACAGCTTCTGGGCGAGAAAGCGCGCCGCCAGATCGGTCGCGCCGCCCGGCGTGAAGCCGACCAGTACGCGAACGGGTTTCGCGGGGTACGGTTGAGCGCCGGCCGCGGAGCACAGAAAAGATGAGACGATGAAAACGAAGAGCGCTGCGAGCGGATTCATCATGCCATGGTAAACGGAAGCGCCATCACCTGTCTTGCTTGACCCTGGCTTCGCCATTCACGGGACGGGAAGCGCTCAAGCCGCTGCGGTATAGTCACAACGAATCCTCATAAGCGCGAAATGCGCTGAGCGTCCAGATCATGGAAAAGCAATACCGCAACGTTCTCGTGCTTTCGGGCTGCCAGGCCACGATGCAGACGATCACCTCGGCGATGACCGTCGTGACCGGGCTTGCCGGCTTCGCGCTCGCTGACAACAAGGCCCTCGCGACCGTTCCGCTCACCTGCTACGTGCTGGGCTCCGCGATCACCACGATACCCGCGTCTTTGCTCATGAAGGCGATCGGCCGCCGTGCGGGCTTCCAGGCGGGCACCGCGGCGGGGATGATCGCCGGCGCCGTCTGTGCCGCCGCGCTCTACGTCGCGGATTTCGGGCTGCTGTGCTTCGGCATGTTTCTGCTGGGTATCTACACCGCGTTCGGCAAGTACTACCGGTTCGCGGCTGCCGATGCCGCGGACGTGAGTTTCCGGGCGAAGGCGATATCGCTCACTCTCGCCGGCGGCCTGCTCGGCGGAGTCGTCGGCCCCGAGATGGCGAAGCATTCGAGCAGCGCCGTCGTGGGCTACGAGTACCTCGGCACCTACCTGTCGCTCATCGCCGTCGCTCTGCTGGCGATGCTGCTGCTCACCCGGCTCGACATCCCGATGCTCTCCGAAAAGGAGCGCGCGGATCCCGGGCGGCCGCTCGCCGAGATCATGCGCCAGCCCGTCTTCATCGTCGCCGCGATGGCCGGCATGTTCTCCTACGGGATCATGAACCTTCTGATGACTTCGACGCCGCTCGCGATGCGCGCGCACGACCACCATTTCAACGACGCCGCGTTCGTGCTGCAGTGGCACATGATCGGGATGTACGCGCCGGCCTTCTTCACCGGCTCGCTCGTGCAGCGCTTCGGCGTGGTGCGGATCATCCTCACCGGCATCGCGATCAACCTCGCGTGCATGCTCACGGCGCTCGCCGGGACGGATCTCATCAACTTCTGGGCGGCGATGTTCCTGCTCGGGGTGGGCTGGAACTTCATGTACGTCGGCGGCTCGGCGCTTCTCACCGAGTGTCACATCCCGGCCGAGCGGGCGAAAACGCAGGCGGCGAACGACTTCCTGATCTTCCTGACGATGGCGATCTCTTCCGCGTCCTCGGGGCTCCTCCTCCACAAGAGCGGCTGGCACGCGGTCAACTACGGCTCGATACCGTTCATGCTCCTTGCGCTGGGTGCCACGTTGTGGCTGATGTGGCAGCGGCGGGAGGCGGGGACTCGTACCGTGCGCGCGGCCTCGGGAGGGGCGAGCTCCGATAATTGAGAGGCGTTACTGGACGGCGGCCTCTGATCGCATATCGACTAGATCCCCATCAAGCGACGATGGGGCCCCTCTTCCGCCCCTCGACGCGCGTGGTCACCGGTCACCGGTCATTCTCCCTCGCTTAGCGCCCAGCCGCCGGATCAGGGCGTTCAGTTCCTCGGGGTCCACGGGTTTCACGAGGTGGTGGTCGAAGCCGGCCCGGGCGCTGTCCACGCGATCTTTTTCCTGTCCGCGTCCCGTGACGGCTACGATCAATATCGATTCGCCGCCCGGTATGCCACGGATGTGGCGGCAGGCGTCGTAGCCGTTTATGTGCGGCATCTGGATATCGAGCAGCACCACCTCGGGCAAAAGCCGCGCCGCAGCAACCACGGCTTCCTCACCACCGCCGGCCGTGTGCACGTCGTGGCCCATGCCGCGCAGCACCGCCGCGAGGCTCACAACATTCTCCTCGACATCGTCCACGACCAGGATGCGGTACATGCGAGCGTCCTTGCCGGCCTCGACCGGCGGAGCCGGCGCCGGCGTCGCCGCTTCGGTCACGATGGGCAGGCGAACGATGAACTCGCTACCTTTGCCGGATCCCTGGCTGCGGGCTGCGATCGTCCCGCCGTGCGCCTCGACCAGGCCGCGTGTGAGAGCAAGGCCGATGCCGAGCCCGCCGGACGATCGCGCAATTCCGGAATCGCCCTGCGAGAACATGTCGAAAACGTGCGGCAGCATGTGCCCGGGGATGCCGACGCCGTCATCGCTGACCGTCAACGTCAGCTCGCGCCCGCGCCGCTCCGCGCGCAGGCGGATATGCCCGCCCGCGGGGGTATACCGCGCCGCGTTGTTGAGCAGGTTCGACACCACCTGCGAGAGCCGGACCGGATCTGCTTCGAGGTGCACCGGCTCGGCCGGCAGCTCGACGGTCAGCTCGTGGCCGCCTTCCTCGATGGCCGGCTGGCTCGTTTCACGCGCGCTGTCGACTACCGACGCCAAAGCGCACCGCTCCTTGCGCAGCTCAAGCCTGCCGCGGCTGATGCGGCTCATGTCCAGCAGGTCGTCGAGCAGCCGCGCCATGTGCCGCACCTGCCGCTCGATCACCTCCCGGGACCACTTCGCTTCCGCCTCGGAGGTGCGCGGATCCCGCAGGATCCAGGCGGCGTTGCGCAGCGGCGCCAAAGGGTTGCGCAGCTCGTGCGCGAGCATTGCCAGGAACTCGTCCTTGCGCCGGTCGGCCTCCTGCATCTGCGTGGCCTGCTCCTGGAGCCGCTCCTGGCGCTCGCGCGCCGTGCGCGCTGCCTCGTGCAGCGCGCGATCCAGGCGGGCGATCTCGTCGATGCGTTCAGCACCGGGCGTCGGCGCGTCGGAGCTGCTCTCGAAGCGCCCGCCGGCGGCGGCCAGCGCCGCAATCGGGGCGGCGATACGCTTCCCGAACAGGAAGGCCAGCCCGATTGCGACGCCGAGCGCGATCAGGATGCCCGCTCCGGCGACGAGCGTTGCCTTTCGTGCGCCCGCGTCAACGACGCTGCGGGGTATGGCGATACCGAGCACCCAACCGCTCAACGCCGACGTGACGTACGGCGTGTAGGTCGCCACTCCTTCCAGCGTGTGGCCTGCAGACCACCCTTCCGGCTCGCGGTCTATTGCCGCCCTGAAGCTCTCCGATACGGGACTGCCGACGGGCACGTCCGGTATGCGCGCGACGAAGTTCCGCTCGCGATCTGCCAGGGCTATCACCCAGCCGGACGGAATCTGCTGTGCGCGCAGCACTTCGGCCAGTCGCGACGGCATGATCGGCGCGGACAGCACGTACCGTATCCTCCCTTGCTGGAAGACCGGCACGCGGATCCTGATCGAGGGCGCGGGAACGGCGGTGCCGCCGGTGACATTGCCGATGGCAGGCCTGCCGGTCCTGACCGCCTGTTGAAACGATGCTTCGTCCCCGGAAAGCGGCTTGTGCTGCCCGTACGGAAGCGCAGCGTCTATCATCTGCACGCCGGCGACGGTCGTGAGCCCGATGTTGAGCCAGGCCGGCTGGCTCGCCATTACCCGTCTTGCCTCCTCGTAAAACTCCCGCAAGTCCCCGCCCGCCAGGTGCTTCGAGGACGCGAGCGCCTGGAGCGTCGTGAGCGATCCCCTCAGCTCGGCATCCACCGCGCTCATCGCCGAGCGGGCGCGGCCGAGCGCTTCGCGCGCGACGGCTTCGCGCTCGTGCTGTATGAGAACTGCCCCGGCCATCAGCAACGCCGCGAGGAGCGGGGTAATCGCGCCGGCAACCAGCACGAACAGGCCGGTTCGCAGCTTCATTGTCCGCCGTCTGCCAGGCAGTTCCGCAGCACGGCGAGCAGCTCGTCGGGGTCTACCGGCTTGACGAGGGTCGCATGGGCGCCCGCGAAGTTGGCGGTTTCGAGATAGGCAGGGTTGCGCACGGCGCTCCCGCCGCCCGACACCGCGATGATCTTCGTCCGCGGAGACCTCGACCGGATCTCGCGGATGGTTTCGAGGCCGTCGGCGACGGGCATGAAAATGTCCGTAATGACGGCATCGGCGGGATTCGACTCCTGGAGCCGGAGGCCTTCGCTGCCGTCGCGCGCGGCCCGCACGCCGTAGCCGGCCGCCTCGAGTATGATCCTGAGCGACTCGCGCGTGTCGTGCTCGTCGTCGATTACCAGGATCTCTCGCTTCGGTTCCGTCACACGTTCCCGCCCAGGTCCCGATCCGCCTCGTCCAGCAATCGCTCGAAGGTCTCCGGCGTCCGTATGACGCGCCCGGGCACGGTGGGCGAGTGCGCCTGCAGCCAGTAGCTGTGCGTCGGGTGCCCGCCGCCCGCGACCACCAGCACGATGTTGTCGGGCTTGATCGAGATCGGCCACGGATCGAGATCGATGCTGGCGCGCGTCTTCGGGTTCGAGTCGATCTCGATGTATGCCGGCGCGCCGGCGCGGCGCATCTGGTCCATCGGGATCTTCGAGTTCTCCCACAGGAACTCGCGTATCGACTGCTGCGTCCAGCCGACCTCGGCCATGCGCTGGGCGACGACCGGGCCGATCATCATGACGCCCGGCGTGCCTTTCTCCCATCCCGCGAGCACCGCGAGATTGGGCGCACGCATGAAGTCCGCCATGCGCCACATGCCGTTCAGCGCATCCTCCTCCGGCGTCTCCTTCTTGGCGCCGCGGCGCCGCACGTTGGCGACGCCGCTCGCGAAGACGACAGACACCGAGTTCGTGCCCGGGTCGAAACCGTGGCGCTGCGTACCGTGAGGCAGCCATCCCGACGGAAGCTCGTCCTCGGCCTCGGCGAACACGGCGTTGGTGTAGCGCATGGCGCCGAACATCGCCATCGTGCCGACACCCGGCAGGGCACCGCCCACGTTCTGCTGCAGCAGGCGCAGTGCGCGCCCTATGCTCGCGCCGGCGGGATGCTGCGGGTCCGGGCCGAGGAGACCGAAGCCGGAGTTCAACCGGATCTGCTTTGCTATCGGCCCGTTGACGATGACGGCGGGGAACGGCCCGCCCGAAGTCGCCTGCAGCTGGTCGAAGCCCTCCGCGGCGAGGCACGCCTCCACGGCGGCGACGAGGACCGGCAGGTACTCGGGACGCCCGCCGGCCATCGCGAGCGCAATCGCGCACGTCTCCACGGTGGTGACGCCGCCGAGCGGCGGGAACTTGCCCAGCACGTGCGTGCGCGGCAGCGCCGCGCCCTTCAATATCCAGTCCACGCGCTCCTTCGTCGCCGGCAGAAGCGGCAGTCCGTCGCCCCACTTCCTGGCGAGGAGCAGGCTGTTCGCCTTGTCCAGAGCCTGCTCGTAGGTGGCCCCTTCGACTTCGAGCATCTTCGACGGGCCCGCGGCCCGCGCCGACTGCGATTTCCAGCCGGTCAGGCCCTCGTAGATCTCGCGGCGGCGTTCCTGCAGCGGGTTGATGTCGCTGCCCGGAAGGAACATGTTGATGGGAAACGTGACCATGGCGGCGTCCGGCGCGAGCCCGCCCCCCGACACGGCGTTTTTCATGACGCCGACGAAATCCGACCGCGTGATCGTGACGGTCGGGATACCCAGCGCTTCTATCCTAGCGGCTGCACGGCCGCATGCTGTGGCGCAGGCCCCTCAAGCCGCGTTGCCGACGATGACGGCATCGACCCCGCTGATTTTCACGAGCCGCGCAACTTCCTCCTCGCCGATGACGGCGTTGCCCTGCGGGAACGCATCCACCGGCAGCACGGTGACGCCGGGGAAGTCCGCTTCGAGCGATTCCTTCAGCAGCGGGAGCATGCGATAGGCCTGCCACTGCTCGTTGCTGACGAAGCCGATCCGCTTGCCTTCGAGGGAGGCGAGCCTGGGCGCGTGCGGCTGCGTGACTTCCAGCACGCCGGACGGGTCGTGGAATTCGAGCTTGACCATGGGAGCTCCTATGTCGGGGAACCGTCCTATTGTAGCGGTGAGGGACGAGAAGGGGTGATGAAGTGATGGTGATGAGAAATGGTGATGAATGATGGTGATGAACCCCATCACCTCTTCCCATCACCGGTTCCCATCACCCCTTTCCATCACCTCTTCTTAGCGAGATACTGGGCGCAGACGGTCGGCAAGACCGCGTGACCACAACGAACGAGGAGCAAGCATGGCACGGATTCGGCGTGTTTCCATTCACACCGGCGTTCTGATTGCGGCGGTTCTGGCGGGCGTCGCTGCAGCCGGCCCGGCGCGCGCGCAGACGGATTACCCTAACAAGCCGGTGCGCATCGTTGTGCCCTTTCCCCCGGGCGGCAGCGTGGACCTGAACGCGCGCCTGCTGGCGGTGAAATTCACGGAGGTCCTGGGCCAGCAGATCATCGTGGACAACCGCGCCGGCGCGTCGGGCCAGATCGGCTCGGACGCGGTCGCGCGCGCCGCGCCCGACGGCTACACGCTGCTCCTGCAGAGCAATCCCTTCCTCACCAGCACGGTCCTGCTGAGCAAGTCGCTGTACGATCCGAACAGCGATTTCGCGCCGATCTCGCTCCTGTCCACGGTGTCTACCGTGGTCGCCGTCCATCCCTCGATTCCCGTCCGCTCGGTGCGCGAGCTGATCGCGTTTGCGCGCGCGCGTCCCGGCGCGCTCAACTATGCGTCGTCGGCCATCGGCAGCAACTCGCACATGACCGGGGAGCTCTTCAACCTGCTCGGCAAGACGAACATGATGGCGATCCAGTACAAGGGCGGCGGCCCCGCGCTCGCAGCAGCGGTCAGCGGCGAGGCCCCGATCTCATTCTCGAACATCTCGGAGACGGCGCGCATGGTAGAGGCGAAGCGGTTACGCGCGCTGGGAGTGAGCAGCGTGAAGCGCTCCCCGATTCTTCCCGACGTTCCGCCGATCGCTGAGACGCTGCCCGGCTTCGAGTTCCACGCGTGGCACGGATTGCTGGCGCCCAAGGGGACGCCGCCGAAGCTCGTCGCCCTCCTGAACGAGAAGCTGCGCGCGGCCATGGCTGCCCCGGACCAGCAGAAACGCTTCCAGGATCGCGGGCTCGACGTCGTCACCAACTCCCCGGAGGAGTACGCGGCTTACCTGAAGGTCGAGCTGCAGAAGTGGGGCAAGTTGATACGGGAGCGCAACATCAAGGCTGAGTGACCAGTGACCAGGGACCAGTGACCGGTCACCCCGACGCCGTTAGTTGACGCCCTGCGCGGCAAGAATGGCTTTCGCGGCGGGGCTCGCGAGAAAGCGCAGGAACGCGCGTGCGCCATCCGGATTCTGCGGCTCGGCCGCGAGTGTGGCCGCATAAACGGTGTAGTTCTGAATGTCCGGGGGCAGGGGGCCTGCCAGGCGCAAGCCCTTGTCACGCCAGCGCACGATTTCGGTGAGACCGCCGAACCCGATCTCTCGTCCCTTGCCGGCGAGCAGGTAGGTGAACTGTTCCTGCGCGTCGCGGTGGCGCACCGTCCTGTCCTTGATGCTGTCCGCGAGGCCGAGCTTCTCCATCAGGCGCTCGACGTAAAGCCCGCTGGAGGCGCGGTTGTACACGATGGAATCGGCCGCCAGGATTGCGCGTTTCAGGGCCTCCGTGCTCGAAACGTCCGGAACCGGTGCGCCTGCCCGCACGGCAACTCCCACGCCGACGCGCCCGAGCTCGAAGCGCTCACCGGCCGCGGCCTTGCCCACCTTGACGATACCGTCCATCGTGGCGGGAGGCGCGATGATGACGTCGGCCCTCTCACCGCCGGCGAGCTTTTTCAGCATTTCCGGCGCGGTCTCGAACGCCAGCCTGACCTCGTCGCCCGTGTCCCTGCGCCAGGCCTCCGCGAGCACCTCCAGCGATGAATGCATCGCGCTCGGGCTCAGCACACGAATTTCACCGGCGATTGCCATTGGCAGGGACAGAAACAGGGTTGCAAGCGGGATGAGGAATACCGGCAATCTTGGGAGGGCAGACATGAACGCGTTTGGTCATCCGGGATGACGATCGAGGAACCCGGAGAGCGCCTTGTTGAAGGCCTCGGGCTGCTCCAGGTTCGACAGATGCGCGGCCGAGGGAATGATGACGAGCTCGGAGCCCGGCAGATTCTCGTGGATCTCGCGCGCCATCGATACCGGCGTTCCGGGATCCTGTTCGCCGACGATGACGAGCGAGGGAATCTTCACTTCCTTCAGGCGCGCGCTCACGTTGATCTTCGGAAGCGCGTGGCAGCAGCCGATGAAGCCTGCCGCGGGTGTGGAGCGTATCCCCTGCGCGACGGCGCCGAGGACCGGCGCGCCGCTCTTGCGATAAGGCGCGGTGAACCAGCGCTCCAGCATCGCCTGGACGAAGGGTTCCATGCCCTCCTTGGTCGCGGTGTCGATGCGGCCCTGCCACACCGGCTGCAGGTCCGCGGGATAACGGCTGGTCGTATCGGCGAGCGTCATGGTCTTGAAGATGCCCGGATGCTTCAACTGAAAAGTCTGCCCGATCATCCCGCCCATCGACAGGCCGACCCAGTGGCAGCTCTTGATCCCCAACGAATCGAGGAGCGCCTTGACGTCATCGGCAAGCTGATCCAGCGTGTACGCGCCCGCAGGCACGCTCGACTGTCCGTGGCCCCGGGTGTCGTAGCACAGCACCTTGTAGCGCTTCGAAAAAGCCTTGACCTGGGGCTCCCACATCGTCACGTTGCTGGCGAGCGAGTGACTGAATACCAGCCACGGCCCCTCACCGGTCACGGTGTAGTGGGTCTCGATGCCGTTGGTGGTCGTTTTCATTGGGTGTCCTCCGTTTTGGGTGGCGATGGCGCGTTACCGGGCGGATTATGCACCACCGGTCACGAGACGGCGGCCTCTGATCCGACATCAAGTATTCCATCGCATTCCTGTCGGCCGCCCCGCGCGTCACCGGGGGTCAGATCCCCGCCCAAGGAAAAACGGCGGGGCCCCTCTTCCGCCCCTCGACGCGCCGGGTCACGCAGTTGCTAGTTCGAGGTCCGCCCACACCCCCGCGTGATCCGAGGGCCACAGGGTCGGGTCGGAAGGGGCCGGCCGGTCGAAGCACACGCGGCTTTCGGCCACGCGCAACGCATCCGATATCCAGATGTAGTCTATGCACCGGTCCATGCGCGGCCAGTCGGGATGGGTGGTTGCACCGTCGGCTCCAGCGAGCGGGGTCCATGCCGTGGGCGCTGTCTGCGTCGGCTTGAAGCGTGTCGCCATGAGTGCCGCCGAGGGCATGTCCAGAGTCGCGTTGAAGTCGCCGCAGACGATGCGCGGCGCGATGTCGGCCCGGCTGTCTATCCACGCGAGGAGCTGCTGCGCCTGGTAGAGTCGCAGCGAGTCGTTGTGCACCGATCCGACCTGGTGCGTCACGTACACGTCCACCGGATTCCCGCCGACGAGCAGACGCGCGACGAGTGCCACGATGTCGCGCGTGCGGTAGTCGAGGTTGCCGGTCTCGACCATCGGAAAGCGCGTGAGCAGCGCTTCGCCCTCGACGGCGGAGAGCCCGTTGGCGCGCGTCTGCTGGACCAGGTGGTAGTCGATGCCGAAACGCTCCCGCGCCGCGTCCCTGATCCAGTGGGCCGTCCGAAGCGGCATGCAGACCTCGTTCAGCGCCAGCGCGTCGGGCCGGACGGCGCCCAGTTGCTCGATCACCAGCTCGCGCCGCAGATCCCAGCGCTTGTGGTCCTGCTCGAGATTCAAAGTGGCTATACGGAATCGCATATGTTGTCTCCATGACACTTGCCCGTGGCCGCACACGCGCACCGACGAGCTTTCGTACGGTTCGCCCCTGTCGTTGTTGAGCGACAGAAGGACGCAGCGATATCTTCATCATCCTGCACAATTTTTCCTGTGTCCACGCAGCGCCGTCAGGCACATTACTTGCTACTCTGTAGGACCCTGCCTACGGACGACTTCGCGATCTCCTACAGACGGATTCAAGAGGAAACATGTTCAAGTCACTGTTCAAACCGAAACAGCTCAAATGGGGCGCCGCGGCGCTCACACTGGCGGCGCTGGCCGCGCTCGTCTGGTTCACGGTCACCGCCCCGCAGCGGGGAAAGGACCCGCAGGCCCAACAAATGGAGCGCGAGTCGGCGGCATTTTTTGCCGTCGAGCGCGACATTTCCGCCTTTGCCCGTGACGTGCGGACCGGCGCGGCCGCGAGCATAGGACTGACCTCGGGCTACGTGCTGGTCGGCCTTGCCGATGGCAGCCGCTACTATGTGCGCATGGACACGCAGCGTACGCTACTCCCGGAGATCCTGAAGGACCGGCTTTCCTCGCAGGCTCCCGCCGTGTTCGCGCTGGGCGACGTACAGCCTCCGGCGGCGCCGCTTGCGGTACTCGCGCAGCAACTGAAGGATCCCCTCTGGGTCGCCCTGCTGGGACCGCTGCTGATTCTCTACCTGATCCTCGTGATGAATCCGTTGCGCAGCGGGCTCTTCAAGACCGCCCGCAGGCCAGACACGCGCTTCGACGACGTGATCGGCGTCGCGGAGGCCAAGGACGCGCTCCAGGACATCGTCGCCTATCTCCGCAAGCCCGGGAAATTCTCCGAGCTGGGCGCGACGCCGCCGAAGGGCATCGTGCTGGAAGGCGATTCCGGCGCCGGCAAGACGCTGCTGGCGCGCGCGGTGGCGGGGGAAGCGGGCGTGCCGTTCATCGCGCTCGCGGGCAGTGATTTCAGCGACATGTTCCTCGGCGTCGGCGTGCGCCGCGTGAAGAAGCTCTTCGAGCTGGCGCGCCGGCAGGCGCCGTGCGTGGTGTTCATCGACGAGATCGACGGCCTGGGTCGCCGCTCCGGGGCGAGCTCGGCCGCGGAGACCGAGAACAACCGGATCATCAATACGCTGCTGGTGGAGCTCGACGGCTTTGCGCCGACCTCGGGCATCGTAGTCATGGGTGCGACCAACAACGTGAGCAATCTCGATCCCGCGATGGTCCGGCCGGGCCGCTTCGACCGGATATGCAACCTGGCGCTGCCGGACGTCAACGAGCGCGAGGCGTTGTTCGGCCTGTATGCCGCGCGCCTGCGCACCGCGGGCAAAACGGACTTCCGGCCGCTCGCGCGGCTCTCCGCGGGGCTCTCGCCCGCGGCGATCGCCAATGCCGTCAACGGCGCGGCGCTGCTGGCGGCGAAGGAAGACGCCTCCGCGGTGACCCTGGCGCATTTCGAGCGCGTGCTGGAACAGCAGTTGATGGGCGGCGGCAGTGTAGCGGGCAAGGCTGCGATGAACCCCGCGGAGCGTCACCGGATCGCCGTGCACGAAGCCGGCCATGCGCTCGTCGCGAAGCTCCTGCAGGTCGGCATCGTGGAGAAGGTGAGCATATTGAAGCGCGGCCGCGCGCTCGGCGTGACGCTCGTAACCGAGGACCGGGACGTCACTCTGCAGAGCGAGGAGCAGGTAAGGGCGCGCATGGCCATGCTGCTCGGCGGGCGGGCGGCGGAAGCGCTCGCGCTCGGCTCCATTTCGACCGGCGCCGCCAACGATCTGCAGCACGTGTCGGGCATGGCATATCGCATGGTGACCGAGTTCGGTTTCAGCAAGACGATCGGTCCCTTCAGCTACGCCGGTCTGCCGGACCGCGAGCGGCGTATCGCCGACCACCCCGAGGCGATCGCCGAGGCGCGCGAGATCGTGAAGGCCCTGGAGCACGAGTGTGGGGCGTTGTTGCGGGCGCACCATGCTGCCCTGGAGCGCCTGACCGCCGAGCTGCTCGAGCACGAGGTGGTCAGCGGCGAGGTGGTGGATGCATGCCTTGCCGCGGGCGGAGAGAAGGAAGCGATTCCGCTGGCGGCATGAAAAAAACCCCGCCGCGGCGGGGTTTTAGTGCCGGATGGGCTCCTAGGAAGGGCGCCGCCTGAACGCCAGCCCGGCCAAGCCGAGCCCGAGCAGGGCCAGGCTCGCCGGTTCGGGGATCCTTGTGTCGCGGACTTGGATGTCGCTCGCCGCCGCTTCGCCGTTGTCGCCGACTTCGCCGATGTACAAGAATAACCCCGCCGTGGACACGCCCGACGTCAGGTTGAAACTCAGGATACCGTTGTCACCCATGCTGATGAAGCCGTCAGCTCCCGGAATCGCTGTAGTGGAATTGCCGTCGAACGATCCGAGCCTGGCCACACTGTCGTCCAGCGTATTGCCGGCCGGTCCCGTTCCGAAAAGCTTGGGATCGGCGGGAGCCCGCTGCGTGCCGGGCGTGAAGGACGTGCCAAGCACGAAATCGAACACGGAGATCCCCGCGAGCGCCGCTGCACAGGCCGCATCGGCGCAATCCGTGGTGGACAGCTTGATGGCGTCGAGATCGAAACCCGTGAACTGTCCGGGTGATCCGCCCAGGCCCGCGCTGTTGTCCCTGATCGAGATCGACAGCACGGTGCTCAGGCCCAGTGATGAGAGGTCAGCTTTGAAAACCGCGGTGGCGGCCGGCGAGCCTCCGGTGACCCCGGTCAACTCGACGAGCGCCACCGGTACTGCGCCGACGTTTCCGGCAGACAGGCCGGCTATTAGCGATAACATCATGCTACTTTTGCGCATATTGTTCTCCTGTTAGGTGAACAAACATCTACGTGCGCCAGGATCGCCGACTCCCGGTTCCGTCGTCGCTTACCACCGACTCGGCCGTGTAAAAAAAAACCGACTAATCCGCGATCATGATCGCCCCCGGAGTTGCATGAACGCAGCAAACGCGCATTGCGTGCGTGAGAATTGTCACGTGCACGTCGGTCGCGTCCAGATTGCAGACACTCTAAGCAAGTGTTTGCGATCGCTCTCCAGTTGAGCAAGCTTCGTACCGAGTTGTAATAAGTGATTGTCTTGTGGAAAGTTCTGGTGAGTTCGCCCGGCGCAGCACGGGCGAAAATGGACCGGAGTGTAAAATTTTCCGACAGATCCGGACGAATGTCTCAGGCTCGCGGGTTTTCAGAGCTGCTCCGCGACATGCGGTCACCATTCCGGGACACGGAGTCAGACACTGAAGTCGTGACACGGTGTCCGAATGGAGTCCGAGCCCGACGTCCAGGGCGCCCGATTTTTGACTTACTTCGGATCTTCTGCGACGACACCCGTCGGCGCAAGCTTCCCGGGGAGCAGCCGGCCCTTGCGCGCGCGCCGCAGCACGTGCTTCTGCAGATCCTCGCCGTCGATCGTCACGGTGCGCTCCTTGCCCGAGCGCGAGATGCCTGAAACGGTGACGGAGCCGCTGCCTGCGAAGCCGACCGCGACGAGCTTCTCGCCGTCGTCGAGCCCCATCAGCGTGACGCCGCGCCCGCGTGCCATCTCCTTCAGTTCCTCCGCGGAGAACAGCAGCATGCGGCTATTCCCGGACAGGCCAACGACCATCTCCGGCTTGTCGGGGACTGCGGCGGGGCGGATCACGTCCTCGCCTTCTTCCAGCGTCATGAAGCCCTTGCCCGCCTTCACGCGCGTCAGCAGGTCCTCCGACTTCACGATGAAGCCGTAGCCGCCGGAGTTGGCGACGAGGTATTTTTTCCCGGGCTGCGCGTCCACGACGTGCGCGAGGCGTGCGCCCGGCGCGAGCTCGATGAAAGCGGTGAGCGGCTGGCCGTCGCCTTTCCCGCTGGGGAGCTCGGAGCACTCCACGCTGAACGCCCGGCCGGTGGAGTCTATGATCCCTACGCTGTGCACGGAGCGCGTTTCGAACTCGGCGTACGGCCCGTCGCCCGCCTTGTAGGTCGTGCCCGAGAGGTCGAGCTTGTGGCCGGTGCGCGCACGCACCCAGCCGTTCTTTGACACGATGATCGTCAGCGGCTCGTCGATCACCTGGCGCTCGAATGTCGCGCGCTCGGCCTCCTCGATCTGCGTGCGGCGCGCGTCGCCGTAGGTCTTCGCGTCGTTGCGGATTTCCTCGGCGACGAGCTTCTTCATGTCTTCGTTGCTGCCGAGCAGGCTCTTCAGCCCCTTGCGCTCCTGCTTCAACTCTTTCAGCTCGGTCTCGACCTTGATCCCCTCGAGGCGCGCGAGCTGCCGCAGGCGGATCTCCAGGATGTCCTCGGCCTGCATCTCGGTCAGCTTGAACTGCTTCATCAGGTCGGACTTCGGCTCGTCCGAGTTGCGGATGACCTTGATCACCTTGTCGATGTTGAGCAGGACGATCAGTCGGCCTTCGAGGATGTGGATGCGCTTTTCCACCTGACCCAGCCGGAACTTCGAGCGCCGGGTGACCGTGGCGATGCGGAACTCCACCCACTCGCCGACCAGCTCCGCGATGTTCTTGCGCGCGGGGCGCCCGTCGAGTCCCAGCGCCACGAGGTTGACCGGGAAGTTCTCCTCCAGGCTGGTGTGCGTCAGCATGAAGCGCATGAACTCGTCGGGATCCTGGCGCGAGGAGCGCGGCTCCAGCACGAGGCGCAGCTTGTTGTCCTTGTCCGACTCGTCGTTGACCTTCTCGAGCTGGTTCAGCACGACCTGCTTCAGGTTGGTCTGGGTCGCGGAGACCTTGCCGCCCTTTTCCCGGGCGCGGGGGTTTGTGATGGCCTCGATCTCCGCCATCACGCGCTTTACCGAGGTCGTGGGCGGCAGCTCGTGAACGACGATCTGCCACTGGCCGCGCGCCAGGTTCTCGACCTTCCAGCGCGCCCGCGCGCGCAGCGATCCGCGCCCGGTCTTGTACGCTTCCCCGATTTCCTCGCGCGTGCTGATGATCTGCCCGCCGCCCGGGAAATCCGGACCCTTGATGATGTGCAGCAGGGACTTGGGCGTCGCGTTCGGGTGCTTGATCATGAACACCGCCGCCTCCGCGACTTCCTTCATGTTGTGCGGGGGCAGCTCGCACGCCATGCCGACGCCGACGCCGGAGGCGCCGTTCAGGAGCAGCATCGGCAGGCGCGCCGGGAGGAGCTTCGGCTCCTGCAGGCGGCCGTCGTAGTTAGGTATGAAATCGACCGTGTCCTGGTCGATCTCGGAGAGCAGCAGCTGGGCGAGCGGCGTCAGCCGCGCCTCGGTGTAGCGGTAGGCGGCGGCGGGATCGCCGTCCTGCGTGCCGAAGTTGCCCTGGCCGTCGATCAACGGATAGCGCAGCGTGAAATCCTGCGCCATGCGCACCAGCGCCTCGTAGGTGGAGGCGTCGCCGTGCGGGTGGAACTTGCCGAGCACCTCGCCGACGATGCGCGCGGACTTGGAATGCTGGACGCCCGACGCGAGGCCCAGCTCGTTCATCGCGTAGAGAATGCGCCGCTGCACCGGCTTCTGGCCGTCCTCCACGTTCGGGATCGCGCGGCCGCGCACGACGCTCATGGCGTAGGTGAGATAGCTACGCTCGGCAAACAACGCCATGTCGATGAAGTCGTCGTCCGCGTCGACCGGGTCGCCGCCACCGCCGCCGCTACCGCCGCGGCCCGCGCCTGCCACCGGGCCGCTGCCGGCGCCCTCGCTCGCCTTGCCGCGCTTTTTCGCCTGCGCGGGCCCTTTCGCGCCGCCTTTCGAGGCTGCCTGCGTTTCCGCCGATTCGAAGAGATCCAGCGTTCCGTCGTCCTTGTCGCGCCGCGAGCGCCGTGTATCGATATCGCTCATACGTCGGCCTCGACCGTGTTGCCTTTCTCTTCCATCCACTCGCAGCGCTTTTCGGATTCCTTCTTCGACATGAGCATGTTGAAGAGCCTGAAGGTCTGGTTGCGGTCCTCGATGCGCACTTTGAGCAGCCGCCGGGTGTCGGGGTTCAACGCCGTCTCCCACAACTGCTCGGGATTCATCTCGCCCAGCCCCTTGAAGCGCTGGATCGAGACCGATTCGCGCTTCACCCCGTCGTCGCGGGCGCGATCGAGTATGGACTTCAGCTCGTCGTCGTCGAGCGCGTAGACCTTCTTCGCCGCGCGCTTGCCGTGGCCGGGCACGTCCACCTTGTAGAGCGGCGGGCAGGCAATGTAGATGTGTCCCTTCTCGATCAGCTTCGGGAAGTGGCGGTAGAAGAGCGTCAGGAGCAGCACCGCGATGTGCGCCCCGTCCACGTCCGCGTCGGTCATCGAGGCGACCTTGCCGTAGCGCAGGCCGGAGAGGTCGGGGTCGTCCTTCTCGTCGTGCGGGTCGACGCCCAGCGCGACCGAGATGTCGTGAATCTCGGCATTGGAGAAGAGCAGCTCGCGCTTCACTTCCCAGGAGTTGAGCGCCTTCCCGCGCATGCGGTAGACGGCCTGGTAGCGCTTGTTGCGCGCCTGCTTGGCCGAGCCGCCCGCCGAGTCGCCCTCGACCAGGAACAGCTCGTTCTCGCCCATGTCGCCCGACTCGCAATCGACCAGCTTGTCGGGCAGGATCACCACGCTCGAGGACTTCCGGCGCTCGACCTTCTGCACCGTGCGCGAGCGCTCGATCGCCTGCCGGATCACCAGGTCCGTGATCTTGCGGCCCTGCTCGACGTTGGCGTTCATCCAGCGCGCGAAGGGGTCGCGCACCATTTCCGTGACCAGTTTCACCGCATCGCGGTTCTGGAGCTTCTCCTTGGTCTGGCCGTGGAATTGCGGCTCCAGCACCTTGGCCGACAGGAAGTAGACGGTGCGCGACCACGCGTCGTCGGCAAGGAGCTTGATGCCCTTCGGAGTCAGGTTGTGGTACTCGGCAAAGGCCTTGATCGCCTCGAAGATTCCCTCGCGCAGTCCCGCCTCGTGCGTGCCGCCGGCGGGCGTGGGTATCAGGTTGGCGTACGACTCGCCGTAGCCGTTGTCGTCGTCGAGAAAGGCGAACGCCCACGCCGCGCCCTCTCCCGCGGCGAATCCGTTGGCTTCGGCTTCGGCCACGTACTTCTCGCCGTCGTACACCGGGGCGACCGCGGTCGCTGCTCCGATCAGCTCGGCGAGGTAGCTCTTCATCCCTTCGGGGTAGCTCCAGGTCTGCTTCTTCGTTTCCTTCGCGGTCTCGATGTTGAGCGTTACCTTCACGCCCGGCAGCAGGACGGCCTTCGAGCGGACGATGCGCTCCAGGGCGTCGAGCGCGACCTTCGGGGAGTCGAAATACTTCCGGTTCGGCCAGATGCGGATCGAGGTGCCGGTGTTCTTCTCGCCGACGCTGCCCGTCTTCTTCAGCTTCTTCGCGACCCTGCCGTCCTCGAACGCGATCTGGTGGACGCCGCCGTCGCGCTTGATCTCGACCTCGAGCTTCTCGGACAGCGCGTTGGTCACCGATATGCCCACGCCGTGCAGGCCGCCGGAGAACTTGTAGGCGGCCTCGACGTCGGTGCGCGAGAATTTGGCGCCGGCGTGAAGCTCCGTCAGCACCAGCTCGACGGTGGGAATCTTCTCCTCGGGATGGATGCCGATCGGGATGCCGCGGCCGTTGTCCGTGACGGTGACCGAGCCGTCGCCGTGAACGGTGACCTCGATGCGGTCCGCGTGACCGCCGAGAGCCTCGTCGGCCGCGTTGTCTATCGCTTCCTGGATGATGTGCGTGGGGTCCGATGTCCGGGTATACATCCCCGGCAGCCGCTGCACCGGCTCAATGCCCCGTAGCTTCTTGACTGAACTCTCGTCGTACTTCTTCGCCATGGGCCCCCTTTGTAACCAGCAACGAACGAGGAGATGCTTCCCTCGAACTCCCCTACATCAGGGCCCGCATCGTTCAACCTCGATGCGGGCTGACTGGGAACGCAGCCGATAGGACACGCGCCACGCGCATTTTATCCTGCGGCGCAGCAGAGTACCAGCCTGAAAACAAAGGCGGAAGGCGGAAGGAGGGCGGCGGGCAAAAAAACCCGTGCGCGGGCGGGGAGAGAGGAGGAGGATTGCCCGCGCACGGGCCAGGGAAATCAATGCGCCTGTCGGCTTTCCGGCGACCTCACGAGTGTTGTCCCGCGCGCTGCCCACTGCCGTGCGAGCCACAGGAGAGGCACGATGACGAATGAGCCGGGCGCCAGCAGTATCAAGGCGCACGCGCACCATTTCGCCCATTCGCCCGCGGGAGCTGACTTGATCGCGTGAAACACTTTGGCCTCCGGTCCTTGTCCGAGCCACGGCCGTGGTGACCGCAGCGTTCAGGCCGGATTGTTTCGCACTCGCCGGCCGGCGAACATAAGCCAGAGGTGGTACTCCGGGTCTGCCGTGCGTCCTAGGACAGGGACAGGGCGGCGGGTTGCCTGCCCGCAAAAGCGGGCGGTTGTCACACTTTGCCTCTACTACCCTTAATCCACCCGGCGCTCGAGCAGGGCGTTCGCCGTTCCGCGGGCGCGCAGCCGCTCGCACTGCGCGGCCGACAGGCGCGTATTCGCGGGCGAGGTTTCCGGAAGCATGAGGTTGCCGGGCTCGCTGCTGTGCTCGCCGCTGTCGGACAGCAGGTGCACCAACTCGTGAGCGAGCGCCAGCGGCAGCTCGCGCGCGCCGTGGGCGACCCAGATGGTGTCGGCCAGCTCGGGGCGCATCGCCGAGTTTGCCCTGCCGACGGCTTCGGCGTCGAAGGCCGGCTCGTTACTCGTGTCCTCTACGAAAAAGACGGCGGGCCTCGGGACTTTCATCGCGCGCACCAATCTGGCCGATACCGGCGTCGAGTAGAAGTGGAATTCGCGTGGCGCCCGGATCAGATTGAGCTCTGCGCCCGCCAGCGCGACCCCGCATTGAGCGAGCAGGGGCATCGCTTCCCACAGCGCCGCGACGATGTCACCTGGCTGCCAGCGCGTGCCAGCGAACGCATAGAGGTGCAGGCGCAACCGGTGCGTCGGCGCAGCCGTCCCGTGCCAGGGTTCCGGGGACACGCCGTGGGTTTCGACCAGGGTTATCCCATCGGCCGCCGGCGCAGCCGACGGAATGAGAACGACGAACACGAGCGACGAAACGAGGCGCCGCATGACGGGTGCTACGGGAGCGGAAGTGGGGCGGGGTCAGCGCGCTCGTGAGGGACTCGGACGCTAGCTAGCCCCGCGCTCGAGACGAAGCTATGGCGAGCACCGCCCAGATGCCCAGGAAGGCAACTGCGCCAACGATCGCGATCGGGTCGGTGACAACCTTGCGAATATCCGCAAGGATCATGGCCGCCGCCTGATCGACGTTGTATTGCCGGACCGCGATTTCCTGCGGAGCCTGGCCCATCGGGGTCTCGGCCGCCTTGGAAACCGTCGCCTCCGGTTCCAGCACGTCGTAGCCGTTGATGTAGACCGCGCGCCGGTTCCCCCTCAACGTTACGCTCAAGTCGACAACGCCAAGGGAAAAGTACGCCGTCTCGCTACCTTCAAAAAGCGCGTCCCGGGTCGCCTTGAGCGCGCTGTTGACGACGTCCTTGAATACGTCCGCGGTGCCGCTATCGAAGTTCCTGGCGGACCCCGGCCGGCCGGCCCAGAGGATTTGGTCGCTCCCTTGGTCCCGCAGCTCGCTATACAGCAGATTTCCCTGGCTGAGAACGTCCTCGTCGATCCCGAGCAGGCTTGGCGAAATCCCCGGCCCGGTTCGCCGCACCTCTTGTGTCGCTTCCGAGACCGGCGTCGGCCGTTTATCGAAGTCGTTCGCCGCGGTACTTTCGAGACGCGGCGCATCGCGCAAGGAAGACGCCCGTTCCGGGCTTATCGGGGAGGCCCAGGACCCGAACGCCATCGCGCCGGCAGCCAGCAGCAGCCCGGTATTGGCGCATCGCACTCCCCACCCCTTATCCATGCCGCGCATCGTCAGGAACAATACTATGCCAAGTGGCAAATGGGTATGGTCGCGCACGCAAGGACCGTACCCGTCCGGTTAACTACCTGAATTTATATGCCTACGGCAGGTATGCGCCTGCCTCTGGCGGTGGAATGTAAAAAAAACCGACAACCAGAGTCCGCATTCCGACCCGCGCGGCGTCAGGCGGGTGTCGGGGCTGCCCCCCCCCGACCTGCTTTCCAGGCAGGCTTACCTGCCGTTGGGACGGAAGACGGCGAACACCTTGTCGGAGTTCGTGATCCACGACTCGAGGAACACGGATTCATCGGGTTTCTTGCGCCCCAGCTCGTGCATCGCCCCGGCGAGGCAGAACCAGTTGAGAAGCTCGTGGTGTCCGCGGTCCTCGGCTTCCTCGATCGTC
>Ga0075418_10000251_pt1 | contig 53496 bp, 46 predicted proteins | sample SoiMetdeltSBSDD2_FD_81776 | JGI IMG/M metagenome (GOLD analysis project Ga0075418, IMG submission 81776) | Bulk soil microbial communities from a Populus tree surrounding site in Tennessee, USA - Soil MetaG P. deltoides SBSDD2 | ecosystem: Environmental > Terrestrial > Soil > Tree plantation...
AGGATTCGTAATGCTTTCCAAAAAACAGGAGTAACAAGATGCCGGAAAACCAGCTCGTGCTCATCCTGTCTGTGTTCGCGGGTATCTGTCTGCTCACGGGTGGGGTCATCGTGAGCCTTCAGATGCTTCGAAAACCCTCGCCCTTTCCATTTCTCATCGTCCGAGGGATCGATCCCCACCTGTGGGGATGCAACCTGCTTGGAGCGGGTTTCATGCTATCGCTCGTCCTCATGATGCTTGATCGGACGCCCTGGAGCCGGGAAGGACTGGCGGGTCGGGCTATCGAGAGTGCGGCCGTGGTGTGGACAGTGGTGGCGCTCGTAATGTCCGTCGCGGCCGTGCTAACCCCCGCGCGCGCCGGGATGTCCGTCTCGCTTTTCCCAGCTCCGGAGGCCAAGCTCGCCACCTGGCCGAGCCCCTACCGCGCTTTCCTTGTCCTTGGCTTCGCGGCCCTCTGCGTCCTGGGAATTATGGTTTTCTGATCGAACCCCATTCCGATCCCACCCCGTTTTCCTGACCGAACCCGTTTTCCTGACCAAACCCGGCCAAAAAACATCCTGTCCGCCACGACCCGTCTTTTTTGGAGGACCATCCGTGGCTCGCTGGAGTTGTTTGTTTATTTTGGTATTGCCGCTTATCGCAGGATGCAACCATCGCACGACAACGTCCGAGCCGCCTCCGCGGCCCGGCTTGTTCACGCTCTACACCGATCTGGGTCCGGTCGACGTGCTGGCCTTCGATCAAGACGGCGAACGGCGTTCCGTGCGGGTTCACGCCGTCTATCCCGACGGACACCACGCGGTTCGAACGTTCAAAATCGAGGTCGGAGCCGATCCAGCACGATCCGACGCGACTCAAGTCATCGAGTCCGTGTGGGGCGAAGGAACAGAGCACGTCCGCGTTACTCGCACGATGACCGAGGGCGCAACCGGGCTCGACGCGGTCTACGCTTCCGGCACCGAGGCGTTGCGTCTCGTCGCTTTCACAGAGGGAAACCAAGTGCGTTTCCAGGCTCGGCTCACCCGAAATGGTGAAGAGCGGTTGTGGGACAACCTGCTCGATCCCGATCGCGCTTCGAATGCCGCCTACGTCACGGCCATGCGGTCGTCGTTCGCCGACTTCTACGGCTCGGGCCCGTTTCGTGACAACGAAGACCTGGCGCTATTGGTGGCCGTCGAGGAAAGTTCCGACTGGGCCAACTACCTCGCCGAAACCCCTTTTGCCCCCCAAGGCGGCGGCCAGAGCCCAACCGAACGCAACATTCACCGCGTGTGCACCGCCGCAAATGTGATCGGCAAGGTGACCTGCTTTGCCGCGCGCTTCACGCCGTGGGCGATGATCGGCTGCGTGCCCGCAACCGGCATTAGCATCGCCTGTCTGGCCTACAACGTGTATCAACTCAGCGGAAGCGGACACCCGGACCCTCCGCCTCCGCCCAGCCCGTGCGGGTGCGGCTGCGCGTGCAATAGCCGAGATTGATTCGAGTACACTTCGAGTTGTCGGCCGGGGAGAGGCTGCCTTCTCCCCGGCCTTTTTCTGCCGCGCTTTCTTCCTATGCCTTGCCCGGCTAACCGCAATCCAGGTATACTTCTTCGGCTGTTTTTCACTACGAAAACATGAGGCGTTTTCCATGCATCGCATCAGCATGGTCGGGACAGGCTACGTTGGACTCGTAACCGGGGCTTGCCTGGCCGACTACGGAAACGAAGTGGTCTGTGTCGACGCCGACCGGAACAAGATCGATTCACTCCGTGCGGGCCGTATCCCTTTTTATGAATTCGGTTTGGAAGAACTCCTGGACCGTAACGTCCGGGAAAGACGGCTGAGCTTCAGCACGGATCTCCCCGAAGCCATCCGCCAGAATGACGTGATTTTTATTTGCGTCGGTACGCCCCGGGGATCGGACGGCGAAGCTGACCTCCAGTATGTGTTTCAGGTGGCCCGGGATATTGCCAAGCACTTAAACGGCTACAAGGTCGTCGTGCAGAAGAGCACCGTCCCGATGGGGACGGGGGCCCGGGTGCGGGACCTCATTCGCTCCACCTCCAATGGCAACCATGACTTCGACGTCGCCTCCAATCCCGAATTCCTGCGCGAGGGGAGCGCGGTCGAGGATTTTATGCGCCCGGACCGGGTCGTAATCGGCACCTGGAGCAAACGGGCGGAAGACACCCTGGTCGATGTCTACAAACCGCTATACCTGAACGAAACACCGATGGTGAAGACGACCGTGGAGACGGCCGAGTTCATCAAGTACGCGGCGAACGCGTTTCTGGCCACCAAGATCTCCTTCATCAACGAGTGCGCGAACCTGTGCGAGCTGGTAGGAGCGGACATCAAGATGGTGGAGCGGGGGATTGGTCTCGATCGTCGCATTGGGTCCAAGTTCCTGCACGCCGGAGCGGGGTACGGCGGTTCGTGTTTTCCCAAGGACACCGAGGCGCTCGCTCACCTGGCCACGAGCCTCGGCTATCCGCTCGAGATCGTGCGGGCCACGATTCAGGTCAACCGGGAGCAACGTCGCCGGCTCATGGCACGGACGGAGAAGAAGCTCGGCACGCTACGGGGGAAGACGGTGGCCGTGCTTGGGTTGTCGTTCAAGCCTCAGACCGATGATATCCGAGACTCAGTGGGTGTGGACTTCGCCAAATACCTGGTCGAGAAGGGTGCCCTGGTCAAGGCGTTCGATCCTATCGCCATGGATAAGGCCAAGGACGTTCTCTCCGGGGTGGAGTATTGTCCCGATCTCTGGTCGGCAGTGGAATCCGCCGACGCGATCGTGATCGCCACGGAGTGGAACGAGTTTCGAACCATGAATTTGAACCGGCTCAAGGACCGCATGCGCGGCAACCTGATCGTCGACCTCAAGAACATTTACGAACCGGAGGCGATGCGGGAGCTGGGGTTCGAGCACCTGGGAGTAGGACGCGGCACTCCCCCGGCGGCCAAGGCCTGAGTTGATGGCCGATCGTCTCCTCGAGAACGCAACCGTCCTCGTGACCGGCGGGGCCGGTTTCATCGGCAGTAATTTCGTTCACCGTCTACTTCAACCTGGCCGTTCCGTCCAGGTCATCATTCTGGATGCACTCACCTACGCCGGGAATCTCGAGAATCATGAATCTCTAACTGAGGATGCCCGGTTCACGTTCGTGAAGGGCGACATTGCCGATCCTAGGGCGGCGGAACCGCTCATGAAGCGGGCCGACTACCTGGTTAATTTTGCCGCGGAAACACATGTCGATCGGGCCATCGCCGATCAAACGCCCCTCATTCGATCCAACGTTGAAGGGCCGCTCGTGCTCTTGAACGCAGCGCGAAAGCATCCCGTCAAACGGTTCATCCATGTGGGGACCGATGAGGTTTACGGCGAAGTGCTGGGCGATCCGGTGGATGAGGAAGCGCCGCTTAAGCCCCGGAATCCCTACAGCGCCACGAAGGTCGGCGGCGACGCGATGGCCCAGGCGTTCTGGGCCACCTTCGGCGTGCCAGTGGTCATCACCCGATGCTCCAACAACTACGGCCCGTATCAGTATCCCGAGAAAATGATCCCGCTCTTCACTACCAACGCGATGGAGATGAAACCCCTTCCTGTCTATGGAACGGGACGGAATAAACGGGATTGGATTCACGTGGATGATCACACGCGTGCCCTCGAGGATCTGCTTCTAGCCGATGCGAAGGCAGTCGAGGGGGAGATCTTCAATATCGCCGCGGGCAACGAATACGACATTCTCCAGATCGCGGACCGCATTCTGGCCGCGCTCGACAAGCCGCGCGATTTGATCCAGCTCGTGACCGACCGCCCGGGTCACGATCGGCGCTACTCCATGGCCGCGCAAAAAATCAACGAGCGCGTGGGCTTCCGTCCACGGATCGCCTTCGAAGCCGGTCTCCGCGACACGGTGGCGTGGTACGTGGAACACCGTACCTGGTGGGAGCGCACGAAGAGCGGCGCCTTTCGCGACTACTACGATCGGATGTACGCCAACCGATGAGGTTCCGGACTCTGGAGCCGGCCGGACGATGAAGATCGCCTGCATTGCCGGCGCACGCCCCAACTTCATGAAGGTGGGGCCGATCATCGAGGCGCTCCGCGCTTACTCGGCGCTCGATCCCGTACTCGTTCACACCGGACAGCACTACGACGACGCGATGTCGAAGGTGTTCTTCGAGGACCTGGAGTTGCCCGACCCCGATGTTTACCTGGGTGTGGGTTCGGATACGCAAGCAAGACAGACCGCCAAGGTCATGATCGAACTCGAGACCTGGGCCCTGGAAGCAAAGCCGGATTACGTTCTGGTGGTGGGGGACGTGAACTCCACCCTGGCCGCTTCGTTAGTGGCATCGAAACTCCGGATCCGGCTCGGCCATGTAGAAGCCGGCCTGCGCTCCTTCGATCGCGACATGCCGGAGGAGATCAATCGCCTCGTCACGGACACCCTGGCGGATGACCTCTTCACGTCGTGTGTCGATGCCGAGCCAAATCTGATTCGGGAAGGCGTCGATCGTTCGCGCATCCACTTCGTCGGGAACGTTATGATCGATTCCCTCCTGCGCTCTCGCGCGAAGGCAGCGGAATCGAACGTCCTGACGCGTTTGGGCCTGTCGCCTCGAGGCTACACGCTGGTGACCCTTCATCGCCCCAGCAACGTGGACGAGCCGCAGGTTTTCCGCGGAATTTTATCTGCGTTGGGGGAACTTTCAGAGTTGAAACCGGTGCTGTTCCCGGTTCACCCACGAAGCCGAAAGCGGATGAGTGAGTTCGGTCTGGAGGACGTCCTGACCGCGCACCCGAATCTTCGCCTCATCGAGCCGTTGCGGTACCTGGAATTTCTGCGGCTCATGGATCAAGCTGCGCTCCTCGTGACCGACTCGGGAGGGATCCAGGAGGAAACGACGTTTCTTGGAATACCCTGCATTACCGTGCGCGAGAACACCGAGCGCCCGATCACGATCGCCGAGGGCACCAACGAGCTCGTGGGGACAGATCCGGGCCGTCTGGTCGAGGCGGGGAGGAGGGCCTTGAGCGGAAGCTGGAAAAAGGGAAAGATCCCCGCGCTATGGGACGGCCGAACCGGCGAGCGCATTGCGACGACCCTGGATCAAATCGGGAAGGGTGCGGCTTGAGGGCAACAGAACTCAGACATCTTGGGCTCGTTCTACGTCTCTTCTTTGTTCTTGCTCTGGCGCCGGTGGCCATTTCGAGCGCTCAGTCTCAGGAAACACTCAGGAACACGTCGATCCTGTCGCTTCCGACCATGGATCGGTCGACGGACCAAGCACGTCTCCTCGCCGAGAGAAATGCCGCGCTTCTGGCCGGCGGCCCGGTGGATCCGGAAACCTACACTCTCGGTCCGGGGGATCTCGTCGGCCTCGAGATTTCAGGGCCATACACGATCAGCGCCCAAGATGTGGTCGGCGCGGACGGGAGCGTCACCTTTCCTCAACTCGGCACGTTTTTTCTGGGGGACAAGACGCTGGCCGAGGCGCGAAAGCTCATCGGCGACAAAGGGAAATCCCTGGTTCGAAATGCCCAGCCGCAGCTCCTCCTCAAGTCTCCGCGCACGTTCAAGGTGCACGTCACCGGAGCCGTGGCAACTCCCGGATCGCAACCGGCCACGGCGGTGACCCGGGTCAGCGAAGTGATTCAGGCCGCCGGGGGATTCAGGCCCCTGTCGGATACGAGAAACATCCGCATCGCGCACCGGGACACCACGGAATCGTCCGCGGATCTTCTTGGGTTTCTGCTGGACGGCAATCTGGACAAGAATCCCATGCTTCTGGACGGCGATGTCGTCGTCGTTTCACCCCGGCTGAACGACATCACCGTGAGCGGCGCGGTCGTTCACCCGGGTCGGTTTGACTTCGTGAATGGGGATGAGCTCGGAGCATTGCTCAGGATCCTGGAGCTGCATCCTCGGGCCGATCGGAGGTTTGTCACCCTTCAGCGTTTTCGCGATGACGTGCGGTGGGACACGTTGAGAGTGGAGCTCGAACCCGTGCTTAGCGGTGTAGCTCAGGTGCCGCTTCAGCCTGGAGACCGTATTCTCATTCGCAGTGTCGGCGAGTGGAGGACGGGATCCATGGCCGAGGTGCGGGGCGCGGTGGCGTATCCTGGGCCGATTCCGGTGGAGCGGGGAACCATCAACGTGGCGGAAGCCATCCAGATGGCCGGTGGACTTCTGCCGGACGCCACGCCGGAACGCATCGTGCTTGGCAAACCGTTCATTCCCGACTCAGTCCGAATCGCCGATCCCTTGGGGAGCGAGAACTTTCTCACCGCCCTCACCTCGAGATCCCTGCACGAGCGCGTTATCGATTTGACCCAAGGTTCGGGACCTCTCGTTGAGCCGGAAGACATCATTACCGTTCCCCGGAGAGAAAACTGGGTGGAGGTCCTGGGTCAGGTGGTGAACCCGGGTTTCTATCCGTATTACGATAAGTGGTCGCCCGAAAACTACATCAAAGCCGCCGGCGGCTTCGCGCAGAACGCCCACAAATCCAAGACCCAAGTATCCAAGGGACGCTTCGGGGATATCGGGTATGCGAGGGATTTCAGGACCCTCGCCCCCGGCGACATCGTGTGGGTGCCGGAAAAAGACGTCCAAAGTTTTTGGCTCACCGTGCGGGATATCATTATCGTCACGGGTCAGGCCGCGGCACTCATTCTCGTGGTCCGGGAAATTACGCGATGAATGTGCGTCGGACACGTATCACTCGGGCGTCGGGGAAAGAGGATGAACGATAGGTCTCCTGCCGGAGTTGGGGAGCCGTTCACGTACATCTATCACCGACGCCGCTGGCTCGGAGTGTTCAAGGCCCTCGATTACATCGGGTATCGCTTCCATCGACCCGAGTCCGGCGTTCCCGATCTGTCCCACGCCCGCTCCATTCTGATTCTCAAGCTCGACCAGATCGGGGACCTGGTGCTCACGCAACCCCTTCTGTCACAGCTCAGGAAGGTGGCTCCGCTGGCCCGTCTTGGATTAGTGGTGGGGGTCGATCGCAGGCCGGTGGCCGAGATCATTCCGGACCTGGACGACATCGTCGAGCTTCCCGTGCGTCTGATTCCCCGACCGTCGATTTCGAACGTTCTCTCCTTCCTGTCTGGAGTGATTCGACTGCGACGCACCCATCCCGAAGTGATCGTGGCGGCCAAGGAGGACCCCCTCACCGTGCTGTTGTCATGGATGTTGGGGGCGCCGGTGCGGATCGGGTTTCGAGAGGGCGGACTGGGATATCTCTTGACCCATGTCATGCCCGTGCGTCCCGAACAACCTCAATTTGCCATTCTCGCGTCCTTATCCGGAGCGGCCGATGTTCCGGCTCCGCCGAAGCTCACCCCTCGCGAGAGCGACCATCGGGTGGCACATGAAACGCTCGAATCACTCGGTGTTCCTCCCGGGCTCCCGATGGTCGTCGTACATCCCGGAAGCCGAGTGCCTGAAAAACAATGGCCCGAGGAGGCCTTCTTCGAGACCGTGAAACGGATGAGCCGGGAACTCCCCATCGCCTTCCTGGTCGTTTCTGAACCGAATCACAAACCCGCCACGAGCGTAGGGATCGATGCCCGATCGTGGTGGGGCGAACTGCCGCGCCTCGAGCTGGGCGCTTTCGCGGCGCTCCTGTCCCGCGCCGATCTTCTCCTCGGCAACGACTCGGCTCCGGCCCATATCGCCACCGCGGTCGGGACTCCGGCGGTCGTCGTGTTTCTATCCGATGAGGATCCCCGGCGATGGGGGCCTTCCGAAAAGGACAGCGAGCTCGTCCTGGGGGAACCCGGGCACCTTCCCACGCCGGAAGACGTCTCGAGGCGCTGCGTAGACGTATTGAGAAATCAGCGCTGGGCGAGCACCTCGTAAGTGATAGGTTTCTCCGCATGAAACCTCGCGTCGTGATCGATGCCCGAATCGTGGGTCCCGAGATGAACGGGATCTCGCGCTACATCCGACTTTTGACCCAGGGGCTCGCCCGGATTCGGGACGAGAGCGGGCTGCCGTACGATCCGGTCTTTCTGTCTCGAATGGGCCAGTGGCCGGAAGCCGCGAGTGCGTTTTGCGGCTTTCCTACTCATCCGATACGGGCTCCGTTTCTGGACATGGCGGAACTTTGGGAGGTACCGGCGGCCCTTCGTACGTTGCGTGCGTCAAATGGGACCACCGTCTATCACAGCCCCAGTTTTTCATCCTTGTTCGCCTGCCCTGTGCCTTGGGTCGTTACGGTGCACGACTTAATTCATCTCAAGTTCGGAACCCTTCCCCAGCGCCTGTATTACCGCTGGCTTCTCCGCCCCTTTGTCCGGGGAGCAACCGCACGGGTCACGATCTCCGATTTCTCGCGAGAGGAGATTGCGCGGTGGGCGAACGTGCCCTCGAGCACAATTGAAATCGTCCCGAATGCCGTCGACCCGGCCTTTGCCTCCAGGATTGACGTGACGACGCGAGACGCGGCGCTTGAGGATCTTGGACTCTCAGGAGTCCGTTACGTGTTTTGTTTGTCCAATCCCAAGCGACACAAGAATGTGTCGTTCCTGATCGACGCCTTTGGGGAGTATCGGCAGCGTTCAGCGTCGCGAGGCGAAGAGGCCATATCGCTCGTCGTGAATGTGCCGGTAACCGGCGACCGCCCCGGCGTATTCTCGCGGACCTCGCTCACGCAGCCGGCAATTCGCGCCCTCATGTCCGGAGCGACGGCGTTCGCTTTTCCTTCACTGTATGAGGGGTTTGGAATACCGCCTTTGGAGGCGGCCATTCTGGGTGTACCCGTGATCGTGTCTAGTATCCCTGCCCATCGCGAAGCCATGCGCACGTTTGCCTCGGACGAGGTGTTTTGGGCATCCCCCGATGATCCAGAAGCGTGGATCCAGGCTCTGGAGGCGGCCGAACGAGGGCAGCTTCCCCGGCCAAAGCCGGAGAGCTCGGTTCGCGCCATGTCCGAATTCGATGTCCTCCAGATCGGACGAAAGATGGATCAGATCTACCGCAGGGTCTTGAACGTGCCCCGGGACGAGGCGTGAGAGAGCCGGCTCCGCTCCCGCCGTCAAGAAACGGACCTCGCGTAGCGATCGTCACCGATTACCTCAATCAACGAGGTGGCGCGGAATGGGTGGTGGCGGTGTTCCACACGATGTTTCCGGATGCGCCGGTCTTCACGCCGATCCTCGATCGGGAGAACCTGTGGCCGGAGCTGGAAGGAGCCGACATCCGGGTGTCCTGGATGCAGCGCCTTCCGGGGCTGCGAACCCACTTTCGAAAGTATTTTCTGCTGTATCCCCTCGCCGTGGAAGGCTTCGATTTGTCCGGGTACGACGTGGTGTTGAGCAGTAGCTGCGCCTTCGGGAAGGGCGCCCGCGCGGGAGCGAATGCCGTGCATGTGTGTTACTGCCATACTCCAGCCCGCTTCGTGTGGGACTACGAGAGCTATGTACGGCGGGTTGAGCTTGGGCCGGCGGCCAAAGCCCTGCTGCCTCCCCTCATTCGGATCATGAAACGATGGGACCTCAAGACCGCCGACCGCCCGGATGTATATGTTGCGAACTCCCAGATCGTGGCGAATCGCATCCAGAGTTACTATGGTCGACACGCCGAGATCATTCCGCCCCCCGTCAGTTGCGGGCGCTTCCGGATCAGTCCCGTTCAGGAGAATTATTTTCTCATCGTCGCTCGCCTCATTCCGTATAAGCGCATCGATCTGGCGGTGGACGCGTTCAATCGACTGCAACTGCCGCTCTACATCGTGGGGGATGGTCCGGATCGCAAGGCGCTCGAAGATCGGGCGGGGTCGAACATCAAGTTCTTGGGGTACCAAACGGACGATGAAGTAGCCCGTTTGCTGGCCGGCTGCCAGGCGCTGGTGTTCCCGGGCCTCGAGGATTTCGGCATCACCATGGTGGAAGCCAATGCCTCGGGACGACCGGTCGTTGCGTATCGAGGCGGGGGAGCACTGGACATCGTACGAGAAGGAGAGACGGGACTCTTCTTCGACGCGCAACATGCGGACGCATTGGTGGATGCTGTCCTACGGCTCAAGAACGCGACATGGGATTCCCGATCCATCCGGGAGCACGCTTTTCAATTCGATGTCCCGGTGTTTCGACGCAGAATGATGGATGTCTTGAACCGGGAGACGGGATGGACGTTCGACGCCGAATCCGAGCGCAGTTCAGTTTGAGCGAAACAAACCCATCAGCGATTCACGGCAGACCCGGGCAACGTAGGTAATTTCGGACGTATCTTTGTGCTCCAGGCGGCTCCGGACGCGGCGAAGCTCGAGTGAACAAAGCCAAGCGAGCAAGTTGATCGCGCGCAGCGCCCGTTGTAATGGTGCCGGGTACCCAATGTTGTATTTGCGCACAAAGTATTCCGGCCCCCGGCCGCCGTCGATGAGAATGGGTCGGGGAAATCGGCGCCGACTCTGTCCCAATTCATGAAGCACGATGACTTCGGGTATGTAGTAGTTCTTGCGCCCCGCCTGGACAAGCCGGTAGCAAAGATCCATGTCTTCAACGTACAAGAAATACGCTTCATCGAACTCCCCCACGGCGCGGAACAACTCCCGTTCCACGAGCAAGCAGGCTCCCGAAACCCAATCCACTCGCCGCGGCCGGCCGCGAGCCGCATCGATGGCCACGCCTTCGAATGGAGGATGCCCGGCAAACACTCGGTTCAAGCGAAACGCCTGCACAAGATCGCGCCAGGGACTAAAGAAATGGCCCGCCGAACGTTCGGGCCTTCCGGCGGGCGTCTCGAGTCGAGGCCCGAGCGCTCCCGCCTCCGGTAACGAACCGGCCATCTCCAACAGACGACGAAGCGCTCCCGGGGGTAAGCGCGCATCCGAATTGAGAAACAAGAGCCACTTGCCTATTGCCGCCCGCGCTCCGGAATTGGCCCCCGCCCCGAATCCTCGGTTCTGCTCCGAAACAATGAGATGGACCCAAGTATGCCTCGACAGAATGACCTCGGCGCTGTCGTCAGGAGACGCATTGTCGACGACGATGACTTCGAGGTTGATTTCAGAGGCGGTCTCCCGGAGGGAGTCCAGGGCGGCGAGGGTGAGATCCCGGGTGCCGTAGCTCACCACGATCACGCTGACCGAAGGATCGTTCATGCCCTTTCGTCCTGGACTCGAGCAAACCGATACGCGCCGTAGCAAGTCCCGACCATGATCCAGAACACAGTTCCGTACACCGAAGATTCCAGAGTCGGTTCGTAGGAAGCATTGGTCACCGCGATGATCACCGTCAGCATGAAGCTAAGGGCAACCATCCGGTCGTTGCGATCCACCGCTGTTCTAATGAGACGGAAGGCCGCGTACGCGGCCATGCCTAGCATCACCAGATACAGCGCGAGCCCGGGAAGGCCCAGATCCGCGGCGTTCTTGAGTACAAAATTGTGGGGATTGGGGTCGATCTCGATCGTGCTGTGGTGCGGAATTTGATTCGGGGCAACTCCGAGAAAGGGGTGATCCCGGATGATGCGAATCGTCTCCTGATAATACAGAAGACGTGCGCCTATGCTCGGGAGCTGGTCTGGATCGAGAAAGCGGGCAATGCTGGCCTGGCCGAGTGGGGACATGAAGTAGGCGCCGCCGAGGATGGCCAGGATCCCCACCGCCAGAAAGAAGCGACGGCGCACTTCGATGGCGGCGGCGATGAGGATGCCGATCAAAATAGCCAACGTTCCTCCTCGCGAAATCGTGGCGATGGAGACGAACACGGCCGACCCCAGGCTCAGCACGCCGAGGATCCGCTCCCAACGCTCTCCATAAAAGGCCAGGGGCACGGCACACGCGGTGGACAAAGCCGCCACCGCGGCAATGTAGTTCGAATAGCCCCAACCCAGGTTGGTCAACGCAGTGGAACGGGTCAGGAGAAAAGACAGGGGGAGTCCTCGATGAATCAAAACCGCGGCCAGTTCCAGCGATATGACCGGCGCCAAGAAGGCCACCGAGCGCAACAGCGCTCGCGCTCGCGTTGCTCCGAGAAGTCGATGGCCGGCCAGGAAGGCAAGAAAGAGCATGACGATGTTCTTCCAGCCGACGAGGGCTTCCTTCAGGTCGGCAGCCTCCACCAGCGTGAATCCCGCCCAAGCCACGTAAAGAATGAAGACCCATTCCAGCGCGGGCGGCATCGCCATCGTATGTCCCGAGGATAGATGCCGGAGCGCAGCGAGAAACAACGCTACTAGAAGCACGAACTCGAAGAAGGCAAACCCGAATATCCAACCGGGAATGACAACAAGAAGGGGGATGGAGAGAAGGACTCCAAGTGGCCACAGGAACAGCGCCATGAGCACGAAAGGAGTCAGAAGGGCCCCGGCAAGGAGAAGGGCGAACGTGTCCTCGCCATGGATACGAACCACGCTGATCAGAAAACCGATCTGGAGCAAAACGGCGAGGAGAAAGAGGATCCTGGGTGTGTCCAGGGGCGCCCGAGTGGAGAGCAATCGATTCACTGGGGCATTGCCTCCGGTCGAGGGCGGATCCCCACCCCGAAATCCTGGGCGGTCAGGAAGCCTTACGCTCGCGATCCTTGAACAGCACTCGCCCGATGAGGCTCTTGGTGCCCATCTCGCCGCGCAGCCTGAGTTCCATCATGGGTTTGAGTCGCTCCAGGGTCTCGAGGAGCGCGGCGATGAGGAGACCGGCCGCCAGCGAAAAGAACATGGCCATGAGGGTCATGATGCCGCGATGGGGGAAACTCTTCCGGATGGGCGCCACCGCGGTGTCGAGCACCTCTACCGTGGGAACGTCCTTGGTCTCCTGAATGCGGGCCTCTTCATATTGAGCGGTCAAGAGCTCGAAGACCGCTTGCTGGACCTTGACGTCCCGGTAGCGACGGGCGATTTCCATGCTGAGCGCTGGAACGCCTCCAAGTTCCCGGTCGAGTGCGGCGAGCTCGGCTCGTTTCTTGACGAGTGCCGTAGCCTCCGGATGGAGGGATTGTTCGAGCATCTCCACTTCCGCCCCCAACGCAATGCGTTGCGCCATGAGATCCGCCCCTGCGCTCGCCGATGCGGAGGCGTCCGGGGGGAGAGCAACGCCGGGATGGGTTTCCTCGAATTGACGTAGCCCGTCCTCCGCCGCGTTAAGACGTGCCTTCGTCTCCGCCAGCGCCTTCTCGATGAAAATCCGGCTTCGTTTGCCCTCGCCCATGCGGGTCGTGCGATTCAGCTCATCCAGGTGGGTGACGAACGCGTTGGCCATGCGAGCCGCCGTTTCGCGATCGGTGTCCTCTACGGAAATGTCGATCACCGCACCGTTGGTCAGCTTGAACTCGGTCAGCGACCGGAGGTGACGACGCGCGGATTCGATGTTCTTGGATTTGTACCGGTGGATGAGGTCGAATTCGACGATCACGGAATCGGCGATCGTGCGGCTTTTCAGAATGGCCATATAGATCTGCGTGTTGGAGTTCGACCCGCCCATCATGTTTTTCGAAATATCGAACTGCTGCATGAGTGCAGTCAGTCCGGCGAGACTCTGCCCATTCTCAGGGGGAAAGAGGATGCTTGCCGTAGACTTGTAGCGGGTTGGCAAGAAGATCGAAATGATCAAAACGGCAACGGTGACGATGAACGAGTTCCAGAACAGAAAACGGCGCCGTTTGAGGATGAGAGCCAGGAGATCGAGGAAGGTCTCATGCTGGCTCATCGAGGACTCCCTGGCTGGTCCGCCGGAAACCGAGTGAAACCGAGACGTTCCAGGGAATCTGCCTTTCTCAAAAGGAGAGGGGCCGGCGCACGGAACGCCGCTAAGTCCGACAAAAAACCTAACATCCAGGCCCACCCCGGGCAACCGATAAACTTGACAGCCCCAAGCGCCCACTCCTATCGTCCCTAGCGGAGGGCGAGGGGATGTCCTCGCATCGGCCCATCTAAACAGGAGACGACCGACAGCCGATTGATAAGCCGGGAAGTCGCGTCCACACACCCGGGCTAAGGCGGCGGCGCCTTGCCGTCGTCCTGCGAGGAACCATCCGTGAGCTTCTCGTTCATCTATGGGCTGATTCTGCTTGCTGGTTTCGTTCTCGCCCTCGTTTTTACACCGCTCTCCCGAGCCATAGCGCTCTCGACCGGTTTTATCGATTACCCCAAAGAGGATCGCGTCCACCGGCGCCCCACGCCGTTTTTAGGCGGGGTAGCCGTCGCGTTCGCCGCCGCGCTGGCATCGGGGATCATCCTTTCGCTCGTCCCGCTTCCAGGGGCGTGGACCGCGGCGGTGCTGCCCCGGTGGGCTGTGGCGACGCTCCTGTTCTCCTCCGCCCTTGCTTTGACCCTGGGCTTGGTGGACGATCGTCTCGAGCTCAACCCGCTGCAAAAGCTCTCCGGACAGATCCTCATCTCGGTGATCTTTCTCTGGCCGACCTTGTCTTTGGGATTTCCGGACCTCTTCCTCTGGCCGGTCGGTCTTCTCTGGCTGGTCGGCCTCCAGAACGCCTTCAATCTCCTCGACAACATGGACGGCGTCCTGAGCGGGATCGCCACCTTGATCGGCCTCTTCCTTGGCGGGGCGGCCCTTCTCCTGGGACGTCCTGATCTGGCCGCGGTCGCCTTCGCGGGCGGGGGAGCATGCCTGGGATTTCTTTGTTTCAATTTCCCGCCCGCCAGCATCTTCCTGGGCGATGCGGGGGCGTTCTTCATCGGCTTTTTAATGGCTGGCGTAGGCTGGGATCTGGTGGGTGACCAGTGCCTCTCGTTCACCTCGGCAACGGCCGGCGTCTTGCTTGTGCTTTCCTATCCCATCTTTGACGTCACATTCGTCACCGTGACCCGCTCCCTGGAACGGCGCCCCATTCACGTGGGCGGCATCGACCACACGACCCACCGCCTCCACGCGATCCTGGGGCGGAACCGCCGCGCCCTCTGGACGGTGTACTCTCTGGTTGGGCTCAGCGGCTTGGCGGGTCTGGTTGCCGTCCGGACCGATCCCATCGTGGCCTGGTCTCTGGTCGTCCTGGCCGCGTGCCTCTACACGGGGCTCGGCGTGATGCTGGCCCGCGTGCGTGTCCGCTCGGCGGGTTTCCTCTCCACGTTTTTGGGCTCCGACGAGACGGCCCCTAAGCGCGAGGTGGCGTGATCGGTTGACCGGCGGACGGCGGCCGGCGCGTATCTAGGAAAGCCGTTTCAATGCACGATCCCAAGCTCCTGCGCACTGACACGGATCGGATCAAAGAGGGTGTGCGGGCCAAGGGGCAGGATCCCGCCTTGGTAGATGAATGGCTCGCTCTCGACGAAACACGGCGCAGCCTCGTCACCGACGTGGAAAAAAAGAAAGCGGATCGCAACGCGGCGAGCCGTGAGATTGGGGCGCTCCGCAAATCCGGAGGCGATGCCGTGGCGGAGCAGGAGCGCGTGCGCCAGCTCGGCGAAGAGATCTCCGAGCTCGATGATCGTGTCCGTGACGTGGACGCGCGACTCGAATCGCTGTCCCTCGTCATTCCCAACCCTCCCGATCCGGATGTTCCGCGCGGGAGCGCGGAGCAGAACCGCGTCGTGCGCACCTGGGGCGATCCTGTGCAGCACTCATTTTCCGCGCGGACGCATGACGACATCGGCACCGCGCTTGGCCTCTTCGATTTCGAGCGTGCGACCAAGATGAGCGGCCCGGGATTCGCAGTGTTTACCGGTCGGGGCGCACTGCTCGAGCGCGCCCTCATCCAGTTCATGATCGACATTCATGTGCGCGAGCACGGTTACACCGAAGTGTCGACGCCCTTTCTGGTGAAGCCACTGGCCGCCCAAGGCACGGGACAGTTGCCCAAGCTGGCCGAGGACATGTATCGCACCGATCAGGATGGGCTCTATCTCATTCCCACCGCCGAGGTGAGCATCACAAACTTGTATGCGGACGAGACGCTCGAGGAAAGTCGGTTACCCGTATATCACGTAGGGTATTCGCCGTGTTTCCGGAGAGAAGCGGGGTCGTACGGGAAAGATACGAAGGGCCTCACCCGCGTGCACCAGTTCGACAAGGTCGAGATGGTGAAGTTCGTCGCTCCCGACCGTTCCGACGCGGAGCACGAATTGTTGACCGCCAACGCGGAAGCGATTCTGCAGCGTTTGGGACTGGCCTATCGCGTCGTGTTGCTCGCCTCCGGCGACCTGTCCTTTGCCGCCGCGAAATGCTACGACCTGGAGGTCTGGGCGGCTGGAGCAGGGCGCTGGCTCGAGGTGTCCTCCTGCAGCAACTTCCGTGATTTTCAAGCGCGTCGGGCCGGCATTCGCATGCGTCCCGCCGCGGGCGGGAAGACCGGTTATGCGCACACGTTGAACGGATCGGGTCTCGCGTTGCCCCGTACGGTGATCGCCCTCATCGAAAACAATCAGACCGAACATGGAGGCATTCGCATCCCGGAGCCGCTCCGGCCCTATCTGGGGGGCCTCGCGGAGCTGTCATGATTCGCCTGGGCCCCTACCGGTCCTGGCGTACGTCCCCGCCGGTTTTCCTTCGTCTGTACCTGCTCTTCGGCGCGATCCTCCTCGCCGTGGCGCTCCTCTTTTACTTTCACCGTCTGGCTCGGCGCGTGGATGCAGAGACCGAGACCATGAGTGGGCTCGTGGCCCGGGTGATCGCATTCACCACCCTCAGCGTGGCCGATTCGGCGATGGTGGGCGGCTCGGCGCAGTTGCAGTTCCAGGAGGTCATTCGCGAGCTGCCGTTCCCGGTGATCCTCACCGACGTGAACCGGCGACCCCTGACCTGGAGCAGCCACGTCGACGTTGCTCCCCTGAGCATCGACCGCTTGTTGGAAGAGGACCTCGATCATCCGACGTCGGCGTTGGCTCCCGTGCTCAAGCAGGTGAGTCGCATGGATCGGGCGCATGCTCCCATTCCCATGCTCGAGCCGACGAGCGGGGATACGCTCATGTACCTCCATTACGGTTCGCCTGCGCTCGCGGGTGAGCTGCGATGGACGCCGTGGATCACCATTCTGGTGGCCGCGCTCTTCGGCACCGTGGGTCTGTTCATGTTGCGGAGTTTGAAGCGCGTGCAGGAGGGGTTCATCTGGGCGGGTATGGCCAAGGAGACGGCCCATCAGATGGGGACGCCGTTGTCCTCCCTGATTGGATGGCTGCAGGTATTGCAAGACGAGGGAAGACTGGAAGGCGACCGCGTGAGCGTGACCCGCGAGCTGTTCGAGGAAGTTGTCCGTGAAATGGAGCGAGACACCGGCCGCCTAAACCGCGTCGCGGCACGATTCAGCCAGATCGGCTCGCGTCCGCGCCTCGAGCCTCAATCCGTGGTGCCGGTCGTGCAAGGAACGGTGGACTATTTCCGCCGCCGCATTCCCGAGGGCGTGACGCTTACCTGCGACGTAGAGTCCGATGGCGCCAACGCCGCGCTCAATCCCGACCTCTTCGGCTGGGTGATCGAGAACTTGCTCAAGAACGCCATGAGTGCGGTCGACAGCCAGACCGGCAAGGTGATGGTGGAGGTGCGGGGTGGCCAGAACAGCAAAGCGGTCACGGTGTCGGTGCGCGACAACGGCAAGGGCGTGGCCCCCGGCATGGAGGAGCAAATCTTTCGCCCCGGTGTGAGCACACGCCCGCGAGGTTGGGGGCTTGGCCTACCGCTCTCACGCCGCATCGTCGAGCATTACCACGGCGGCCGGCTCGATCTCGTGCGTTCGGAACCGGGCAAGGGCGCCGAATTCCGCGTCACGCTTCCGCGCGCCGCTGGTTGATGGTTTGAGATAATTCGTCGGGTTGATGTCCGGTGACTGTCGGGCTGAACGCGTAGCGAGGGAAAACTGCCCTTCGCTCGGCGCTCGACTCTGGGACGCCGCGGGAGCGAGGGCCCGCCGAGCACGTTTCAACGATCCTGGACCCCCAAAGTTCGTGAAGCAGATAAAAGTAGCTACAGCGGGCCGGAGCGGGGGACCCGCGGCGGACCAGGAGCGACGAAGAACGACGTAGTCGTTCGAGGAGTGGGGAGACGCCGAGGCGAAGGGCTTTTGCCGAGCTTAGCGTTCAGCCGCCTCGCTGGAACTTACAACCCGGCGGATCGTACAATCCTCAGCATGACTAGCAACACGCCGAAGCACCGGATTCTCTGGGCAGACGACGAAATCGACCTCCTCAAGCCCCACATACGCTTCCTGGAGGGGAAGGGCTACGAGGTGGTCGCGGTTCTAAACGGCGAGGATGCGCTATCCCGGGTGAAGGCCGAATCCTTCGATGCGGTACTCCTCGACGAGATGATGCCCGGTATGGGCGGCATCGCCACCTTGCGCGCGATCAAGGATCTGGATCCTACGATTCCGGTTGTGCTCATCACCAAGAGCGAAGAAGAACTGCTCATGGAGGAAGCGATCGGCCGGCGCATCGATGACTACCTGGTGAAACCGGTCAATCCCACCCAAGTCTTCTCGACCCTCAAGCGGCTTACTGAAAAGACCAAGATCCAGCACGGCGCGTTCACCCGGGACTATGTGACCGAATTCAATCGTCTCCAGTCCATGCGCATGGGACCCTTGAACCAGGACGAATGGCCGGATCTTTACCATCGGGTGACGGATCTCGAGCTGACGCTGAACCAAATCGAGGACGACGGGCTGCGGCAGGCGCATGCCGACATGAAGCGCGAATTGAACCGCGATTTCGGACGGTTCGTCGAAAAACGTTACCCAGGGTGGATGCAGGACGCCAAATCGCGCCCACTCATGTCCACCGACATCCTGCCCAAGCACGTGCTGCCGCATCTGGATTCTGGGCACACCGTCTATCTCATCATCATCGATTGCATGCGGCTCGATCAGTGGCTGGCCATCCAGCATCACGTGGCCGCGCACTTCCGCGTTGATCTGGATCTCTACTACAGCATTCTCCCCAGCGCGTCCTCCTACTCGCGTAATTCGCTTTTCTCGGGGCTCTTGCCGGCAGAGATGGCCAAGCGTTATCCCGACTGGTGGCTCGAGCGTGCGCAAGGCGGGGGGAAGAACCGATACGAATCGGAATTCCTTGGTGCGCATCTCGCGCGGCTCGGCAAACCCGACTTGCGCTTCAAGTACCTGCGCATTCACGACGAGGAAGGGGAGCAGGATCTACGGCGGGAGATCAACACCTACTCCGGCATTCCGCTCGTGGCCATGGTGTTCGGCTTCCTCGATCAAATCACGCACGGCCGTGCGGAAAGCAGCGTTCTACGCGAGTTGGCCCCCAACGAAAACGCCTTCCGTGCCATCCTCGAGTCCTGGTTCCAGCATTCCGCGCTTTTCGAAGTGCTACGCAAGATAGCGTCGCAAAACGCCACCGTGATCCTGACCAGCGATCACGGCGCCATCCAGTCACGACACTCCGCGCTGGTGCACGGAAACCGCGACACCTCCACCAATCTTCGCTACAAACACGGGGCCAACCTGCGCGCAGAAGAAAAGGACGCTATCCGCATCACGCGTCCCACGGAGTGGGGCCTGCCGGATGACTTCCTGAACAAGAATTACCTCCTCGCGAAAGAAGATCGTTACTTCGTCTATCCGACCAATTTTCACGAGTACGAGCGGCTGTACCTCGATTCCTTCCAGCACGGCGGCGTGAGCATGGAGGAGGTGATCCTCCCGTGCGCGATCCTTCGACCCCGGTCGGGCGGAGCGTGATCGTCAGAACATCGCTCGAACCGAACGAAACGGAATCCATCGCGGCGGCGATCGGCGCCATGCTGGCCCCCGGTGACGTCGTCGTGTTGACCGGCGATCTTGGCGCGGGAAAGACGACGTTCGTGCGCGGACTCGCCCGAGGACTCGGGGTGACGATCGGAGTGAAAAGCCCCTCCTTCGCCATTCATCTGCGCTACCCAGGACGCATTGCGCTACACCACCTCGATCTTTACCGCCTGAGCGACGTGCGCGATCTTGCCGAGTTGGGGCTTGAAGACGTGCTGGAGCAAGAGGGCGTGACCGCCGTGGAATGGGGAGAGCGGTTGGGGGCATGGCTTCCAGAACGCGCTCTCCACATACGCTTCGAGGACGAGGGCGGAACCAAGCGAAGGCTTCACATCGAAGGGCCCGCCGTGCTCATGGAACGATTCGACGCGCCAACGGAAGAGAGGGCGTCGTGACGCCGGTAGTCCTCGCCGTGGATACGGTAGGCCGCGCGGCCGGAGTGGCGCTCACCGCCGGCGATCTCACCGTCACCCGAGACCTGGGAGAACGCGGCGGCCACGCCGAAGCTCTGCTTCCGGCCGTACTCGACCTTCTATCCGAGTCCGGTCACGATTGGAAGGATATCGACCTTCTCGCGGTGGCGGAGGGTCCCGGCTCCTTTACCGGGGTCCGGGTCGGGGTTTCTTTCGTGCTCGGGGTGTCGGATGCTAGAGGCATCCGGGCCGTGGGGGTGGGCTCGCTCGACACCCTCGCCCGGGGTTGTTACGATGCAAACGGGCTCGATTCAGGAACTTACGTGATCGCGAGCATGGATGTCCGCCGGGGAGAAGTGGCTATGGCCCGGTTTCGCCTTCATCCCGATCGGGGCCTCTCCTCAAGTATGGATCCAGCATTGGTCTCACTTTCCGATCCCGGTCCAACGCCTCCCCCCGATACCGCCCTGGCCGGGGATGGCGCCCTGTTTCTCTGGCCGGAGCAGAGAACGCTCCTTCGGTGGCCGGGCACCGGCCCCGAGCGTGCCCTCGCTGTCGCGCGAGTGGCTCGCGACGATGCCGCTTCCTTGAAACCGCCCGTACCTCGCTATGCGCGTCCTCCCCAAACGCCCGAACGGCGGCCATGAAGAAGGCCGTCATGAGAAAACTGGCGACGCGAAAAATGGAGCCGGACGACGTTCCCGCGGTCGCTCTGCTGGAGCGTTCGGTCTTCGGGGACCCCTGGCCTGAAGCCGCCTTCATTCGGGAGATCGACGAAGTCCGGACCTCGTGGCCGCGGGTGGCCTTCGATCCGGAAACAGGCGAGATCGCGGCCTATCTCATCGGCTGGTTCATTGCCGACGAAGCGCACTTGGCCAACCTCGCCGTCGCGCCGCGGTCACGGCGTCAAGGCCTGGCCCAACAACTCGTGGACGAGCTGATCGATGAAGGGCGCCGGCGCGATTCGCGGTTCATCGTGCTTGAGGTGCGCCGATCCAATCGCGCCGCCAAAGCGTTCTACGGAAAGAACGGTTTTTATCCCGTCACCGTGCGACAGCGGTACTACCGAGACAACGGCGAAGACGCCATCGTGATGGTGAAGCCCCTCAAGGAATCAGGCCGCATCCCTCCCGCGGAAGGGTTCGCCTAGATGGCCTGGCTCAAGCGCGACGCGAAAGCAGCTCGAGGCGGACGCGAACTGCCCGACGGGCTCTGGATGAAATGCGAGGACTGCGGCGAGATCCTCTACTTCAAGGAGCTCGAGCGGAACCTCCAGGTCTGCCCCAAGTGCAACCATCATTTCCGTATCGATGCGCCGCGCTACGTCGACATTCTTCTCGACGCTGGCTCGTTCGAGGAATTCGCGGCCGGCGTGACGTCTCGCGATCCGCTCGCTTTCAAGGATTCCAAGAAGTACACCGACCGCATTCGCGACGCTCGTGAAGCCACCGGAATGGGGGAGGCGGTGCTGACCGGCACCGGAACCATCGAGGGCATTCCGGTCGTGGTCGGTATCATGGATTTTCGATTCATCGGCGGCAGCATGGCGAGCGCGGTCGGTGAAAAGATCGCTCGTGCCACCCAGCGCGCGCTGGCCGAGCGGCGGCCGCTCATTCTCCTTACCGCATCGGGCGGGGCTCGCATGATGGAAGGCATCCTTTCGCTCATGCAAATGGCTAAGACCAGCGTGCTTCTCGCGCGCCTGCAGGATGCCCGTGTGCCGTACATCGCGGTCCTGACCGATCCCACCACGGGCGGGGTCACGGCGAGCTTCGCCCAGCTGGGAGACATTATTATCGCCGAGCCCGGAGCGTTGATCGGGTTCGCCGGCCCGCGCGTCATTCGCGAGACGGTCGCTCAGGAACTACCGGAGGGATTCCAGCGCGCGGAATTCCTGCTCGAACATGGTTTCCTGGATGAAATCGTGAGCCGCGACGAGCTCAAGGCTACGATCGCCAAGATGCTTCGCATTCTTGCCGATGGATTACGGCGTATTCCGGCGGAGGCGCTCAAGGATGGCCGGCCGGAGGGCACGGAAGGAAAAAACGCATGAGTATGGAGCGAATATTTGGAGTGGATGTGGGCGGGACGGGCATCAAGATGGGCGCCATTGTCGCCAGCGATCCGCCACGGGTTCTCGACACGGATCTCTTGCTTCAGGAAGTCGACCGGCCGGTGGGAAAGACGGTGGCGATGGTGGCGAGCCGGCTCAAGGACCTGGCGCGCTCGGTGGGATGGGATCGCGCGGACGGGATCGGCATTGGCTCGGCGGGATTGATCGAAAGCGCGAAGGGACGCATTGCCTTTTCTCCCAATCTCCCGGCCTGGGCCGGAGCGGTCTTGAGTGACCTCTTCTCCCGGGAACTGGATCTGCCGGTGCGCGTCGACAACGACGTGAACGCGTTCGCGCTGGCGGAGTGGCGCTGGGGAGCAGGGGAACGGGCCAGGGATGTCGTCTTCCTCACCATTGGCACGGGAGTCGGGGGGGCCTTCGTGAGCGATGGCCGCCTCATTCGAGGGGCCAATGGTTTTGCCGGGGAGCCCGGGCACATGACCTTGGTCATGGATGGCATTCCGTGTCCGTGCGGAAATCGCGGCTGTGCGGAGCGGTATGTGGGATCACAGGGCATCACGGATGCAGCCCGGCAGCATCCTGAGTTTGGTCAGGACCCTCTGTCCGAGCTGGATCCGATCACTCCGGAAGATCTGTCCCGGGCCGCCAGAGAAGGGAGCCGCGTGGCGCGCGAAGTCCTCGCCGAGACCGGAGAAAAACTGGGGGCGATCCTCGTCTCCCTGGTCAACGTCTTCAATCCCGATCGCGTCATTCTGGGCGGCGGGATCACCCAGGCCGGGGGACTCCTCCTTGATCCTGCCCGCGAACACTTGAGCAAGCGTTCTCTGGTCGCGCGCCATGCACCGCCCAAGGTGCTCCCGGCCGCGCTGGGAGAACATGCCGGAGTTCTAGGCGCCGCGGCCGTGATCCTCGACGCGGAGGGACTGGCCAGAGACGCATGACGCTCCGCGCATCCAGGAGCGAGCTTGCTTGCCTTCTGGCTATGCTCGCCCTTTCCCTCATCGCCGGGTGCGCTTGGTTTCGGGAGCCACCCGGTGTGGAGACGGCCGGCCCCACCACGGGTCCCAAACCCATGGTCACGCTAAAGGCGCTCCCCGATACCACCAAAGCCGCACAGCCCGGGATCGACTCCACGCGCACGGCGCAAGGGTCGCCGCCGCCTCAGGGGCCCGTGGCAACGCCTCCGCCCCCATCCCCACCCCCTCCTTCGACGCCGCAGACGACGGAGGAACCGCTCTTTGCGTCACCGGAAGGCACCTGGGAGCTGAGCGGGCAAACGCTGAACACGGTGACCGGTCCGGAGGGTCAGGAAACGAGTATCCAGGGTCCGGTGATCACGCACGCCGACATGCGCATCACCGCCACGCGCGGCACCTATTTCGTGGACACCGAACAAGTCGATCTACAAGGCAACGTGCGTTTCCAGGAGAACAAGCTCTCCGGGCGAGCTGCCCACGCCATCTATTCCCGCATCCAGGAGCTTCTCGTGGCCGACGGCGGGTTCGTCGTGGATTCGGACACGTTGCATCTGGAAGGGCGCGAAGGCACGTATGACCGCACCAAGGACGTGATCCTCGTCCGGGGGAACGTCGAGGGGATTCGAGGCAAAATCATCATCACCTCCGACGAAGCGGAATGGTTTCGGGGACGAAAGGAAGTGTACTTTCGCGGCAACGCGGTGGTGATCGATCCGGTCCAGAAGACGCGCATCACCGGAGAGCGCATTCTTTATGACCTGGATGATGATCGCGCCGAAGTCCTCGAATCTCCGAACCTTGTCATCTCCACTCATCCTGAAAACCCGATCAACGTGACCGGAGATCGATTGCATGCCGATCCGCACGGCGATGTGGAAGCGGCCGGACGCGTCGAGATCACCCGGGGCGAGGTGCTGGCCAAAGCCGACTCCGCATTTTTCGCCCGCGACCGTCACGTCGCCTACTTGTTTGGTAATCCCACCGTCACCCAGCGGGACGGTTCGCTGACCGGAGACACGCTCCTCCTTCATTTCGATCAGAATGATGGGCTGGAGCGCGTGCAAATGCACGGGAATGCCGGACTCCGTTTCGTGCCCGTCGATTCATTGCACGTGGGTGAAGTGAGCACCGTGCGCGGCGACTCCCTGACCATGTTTTTCCGGGGCGACACGACGGACAAGGTCGTTGTGGTGGGGAAAGCCCACAGTACGTATCGGCCATCGCCTCGGGATCAATCCGAAGGTGTGGGGACGAATGTGGTGGACGGGGACACGATCAGCATTCTTCTCGCATCGAACGAGATCGAACGGGTGGTGGTGACCGGAAATGCCCACGGCACGTTCATCTTCGGCCACGAGGACTCGCTCGCCGCTTCAGGAAGTTCGGGAGCGCCGGATAGCCTGCGCACGGCGGCTCCGGACAGTTTGCGTGCTCCGCCGGACAGCGTGGCTCTGCGCCCCGCCAAAACCCAGGAGAAGGTTGTCTATTCGGCCAGCAACGTCGAGTTCTGGGTGAAGACCAAGGTCGTGGATCTGCGCGAGGACGTGACCGTGGATTACGGAACCTTGACCCTGACCGCAGGCAAGATGCGCTTTTATTCGGACCGGCGCTACATGGAGGCGGAAGACGAGCCGGTGCTGGTCGACCACGGCGGGGACAGCAAGAAAGTGGTTGGCGAGCGCATGGATTACAACATCCACAGCCACGAGGGCACGATCTCGGGCGGGCGCACCGACACCGAGTCCGGGTTCATCTATTCGGAACGGTTACGCCAGATTGGCGAACGGCAATTCCTGGCCAAGGGCGGCAACTTCACCACCTGCGAGCTGGCGGAACAGGGCAAAAAACCGCACTTTCACTTCACGAGCAAGAAGATGCGGATCTACATGAACGACAAGGTCATTGCCAAACCAGTGGTCATGTACATTCGCGACATTCCGGTACTCGCCGTGCCGTATTACGTGTTCTCGGTCCGGAAGGGACGGCACTCCGGATTCCTGTTTGCCGACCTGGATCTGGGGATCGGCTCCGCGACCGGCCGTTACTTCCGGAATCTGGGCTACTACTGGGCGGCCAGTCCGTACTGGGATCTCATGACGACCGCCGAATACAGCGAGAATCCATCACGATTCGTCGGCCGTTTGCGTTCCCAGTATGCCAAACGCTACTTGATGAGCGGAACCGTCGACGCATCCAAGGTCCTGAGTGGATCGACATCGTCCTACGATGTCACCGGCGCGCATCGCATGGCCCTGGGCCCCTGGAACTTGACTGCCCGCGCCGAATTTCGGACGAGTGACTTTCGTTCGAACGAACCGCTCGATCCCAACCTGGGCGCGCGCGCCGATCGCAAGCTTCTCTCCGATGCGTCCTTGACTCGGACCTTCCCCTGGAACGGATCGTTCCTGATGAGCTTCCGGCAGGACAAGGACCTGAATCCAAACGCCCAGGCGGTAAGTCAGGCCACCATTCTCAATGAAACGCTGCCGCATTACTCGTTTCAGGTGAACTCGCGCACCTTGGGCCGGAAGGGTGACGAACACCAGCCGGGACACTTGCCCTTTCTTTCCACCGTGCGTTGGGACTTCAGTTCTTCGGGAGACATCTTGCATTCCGTCACCCAGACCCGAACTATCGTGACCGACACAGTAACCGTAGATACGGTGACCACCGTGACTTCGGACACGTTGTTCACCCGGTTTTCCGACCGGCCGAAGCAAGCGCGGCATACGTTCAATATCTCGGATACACGCAAGCTGGGCGATTTTCTGAATTTGACCCCGCGATTCACCGCCAACGAAAACTGGGTTGATCGGGAGTTCAGCCAAACCGACACGGCCATGGGATTTCACCGGGCGGCGGTTTGGAATCTCTCCGCGAGCGCGAACACCGCTCTCTACGGAACCATTCCTGGACTCGGTCCGTTGCGCGCTCTCCGCCACGTGTTTCGTCCTTCCGCCACGTTCACGTACCAACCCGAGTTCGAAAGCCTGACGTACGCCAGAAAAGATTCCAGCGACAGCACGATCGGGCGGAGCAATCGCTTTCCGGGAGTCTTCGCGTTGGAACGTCGAACCCTCTCGTTGGGATTGGAACAGAGCCTTCAAGCCAAGATCGGGTCCGCGGAGCATCCCAAGAAGATCAGCTTGTTCCGCTGGAACCTTGGCGCTGGATACGACTTTCTGGCCACGGGGGGACGGAAATGGACTCAGGTCAGCTCCAACTTCACCGAGCTACTGGGATCCGGCCTGAGCTTCACCTCCACCCATGACCCCTACCATCAATTTCGATTCAACAGCTTTCAGGTGACCGGAGTCGGCTACAGCCTCAAGGGCAAACTGCCCGGAGGCGGCGACGACTTGAGCACGGATGACACCGCCACCGGAACGCCCGACGAATCGGCCTGGACCTCCCTGGGGGCCGATCAAGGGTTGGGTCCCCAGCCGGGGTCCCGGCGGGGCGAAAGCGAGCCCTTGACTTGGTCGACCGGATTCACGTTTTCGTACGGCGGATCCCGTGACTTCACGGACAACTCGTTCAATACCGCGGCGACCCTAAACGCCGGATTCGAGGCCCGCCTGACCAAGAACTGGAACCTGAGCTACCGCCCTATCACCTGGGATATCACGAATGGCCGGATCGACGGCGACAGCTTCCAGCTCACCCGTTACTTGCACTGCTGGCAGGCGGATTTCGGTCGCACCCGATCCGGGGACGAGACCTCGTTTTACTTCAAAATCAGTATCCGGGACCTGCCCGACATCCGATACCAGCAGGGGAAACAGGGCGCGACGGGTCTCGAAACCCTTACCCAGTTCCTACCTTGAACTTGGAATTACGCGGGGAACTCGGGGGTAAAGATGGGGTCCAGGGGCCGACCGCCCCAGCGTGCTATACTGCTCGCTTCCATTTGCCCCGACAGAACTTAGCCCGAGAGACGTCTCGGGATTTGGAGACTCCATGACGCACTGGAGACGCTTGGCTGGGCTGGCCGTCCTGGGGACCGCCGCCTCGCTTGCCTTCCTTCTGTTCCCCTCCCGCCCCGCCCTGACCAAGACCGGCAACCAGATCATGATCATTTCGACTGCGTCCATTCGCGGCGAAGTCTCTCCCTGTGGGTGACACAAGCACCAACTCGGAGGTTTCGCCCGGAGGGCGACCGCAATCCAGAACGAACGGAAGAAGGACATCCCCGGAATCTTGGTCGATGCCGGAAACTTCGGCGATCCCTATGACAACCCGGAAAATTGGGAGGGAGAACTCTGGGAGAAGACGACCTTCACCTTCGACACGATGGCGAAGCTCAAGTACGACGTTGTGACCCCCGGTGACCTGGAAATGATCCAGGGCCTGGATGCGATGAAGGCGATGTTCGCGAAGCATCCCGAGGTCCAGGTCGTGTCGGCCAACGTCGAGGACAAGTCCGGGAAGCTCATCTTTCCCAAGTACACGATCCTGAACCGAGGCGGAGTCAAGATCGGCGTCACCGCGGTGACCGGCAAGCAGTGGTACGAATACAACGTCAAGAAGGGCAAGCTGAAGAAAGACGATTTCACCATTCTGGATTCGAAGGAATCCCTGCGTAATGCCGTGGCCGAGCTTCGCCCCAAGGCCGACATCGTCGTCGCCCTCATTCACGAGAGCTTGACCGACGTGAAGAGCCAGATCCTCACCGAGGTTCCCGGTATCGACGTGGTCGTGGTCGGCCACAACCCGAACTACATGTTCAATCCGGATCGGGTCGGGAGCACGCTTCTGCTCTTGGCGGGAACCAAGGGCCAGTACCTGCCCGTGCTCACGCTCACCCTCGACGACTCCAATAAGAAGGTGCTCGACTACAACGGCGAGGGCAAGCCGCTCGATGACGCGATCGCCAAGGACCCGGACTACGACAAGGGCGTGACGGCCTGGGAAACCGATTACAAGAAGCGACAGGATGCCTCACGGCGCGAGAAGGCCGCCCACGATGCGCAGCTTCAGGGCACCGAGAAGTACGTGGGTGCCGAGGTTTGCGGCCGCTGCCATGCCGACGAGTACAGCAAGTGGGCTAAGACCCCGCACGCGCATGCCTACGCCACCCTGGTCAAAGAGGAGATGCAAAACTCCGAGGATTGCCTCAAGTGCCACACCGTGGGCTTCGGACAGCAGACCGGGTACGTGCTGACCAGCCTGCAAACGGATGCGGGTGGCAAGGTGACCAGCAGCAAGGACACGCCTCAATTTCGCAACGTGCAATGCGAGAGCTGCCACGGCATGGGTACGTTCCACGGCACCAAGGTGATGGTGACCAAGACCGCCGAGGAAACCTGTCGTAACTGTCATTCCGGAGACTACGAAAAGAACTTCAACTACCAAGACGCTCTTGCCAAGGGCATGATTCACTAGCGGATCGGTCATCTTTAACCGACTCGATGACGCCCCTCCGGCCCGGAGCCGGAGGGGCGTCGCGCTTGACCGGGGTCAATGCCGGAAATAACGTTCCGGACAACCCTTTTTGGAGGCTCACCATGGCTCGCCATGCCGATATGGACGTGCTCGACAGCATCCTCGACACGATGGGGAACACCCCCCTCATTCGACTCCAGAAATTAGCCAAGGGCATCCCCGCCGACGTGCTGGCGAAGGTGGAGGGCATGAATCCCGGTGGCAGCGTGAAGGACCGAATCGGCCTGCGCATGATCCGAGCTGCGGAGCGGGAGGGGAAACTGGGTCCGGGGGGCACGATCGTCGAGTGCACCTCCGGCAATACGGGCATGGGCTTGGCCATTGCCGCCGCCGTGCTCGGCTATCGCGCCATCTTCACCATGCCGGACAAAATGAGCGCGGAGAAAATCAACTTGCTGAAGGCCATGGGAGCCGAGGTCGTGGTGACCCCGACTGCGGTTCCGCCCGATTCCCCGGAGTCGTACTACAAGGTCGCCGAACGCATCGTGCGGGAAACGCCGGGTGCGTTCCATGCCAATCAGTATCACAACCAGGCCAATCCCCAGGCGCACTACGAGACAACCGGCCCCGAGATCTGGCGCCAGACCAAGGGACACATCACCCATTTCGTGGCCAGCCTCGGGACGGGCGGTACCATCAGCGGGACCGGGCGCTATCTCAAGGAGCAAAATCCCAATATCCGCGTGATTGGGGTGGATCCTGAAGGATCGATCCTCAAGGATTACTTCGAAACCAAGCGCATCGTGGAAGCGCGTCCCTACAAGGTCGAGGGAATCGGCGAGGACATGATTCCGTCCACGATGCACTTCCAGTACATCGACGAGGTGGTGCGGGTGGGGGACAAGGAGTGCTTTGCCGCCGCGCTCGGATTGGCGCGCGAGGAAGGACTCTTAGGCGGGGGCTCGTGTGGGGCCGCGCTGGCTGGGGCGTTGAAGGCGCTCAAGCATTCAAAGCCCGACGATGTGGCGGTGGTGCTTTTGCCGGACACCGGCGAGCGCTATCTCTCGAAGTTCTACAACAACGAATGGATGCGAGACAACGGCTTTCTCGAGCCGGAAGCAGTGGCGATCGGGGACGTGCTGGCGCACAAGCGCGCGGGGGTACCCGCGCTTCTCATGCTGGCGGCCGATCGTCCGGTCAAGGACGCCATCGAGCTCATCCGCGAGCACGGTATTTCCGTGATCCCGGTGCTGCGGGACGGCAAGGTGGTCGGAACCGCGACCGAGACGTCGCTCATGCGACTGGTGTTCGAGAATCCCGAGACTCAGAACATACCGGTGGCGGAGGTCATGGAAGGACCGTTGCCCCGTCTCACCCCCCGCGATTCGGTAAAGGCAGCTATTCGTTTGCTGTCCAAGAAGACGCCCGCGGTGCTGGTCGCGGTCGGCGACAATCCGGTCGGCATACTCACCAGCTTTGATCTGATCGACTTCGTTTCTCATTGACCCGCCGACTCGCGGGACTGAGGAGGCACGCGCCATGGGCTTCTCCACAGATGCCATTCACGCCGGGCAATCGCCCGATCCCACGACCGGCGCGGTCATGGTTCCCATCTACCAAACCTCCACGTACGTGCAGGAAGGACTGGGGAAAAACAAGGGCTACGAATACGCCCGAACCCAAAACCCAACCCGCGAAGCGCTCGAGCGCAACGTGGCTGTTCTGGAAAAGGGCAAGCACGGCATTTGCTTTTCCAGCGGGCTGGGCGCGATTCACACCTTGCTCTTGTGCCTGCGCGAAGGCGACCACGTTCTGCTCGGGGACAACCTGTACGGTGGCACCTACCGCATGCTCGATAAGGTGATGCGACCCCTCGGCATGCAATTCGACGTCGTATCGACGAAGGACGTGGCCCAAGTCGACAAGGCCATCCGGCCCAATACGCGTCTTTTCATCCTGGAAACGCCCACCAATCCAGTGATGATGATTGCGGATCTCGAAGCGACCGGGCGAGTGTGCCGGGCCAAGGACGTCATTCTGGCGGTCGACAACACATTCATGACGCCCTATTTCCAAAACCCGCTCGAGTTGGGCGCGCGCGTGGTCATTCACTCCACCACCAAGTATCTGAACGGCCACAGCGACATGGTGGGGGGCGTAGTTGTGACGTCTGATGCCGATCTGGCCGCGCGCTTGCGGTTTTTGCAGAACGCCGTGGGCGCAGTGCCCGGCCCGATGGATTGCTGGCTCGCCCTGCGCGGCATCAAGACGCTCGCCCTGCGCATGCGCCAGCACGATGCCAACGCGCACGCGGTGGCGCACTTCCTGGAAGAGCAGGGACGCAAGGTGATCTACCCCGGTCTCGCCTCGCATCCGCAGCATGAGCTGGCTCGCCGGCAAATGCGAGGCATGGGCGGGATGGTTTCGGTGGATCTCGGCTCGATTGAGGAAGCCAAGCGCGTGTTACCGCGGTTTCGGATCTTTTCTTTGGCCGAGAGCCTGGGCGGCGTCGAGAGTTTGGTCTCTCATCCGGCCACGATGACGCACGCGTCGGTTCCTCTTGAGGAGCGGCGCCGGGTCGGCCTCACCGACGGCCTCATCCGGTTTTCGGTTGGCTGTGAGGATCCGGAGGATTTGATCGAGGACATCCGCCAAGCGCTCGCCTGATCGGGGATCTCCCGATCGGGTAAAGTCGGAGATAACTAATTAAGTCGCTGCATTGTAGTTGGGTCTTCTAACGTGATTTGTGAACCGACCGGATGATGGAGACCGCCCGGAGAGTATTTGCGGGAAGTTCGGAGAGCTGCTTAAAAAAATCGTCACCAAAAAGCCCGTGACACCTGATGCGGTTCTGGTTACCTTCCCCGGCGATACAAAGGCTCTAGCGAGAGTGGGGTCGTGGAGGGCATCCGGTCTCGCATTCACGGTCGTGTCCAGGGGGTAGGCTCGTCCATGAAGAAAAAGCCCTCCATTTTGTTTCTCTCCACCCACAACGCCGTGCGCGGCCAGATGGCCGAAGCCATGTTGCGGCATTTGGCCGGCGATCGCTTCGAGGTGAAGAGCGCCGGCATCGATCCCAAACCGGTTCCAGCGCTCACGCATCGCGTGCTCGAGGAAGTAGGGATCGAAGCGCTGCCTCTCGCGTCGAAGAACGTGCGAGACTTCATGGCCCGAACCGTGGTCAACGTCGCCATCATTCTCGGTGACGGGACCCCCGCGGATCCGCGGGTCTACCCCTTCGCGCCCTTCAACTTGACCTGGCGTTTCGAGGATCCGCTCTCCACCCCTGGAACCGAGGACGAGTTGCTCGGTCGTTTCCGGCGGCTCCGGGACTCATTACAGGACCACCTCCAGAGCTGGCTGGACGAAGAAGCGTCGCGGGAAGCGGTTCTCCAGGAAACCGCGCTCGCCTAGATTTCCCTCCATTGAGCTGGTCCCAGCTCCTCCTTCTGGTCCTGTTGCATCTGGCCGTCCTGGCCGGATTGCTCGCGATCGTCCTCGGGCTGGGCGGCATATTCATCCTTCTTGCGCTGGCGTTCGGAGTGGCGTGGGCGGGACATTTCGCCACGCTTTCGCCTCTCACTTGGGCCGTCCTTTTTGTTGCCGCCCTTCTGGTCGAGGGGCTCGAGTTTCTGCTCGGCATGTTCATGGCCCAGAGGTTTGGAGCGACGCGCTGGGGTATGATCGGCGCTCTTTTGGGCGGCATTGTCGGTACGCTTGCTGGCACCGCCGGCTGGCCCGTGGTAGGAACCCTGTTGGGGGCGCTGGTTGGCTCATTTCTGGGCGCGGTGGTGGGGGAGATCGTGCGGGGTGGGAGTCCTCGGGAAGGGGTTCGCGCGGGCTGTGGCGCGTTCGTGGGCCGGGCCGCCGCGGGAGCGATCAAGCTCGCTCTAGGTCTGGTGATCGCGTTCGTGACGCTGCGGGCCGCGTACCTGCTGGTCGCCCATTCGCATTCATGAGAATCTGCTTCGAGGAGAACAAATCAGCATGGCATTGTTCGACGATGTAAAACGCAAGGTTCTGGATAACGGCGTCGAGATCCTGGTTCGCGAGGACCAGAGCGCGCCGGTGGTGGCGCTCAATTTCTTCGTGCGCGTAGGATCTTTGAACGAAGACGATGCGATCGCGGGCTGGTCGCACGGCATCGAGCACATGCTCTTCAAGGGCACCCATCGCCGGGGAACCGGCGACATCGCGCGCGAAATCGCCAACGCCGGCGGCGAAACCAACGCCGGCACCGGGTACGAGAGCACGAACTACTACATTGTGCTGCCAAGCCGGAACCTGGAAGTCGCGCTCGATATTCACGCCGATGTCCTGCAGCACAGCGTGTTCGACGAGTTCGAGCTGGAAAAGGAGCGGCAGGTCCTGATCCAGGAGAACGCAATGTATCGAGACCGCCCGAGCGGGTTCGGGTTCACGTGGGAGGAGCTGCTCGAGGAAGCGTTCACCGTGCACCGCTACCGCCGTCCGATCGGCGGCCCGGATGAAAATCTTCTTCGGGTGGGACGGGATGACATCCTGCGCTACAAGGAAACGTATTACCTGCCCAACAACCTGGTTTACGTCGTGGTGGGGGACGTAGAGGCGGAGAATGTGTTCCGGATTCTCGAGGCCAAGATGGGTGGCTGGCCGCGCCGCAACCTTGTCCCGGATCGCTCGCTTCCGGAACCCTCCCAAACCGTCTTGCGCTACCGCGAAAAAACAGGCGATGTCGAGAAAAGCTACGTCAAGATCGGGTTTCACATCCCGGCCGAGCTCGATCCCGAAACGGACGCACTTCTCGTGTTGGCTCACATCCTGGCCACCGGACGCTCGAGTCGCCTGTACCGGAAAGTCCGTGAAGAAGACGGACTCATCTTGAGCTCGCAGGTCATGGACACCACCGGGGGCGAGCCGGGTTACATGGTCGTGGAGTTCACGGCCGAACCGGAGAAGCGTGATCTCGCTCTGGCTTCAGTGATGACCGAAATCCTGCGCTTTCAGCGCGAGCCGGTCGCCGAAGCGGAGATCGAACGCACGCTGCGCTCGGTGCGAAACGATACGCTCTACACGCTGGAGACCATGGAAGGCCAGGCGCAAATGCTGGGTCACTATGCGCTCCTGGGGGACTATCGCCTGGCCGGCTCGTATCTGGAGCGACTGGTCCGCGTATCTCCCCAAGCCATCCAGGCGGTTGCGCGCAAGTATCTGCGGCTCGAACAGGCGACCGTGTTTGCCTATGGTCCCGAACATCGTCCGCCGCTGGCCGAGAACGCGGATGGGCTGGCCGCCCTTCTGTCGAGCACCATGACCGCTCGCCTTGGCGGGCCGGTCGTGGAGGCGACCGCGGTCACGCGCCGCGCCGACGTGCCCACGGGAAGCGGGCGGGAGCGCACGACTGTCGAGCCGGTGACGTTGTCACACGGAACACGCGTCCTCCTCCAGCCGGATGGGCGGCTGCCGTTGGCCGCGCTCGCGGTCTACTTCCCCCTGGGAAGCGGCATCGAAACGCCGGCCGAAGCGGGGATTACGCGTCTCATGCAGACCACCATGCTGAAAGGCGCGGCGGGACGAAGCGCGGCGGAGATCGCGGAAGCCATCGACCATCTAGGCGCACGCCTTCGGCCCTTGAGCGACCGTGATGCGGCGGGCTGGAGTCTCGGTGCAGTTCGCGACGATCTGCCGGAGGCATTTCGCATCCTCAAGGATGTGCTCACCCAACCCAATTTTCCCGCCGAGGCCGTCATGCGGGAGCGCGAGCGAACGGTGGCAGAGATCGCGTCCATGCGCGATGAAACCGTGCAGTTCACGATCGCGCAGCTTTTCGAGATGCTATTCCCGGCCCACGCCTATGGGCGGCTCAGTATGGGAACGGAAGCGGCCGTCTCCCGGCTCACCCCGGAGGATCTCGCCTCCTGGCATCGCCGCCATTACGATCCGTCGCGCATGGTGGTGAGCGTGGTCGGGGATTTCGATCGCGACAACGTGTTGCGTGAGCTCGAAGCTATTGCGGCCCTGCTTCCACGGAGCGGCGAGCCACGTGATGTGCTGCCGGTGACGCATCCTTCCCAGCCGGTACGCGCCGAGCGCACACAAGAGGTGTCGCAAGCGGTGGTGGTGGTTGGATACCCGGGACGTCCCATCGTGACCCCGGAACGCTATGCGCTCGATGTGTGGCAAACCATTTTGAGCGGCATGGGAAACCGGCTCTTCACCCGGCTTCGGGACGAAATGCATTTGTGTTACTTCACCGGGGCTTTCGTGGCCTCCTTCCGGCGCGCCGGGGCGGTGGGCGCGTACGTCGGTACGGGTCCGGATCAGGTGGACGCGGCCACGGACGCCTTGCTTCAGGAGCTCGTGCGCTCCTCGCGCGAGCTTCCCAGCGACGAGGAAATGGAGCGGGCCAAGAACAATCTGGCCGGCAATCATCTCATCGATCTGCAAACCCGCATGTCCTGGGCGTCGAGTTATGCCCACGATGAGGTGCTGGGGCTCGGGTACGAGGAAGTGCTGCGATACCTCGATCGCATTCGCGCCGTCACCGCTGAGGAGGTGCGCGATGCCGCGGCGAGCGTCATCGACTCGAATCGCCTGGCGATGGCGGTGCTCAGGCCCTCGGATACGGCGTCCGTGGAAGAGACCGTGAGCGCCTGAACTGTGCCGACTAGGGCGGCGCCGCGCATTCGCTCGGGGTGGGGGCGTATTGCCCTCGCCTTCGGCGTGTTCATCCTTCTGGCCAACGTGATCGGGTTCCTGTACCTGCTCGCCGTGGCACCATGGGATCCGACGACGGACACTGATCTGGCTTCGTTGAGCAAACTCCTGGCCGAACCGCGTATGCTGGCCGGCCTTCTCACCGCACAAGCGCTGGCCGGAGTCGTGACCGCAATCTTCATGGCGAACTCGATCGATCGCCGGCCGCTCAGCGATCTGGGTGTGCGTCCCGAACCGGGAGCCCTGGGCTGGGGGTTCTTCCTCGGCGTCATTTGCGCCACCGCGGTAACGCTGTTCATCTCCGCGGTGGGGAAGCGACACGTCGAATCGGTCTTCGATAAAACCCATGCCGACGTTCCTCTCTTTGCCCTCGTGGTTCTCGCGGCCGCGTTCATGGAGGAGCTGTTCTTTCGCGGGTACGTGTACGCCAACTTGCGGGAAATGTATTCGGCGGGGCGAACCGTGGTGCTCTCCAGTCTGGCTTTCGCCACCGTACATACCACCAATCCCGAAGCCAGCGTGTTGGCCTGGATCAACGTCGTCCTGGTCGGCGCGGTTCTGGGTCAGTTACGAGAGATCACCGGCGGCATTCTGATGCCGCTCGGGTTGCACGTGGGCTGGAATTTGAGCCTGGGGATGTTGTTCGGGGTGCGGGTGAGCGGCCTCAACTTGCCGTCCGCGTTTCACATCGCCCTCGAGGATTTGCCACCCGTCTTGGGAGGGGGCGATTTCGGACCCGAGGCGTCTTTGGTCTTGACCGGGCTCTTCATGGTGATCGTGTTCCTGCTCGCGCGGCGTTTGCGCCCCGTGGTGCCGGGCGAAGGTGGGAAGGCGTTTTGAATCGCGTAGCGCTCGTCGTGTTGCTCATGGTGATGGGATGCGGGCGTCAGAGCGCAGAACGACATTTTGCCCGGGGAGACGAACATTTCGAGGCCACCCAGTACGGGCAGGCCGCCGACGAGTACAAGAAGGGGCTAGCCGTGGCTCCGCACTCGGCGCCGGCCTGGAACCGGCTCGGGATGACGTACCGGCTCATGTACAACGAGTCACGAACCTCGAATTTGAAGAAACTCGAAGTGGATGCATTCCGTCGCGCGGTGGCGGCCGATTCCACGTACTGGCCGGCGTTGGTAAACCTCGGGGCAACGCTCTATTACCTGGGCCAAAAGGACGAAGGAGCCGCTTTTATCCGGCGTTCGTTGGCGATCAATCCCAATAACCCCGATCGGTCTGCACTCGAGGCGCTTGTTGCAGATACCGTTCACGTGCCGTGAGCCAACGTCTACGATCAGTAACGGTTCAGGCCTGGCGAGGGGGCGGCATGCGCCCCCTCGTGGGCCTTGTGTTTTTGACCGCAAGTCTCTCTTTCGCCGGTTGCCGGCCGTCGGCCCAGGACGGTCCGTCCTCCAATAGAACGGATGAACCCATGTCGTCTCGTCCCATCGAAGACGTGCTGAAAGATCACACGCCAAAACTCATGGCTATCGATGGTGTGGTAGGGACGGCACAGGGGGAACAGAACGGGCGCCCCATTATTCTGGTCTTCCTGGCTCGGGATACCGAGGAGCTTCACCGCCGCATTCCCACCCAGATTGAAGGCTATCCGGTGAAGCTTCAGGTGACGGGAGAGATCACCCCGCTTCACCGGAACGATTGACGCGTCAGCCCGCGGTCTTGGGCGTGGCCGGACTCATCCAGAGCGTGCAGTGATTTTTGAAATCGATAAAGATTGGCGCGCGATAGTTCTTTTCGGCCGGCGTCTGGATTTGATGGGCGAAGATGAAATGCAGTTCCTCGGCCATGTCATCCGATTCATCGAGGGGACGATCGGGGGGCACGACCTTGATCTTATTTGGACCGAGATAAAACTCCAGCGAGCACGCGTCGCCGGGGGATAGAAGCAGAAGTTCGTAATCCTGGCCGGAGAGTCTTGCCCTTAGATCCGCTCCTTCATGTTTCCAGCTGGATCGTTGGGACAAGGGGACCGAAGCCATAGAGAGGACAGCCAGGAAGGCGACATAAACGACCGGGTACCTGGGATGTATGCCGAACCAGCCCGCCGGGGTTTGCGCCCACACTCGGGGGGCTGCGAGAGCGACCAGTAACGTCAGGGCGGGAAAGAGCGGGAGGAGATAGGCGGGCAGGCGCGACTTGCTGAACACGAAGACCGCCAATGGAAGAAGGACCCAGGACACCAGCATCGGCGTCCATCCCTCGCGCCAGTGACGAACTTGATTCGGACGTTTTTTGAACAGAGTTCCGTACAGAAGCCACCACGGAAATGTTCCCGCAATGAGCGTCACTATATAGATGAGCGGCGATTGGTTACGGCCATGGCGCGTGGTGAACACGCGACCCACCACTTCATCCTTGAGCCAGTATCCCATCGTGTCGGGGCGCAAGATGGCGACCGCGACGTACCAGCCCAGGCCCAACACGGCAAAGCAAACCCAACCCGGTAGCCAGGTCAAAAGCCGGCGTCGAGTGGGGGTATGGGTGTTTCGTGCGCTAAGCAGCCGATCGCCGATGATGACGGCCGCCGGAACCAGGAATCCGGGCGGGCCCTTGGTCAAAAACGCCGCGGCTAAGGATGCGAAGAACCACCAGCGCGCGCGCGGGAAACCCATCTCATGCATCACATACGCGGTCGCGGCTGCGGTTTCGAAAAAAGCGAGCAACGTGTCTGTGGATGGATAGAAGGATCCCACGAGGGGAGCCAACGACAATCCGTAAAGAAAAGCGGCCCAGGGCGCGTATCGAGGCTGACTGAGAAGTGCGGCCAGACGAGCGACCAGCACAATCGTAGCCAAGAATGCCAAGAGGCCCGGCAGGCGCACCGCAATTTCGTTCGTGCCGAAAACCGCCATCGATCCAGCCATGAGCCACGTGGTGAGCGGGGGCTTGCTCAAATGGGGAACCTGGTCGAGCGTGGGGATGAGCCAGTTGCCGGAGGCCAGCATCTCGCGCGCGATTTCGGCGTAGCGGGCCTCGGTACGATCGGTGAGGGGCCGCACGGCCTGGCCGGCGCAAAATATGACAATAAAGATCAAGAATAGGGCTGGCCATCGCGACCAACGGATTCTGTTCGAGCCGGGAATCACACTATTGTTCCCTCAAGGGGTTTCTGGCCTCGAGAAGTCTACACGAATCCACGTTGTCCATTAACGACCGACCTGGTGCCGGCTCGAAGACGCCGGCGCGGTCGGCACCTTGACTGCTTCAATCCACCACCGTCATCCGATCGAGCGCACGGTACTGCACGGCTTCCGCCATGTGGCCGGGGCGGATGTCAGGCGCCCCCTCGAGATCCGCCACCGTTCGCGCTACGCGTAAGAGGCGATGGTAGGCGCGCGCGGAGAGGCCGAACCGTTCCAGCGCCTGTTCGAGAAACCGGGCTGCTTCGGGGAGGGGGCGGCACCATCGTTCCGTTTCCTTGATCTCGAGCTCACCATTCGTCTTTCCCTGGCGCGCGACTTGTCGCTCGCGCGCGTCCTTCACTCGTTTGGCCACCGTCGCCGACGTTTCCCCCCGGGGGCCGTGCGCGAGGTCTTCCACTGGGACGCGGGGCACTTCGAGCTGAAGGTCGATGCGGTCCAGTAACGGGCCCGACACGCGACGCCGATACTGTTCGACCGCATGCGGACTGCACGTGCAGTGACGTGCGGCGTCGCCATGGTTGCCGCACGGGCAAGGGTTCATCGCCGCGACGAGCATGAACCGCGCGGGGAAGGTGACCGAATACCGCGCCCGGCTGATCACGGAGCGGCGCTCCTCCAACGGTTGACGCAATGCTTCAAGCGCATCGCGGCGAAACTCTCCGAACTCGTCGAGGAACAGCACGCCGTGGTGGGCGAGGCTCACCTCTCCCGGCCGCGGGAAGGATCCACCTCCGACGAGGGCCGCGCTGGAAACGGTATGGTGCGGCGCGCGAATCGGCGGAAATCGCAGGAGTCCGGAACCGGGTCGCAAGAGCCCGGCCGCGGAATGAATGCACGTGGCCTCGACCGCGGCATCACCCTCGAGCGGAGGGAGAATTCCGGCCAGCCGACGGGCCAGCAATGTTTTTCCCGAGCCGGGCGGACCCACGAAGAGCACGTTGTGATTTCCCGCCGCCGCAATCTCGAGCGCGCGCTTGGCGGGAAGTTGTCCGCGCACATCGGCCAGATCTCCAGCCTCGGGTTCCGCGGGCTCCTGCGCCACCTTAAGCGAAACCGGCGGTCTATGGCCGTCCCAAAGCACCGACAGCATTTGTTCCAGAGTGTGCACGGGCCACACGCTCATGCCGCTTGCTTCGGCTTCGCGTGCATTATCCAACGGCACGACGAGTCCGCGAAGGTTCTGGTGCTTTGCCCATCGCCCGGCCGGCAACACGCCGCTGACTGCGCGGAGAGTGCCGTCGAGAGCCAGCTCGCCCAGAAACAAGAACTCGTTCACCGCCAAGGCCGGCACGCGTCCGGATGCAAGTACGAGGGCGACCGCGATCGGAAGATCGAAATGATTGCCGCTCTTGGTGAGATCGGTGGGGGACAGGTTGATGGTGATGCGTCCCAGAGGAAGCTCGAGACCGGCGTGTTTCATCGCCGAGAGCACGCGGTCCTGACTTTCGCGCACCGTACGATCGGGAAGCCCGACCAGACTGATGCGGGGGAGCCCGTCCCCGATGTCGACCTCCACCGTGACGGGAATGATCTCAACCCCCCACAAGGAAACCGTCCGTACTTTGGCCAACATGGATAGCCTTCAGAGGCGGGGAGGGAGGCGGGAGGAGGCCGACCCAAGCTTAAGCCGGTTTGCGGAACCCGGCAATCTCCAAGATCTAGGGTGACGGGTGGTTCAGATTACGAAGATCACCAGCGCCACGTGGCGAGCACGCGTCCCAAGGGACGTGTGCGATCCGTTCCTTCCACATGATCCGCGTTGTGCACGAAATCCACCCCCGCCTCGCCTTCGAAGCGCACGTTGTCGCGAGGAGCAAACGTGATCGAGCCAGTGAATCCCACACTCCGTTCCACCACGCCCGCGAACACGCTCCCCGAGGCTTCGCCAAAGGTCTGGCAGTTCGTTCCGAAGGGGTTGTCGGTGACCTGCTCGGGATTACACCAGGCGCCGGCACCGTTGCCTTCCCCGATGCGCGTGTGATGTGCGCTCACGCCAATCGACCAGTCCAGATCGAGCTCGAGATCCGCCCAAAGGTTCAGGGTCGCAAGGTCGGCTCCCAATGGATATCCCAGCACCTCATCTCGGTGCACGAAGTTGCGGTTGTAAAACACCTGATACGTGTAGTTATAGACGCGCGTGTATTCCGCCTGGAGCGTCAAATCCTGGTGCGCTCGGGTGAGGCCAAGCTGATAGGCCAGCCGTGTCGGACCCTCCCCCGAGGGTTTCAGGTCATCGACCATGAGCTCCGCGTAGCCGGCCCAACCGGATGCGAAGCGCCAGTAGAGATCGGCGTCGGCAATGTAGTTGCTGCGCGACAACGAATCGCGTTCGGCGGCACTCGCGTTCGATTCCGCGGTTAAGATACGTTCGACCACGGCGTAGGGCATGAGGTTGAGGACATAGAGCGGCTCCGGCGCCTGTCCGTCGTAACGCACGCCTTCCCCTACGCCGAAATGAAGGCCTTTACCAAGATTGAGCTCCACGCGATGAAAGGCCATGTACTGGCCGCGCGCTTGCGACAACCACCCGTGTACGGCGCTCAACGTCGCGAACGTGCCCGCGTGCACGCGCGCGGAGAGCTGCGTGTAGGGATCCGTGCCCCCGCCGAGAAGCAAACCCCCCGTGCGTCCCGGTCCCCAGCGCTGGTTTTCGCGCCCCAGCCAGACTTCGAAGACGCTTCCATGCCACGCGATCGACGCCCGCGGCACCCAGAACTGGATCTCTGTGTCCCCGACGACCGGATCGCCGAACGCTTCCGCATTGTGTATTTGCGTCACCATGTATTCGCCGCTCATGCTGAATCCCGAGGGATGCCAATACAAGCCACGAATCGAGGCAAAGGTCTGCTCGTTGAAATCGGGCGGGGCATCGAGGGCAAACGAACCGCCCGCTCCCAGAACGCCGTTCAGTTTGAGTTGCGATGCCGGTGGGCCGATGGTGATCATCGGACGCGAATCCCGATACGGAAATCCGAGTCCCATCATCCGGCCTTCCCAGGCCAGCTCCCGGGCCAAGCGATCGAGACCGGTGGATCGTTTTCCGGAGGCAAGGGCCTCGGCGACGCGTGCCGCAATCAACGAGCGGGGCAAGGGACGGCTTAAGAACGCGAGCTCGGCGAGGTTGCCCAGCGCGATTTGACGATCGATTTCCGCGTATACCCAGGAATTTGTCGGTTCATAGATGTAGGGAAACGGCACGGAAGCGGCTTTGGGGTCGTATCCCCACCAGCGCGGTTCCACGGCCGGATTCACGGTGCTGTCCCCGGCGGCGGGCTGGCCACTCGCGAATGACTGAAATAGAGTCATCCCTGAAGCGATACCGGATACAAGGACACAGAGCCGTACGGTGCGCTTCCGCCAGAACCGTTGTCTTCCGAACGGCATAGCGAACTTTCTCCAAAAATCCGTCCAAACGGGATCGAGATCGCGGAGTCTATTGAGGTGGCCAGAGGAGAGCAAGCGGACGAGGTCTCTGACCAAGAGACAACCTGGCGGCACAACCGGTACACTGCAACGCGATGATCGAACGGCCCGATCTTTCGGAAAAAATCCCCTCGCCGCTCAAACCTCTCCTGGAACTGGCCGGCAACCTGCGATGGTCCTGGCATCCTCCAGCGGCGGCGGTGTTCGAGCGTGTCGACCCGTCGCTCTGGGACACGGGCCACCACAACCCGGTCGCCTTGCTGCGCCAGGTGCCTAAAGAGCGGCTGGACTCGCTCGCCGGGGACCGCGGCTTTCTTGCTTCCGTGGACGCGTCGATCACTGACCTGGAGCGCTATCTCCAGCGTCCCACCTGGTACGCGACCCAACATGCCGGTGCCGCTCACCTGCGTATCGCCTACTTCTCGGCCGAATATGGAGTCGCACAGTGCCTGCCCGTTTATTCAGGAGGGCTCGGCATTTTGGCCGGCGATCATTTGCGCGCGGCGAGCGATCTCGGCATCCCCCTGGTTGCCATCGGTCTCGGTTATCGCTCCGGATACTTCCGTCAGGCCATCGACGCGGATGGCGCACAGACGGAGGTCTACGACGATTTCGAATTCGACAACATGCCGGTCAATCGTCTCCGGAACGGGGATGGCACCCTCAAAACCGTAGACGTTCCCTTTCCCGATGGCCGCCAGGTCCGGCTACAGATCTGGCTGGCTCAGGTTGGACGGATTCCGCTTTATCTCCTCGATTCGGACCTTCCCGAGAACGATCCCCAGGACCGCGAGATCACGCGCCACCTCTATGGCGGCGATCAGGACACTCGGCTCCGCCAGGAGATTCTGCTCGGCATTGGCGGCGTGCGCGCGCTAGCGCTCTTGGGAGTCGGTGCCCAGGTGTTCCACCTCAACGAAGGTCATTCCGCCTTCCTGATCGTGGAGCGCGTGCAGGACGCCATGCAACAAGGTCTCGATTTCGAAACCGCGCGCCGTCGCGTGGCGGCCACCTCCATTTTCACCACCCACACGCCGGAACCGGCCGGCTTCGATCACTTCAGCCCTGATCATCTGTGGCACTACCTCCAACCCTACGTCCAGGAGATGGGCATTACATTCGAACGCTTCTTGTCTCTGGGCACGGCCGCGCAACCGGACGGTTATCGGCCGCTCAACATGGCGCTCCTGGCGTTGCGGAATGCGGACTATCGAAACGGGGTGAGCCGGCTCCACGGCCGCGTTGCCCGTTCCATGTGGCGAGGTGAATGGCCGCATGCGGCCGAGGATCGCATCCCCATCGGCAGCGTCACCAACGGCGTGCACCTGGAGAACTGGATGTCCCTCGAAATGGGACGCGTGCTCGACGATCGCCTGGGCCCGGAGTGGCGCGAAAGTGAGCTCGACCTCGGCACGTGGAGCCGGGTGGAGGAGATCCCGGATGAAGTGATCTGGAGCGCCCACCGAGCGGCCAAGCAGCGTTTGATCGAGAACGCCCGCCGCCGGTTGGCCGAGTACGATCGCCGCGTGGGACGTCCGGAGGATGCCGCGCATCTGGAATCGCTCTTCGATCCGGAATGCCTCCTCATCGGGTTCGCACGACGTTTTGCGCCCTACAAACGCGCGACACTGTTGCTGCACGATCGCGAGCGCCTCAAAGCGCTGCTCATGAATCCCGAGCGTCCCCTGCAGCTCATCTTTGCGGGGAAGGCGCACCCGGCCAACCAGGAAGGCAAGGATCTCATTCGCGCCATCAACACTTTTGCGCGCGAGATCGGCAGTCACGTTGCATTCGTCGAGGAATACGACATCGATCTGGCTCGTCTCCTCGTGCAGGGAGTGGACGTGTGGCTCAACACACCCCGCCGTCCTCAGGAGGCGAGCGGTACGAGCGGGATGAAGGCGGCGGTGAACGGCATCCCGAATCTATCCGTGCTCGACGGATGGTGGGCAGAGGCGTATCAGCCTGAGGTCGGGTGGGCAATCGGCGATGGGGAAGCAGCGGTGGATCATGCCGCTCAGGACGACCGCGAAGCCCGGTCCCTTTACGAGCTTCTGGAGAACGGCGTCGTCCCGGCTTTTTACGATCGAGATGCGGATGGCATCCCGCGACGGTGGACGGCGATGATGAAAGCCTCCATCCGCGTCCTGGCGCCTGTCTTCAACACCCACCGCATGGTTCGGGAGTACACGGAGAGCTACTACCTCGAGGCCGGCAAGTCCGCTCTCGCGAACAAATAAGGGGGCCGGGCAAAGCCGGAATAGCCCTTGGGGGGTAGTGTATGTTCATGAGCTTCGGGAGGAACCTCCTGTGGCCTGCAGGGGAGTGGGTGCGAATTGACAGTCTCCTGGGCCCTCACTAGAATGCGCGCCATCCGGCAAGCCCTTTTCGTTGTTCGACTTAGGCCTTAAAGGAAACCCGAGAATCCATGGACTTCGCCCGGACTTCGTTTCGAGTCGCCCAAAAGGCCTTCCTGTGCTCCGTTCTCCTCGCTGGTACCGGTCTTCCCGCCAGCACCGCCCACGCCTCTGACGAAATCCTCGGTGGAAAACTCGAAAAGAAGAGCACCGAGAGCGAAGCCGAGCTGAAGACGAAAATCGCCCGGCTCGAAAAGCAGCGGGCCGCTGACCCCAAGAACTACCGCGTCCTCTTCGACCTGGGTAACGCCTACGCCGCCTATCCGAGCAAGGAAGAAGAGGCCAAGGACGCGTTCACCAAAGCGATCGGGTTGAATCCAAAGTATGTGGAAGCGATGGTGAACCTGGGCGGGCTCTACAGCGATCAAGACCAGCAGAAAGAGGCGATCGAGTGGTTCGAAAAAGCCCTCGCCTTGGACCCCGAAAACTGCAAAGCCCGCAGCAACCTCGGCAATGCGTACTACGCCGAACAGCGGTTTGCCGACGCCATGTTCGAGTATCGCCGCGCGATCGAGAAGGATCCGAGCTGCTGTTCCGCGATGTACAACATCGCGGTGGCGTTCGCGGACGCGGGATTGTTTCGGGATGCGGTGAACTGGTGGAAGAAAGTGGAGCAAATATGTCCCGGCACCGATGCCGCTCGCAGCGCGCGGGAGAATATCAACATTCTCGATCGGTTTACCCAGCCTCCGAACGCGTCCGGTAAAGCTGTTCCGGCCACAACTCCGCCCCCGGCTAAAACCCCGCAGAAAACCTCGACTAGCAAAGCGCCGCAAAAACACAAATGATTTCGGACGGATCGGTCCGGTGCGCGGTGGGGATGGGTCTGGCAATGGTGCTGGGAATGGGCGTTTCCGTACCGGCTCGAGGAGCGGAGCCCGATTGCTCCCACTGGCTCGTGGTGGGCCGGGAAGAAGGACAACGGGCCGAAGTTCTTCGAAAGAGCGGAGACACCGATGCGCTGGCCGATCATCTCGAAAAAGCGCGTGATGCGTTTGCCAAGGCGATGACGGCGTGCCCCGACAGCGCGAAGAGTTCCTGGGCTCAAGTCCAGAGCCGCTTGGCGTACTGTCAGTACAAGGGCGGACACTTCGGGGACGCGTGCGATGCGTATGCCGAGCTTCTCAAGGTCGAACCCGACCGGCGGGTGGATCGTGCGCTCTATGCGGACGCGCTGGAGCAATCCAGCCGATACCCCCAGGCGGTCGTAGAGCTCCAAACCCTCATTCAGGCCGATCCGGACCGGAGTGGGGTGTTCTACTGCAACCTGGCCATGATCTACGCCTTCGAACTGGGGGATGGCGCCCAGGCGGTGGAGACGGCTAAAAAAGGCCTGGAGTCCGCCGGGGGTAGGTCGTGTCTAGAGTTTGCCTGGGGGAAAGGTTTAGCGGTTTGGGGGGTAGGTATGCTGGAAACCCCGGATACCGACCGAGGGGTGCAGCTTTTAATAGAGGCCAAGCTCAAGTTTGCCGCGCTCCAGGACGACCCGGAGTACGGCGTCAAAGCCAGAGCGGAAATGAGCGACATCGAAAAACGCATCGAGGGGACAGAACACAGGAAGGCCAAGGAGAAACGATGATGCAGCAAAACGGCGCGCGGTTCAAAACGGTGTGGCTTGCCGCCGCGTCCGCGTTGGTGGTTCTCTGTTTGGCTCCGGTGGCTTTGGCCAAACCGCACCTCACGCAGGACCGGCTGGATCTTGCTGCGGCGGATCCCGAGGTGCGGGCGGCGGACCACAACCCGAAGGTGTCGATGTCGGTGGCCGTGGATGGTGAAGACGGCCGTCGCACCGATCTCGGTACGATCGTGATCGAGCTTTTTCCCAAGGACGCGCCCAAACACGTCGAAAACTTTCTCAAGCTGTCCAAGGATGGCTTTTACACCGGGCTCACGTTTCATCGCGTTGTACCCGCGTTCGTCATCCAGGGTGGGGACCCCTTGAGCCGGAGCAACTGGCAAAGCAATCGCCTCGGCACCGGAGGCCCCGGATACAACATTCCGGCAGAGATAGAGCGGAAGCACGTTCGAGGCGCGGTGGCAGCGGCGAGAAAGAACGATCCCATGCTGAACCCGAACAAGGAATCGAGCGGGAGTCAGTTCTATATTTGCCTTGCCGACCTGCCGTCCCTGGATCAGGCGGGATACACGGTGTTCGGACAAGTGGTGGACAACACCAGCTTGGACGTAGTGGACAAGATCGCCCGGGTCAAGAACACCGGCCCCCAGCAGAATCAAGCGCTGCAACGCGTGATCATCACCAAGGTGGCGGTCGAGGACTAACCGGGGAGTGCTTTTCACGGCTTCTTGGGCCGCCCTTCGGGGCGGCCTTTTTGTTTATACTCCTTGGCCGCCTCGTGGAGCGTTTCCACTGGAGCTGGCAGAACGCCAATGATCTATCTCGATCACAACGCTACGACATGTCTTTATCCCGCCGTCCTGGATGCTATGCGTCCCTATTTCGAGGGGCGTTTCGGCAACCCGGCTTCCGTACATGCGGCCGGTCGTGATGCGCGGCGTGCGGTCGAGGAAGGCCGCCACCGCGTTCTCGCGCTCTTCCACCGCCAGCCCGGCGATCTTGTCTTCACCGGTTCCGGGACCGAGGCGGTACTCCTGGGCATGGTAGGGGCCTGGCGTGGGTTGCGTTCGCGGGGTGGTCGCGTGGTCGTGTCGTCGGTCGAGCATCGCTCGGGCATCGATGCCGCGCACATGCTCGAGAGCGAAGGCGCCAGGGTGAGCTGGGTAGGGCCGGATGAACGAGGATCCATCGATCCCGATCGCGTGGCCGAACTCCTTGGCGACGATACGGCTCTCGTGTGTGTACAGCATGCGAACAACGAGACGGGTGTCATTCACCCCTTGCCGGAGATCGGCGCTCGCACGCGTGCCGCGGGGGCGCGCTTGTTCGTGGATGCCGTTCAGTCGGCGGGGAAGATTGCGCTCGACCCGGAAAACTGGTCGGCTGATTACGTTGCCGTGGCCGCGCACAAGCTGGGTGGCCCCAAGGGCGTGGGGGCGCTCTGGCGCCGCGAGAGGAGCCCGCTCATTCCGTTCACCCCCGGGACAGCCGAGCGCGGCCTTCGGGGAGGCACGCTGAACGTGCCGGCGATCGTGGGATTCGGTGTGGCGGCAAAGGTAGCGGTCGAGCATCTTGGCGAGCAGTCGGCTTCATTGTCCGCACTTCGCGATGCGTTCGAAGCTCGAGTGCTTCGAACGGTTCCCAGCGCAGCAGTCACCGGAAGCGGTGCAGAGCGGCTTCCCAACACCACCCATCTTACGTTCGATCCGGAAGTGGGTTCCGATCTGGTCATTGCGCTGGATCAGAAGGGCTATGCCGTGTCGGCGGGATCCGCGTGCACCTCGGGTTCCGAGTCACCGAGTCACGTGCTTCTGGCCATGGGCATGAATGCCGATCGCGCTCGGACGGCGGTTCGCGTGAGTTTGGGAAGAGAGTCGACGCGGGAGGAACTGGACGGGTTGGTTTCCGCGTTGCAGGCAATCGTCGAGGAGCGGCACACTACGATGGGACGTTCATGATGCGCGTACTGGTCGCCATGTCGGGAGGCGTGGACAGTGCAGCCGCGGCGGCGGCGCTGGTCGCGTCCGGACACGATGTGACGGGGGCCACACTCAAGCTTTGGTGCTATGGCGGGGCCGAAGCCTCTCCGCGCTCCTGCTGTTCCCTTCGGGATATCGACGATGCTCGGGACGCGGCGGCCACGCTCGGCATTCCCCACTACGTATTGGATGAAGAGTCTCAGTTTGAGCGCGATGTGGTGGCGCCGTTCGTGGCGTCGTATTTGAACGGCGAGACGCCCAATCCCTGCGTGCGCTGCAATACCCATTTGAAGTTCGGAAGCCTGCTCATCCGCGCCCGCCGGCTCGGTTTCGACGCGGTGGCAACGGGTCACTACGCGCGCCGGGAAGACACGCCTTCGGGGCCGGTGCTCTGCCGGGCGGTCGATCGCAGCAAGGACCAGTCGTACGTGCTCTGGGGTATTAGCAGAGACGAGCTCACGCGTTCTCTGTTTCCCTTGGGCGAACTGACCAAGACCGAGGCGCGCGAAACGGCCCGCCGTGCCGGCTTGCGGCTGGCGGAGAAGGTGGAGAGTCAGGACATTTGCTTCGTTCAGGGCGGCGCGTACAGCGAATTCGTGGCGTCCCGCGCGCCGGATGCGAACGTGACCCAGCCCGGAGATCTCGTCGACACCCAGGGTCGGGTTGTGGGTCAGCACCGTGGCGCCATGCATTACACGGTGGGTCAGCGGCGAGGGTTGGGGGTTGCGCTGGGGGAGCCGGCGTACGTCGTGCGAGTAGACGCCCAGCAGAATCGCGTGGTGGTGGGGCGAGAAGAGGACCTGCTCGAGCGCAAGTGCACCGTGCGCGAGGTGAACTGGGTCTCGTGCGATCCCCCTCACGGACCTGAAGAGGTCGAGGTGAAGATTCGGTACCGCAGCCGGCCCACGCCCGCCACGGTGTCCCCGTTGGCCGGCTCTCGGGCCCAGATCGTCTTCCGGGAGCCGGTGCGAGCGATCTCGCCGGGGCAGTCCGCGGTCTTTTATCGCGGAGAGGTGCTTTTGGGGGGCGGAATCATCGAGCCGGGGTCCATTGAGGAAGGACTAAAAAGCGAGTAATCTTGTCATGTTTTAGGAGAGGCAAGGAGTTATAAGGCTCTCGAGTGGTCCCAAGCCCAGGTAAAACGTCATGAAGCGTGAGACAACGACCCCCAAGCGCGATCAGCTCTTAGGGGGCTCCCCCAGGGATCGGCTGGCTCAGAATCCGGAAGTGGAGAGCCGCCTGGGGCAGGACTACAGATACGGGTTCGTTTCCGCCATCGAAGCGGAAACCGTTCCGGCCGGGTTGAGCGAGGACGTCGTCCGCGTCATCTCCGGCAAGAAGAACGAGCCGGAGTGGATGCTCGAGTGGCGGCTCTCCGCCTATCGCCGCTGGCGAACGATGAAGGAACCCACCTGGCAGAACGTCCGTTACGACCCGATCGATTACGAAGCCATGATTTATTACTCGGCACCCAAGCGCGCCGCGGTAAAAAGCCTGGATGAAGTCGACCCCGAGATCCGGCGCACCTTCGAAAAGCTTGGCATTTCGCTCGAGGAACAAAAGCGCCTGTCCGGCGTGGCCGTGGATGCGGTCTTGGACAGCGCCTCGGTCGCCACCACGTATCGCGAGCGGCTGGCCGAGGCGGGCATCTTGTTCTGCTCGATGTCGGAAGCGATCCGCGAATATCCCGACATCGTGCGTGCGTACTTGGGTTCGGTGGTGCCGATCGGCGACAACTTTTTCGCCACCTTGAACTCGGCCGTGTTCAGCGACGGATCGTTCGTGTTCGTGCCCAAGGGTGTCCGCTCGCCCATGGAGCTTTCGACCTACTTCCGTATCAACGCCGCCAATACGGGTCAATTCGAGCGCACGCTCATCGTCGCCGAAGAGGGCGCCTATGTCAGCTATCTGGAAGGCTGCACGGCCCCCATGCGCGATGAAAACCAGCTCCACGCGGCGGTGGTCGAGCTGGTGGCGCTCGATCGCGCGCGCATCAAGTACTCCACGGTGCAGAACTGGTACCCGGGGGACAAGAACGGCAAGGGCGGCGTTTACAACTTCGTGACCAAGCGCGGTCTCTGTAAGGGCGCCGGATCGCACATCTCCTGGACGCAGGTCGAGACGGGATCCGCGATCACCTGGAAGTACCCGAGCTGCGTGCTGGTGGGGGACAACTCGGTGGGCGAGTTCTACTCCGTTGCGCTCACCAACAACTATCAGCAGGCCGACACCGGCACGAAGATGATTCATGTCGGCAAGAACACGAAGAGCACGATCATTTCCAAGGGCGTCTCGGCCGGCCACGGGCAGAACACCTATCGGGGCCAGGTGAAGGTCTATCCGGGTGCTACGGGCGCGCGCAACTTCTCCCGCTGCGATTCGCTCTTGATCGGCAGCCAAGCCGGTGCGCACACGTTTCCCTACATGCAGGTGAACGAGTCCACCGCGCACATCGAGCACGAAGCCACCACGTCCAAGGTCGGCGAGGATCAGCTCTTTTACTGCCAGCAGCGAGGGCTGTCCGCCGAAGACGCCGTGTCGATGATCGTGAACGGGTTCTGCAAGAGCGTGTTCAAGGAACTGCCCATGGAGTTCGCGGTCGAGGCGCAAAAGCTTCTCGAAGTGAGTCTGGAAGGAACGGTGGGTTGATGACCGAGCCGGGACAGGACTTGCTTCTCGAAGTCAGGGATCTGCATGCACGGGTGGGGGAGCAATCGATTCTCCGCGGGATAGATCTGGAAGTGCGGGCGGGGGAAGTCCACGCGATCATGGGCCCCAATGGGTCCGGAAAGAGCACCCTGGCCAAAGCGCTGGCGGGGCACCCGAGCGTCGAGATCACCCAAGGTGAAATGATCTATCGAGGCCGGGATTTACGCGCCCTCAAACCCGAGGAGCGCGCGGGGCTGGGTCTTTTTTTGGGCTTTCAATACCCGGTCGAGATTCCCGGGGTTTCCAACCGCTATTTTCTGCGTGCGGCGCTGAACGCGGTGAAGCGACAGCGCGGCGAGTCGGAAGTGAGCGCGGTCGATTTCCTTGCCCTTTTAAAGAGCAAAGCCACCCTGCTCGATCTCGATGATGCGTTATTGACCCGTTCGGTAAATGAAGGGTTCTCGGGCGGAGAGAAAAAGCGGAGCGAAGTCCTGCAGATGGTGCTTCTCGATCCAATGCTTGCTGTGCTCGACGAAACCGACTCCGGACTCGATATCGACGCGTTGAAACTCGTCTCTCGCGGCATCAACGAGCAACGTCGGCCCGATCGCTCTCTCGTTCTCGTCACCCATTATCAGCGGTTGTTGAACTACATCGTGCCCGATTTCGTGCACGTGCTTTCGGCCGGCCGCATCGTGCGCCGGGGCGGAAAAGAGCTGGCGCTGGAGCTGGAAGCAGAGGGGTACGGCCCCTACGAAGAGAACCCGGAGCAACGCGTTCCCGCTCGCGGGCGGTGATGAGCATGGTCGCCGCCTCTTCAGTCACCCCGCCACTTCTCGCCCCTGTGGATCAGCTGCCCGAGCTGGGAGCCTCCTGGGCAAGTCGCTTGCGCGATGAGAATCGAGAGCGTTTTGCCCGGCTCGGCCTTCCGGCGGCGGATGACGAAGCCTGGCGATTCACGAACCTCAAACGGCTGCGTGGCGCGAGCTTTGCCTATGATCCGAATGTAGCCGCACCGCCGGCGCCGGAATTGCCGGGGTTGAACGTTCCCGAGTTCACGCTCGTCAATGGCCGGGCGGAGCTCGAACGCCTGGACGGTTTTCCGGGACTTCAGGTCACGTCGCTCGCCACGATACTGCGTCAGGAGCCTGATTCGATCAGCGCTACGCTTGGCGCAGGGGCGGATACCACGCGTCACCGGTTCGCCGCCCTCAATACGGCACATCTGGCGGACGGCGTTGTGGTTCGCGTGGAGCGAAACGCGCGGGCGAAGCTGCGGATTTTGATGACCGGCCCCGGGGCGGCTCATGCCGGTTATCCGCGCATTCTCATCTTGATCGAGGACGGGGCCGAGGCATTGGTGATTGAAGACCATGTGGGGGCGGAGGGGTTCACGTGCCCCGTCACTGAAGCACGCGTAGGTCAGAGCGGCGTCTTGCACCACGTTCGGCTCGACCGATCGGGCGGGATGGCAATGCATTTCGGCCTGGTTGCGGTCCACCAGGAACGGGACAGCCGCTACGTGAGCGATGTGATGGCGCTGGGATCACGTCTGTCGCGGCTGGATCTGGATGTCTCGCTGGCGGGGGAAGGCGCGGAGTGCGTACTGAATGGTCTTTACCTTCCGGTCGAGAGCCAGCACATGGACCATCACACCCGTGTGTCCCATGACGCGCCGCACACCACCTCTCGCGAGCTCTACAAGGGCGTCCTGGGCGGCAAAGGGAGCGCGGTTTTCAACGGCCGCATTGTGATCCACGAGGGAGCGATGGGGGTGGATGCGGGCCAGACGAACAACAACTTGCTCCTTTCCGATCAAGCGTTGGTCAACACCAATCCCGAGCTCGAGATTTTTGCCGACGACGTGAAAGCGCAGCACGGCGCTACAATTGGGCAGATCGAGGATGAGTCGCTCTTTTACTTGCGTTCGCGGGGAATCGAGGAAGGCGAGGCGCGTCGCTTGCTGATCGAAGGCTTTGCGGGCGTGATGATCGAAAAGATCGGGCTGGAACCGGTAGAAGGCGTCGTGCGCGCGGAGCTAGCGAGGAGATTCTAGGATGAGCGACCTCGACGAGCTCTACCAGGAAGTCATCCTCGATCATTACCGGCGACCGCGTCATCATGGCGACCTGCCGGACGCGAATCGCAGCGCGGAGGGCTACAACCCACTTTGCGGCGACCGGCTTACCGTGTATCTCAAGGTGGAAGACGGCGTGGTCAAGGACGTGAGCTTTCAGGGCACCGGATGCGCCATTTCGCAGGCATCTGCATCGGTCATGACGTCGGCCTTGACCGGGAAGACGCGAGCCGAGATCCAGGCCCTATTCGATCGGTTTCGGGACGTCGTGTTGGGAAAAGGAAGCCCGGACGATGCACTCGCTCTTGGTGAATTGGGCGCCATGCACGGGGTCAGCCAGTTTCCCACGCGCGTCAAATGCGCCACCTTGGCGTGGCACGCCGCGCTGGCGGCTCTGGATGGAAAGGATGCCCCGTCGGTATCCACGGAGTGATAGGAAAGCAGGTGGTGAACATGCAGCAAGACATCAAAGTGACCCGGGACGTGGAAGCGGTGCTCATTCCCGCGGGAAATCGAGTGTTGATACCCGAGGGCGTCACGGTGCGCGTCATGCAGTCCTTGGGTGGATCCCACACCGTGCTGACGCCTCACGGACAGCTCGCGCGGGTCTCGGGCAAGGACGCGGATGCGCTGGGAATGACGCCGGTTGCGGAGTCCGCCGCGACGAAAACTGCCTCTGATTCGGGCGTGAGTGAAGATGCGGTGCGCGAGGGCGTGATGGCGGAGCTGAAGCAAGTGTTCGACCCCGAGATCCCGGTCAACATTGTGGATTTGGGTCTCGTGTACGCGTGTGATCTGAAGCCGGCGGATGGCGGTGGTTACACGGTCGAAATCGAGATGACCATGACCGCTCCCGGTTGCGGGATGGGTGACGTGCTCAAGGTCGAAGCCGAAGACCGCGCGCGGAACGTATCGGGAGTAAAGGATGTCCACGTCGAGATCGTGTGGGAGCCCGCTTGGGACCAAACGCGCATGTCCGAAGCGGCACGTTTGGAGCTGGGGTTCGGGTAGG
>Ga0075418_10000253_pt1 | contig 53220 bp, 43 predicted proteins | sample SoiMetdeltSBSDD2_FD_81776 | JGI IMG/M metagenome (GOLD analysis project Ga0075418, IMG submission 81776) | Bulk soil microbial communities from a Populus tree surrounding site in Tennessee, USA - Soil MetaG P. deltoides SBSDD2 | ecosystem: Environmental > Terrestrial > Soil > Tree plantation...
CCTTGACACCCTTCACCGCGTCGATGACGTGGACTTCGTCGTCATTGACCACCACCGAGCCCTTCTCACTGCGCGTCAACGCCGCGATCTCGCAGTGCTTGCGCACCTGCTGCAGCGCATCGTCGAAGTCTTCGGTCTGATAGAGCGACAGGATCTCGCTTTCGTTCGCGAACAAGATGTCAACGTACCTCTCGGCCAAATCGAGGAACTCGTCGCGGAAGCGCGCCACGCAGAACGCGTCCGACAGCGTCAGCGAGACCTTGACCCCGCTCTCCTTGGCCTTCATCGCCGCGTCGAGCATTGCCTGCTTCGCGCGCGGCAAGTCCCACAGGTAGCCTTCCATGTAGACCACCTTCGACGATTTCACGTGATCCAGGCTGATGTCCTCCGGGCCCAGCTGCGTGCACGCGCCAAGGAACGTCTGCATCGTCCGCTGCGCGTCGGGCGTCACGAAGATCAGGCTGCGAGCCGTCGGGAGCCCACCCACCAGCGGGCGCGTGTCGTAGGTCACGCCGGCGGCGCGAATGTCGTGCGTGAAAATCGAGCCGAGCTGATCGTCGGCCACTTTACCGATGTAGGCCGTCTTGCCTCCGAGCATGGCGATGCCGGCAATCGTGTTCCCCGCCGATCCACCGGACGCCTCCTTGCCAGGTCCCATGATGCTGTACAGCTTCTCGGCCATCTCGGCGTCGATCAGATTCATCGCGCCCTTCGGCAGCTTGTGCGCCGCGAGCAGGGCGTCGTCGGCCTGGGCAATCACGTCGACAATGGCGTTGCCGATTGCAGTCACGTCGAACTTGGCGTTGTTCATCAGCGGTTTTCTCCTTATAGGACACCGGGTGTAATTTCCCGCGTCCGGTTGGAAATTACACCCGGTGTCTTAGGTGGTCTGCAGATACTTGCTCACGAGCGGCGCGAGATCCTGCTTGACCTGCGCAGGGATCGTGTCCGGCCTGGTGATGAGGGCGTACTTGAGCGCCGACGCGCACTCGCACGACCGTTCGTAGGGCAAGCCTTCCACCGCCTTGGCGATGATGTGTTGAGCGGTCTTGGCGTTGTGCATCAAGTTCGCGATGACCATGTCTACGGTTACCGAATCGTGGTCGGGATGCCAGCAGTCGTAGTCGGTCACGAGCGCGATCGTCGAGTAACAGATCTCGGCCTCTCGAGCGAGCTTGGCTTCCTGCAGGTTCGTCATTCCAATAATATCCGCTCCCCACGACCGATACAGTCTCGACTCCGCAAGCGTGGAAAACTGCGGGCCTTCCATGCACACGTACGTTCCGCCGGTGTGAACGACGGCTCCGGAGTCCTGCCCGCTGGCGCTGACGAGACGACTCAAGATCTTGCAGAACGGGTGCGCAAACCCGACGTGCGCGGCAAGCCCCTTTCCGAAGAAGGTGCTGATTCGCCCCTTCGTGCGATCGATGAACTGATCGGGAATGACGATGTCGAGCGGCTTGTACTCTTCCTTCAGACTTCCAACCGCGCTGGCCGACAGGATGTATTCAACCCCCAGCATCTTCATGCCGAAAATGTTTGCGCGGAAATTCAGCTCGGACGGCAGCAGGCGATGCCCCGCGCCATGCCGGGCGAGGAATGCCACGCGCTTACCGCGCAGCGTGCCCAGCAGATACGGACTGGACGGATCGCCAAATGGCGTCGTCAGTTTGATCTCTTTGCGGTCGGTCACGTCGGCCATGTCGTACAGGCCGCTACCGCCAATGATGCCAATTTGAACGTTATCCAATCAGTCTCCGGTCTCCGGTCTCTGGTCTCCGGTCAAAGAACTTGATCAATGAATCTCTTGCCGTTGCTCTCGCGGATATACCCGGCTGCGACCTTCGGATCGTGCTCGAACAGGATCAGGTACTCCCGCTCGATCGCTTCCCTGATGAACCGCTTTTTGAACGCGAGCGTCTCCATCGGGAACAAGTCGTAGCTCATCACCCAGGGATCCTGCAGGTGCGCGAGAGTTGGAATCATGTCTGCGATGAAGACTGCCGTCTTCCCGCCCGACTCGAGATAGACGATCTGATGCTGGCCCGTATGGCCGCCAGTCCTTTCAACTCGGACACCCGGCCTGATCACACTATCACCAGAGAAGAAATCGACGACACCCGCCTCTTTGAGCGGGACGAAATCCTCCTGCAGGTAGCTCGCTCGATTGCGTTCGTGCGGATGGGTCGCATCCTCCCATTCGGCGTCTCGTATCAGATACCGGGCCCTCTCGAATCGCGGGCGCAAGGCACCATCAACCCGCATGGTTGCGCCACCGAAGTGATCGAAATGGAGATGCGTCGCCAGCGCAACATCGATCGAGTCCGCAGTGAGGCCGACGTCGGCAAGCGCGCGATCGAGGGCACCGCGGCGATCAAGGGCATAGATGTCGACTTGCTTGGGACCCATCTTGTCGCCAGCACCGCAGTCGATGATCATTCGCCCCCAGGACGCCTCGACGAGCAGCGGGCGCATGGCCAGTTGGATTCGATTGCGCTCGTCGGGAGGAGCCAACTTCTCCCACAGAGGACGAGGAACCACGCTAAACATCGCTCCGCCGTCCAGCTTGAACCCGCCATCATGGAGAACCGTCAACTGGAGGTCGCCGAGCGCCAGTTTCCTGACTTCGAGCCTGAGGTCGGGTTCGGCACGTTGTTTCAATTCGACCAGCACGCCATGGGCTGCAGACGGATGAATGAAAGCGACCAAAGATCCTTCCGCCCCGGGCCGCGGCTCGCTGTTGATGAGACGTACGCCTCGCGCGCTCAGATGCGTCAGCGCTGCGCGCAAATCGTCGACTCGCAATGTCACGTGATGAAGTCCCGGCCCGCGTTTGCCAACGTAAGTCGCGATGGCCGAATCCGGCGCCGTAGCCTCAAGCAACTCCAGCGAAGGTCCGCCCACGGGGACAGTCCGCGCTCTGACGCGCTCGGTAACAACCTCCTCGGGAGGATGCACGTCGAGCCCCAGGGCATCTCGATAAAAGGCGAGCGCCTTGTCGATGTCCTGAACAGCGATGCCAATGTGGTCGAGGGTGGCTTTCATCGGGACTCACGACTCGGAGCTCGGGACTCGCGGCTCGGGATCCGGGATCTGAGATGGGGCCAGCACGCGGTTCGTGATTTCTTGAACTACTGAGTATGGATCCCGGGCGCGGCTGGCAACCGCTTCCACGTACCGATCGAATTCTCCCGGCGCGAGGATGCCGTCGATGTATCGCAGAAACGAAGATGCCAACACATCGCGCAAATGCGATACGTGTCGTTGTCGACGACGCTCCTGGCGATGTTCCGCGGCCCACTCTCGGAACCGGCCGACCTCGCTCCACAACGTTTCAACACCGGTTCCGGTGGTCGCCTCGGTTTTGAGAATCGGCGGTTGCCATTCAGCGGGAACGTGGGACTTGAGCGCCAGGCTCGACGCGACACCCTGGACGACGCGGTCGGCGCCTTCACGATCCGCCTTGTTGACGACGAAGATGTCAGCGATCTCCATGATGCCGGCTTTGATCGCCTGCAGATCGTCCCCGGCACCGGGCACGAGCAGAACAATCGACATGTCCGCCGCCGAGACAATGTCCACCTCGTCCTGACCGACACCGACGGTTTCGATGATGACGACTTCATATCCTGCAGCGTCGAGCACGAGCGCCGCGTCAGATGTTGCGCGTGCCAGCCCGCCGAGATGACCTCGAGTCGCCATGCTCCGAATGAACACCCCGGCATCGGCGGCATGGGCATTCATCCGGACACGATCGCCGAGGACGGCGCCGCCCGAGAACGGACTGGTCGGATCGACGGCGATTACGCCGACCTTGGAGCCGCCTCGTCGAATCTCGGCGATGAGGCGATCAACGAGCGTGCTCTTGCCAGTGCCGGGCGCGCCGGTCACACCCACGAGAAAGGCGCGACCGGTCCGAGGATAGATCTCACCGACGATCTGGCGGCCCGCATCGCCGTCGTCTTCGACGAGCGAGATCGCCCTGGCGATCGCGCGGACGTCGCCCGCAGCAACGGCGGCGGCGAGATCTGTAATGGGGCCGGGAGTCATTTGAACAGGACAGTTGCGATGAGCCTATCGCGCCCCGACTGTCCTCATCAAATGACCCCCGACCCCATTAGCAGCTGGCGCGCGATCACGAGGCGCTGGATCTCGCTGGTGCCCTCGCCGATGGTCGTGAGCTTGACGTCGCGGAAGAACTTCTCGGCCGGGTAGTCCTTGACGAAGCCGTATCCCCCATAGATCTGGACACCGTCCTCGGCCACCCGAACGGCAACCTCGCTCGAATACAGTTTGGCCATCGCGGCCTCGAGCGTCGTGCGACGCCCTTCATCTTTCATGGCGGCGGCGCGATAGGTGAGCAGTCGTGCGCCCTCGATTCGCATCGCCGCGTCGACGAGCTTGGCGCGCACGCTCTGAAACGCTCCAATGGCTTGGCCAAACTGTTTGCGCTCGAACGCATAGCTGCGCGCCGCGTCGTACGCCCCCTGGGCCAGGCCGACGGCGAGCGCCGCGATCCCAATGCGGCCGGCATCGAGCACCTGCAGGGCATTGATGAACGCCTGCCCTTCGGCCCCGAGCATCTGCGACGCCGGCACCTGACACTGCTCGAAGACGACTTCGCTCGTCTCGCTCGCCCGCATCCCCAGTTTATCTTCCTTCTTTCCGGCGCGCAGTCCTTGCGTGCCGCGCTCGACGATGAAGGCGGAGATGCCGCGACTTCCCTTCGCGCGATTGGTGACAGCCATCACCACCATCACATCTCCACCACGCCCATGGGTAATGAATTGCTTCGTGCCATTCAGCACCCAGAAGTCGCCGTCACGAGTCGCCGTCGTCCGCATCGCCGCGGCGTCGCTTCCCGATGACGCCTCGGTCAGCGCCCACGCCGCGAGTTGTTCGCCGGCCACAAGCGGCACGAGATACTTCTGTTTCTGCGCCTCGGTGCCGAACATGAAGATGTGCGCGGAGCCGAGCCCATTGTGCGCGGCCACCGACAAGCAGACAGAAGGGTCGACGCGTGCCAGCTCTTCGATGCAGATGCAATAGTCGACGGCGGACATCGCGGCTCCGCCGTACTGCTCGGGAAACTGAATCCCCATCAGGCCGAGGCCTGCAAGCTTGTCGATCACATCACGCGGAAACGCCTGGGCCTCGTCCCACTCCATCACGTGCGGTCGCAGCTCGGCCTCCGCGAATTCGCGCACGGTCTGCTGCAGGAGTTTCTGCTCGTCGGTGAGACACACGTTCATTGGAGTCTCTGTACAGTCGGGCTTTCGGCCGATCGTATCATTCGACATGCGACTTGCTCGATTGCTGCTTCTTCTAAGCGCGACGTTGTCTCTCGCCTCTACCGCCTGGGCCGATGCGACAGTCTTCATCGGCACCGCATCGGCGCCGACCAATCGCACGACGCGCGGTTTCTCGCTTGGCGCCGGCCTGCTCATCATCGGGTTCGAGTTCGAATATGGCAGCACGGTCGAGGATCTGCAGGATGCCGCGCCGTCTCTTCGGACCGGGATGGGCAACGTCCTTTTCCAGACCCCCTTTCCTATCCTGAGGCTGCAGCCGTACTTCACCACCGGCGCCGGTGTTTACCACGAGAGTCTCGGCGACATCGGTGAGACGAACTTCGGGATCAACAACGGCGGAGGTGTGAAGATTTCGGTAGTGGGGCCGATCCGCGCGCGAGTGGATTACCGCATTTTCAACCTGCGAGGCTCACCACTCGAAGACACAGTTCACCGGTGGTACGTCGGTTTGAATCTGAAGTTCTGAGTGATCGCGCGGGCTGAAGCCCGCGCGCTACGGTTGCGGTGGCTTTGGAGTGGCTTCTTTAACCTCAGGCGATTCGGCAGCCGCGCCGGCCTTCACTGGCGTGAGACTGAGCAGACTCCCGCCGCTGGCGAGTGAATCTGTATAGAGCTTCCAGATCTCCTGGAGCTTCGCCTGATCCGGGTACGCTTCGGCAAGGATGCGACCCAGACCGTAGTCGGCACCCTGCACTGTCGGGTCGAAGAAGAACGCGTACACCACCGCTCCGTTTGGCCCGGGCTCTGACGCCTTGAACACACGCCATCCCTGCGCCTGCGCGCGCACGGTCGGATTGCTCGATGACTCGAGCGCGCTCTGCAAGAACGCGATGACCTTCTCGAAATCGGCCACGCGCTCGGGACGCACCGCGTTGAGGATCATTCCCGCTGGCGCCGTGAATGTTCGCGACGCGGTCACCGTGGGCGGAGTGGGAGCAGTCGCTGCAGGCGCCGCCGGCGGCGGGGGTTGTTGCTGTGCGTGCAGCGCCGCGGACGAGACCATGACCGCGAGACCCGCAGTCAGAACCACTCGCATCGGAATCGCCTCCATAAAACAACAAAGCCACGAGCGGCAACGGCCACCCGTGGCTTGTCATTGTACGGCGCGAGCGCGCTACTTCGCGAAATCGGAAGTGACCGGCCCCTGGATCACGAACAACGGCTTCTGCAACGCGCCCTTATAGAGATTGAAGAAGTCGGTTCGCGCCATCGGGTCAGTGACCACCTCGTAGACGATGTTGGTGATCGAGTAGTCCGCGTCCTTGACGACGGGTGAGATGACGTGCACATAGAGGGAGCTGCCGTCAGGCTGGGCGGCCGAGTTCTTCACGATCTTCCAACCGGCAAGCTGCTGCTTGGCCTCGGGCTTTGCCGACTTCGCCAGCGCGTCCTTCAACGTCGCGATCACCTTTTCATAGTCGGCTTCCTTACCGGGATTGATGGTATAGGCCGCGAGCACAACTTCACCCGTGTAAGTCGTCTTCGGCGGGGCCTTCTCCTGCGCCAGCGTGGTCTGCGAGAATGCCGGCAAGAGGAGAATCGCGCCAGCCAACAAGACTCCGGACAATCGTCGCATCTTCAAGTCCTCCTCGAAATGGGTGCCAATCCTAACGTACCGGCGGACCTATGAAAACAGCCATTACTTCGTTTGCCAGCAGCATCCCATCCCGTGTCAGGCGGATGGAGCCGCCATCATAGATCAACAAGCCTTGCTCGACGAACGGAGCCAACTCCTCTCCGTGGCGCTCCCACAGGTCTACCCCGTAGCGCGATCGCACTATTTCGAGGTTGACACCTTGCGTCAAACGCAACGCGGTGAAGGTCGCTTCCTCCAGGCGTTCCTGGCCACTCAGCACACGGCGCTCAGTCTCGACCGACCTCCCGGCAACGATTGCCGAAACGTAGTCTTCAGTAGAGGCGACGTTCTTCTCCCTGATCCCTCTCCGCGTCGAGTGCGCCCCGCACCCGAACCCGAGCCACTCCCCATCGCTCCAGTACTTGAGGTTGTGCCGCGACTCGAGCCCCGGCTTCGAAACGTTCGAAATCTCGTATTGCGTGTACCCGGCGTCATCTAATCGGGACATCGCGCCAAGGTACATCTCCGCCGCGTCATCGTCAGGAGCGAGCGACCACCGCGAACGCGCCATCGTGTCCTTCAGAGGCGCGTTCGGATATATCTCTAGCAGGTACAACGATGCATGCTCCGGGCCAAGGCCGATGAGCGCGTCTATCGACGAGAACCACTCCGCGACGGACTGCTGCGGCAGCCACATCATGAGGTCCAGCGAGATATTGTCGAACCCCGCCTCTCGCGCCATTTCGAACGCCTCGCAGGCCCGCGCAGCGGAATGCAATCGGCTCAGACGCTGGAGCTCTTCGTCGCGAAAGGATTGGACACCGAAACTGAGGCGATTGATTCCCGCGTCGCGAAATGCCCGCAACCGGTCGCGGGTGACGGTCTCCGGGTTGGCTTCGAGCGTGATCTCGGCGGCCGGCGCCAGAGCAAAGGAATTCCGGCACTCGCCCACGATGCTCTGCACCTCGGATGGTTCGAGCAGGGACGGCGTGCCCCCTCCGAAGAAAATCGTATCCGCCGGGGATCCGTCTGCCTTCCTACCTATTTCGGTGAGAAGAGCGCCGAGATATCGGCGCTTGAGGTCAGCGTCGAACAAACCACGGTTGAAGTTGCAGTAGTTGCAGATGGCCGAGCAGAAGGGAATGTGAACGTAGAGCCCGAGCACGCACCTACCGCGAACCGGCGCGGCCCCCTGGCCATTTCAAGTCGGCCTTGCCGTCGCTCTCGCGTTTCTTGAGCTGAGCTTTCACCTGATTACTGGCTTTGGGAGGTAGCGAGGACCCTCTGCGATTCTTCGAGGATGCCGGGGAAGTCTTCTCCCAATTCGCAATGTCTTCAGGTGTGGGATATCGACCTACCTCGCGCATATCGACCGCGTCGATGAACAACCATTCGCACATTTCCTTTAGACGCGAGCGCGTACGCAAACCGAGTTGATACGCAAAAGAGATGGGCTCGGTACTATCGACGTTATCCCGCAGGTTCGAGGTGATGACCGTCAACCGGCGTTCGCTATATCGCGTGTTGACGACTAGGCCGATCGTCTCGTCGACCCATTCTGATTTCTTCTCCGCGCCGAGATCATCCAACACGAGCAGTTCGGATTCGAGTACCGGCCTGAGTACATCGAGCTCCGACAGCTCTGTTGAGTCGCGATACGTATCGCGAACCATCTTCAGCAGCTCGCGAACTTCGTAGAATACTGCCCGGGCACTCTTGCGAACGATCGCCTCTTTCATCAAGGCGACGGCGAGGTGCGTCTTGCCGACGCCGGCATCACCGTAGAAGAGAAGCCCCTTCTCGACGACTGGAAATTGCTCAACAAGACGAATGGCCTTTTGATGCGCCGCACGCTGAGTATCCCCGTGAATCTCGAAGTTACTGAGCTCGCAGTGGGCGTAGCGGCGAGGAATGCGGGCGTTCTTGAGTAGCGATTGCGATTGACGCTGATGCCAGCACTCGCACCTGGTCACTCGCGAGACACCATCGATCGCGGTTGTCTTCCATCCAGTGTCTTCGCAGATCGCACAGGTCACGCGACATGGTAACTCGGATCGTGCATTCGCGATCACGGCGATGCGAACACCGCGCGCAGAAATTGCGCGGTCGGATGACAGAACCGTTCGAGGCTCGGCGCCTGACGCCGCGATTTGCGAACAAACTCGCGTGGCACGTCCGTTGCCCACGCTCGACCGAGCCACATGCTCCAGATCATGAAGCGCCATCGACTGGCCATCACCACCGGTGTATCTCTCGTCGCGCTCGCGATCGAGCTCGCAGCCGCGACTCTCGGTGGACCGCTTCCAACACCGTTGCCGCTCTTCCCGGCTGACAACTGGTGGAACGTCGACGTGTCGGCGGCACCGCTCGATACCAACTCGAGCGCCTACATCAGCTTCATCAACAACGGATCGACGCGGCGCCTGCACCCGGATTTTGGCGGCGAAGCGTCACCGGGAAGCGTTTCGATCTACGGCTTCCCATACGTCGTCGTTGATGGCACCCAGACAAAACGCACCGTGCAGTTCGATTACTCGGACGAAAGCGACGGTGTCAATCACACGACCGATCAAAGCTATCCCTTCTATCCAATTCCTGATGAAGCGATCACGCAACCACACTGGATCGAAGGCGGTGAACCGGGCAACGTCGATCGGCGATCGGCGGACCGTCATCTGATCATCGTCGACCGCGACAACAAGCACCTTTACGAGCTGTACAACGTGTTCTTCGATGGCGCTCAGTGGCACGCGGGATCGGGAGCGTTCTTCGACATGAACACGAGCGCACGCCGGCCCGATGGTTGGACGTCGGCCGATGCCGCCGGCCTGGCGATCCTGCCAGGGCTCGTCCGCTACGACGAGGTGTTCGGTTCGAGCGAGATCAACCACGCGTTTCGCGTGACCGTTCGTTCGACAAACGGCTACGTGTACCCGGCGTCGCACCGGGCGGGCTCGACCACCGGCGCACTGCCCATGGGCGCTCGCCTCCGCCTGAAGGCCAGCGTGAACCTCTCATCGTATCCGGCGGAAGCGCAGAAGATCTTTCGCGCGATGAAGCGATACGGCCTGATCGTGGCCGACAACGGATCTGACATGTACATCAGCGGCATGTTCGACACCCGCTGGAACAACGGCGTGCTCAATCCCGCGTTCAGCGGGCTGACGGCCAGCGACTTCGAGGTGGTTCAACTCGGCTGGAAGCCGCAGGCGGGATCAGCCCCAGGAGCACCCACCAGCGTTCGAGTCGTGCCCAGTTCCTAGTAACCGCTCGTAACCGCGGGGGTTAACCCCGCTCTATGCATTGTCGAGCGCTCCACGCATTGTAGAGCGCACGCTGTAGCGTGCGCGCCAGTCAGTTGTTGGTCTTCCGCTTGGCCTTTCCTTCCTCAACCTCGATGGTATCGGCCGGCGGTGTATGCCGAACGAGATCGGTGGGCGACGATTTCACGAGCGCCGTGCCCAGGCGCTGTTCCCAATCGTCGATGCCTCGCGCCATCTCGCGCTTCACGTAGTCCATGAACTGATTCACCTCGGTCTGCATCAACTCCATCTTCCGGCGCAGGTTCAGGATGATCTCCACGCCGGCAAGGTTGACACCGAGATCACGGGTGAGCGTCAGGATGGTCTCGAGTTGCTCGAGATCTTCTTCCGAGTACAGGCGCGTATTCCCTTCGGTGCGCGACGGCTTCAGCAGCCCTTCCCGCTCGTACAGGCGCAGCGTCTGCGGGTGGATGTCGTATTTCTGCGACACCGCGCTGATCATGAAGTACGCCTTCCCGCGCTCGCCACGCTTAGCCATCCTCGCTACTCCCGCACGGGTTCAACGTTGATCCGCCCGAACTCGCGCAGCAACTCCTTCGAGCGCTCGTCCAGCAGCTTGGGCAACATGATTCGCACTTCGACGATCAGGTCCCCGCGTTGCCCGTTGATTGTTGACGGGGCCCCATGTCCCCGCAGACGAAAACGCTGGCCGGTCTGGGTCCCTGGCGGAATCCGCAGGCGCGCGGCGCCATCGAGTGTTCGAATCTCCACGCGCGCTCCCAGCGCCGCTTCGTGGACGGCAACGGGAACAGACATGTGGAGATCGTCGTTGTCGCGGCGGAACACCGGATGGGCGCCCACCTTGACTGTCACATACAGGTCGCCGGCCGGACCGCCTCCGACGCCGACGTTACCCTTCGCCGGAGCACGCAGCCGGTCGCCATCGGCAACACCGGGAGGAATGCGAATGATGACCGTCTCACTCCGCGTCTCCTGGCCCGTCCCCGCACACGGCTCGCACGGCCTCGGCCGCTGTCGTCCCGTGCCGCCGCACGCGCCACAGCTCCGCGAGAAGATCATGTGCCCGCGCACCGACCGCACGGCGCCCGTACCCTGACACAGATGACAAGGCCCCGTCGTCGTCCGCGTCCGTCCGCTTCCGGCGCAGGCGCGGCAGTGGTCGCGACGGGTGACCGTCATCGCCCGTGGGCCGCCTGAGAGCGCTTCCTCGAACGTGACCTGCATCCCGACGTGCAGATCGGCGCCACGCTGCGGCGAGACCTGCCGGGCGCCGCGCTCGGTCAGCACCTCCGCGAACAGGTCGCCGAAAGTCGCCGAGTAGTCCACGCCGCGCGTCGAGAAGTCGAACCCTTCGAACCCGCTTCCCGTCTGAGCACCGTCGGCGCCAGTCGGATGACCGGCGTCATACCTGGATCGCCGTGCTGGATCGATTAACGTTTCGTACGCTTCCAGGATCTGACGGAACCTCGCCGCTGCCGTCTGATCACCAGGATTGATGTCCGGGTGATACCGACGCGCGAGACGACGATAAGCCCGCTTGATCTCGGACTCGGTCGCTCCCTGCTGCACGCCGAGGACGATGTACAAATCCATTAATCGATCTTTGATCTTTGATTAATGATTCGTCGTTGATTGTTGAATGTTGATTGGGGATTGGACTCTCGGTTCACACCCTCGTCCGGTCGGCACCAATCAACGATCACAAATCAACAATCACCAACGAATCAACAATCCCCAAATCAACAGTCGTTCTATTTGTCATCCACGACTTCAGCGTCGATGACGTCGCCGCCGTCAGGCGAACCCGCTGAACCACGTGGCGCCTCCGAGCCAGACGAACCTGCCGATCCCGCTGAACCGGGTGAACCCTCGGAGCCCGCCGCTGCTGCCCCCGTGTTCTTGTAGAGCGCTTCCGCCGCCTTGTGCTGCATCTGCGTGAGCAGATCCATCGCCCGGTTGACGGCGGCGACGTCGTTGTCGGCGATCGCCTTCTTCAATCCCTCGACCGCGTTCTCGACCGCCGCCTTATCCGACGGCGTGAGCTTGTCGCCCATCTCCTGCAGCATCTTTTCCGCTGCGTACACCGCCTGGTCGGCCTTGTTGCGCGTTTCGATCTCCTCGCGACGCTTCTTGTCGTCTTCCGCGTGCGACTCGGCGTCCTTCATCATCCGCTCGACCTCTTCCTTGCTCAGGCCGCTCGACGCAGTGATGGTGATCTTCTGCTCCTTGCCCGTCCCCAGATCTTTGGCTGACACATTGACGATGCCGTTGGCGTCGATGTCGAAGGTGACCTCGATCTGCGGAATGCCGCGCGGCGCGGGTGGAATGCCCACCAACTGGAATCGCCCGAGCGTCCGGTTGTCGCGGGCGAGCGGCCGCTCACCCTGTAGCACGTGCACCTCGACGCTGGTCTGGCTGTCGGCCGCGGTGGAAAACGTCTCGCTTTTTCGCGTCGGGATGGTGGTGTTGCGTGTAATGAGCGTCGTCATCACACCGCCAAGCGTCTCGATTCCCAGTGACAGTGGCGTGACGTCAAGGAGAAGCAGATCCTTCACTTCCCCAGCCAGCACACCAGCCTGAATGGCAGCGCCGACCGCGACCACTTCGTCGGGGTTGACGCCGCGATGCGGCTCCTTGCCGAACAGATCCTTGACGATCTGCTGGACACGCGGGATGCGGGTCGAGCCACCGACCAGCACGACCTCGTCGATCTTGGATGGATCGACACCGGCATCCGAAAGCGCCGTCTTTGTCGGCCCGACCGTCTTCTGAAGCAGATCCTCGACGAGCTGCTCGAACTTTGCCCGAGTCAGCTTCAACTGCATGTGCTTCGGTCCACTCTGGTCCGCGGTGATGAACGGCAGGTTGATGTCGGTCTCCATCACGGTGGAGAGCTCCATCTTGGCCTTCTCCGCGGCTTCCTTCAGGCGCTGGAGCGCCATGCGGTCCTTGCTCAAGTCGATGCCGTCGCTCTTCTTGAACTCGGCGACGATCCACTCGATCACGCGCTGATCGAGGTTGTCGCCCCCAAGGTGCGTGTCGCCGTTGGTGGCCTTCACTTCGACCACGCCTTCGCCCACTTCCAGGATGGAGATGTCGAAGGTGCCGCCGCCGAAGTCATACACGGCGATCGTTTCGTCCTTCTTCTTGTCGAGGCCGTAGGCGAGAGCCGCAGCGGTCGGCTCGTTCACGATCCGCATGACCTCGAGCCCCGCGATCTTTCCCGATTCCTTGGTTGCCTGACGTTGAGCGTCGTTGAAATAGGCGGGAACGGTGATTACGGCCTTGGTCACCGTTTGCCCCAGGTACTGCTCGGCGGCCTGCTTCAGTTTCTGCAAAATCATCCCGGAAATTTCCGGCGGCGCGTATTCCTTCCCACCCGCCTTCACACGGACGTCGCCATTGGGCGCCGAGACCACTGAGTAGGGCACCATCTTCTGTTCCTCGGTGACCTCGGTGTGGCGCCGCCCCATGAAGCGCTTGATCGAGAAGACGGTGTTCTCCGGGTTGGTCACCGCCTGGCGTTTCGCCACCTGCCCGACGAGCCGCTCGCCCGTCTTGGTGAAAGCCACCACGGACGGAGTCAGTCGACTGCCTTCGGGGTTGGTGATTACAACGGGCTCCCCGCCTTCCATGACGGCCACAACAGAGTTGGTGGTGCCCAGGTCGATGCCGATGATTTTGCTCATGTCTCTCGTGTCCTTTTCGCTGACGGCTTTAGCTTTGGCTTATTATCAAATCTGAGTGTTACGTTGTCAATGTGGCCGCAGCATATGGCCGGGGCACACGCTCATAAATCACAGTGTCCCAATGATTTCTGCGTATACTGTCTGAAAGGCTTAAGGCGGGTCCAAAGACCGCCTCTACGGACACTCTCGACAAGAAGCCGATAAGCACTGACGTGACCGAAGCAAGCAGTTCAGCGCTTCGACCCGGCACCAGGGTCGTGATCCGGTTCGCCCGTCGTGCGGGCCTTCTGGCGCTTTTCATTCTCACCGCCCTCCTCGGCACGCTTGGCGGGCTGGTGTTCGTCTATGCCGACGACGTCACCGCCATCAGTGCGCTCGACGATTACAAGCCGAGCACGATCACTCGCCTGATGGCCTCTGATGGTCAGCAGATTGGCGAGTTCGCCACCGAACGGCGCGTGGTCATTCGCTACGAGGACATCGCGCCCGTCTTGCGTCAGGCGATCATCGCCAGCGAGGACGCGGAGTTCGAGAGTCACTTCGGCATCAGTGTCTCGCGCCTCGTCGTCACCGCCATCCGTGACCTTGGCACCGGCCATCGCATGCGCGGCGCGAGCACGATCACCCAACAGGTCGCGCGGATGCTCTTCCTGCAGGATTACATGCGCGGCGGCGTGTTCGCGCGCTCCGGCACCGAAGGCCTGGAGCGCAAGATCAAGGAATGGATGATTGCCTTCCAGCTCGAGAAGCGCTACACGAAGCACGAGATCCTCGCGTTCTACGCGAATCACGTCCCGCTGGATCACGGCGCTTACGGCGTGGAAGCGGCGGCTCGGATGTATTTCGATAAACCGGCGAAGGATTTGTCGCTCGAAGAAGCGGCCTCGATTGTGGCCATCATCCCCACCCCTTCGCGGCTGAGCCCCTTCAGGAATCCCGAACAGAACCTGGCGCGACGCAATACCTACGTGCTCCGCCGCATGTCCGAAGAGGGGTACATCACGGGGGCGGAAGCCGCCGAAGCCGCAAAGCGCCCGCTCGTCCTTCAAGGGCAGCCCGCGGCCACTCAGTCGATCGCGCCCTATTTCGTCGAGGAGATTCGCAAGGTCCTGGAGCAGAAGTACGGCGCTGACGCTCTGTATCAAGCCGGGCTCCGCGTGCAGACAACACTCGACGTGAAGCTGCAGGAAGCAGCCAATCTCGCTCTCGATCGCGGATTGCGACGCATCGACAAACGACGAAGCGGCTATCGCAAGCCGGCGCACAACGTCGTCGCCGAGGGCAAAGACATCGCGGCGTTTCGACACGAGCGTTGGTCTCAGGCCATCCTCGCCGGGGACATCGTTCCGGCCGTCGTCACGTTCGTGCCCGCACCCAAGGAGCGCGGCAACGCGCGCGTGCGAATCGGCAGCCACGAAGTCGAACTCGCCGCCTCCGCATTTCAATGGACGCGCCGCACCGCCGCTTCGAGCCTGTTCAAGGTCGGAGATCTGATCGAGGTCGAGGTGCGCCAACTCGATGGCAACGCCCCGAAGGTGCTCGTGCTCGAGCAATCGCCCCTGGTCGAGGGAGCGTTGCTCGCAATCGACAACGAAACCGGTCAGGTTCGGGCACTGGTCGGAGGCTTCGACTTCACGCGGAGCAAGTTCAATCGTGCAACGCAGGCGCGGCGGCAAGTAGGTTCTCTGTTCAAGCCCATCGTCTACACCGCCGCCATCGATCGTGGCTTCACTCCAGTCTCAGTCTTCGTCGACGAACCTGTGTCGTATGAGCCGGGTCCGAATCAGCCGCCGTATGAGCCGCTCAATTACGACCGGAAGTTCGAAGGACCCGTGACGCTGCGTCATGCGCTCGAAGACTCGCGCAATATCCCGGCGGTCAAAGCCATGGCCGAAGTCGGTCCAACGGAAGTCGTTCGCTACGCCAAACAGTTTGGCTTCAAGGGCGACTACCAGCCGTTCCTCTCTCTGGCCCTGGGCGCGGCAGAGGCCACCCTCGTCGAGGTCACGAGCGCGTACTCGGCGTTCCCCAATCGCGGCGTTCGCATGGATCCCTACTCGATTGTGTCGATTGCCGACCGCGAAGGAAACGTCCTCGAGGAGACGCGACCCACTGGACATGAAGCCATCAGGGCCGATACCGCCTTCGTGATGACGAACCTGCTGCGCGGCGTCGTGTTGCACGGCACGGGAGAAGCGGCCAAGGCTCTCGATTGGCCTCTCGCTGGAAAGACCGGGACGATGGACGAATACACCGATGCCTGGTTCGTCGGCTTCGATCCGAAGATTACGGTGGGTGTCTGGGTCGGCTACGACGAGAAGAAGCCGCTCGGCAACGGGGAGACCGGCGCACAGGCTGCGCTTCCGATCTGGATGGATTTCATCCACGCCTACATCGAGGCGCACGGAGACCGCAACGCGCCTCCCACATTCGACGCGCCCGGCAACATCGTGTTTGTTACGTTGGATTCAGGGCTGCCCGAAGCCTTCATCAACGGGACACAACCGGCTGGCATGATTCCACTGGATCCCGCGGCCCAGCCGGTCACCCCCGTCGCAACTCCGCCCGCCGTCGAGTAATCAGCGGTGGGTGGGGTGCCTCTTCCGCCAGATGACGTAGCCTTCGTATCCGCCAAGGCTGACGACGGCAAGAACCGCGACTAATGCAAGCACCTGTAAGGGATAAAAGAACGCAGCGAAGAGAAGCGGAATAGCCAGCAGGCCATTCATCATCACCAGGGAAAGCCCACCGTCCATGCTGACCAGGTCGTTCCAGTAACGACGCAGGAGTGCAATCATCGAGACCCTCCGGTCGTGGTCATCGGCTCGTTCGGAGGTGTCAGGGTGAGGCGTCTGGCCTCAGGCTGGCAGATCTGGACGCGCCGGTTAAAGGATACGGCGACGCGGCGACGCTATTTCAAGGGCACTATACGGCCCAGCCTGTCGCGTTGGCAAGCAAAAAGCCGATGGCGGTTACTGCCGCCGGAGGGCGATCGTTGGATCGAGCCTCGCGGGGCGCCACTCGGGACCACACAGCGCGACAGCACTCACAAAACTGCACAGCGTCGCCATGCCAGCGACGATCGCGAAGACAAACGACGCGGGGTCAAGGTAGTCAGACCGAAGCTTGATCAAACCGACATTTCCACGGCGGGTCTGGAGACCCGCCGCTACCTTGTGCAAGAACTCAAATATGGGTGGGATGCCGCTTACGCCACATCACGAAGCCCTCGTATCCGGCGAAGCTGACCACGGCGAGGATCACGACGAACACCAGCACTTGTAAGGGATAGAAAAAGGCAGCCATGACGAGCGGAATAGCCAGCAGGCCGTCCATCATGAGCAGAGCAAGACCACCGTCAAAACTCACAAGGTCGTTCCAGTAACGACGCGAGGATGTAATCATCGTGGACCTCCGATCTCGTAGCGACCGGCCCGTTCGGAGGTGTTAGGGTGAGGCGTGTGACCTCAGGCTGGCAAATCTGGACGCGCCGACCGAAATGGAGACGCTACAACGCTTTCAAGGCCACTATACGGCTCGGTGGGTCGAATCGCAAGCCGAAGCGGAACTGCCAAACTGAGCCGCGGTGGGGTCGACGACCGACTGACTAAGTGTGGCGAACACGCCGAACGACGCGAGTGTCAGCGCGATCAGCTCGAGCAGGCCGAGTGTCCAGGCGCTGAATCGCCAGTAGTCAGGAGTAATCGATTCGACTGATCTTCAGGTCGTGCAGCACGATGCTCCCTAGTCGCTGTCGTCGGCGGGAGCCGCGGTCCCAAGCGTACCGCTGGCCTTCTGCATCAGATACGTCTTGATGAACTGGTCGAGGTCGCCATCGAGCACACGGTGGACGTCGCCGACCTCCACCTTCGTGCGGTGGTCCTTGATCATCTGGTAAGGCTGCAGCACGTAGCTCCGGATTTGACTGCCAAAGGCGATGTCACGCTTTTCACCACCGAGCTGCTCCAGCTTGGCCTGCTGCTCCTTCTGTTTGAGATCGAAAAGGCGCGCCTTGAGCACCTTCATCGCCTGTGCGCGGTTCTTGTGCTGCGATCGCTCGTTCTGGCACGACACGACGATGCCAGTCGGCAGGTGCGTGATGCGGACCGCGGAATCGGTGACGTTTACGTGCTGACCGCCAGCGCCGCTCGAGCGATAGGTGTCGACTCGCAGGTCCTTCTCCTCGATTTCGAGGTCGACGTCCTCGGGAAGCTCAGGCCAGACGAAAACCGACGCAAACGATGTGTGCCGTCGCGCCGCTTGATCGAACGGAGAAATGCGAACCAGTCGATGGACCCCGGCTTCTGCAGCCATCAGTCCGTATGCGTAGTCCCCCATCATCAACACCGTGGCGCTCTTGATGCCTGCCTCGTCGCCATCCTGGTAATCGATGATGTCGCGCTTGAAGCCTCGACGTTCGGACCACTTCAGGTACATGCGCAAGAGCATCTCTGCCCAGTCCTGCGATTCGGTCCCGCCCGCGCCAGGGTGGATGGTCACGATCGCATTCGTTCGATCGTGTTCACCGCCGAGCATCTTCTTGGTCTCGGCCGCTTCGACTTCCTGACGCAATTCCTGGAGACCACGTGTAACGTCCGCGGTCACGTCCTCCCCGGACTCTGCCCATTCGAAGAGTACGTTCAGGTCATCGCTTCGCCGCTGCAGCGACCTGAGCAACGTGAGGTCGTCTTCCACCCGCCGGCGCCGCTGCATGACCTTTTGCGCCTCGGACTGGTTACTCCAGAACGACGGGTCGGCGATCGTCTTTTCGATGTCAGCTAGTTGTTGGTCGGGGCGAGCCGCTTCAAAGATGCCTCCGAAGCTCGAGGGATCTTCGATTGAGGTCATCATGCTGGCGGATCACTTCGTCGTCGAGCGCCACGTACATCTCCTTAGGCTTTGCACCAAGAACCTTGCACCTGCAACCTTGCACCTTGCACATCGTACTTCGTACTTTTGACCTTACTTTTGACCTTTGACTCTTGACCTTTGACCTCCTGAAACCACTGCAATGAGCGTCAGCGCAATTGCGACGTACGCAACCACGTCTCCGATCTGCGAGTAGATCGTGCGCCCTGTGAGCAACCGCGCCTCCACCACGAGCCCGACCTGTTCAAAGATAGCCGAAGCCTGCACAATTCGTCCGTACGGATCGACCACGCCGCTGATTCCCGTGTTCGCCGAACGGGCCAGGTATCGGCCTTCTTCGATCGCGCGCATCGATGCCATCTCGAAGTGCTGATAGGGCGCCGACGAGGTGCCGTACCAGCCGTCGTTGGTGACCGTTGTCAGCAATTGGCTCCCTTGCAGCACGGCCTCACGCATCAACGAGGGGAAGACGACTTCGTAGCAAATCGCCGTGCTGGTCGGATGGCCGTTGACCGGCAGCATCACGACGCTGTCACCGGCGGTGAAGGGCAGGAATCGTTTGACGAGCGGGGCCGCGAAGGTGAGCCATTCCTGCATCGGAAAGAACTCGCCGAAAGGCACGAGATGGATCTTGCGATAGACCGCGACCGTGTTCCCATCCGGACCGAGGAGAAACGCAGCGTTGTACATGCGCAACTCGGGATTTGCCACGATCTGATCGCTGCCGACCAGGATCGGCACCGATACTTCGCGGGCCAACTCCCGGATCGCGGCATCACCCGCCGGATCGTGGCCAAACGTAAACGGCGTCGATGACTCGGGCCACATGATGTATTCCGCTCCTCGACGCACGGCGTCTCGTGTCATCGCCAGATACGTCGTGAAGATCCGCCGCCTCGATTGCGGCGTCGGCGACATCTTCTCTTCCTGCGCGACGTTGCCCTGGATCAGCCCGACGCGGATAGGCGTGCCCTCGCGCGTCAACGATCCGTCTGCGACACGCCAGGAACCCCACACCGCGATGCCGATCAGAAGGACCGCAGTTGCAGAGACGGCGGTCCACCTCGAGCGCCCCGTGCTGAGCAAGGCAAACGCGATCGACGCGTTGACGAGCGCGACAAGTGCGGAAAGGCCGTAGACGCCGAACACGCTCGCGATCTGCGCGACCGGCAGCACGGTGACCTGACTGTTGCCAAGCGGCACCCACGGGAAGCCGCCAAACAGAAGCCCTCGAAGATATTCAGTCGCGGCCCACGCGGCCGGCGCAACGAACAGTGCGGATCGACCGGCGCGCGGAACTAAATACGCGAGCACCATCGCGGTCACGGCCGGGTAGACCGCCAAGTAGGTCGCGAGCAGCAGCATCGCGAAGACCGCGAGGAACATGGGCATGCCACCGAAGACGGCCAGGACGCTGCTGGTCCAGTACACGGTGGCCGCAAAGTAGACGAGCCCTGTCACCAGGCCTAACCAAAATGCGCGGCGGCGAGGCTGTCCTGGCAAAGGTCCCGGCTGCCCTTTCCAACCGCTCAATGCCAGGAGCAGCGGAACGAGCGCCACCCAGGCAAATGCCGGATGACCGTAGCGAGGAAAACTGAGCGCGAGGAACGCGCCTGAGAGAACAGAGAAGGAGTAACTCAGCGGGTGATCCAGGGCTTGAACTGTTCTTCCTTTTCCAGTCGCCGGGCCACGGTCTCCGCTTCGTGACGGTCACCGTACTTACCGACGCGGACACGGAACACGCGCGGGCCGCTGGACCCCGGCGTTGTCACGAACGAGGGGAATCCCTTCGACGTGAGACGGCGAGCGATCGCATCTGCCTCATCTCGCGAGCGAAGCGAGGCGACCTGCACTACGAACCCATTCCCTTTCGGCTCACCGGGATCCACAACCTTCGACGCGGTGGCAGCGACGGGCGGAGGCTGCACCTTAGGCTCGGCGACCGCGGCCACCGGCGGCGGGGCAACCGATTCGACTGCTGGCTCGGGCGGCGGTTCCGGCGCCTCGAGCCGTTTCGCGTAGGTCAGTTCCTTGAGATCTTCCTGGCTGGAGACAGGCTCTCCAGAGGAGGCCTTATCCGAGGATGTGCTGAGCGCCTGGGCCGTTGAAGTGGGATCGACGGTGGGTTCGGTGGTCACCGCTGCGGCGGCTGACGCGCGGGTCGTGTTGACCCCACGTCCTACCATGACGCCACACAAGAAAATCACGACTGCAGCAACAGTGGCCGTCATGAACATGAAGACCAGCTGTTTACCGTTCAGTTGAATCTCTCGAACGCCCTGATCGGACATCAGTTAGGGGCATTGTACCACGCGTGGGATCGAAGCGCGCACAGAATTTGTGAGCGTTCCGCTCTAGCGTGCAGCGAGTCGATCGAGCCGGCGCAGCGCCTCGGTGTCCGAGGGGTCGCGCTTGACGAGTTTTTCCAACTCGGTCCTCGCCTCGTTCACCATCCCGGCTTTCTCGTAAGCCTCGGCAAGGACCAGGCGAGCCGATACGGTATCGCTGCTCCAGATCGAGATCTTCAACGCATCGATCGCATCCTGGAGCCGCCCGCCGCGAAGGTAGATGCGACCAAGAAGCAGATGCGCCTCGTGATCGTAGGGTGCCAGGTAGACCGCCCGTTGCAGCTCGGAGATCGCTTCGGCATCGCGTTCGCCCTCGAATGCTCGACGCGCCACGTCGAGATGAAACGAGGCCAACTGACGCTGATCGCGCTGACCCGCCGCGCCGATCACGTTCTCGACTCGAAGCACGTCTGGAAGACCGAGGTCCATGCGCAGGCGCTCGAGGCCACGCGGCACCGATCCCGTTGGAGACTTGGCCTCCCACTCCGCGTATACGGACGAAAGCTGCCTCGCGAGATCCTTTTCCCGGCCCGCCTCGGTCTGACTGCCAAGGGCGGCCAGCGCCACTCCGAGCACGAAGTGAGCGGCGTGGTCGGCGGGGTTGCGCCGCACGGCTTCGCGCAGCCAGCTTGCAGCGGCCGACGCGTCGCCGTCGAGCCAATACGCGTAGCCGAGGTTGAAGTACGAATCGACACCCTCGAGGCTGGCGGCTTCGTTGAAATACGAAACGGCCCTGGTTCCAGTCTTGTTCTCTGGCGGCCTGCGAAGCTGCACGACGCCGAGGTTGTTCAGGAGCGTGGCATCCATCTCGTCTGCGTTCAGCTTCGTCAACTCCTCGAACGCCTCTTGGTACCGTTTCAACTCCAGCAGAGAAACCGAAGCCAGGAATCGCGCCTGCCGGGCGAAGCGATGTCCAGCGGGAACCTGGCGTACGGCGGCCAGCGCACGATCGTGCTCGCCGAGATCGTTATAAACATCCCAGACGGCGAGGCGGGCGCGCTGAAGGCCGGGAGCCAGGCGGATCGACTCATTGAGGAACGCGAGCTTGGTCGTCGGCATCTCGGCGAGCAGTCCCTTGATGAACTGCTCGAAGGCTGCAATCGGAGGGTGACTGTTCTCCAGTTGCGCAGTGGACGTCGGCGAGCCTGGAACAAGTCGTACAGCGAGACGGTCGTAGATGTCGAAGATGGCGTCGAGCGGACCGCTTTCACTGATCTCGGCTGCTGCCAGGCCGGTATCGAGGAGGATTGCCCGCGCACGAACAGTGAGCGTGTCACCCTTGAGCGAGAACGTACCCACGATCACCTGCGACGCCCCCACGATCTGACCGACGCGAATGACGGTCGCGTGGCTCAGCCCGGCGACGACGGGCACACGGAGCAGATCGAAGGCATGCAGCCGTTCATCGCGACGCATGACGGGCATATCGAGCGCCAGCAGGCTGTCGGAAAGAATGACGGCCGATCCTTCCCCGAGCCAGTAGCTCCGCGGTTCTCGCGTTTCGGTCTCGAATGGCATGACCAGCACTCGCGATGCCGGCGCGACTGCGGAAGCGGGGACCGGCACCTGAGAAGCGGAAGCGTTCCCGATCGATATGGTGTTGAGAGTGATGATGGTGCACGCCGAGATCGCCGCGGCGGCCCATCGCCCGGTCATGCTGCCCGTCCGTTGACCGGCCTTACGGTGACTGACATCGCGCATCGATTCGCGCCCGTCGCGCGGCACTCCTCTGTCACAACATCCGCATCCAGGTTGAAGAGCGACATCAATCGGCGTAGCGCGGCAGCATAGAACTCGCAGAGCGGCGCCTTCACCGGTTCGCGGACCTCGCAGAACAGCGAGCTCTGAAGGTCGACCGCCCCGTGCCATTGCCGCCAACGGACCTTGACACTCGTGTCGCCATACGTGCTTCGCACCATCCATTGGGCGATACTCACGACCACGCGCTTGCGGAGCGACGGCGGGATCGCCAGGATGAATCGCTTGCGGAATGGTGAAATGGCAGCCACTGTCCAATCAGCCGTGTATTCGCCCGCGCGGGCGGCTATCAGATGGTAAGGCGCACCCTCGAGGCGAAGAAAGCTCAGCACCGCCGCCAGCGGTGCCAGGCCGATTCGCCCCTCCCGCAGGCCGGAAGGGTGCAACCAGGCTTCGTAGAATTCCAGTCGCATCGGGAGGAGGTCCGCGATGCCTTGATGCAGGCTCGCCACGAGAAGTCGGCCTACGGCCGCGTCGGTCATACGCTAATATGGGGGCCGGGAATAGGCCCCCTGTAGTATCGGCGGCGATGCTGGCCACGGGTAGGGTCAGCATGCGTGGTGTATCGCGTCATTTCGTTGTACCGCACCCCGAACCCAACCGCAAACTCGATCTAGACGCGTTTACAGGCACAGTATCGACCGCAACCACCATCCACTATCGACCGTCCACGTCCATCTTCGTTAATGATTCTGCCCGTTCATACTCGCCTTCGCGATCATCTCACCCGCGTGATCGCGACGCTGTACTCACTGGAGCCGGCGGCGGTCACCCCGCCCGTCCTGGAATACACGCCTAACCGGGACCTGGGCGACCTTGGCACGCCCGCCGCGTTCGAACTGGCTCGCCGCCTGCGCAAAGCGCCGCGAATGATCGCACAGGAAATCGCTGGCGCGTTCGGAACCCTGATCGGAGTTCGTCAAGTGGCGGCGGCGCCCAACGGATATCTCAATTTCTTTCTCGAGCGTCCCGCATTTCTCCTGGATCGCGTCGCACCGGCCTCCTCAGGGGCCGAACCCGGCGCCGGCAAGGCCATCGTCGAGCACACGGCCATCAACCCAAACAAGGCCGCGCATATCGGCCATCTCCGGAATTCGGCGCTGGGCGATACCCTGGTGCGGGTACTGCGCTTCAGCGGGATCGCGGTCGAAGTCCAGAACTACATCGACGATACGGGTGTCCAGGTCGCCGACGTCGTCGTCGGATTTCGCGTGCTGGAGAACATGTCGGTGGCAGGCGTGCAGAAGGTCGCCGACACCACGCGATTCGATTACTACTGCTGGGATCTCTATGCCCGGGTGACCGATTGGTACGGTCAGGACAAGGCTCGGCTGGAAGTCAGGACTCAGACCCTCCACGACATCGAGCATGGCGGCAATGAAAACGCCGAGATCGCCGCTTTCGTAGCCGATCGCATCGTCCGATGCCACCTGGCGACGATGGCCCGGATGAATGTCGACTACGACCTCCTGACGTGGGAGGGCGACATCCTGCGGCTGAAGTTCTGGGCCCAGGCGTTCGAGGTTCTCAAGGCTAAAGGTGCGGTTTACCTCCGCACTGAAGGTCGGCTCGCGGGCTGCTGGGTGATGCCGATCCAGGAAGAGCTGGAATCGGCTGCTCCGCCTTCGCGCGACGACTCTCAGGCGCGCTCCGGCGAGACGCCTGAAGACGACGAGGATACCGAGGAGCGTGAGAAGGTCATCGTCCGATCCAACGGAGTCGTTACCTACGTCGGTAAAGACATCGCTTATCAGTTCTGGAAGCTCGGACTGCTCGGCCGCGATTTCCAGTATCGCGTTTTCACGCAACGCGCCAGCGGTCCGCTCTGGGCGACGAGCAGCGACAATGGCCTGGCAAATCACCCGAGCTTCGGCGGAGCGGCTTACGTCTACAACGTCATCGACGTTCGACAGTCGTACCTTCAGAAGTTACTCAAGCAGGCGTTGATTGCGGTCGGTTACCCGGAGGGCGCCCAACGCTCGCACCATTTCTCATACGAGATGGTTGCGCTGTCACATGCGACGGCTCGCGAGCTCGGGTTCGCCCCCGCGCCCGATTCAGAAGAAGCGAAGCGGCCGTTCGTCGAGGTTTCAGGCCGCAAGGGTCTTGGCGTCAAGGCTGACGACCTGCTGGACATGGTCATCCGGAAGGCGCGCGAGGAAGTAGCGAAACGCAACCCGGAGTTACCGGAAGACGAGGCCGCGCACATCGCGGGGCTGATTGGCGTCGCGGCGGTTCGCTATTTCCTGGTCAAGTTTTCACGCGGCAAGGTCATCGCATTCGACCTCGAGGAAGCCATCAGCTTTCAAGGCGAGACCGGTCCGTACATCCAGTACGCCATCGTCCGCATCAACAACATCTTCCGGAAGCTCCAGGAACGCGATGGCCTCGACGAGACGGCCCTCATTGCCTCGCTGGAGCGGCTACCCGCCGGGGAGCTTACGGGTGACAACGGACACGAGCTCTGGTCGCTCGTGCTGGAGGCAGCCCGGCTCGACGAGATCGTCCAACAGGTCATTGCGACGCTCGAATTCTCGGTGCTGGCGAAGTATTTGTTCGGGCTGGCTCAGGCGTTCAATGCCTTTTACAACCTGCATCCCAGTCGATCGTCGATCTTGAACGAGGAACGCGATAATGTGCGCCGGTGGCGAGCCGCAGCCGTGATCTACGTTCGTAATCAGCTCACATTGGCGTTAGATCTCATGGGAATTGGTGTGCCGCAGAGAATGTAGGCTTCGAAGGTGCCATGCCGATCATTGCCATAACGCCTTGCGACAAGCTTCGCGACTACGAAGAGTCCGTTCGACGAGCGGGCGCGGAAGTACGTGTGCTCGACCGCGCGGCTGACCGGCCCGAGGACGTGATTCGGTCGGTGAATGGGATTCTGCTGCCCGGCGGAGGCGATGTGTTGCCTTCCATCTACGGTGAAGCGGCGCATCCCACCTACTCGGCAGCCGAGCCCGGCCGTGATGATTACGAGCTGGAGCTCGCGCGGCGAGCCGTCGACGCCGACCTGCCGTTGCTTGGAATCTGCCGTGGCATCCAGGTACTCAACGTCGCGCGCGGTGGTTCGCTCGTGCAGGATATCCAGGAGGAGATCGGCGTCACCGTCAACCACACGCAACGCGACTCGCCGGTCACCATCGCGCACGAGATCTGGATTTCGGAAGGCAGCCTGCTCGATCGTCTGATGCGCGAACGGCTCGAAAGCGACTCCTGCCCGGTGAACAGCCGGCACCACCAAGCACCGAAGGTTCTGGGCGCCGGTTTCGCCATCAGCGCCACCGCTCCTGACGGTGTGATCGAGGCGATCGAGGATCCCGGCCTGCGCTTCTGCATGGGCGTGCAGTGGCATCCCGAGAACTTCTATCGAACCGGCGAGTTCAGGCCGATCTTCGAAGGTTTCGTCGAGGCCGCGGCTCGGGTCGTCGGATCCAGGCACTAAGCAGTCAGGCTGGCAATGTAGTCCTTGGTGCAGGGCGTATGAAGCGGATGATGATTTGCGCGGTTGTGATCCTGACCGAAGCGGCATCAGCGTCACAGCCCAGATCAGAAACGCAGGTCTCATCAGGACTACAGCTTCCCGGCGATTCCGAAATCCGCCAAATCATTTCGGACCGCATCAAAGGATTTGAAAACCGGGTCAGTATCACCGTGGGAATCATCGGCCCGCAGGGCCGGAGGATCGTGTCCTACGGATCCTCAGGCACGAACACTCCGCGGTCTAGTACCGGCGAAACCATCTACGAGATCGGATCGATCACGAAGGTTTTCACCTCATTGCTGTTGGCCGATATGGTGGAAGCTGGCGAGGTCGCGCTTGACGACCCAGTAGTGAAGTATCTGCCCCATGACGTGACCGTACCAACGCGGGGCGGCAAGCAGATCACGCTGGCGGACTTGGCGACACATCGATCTGGCCTCCCCCGCATGCCCTCCAATTTCACCGCTGCAGAGCCCATGAATCCCTACGTGGACTATCCCGTCCAGCGGCTCTATCAATTCCTTTCGAGTTATCAGCTGCAACGCGAGGTTGATTCCGAATTCGACTACTCAAACCTTGGCGCCGGACTGCTGGGACACGCGCTCGCGAGGCGAGCGGGAACGAGCTACGAGGCCTTGCTTCGCCGACGCGTGCTCGACCCGCTCAAGATGTCCAGCACCGGCATCGCGCTCAGCCCGACTCTGAAGTCTCGGCAGTCGCAACCCCATTCATCTGTATTTCAACTTGCTCCAACGCCACCGTGGGATTTCACGGACGCATTTGCGGGAGCGGGCGCAGTTCGATCAAGCGCGGACGACATGCTGACGTTCCTGGCAGCGACAGTCGGTTACATACGAACGCCATTGTCCGGCGCCATGGCTCGGATGCTCGCGGTTCGTCGAGAGGCCACTGATACGTTCAAGATGGGGCTCGGCTGGCGCATCGAACAGCTGGACGGGGCAGAAATGGTCTGGACGGGCGGCGCGACTTATGGTTCCCGGACTTTTGCCGGCTACGATCCGAAGTCGCGTGTCGGAGTCGTGGTGCTTTCAAATTACAACAGTGGGTCGGGAATCGATGACATTGGACGCCACTTGCTACATGCGCGCACGCCGCTCGACACCAGCGCCAGTGTGAAGCCACGAGCGCGAACGGTTTCCAGGGTCCCCCCCGGACTACTGGACGCCTACGCCGGCCGCTATCGATTTTCCAACAACCAAATCTGGTTGGTGCGACGGGAGGGGAATCGCTACTTCGTCAAGAAGCCGGGCGAAGCAGAATTCGAGATCTTCCCCGAAGGCGATTTCGAGAAAGGGAGTGACGACTTTTTTTCGAACTCTATGGATGCGTTGTTCACTTTCGATTTCGAGAAACCGTCGGCGAGCCTGGCGAATCGGCTCACCTTTTCATGGGCGTTCTTGGATCCTCAGCGCGCCGAACGGATCGATTGATCCGGCTCCCAAAAAAGGCCGGTGCTTCAGCGCCCTGTTAAAGCGATTTCCTTTCGCGAGAACGCGGGCGAATGCCCGCACCGCGAGAACGATGCGGGGAATGCTACGCGAAGAGGAACCACGTCCAAGCGTGGCCGTTGCCGCGTCCCAAGTATGTTGCAGGGACGCGGCTTGATGGACTGGCTTATTTCTCGGGACGTTCGTCGGGCGCCCCAGTGCCGGAGGAGCCGACAAAGAGCTTCTTGCCATCCGGGAACGTGATGTCACGACCGTTGGCGCGATTGGCGCCATCCTTCGCCTGGAACCCTTCGACCAGGATCTCGGTTCCCTCGGGCAGCGAGTTCTTGGTCCACCCACGGCGCAGCAGCGCGTTCGGCGCGCCACCCTCGACCATCCATCGCTCAACCTTGCCGGTCACAGGATCCTTGACGTCTATGTGGATCCACGAGTGCGGGTTGATCCACTCCATCTTGACTACGGTGCCGCGCAGCTTCACCGGGCGCTTGGCGTCGAACTCGGCGGCAAAAGAATGATGTGCAAACACCGGCGCGGCCATTGCGACAACAAGCCCAGCGGCGGCAACACCGTTGACCAGTTTGGTGACCATCGTATCGTCTCCTGCTCGAGCGGTACGTTTCACTGCACCGCTGCCACTATCGTATGCAGCAGGATCCGCACCGTTCCTGAAGTTTCAATTAACTTCTCGACAGACTTGTCTGGGTTCCCACGACCAGAGACAGAACTGTGGATTTTTCACAGCCGTCCGCGCAGAACTCGACACCGAGCCTCTCAAAACGCCAGCAATCTCGAACTCTTTCCCATCATGTGCTGGCCTGCGTCTTGCTCGCGGAGCCACGGGATACTCGCAATACCGAAAGGGACCTTGATGCCTCGATCCAGCAAGCCGCAACCACCTGCTCCAACCGGACCTCGCCTCGTGAAAGCCGCATCCAAGACATTGCCGCAATCCGACGTGACGTATGCGCAGATCGCGCTGCGCGCATACGAGCTCTTCGCGCAAGAGGGTTTCATGCACGGCAACGACGTCGATCATTGGTTGAGAGCTGAACGTGAGCTCAAGGGCGTCGCGACGGTGGCGCGCCCAAAACGCGTTGCCGGAACTCGCGCACGGCCGTAGGGCGCCGAACGTAGAGCCAGGTCATTACGTGTAGAGGCGAGTCTCTGGACCCGCATGGCTATCCGCGCGCAAGAACCGCGACCGTTTCGACGTGCGCCGTGTTGGGAAACAGATCGATGCCGCTGAGGTCTGCTAATCCATAGCCGGCGTCGTGCAGGGCGCGAGTGTCGCGTGCGAGCGTCGCAACATCGCATGACACATAAACGATACGCCGCGGTCGCAACCTCGTGACGTGCGCGAGCGTCTGCTTCGAGATCCCGGTGCGCGGGGGATCGACGATGACGGTCGCATCTGACACCTCACGCGGTCTCACCGAGCCGAGGTACGTCTCGACGCTTCGCCGGATGGCGGTGATGCGGCCTTTGAATGGTTCGGCATTGCGCGCCAGATCTGTCCCGGCGACGGGGTCACCTTCGACGGAAGTCACCGGTTCCCACCCCGCTGCGGCGAGTGACAATCCGAACAGGCCGACCCCGGCGTACAGATCGATCACCGGGCCGCGCGGCACCAGTGCCACGACGCGACGGACAAGCTGTTCGACCAGGAATCGATTGCCCTGGAAAAACGCTCTGACATCGCGACCGAGCGAGAGCCGGTGTCCTGGGTCCTCGTCCGCCTGAATCGAGTCTGTGACACAGGTTGCGCCAGCGACTCGAACCACCCCCGGGCGATCGGCACGTTCGGCCGAGAGGCCGACGAGTCCTTCGACGATCGCCGCGTACGTGGAAGGCTCCGCTTCGGCATGAAGCTCCAGGTGGCAGGCTCTCTCCTGGCCCGGGATGTTCTCGGCAATCTCGATCGCCGCGATATCTCGCAAGGCGTTGGTGTCGAGTGTGCGTTGCGTAGCAGCGATCCATTCGTGTGTTTCCGGCAGCAACTGACCGGATGTCCCGGGGTCACATACCTGGTGGGTGCCTTCGAGATAGAACCCGATCTTTCCGCCGCTCACGTGAAGCCTCGCACGCATGCGATAACCACGCTCGGGCGATCCGGTGACCAGTGGCGGGTCCTCGAGCGGAAGCCGGCCGATGCGCCTTAACGCGTCCTCGATGATCTCGCCCTTGAGTGTGAGTTGCCTCGGGTACGCGATGTGCGCGAACACATTGCCCCCACAGCGCGCGTCGCCCACCGTCGCCCTGCGATCGACGGAGGGCTGGAGGACCTCCGTCACCTCGGCAAACACGACACCGCGTTCTGTTCGTTCGAGACGCGCCGAGACGCGTTCACCGGGGATCGCGCCCGACACGAGCACGACACGGCCGTTGTGACGGGCCAGCATCCGGCCACCTGCGGCAGCCTTCTCGATATCGAGTGTTAAGACGGACATCCGCTCGCTAATCCTCGAAGGCAATCACCGGCAAACGGTAACGCTCACGAACCAGGCGCGCCACGGCGCCGCGGCGCGCTTCTTCGAAGGCAGTGCCCGGCAGACGATCCTTGAAAGGAGCCAGCTCCTCGGCGGCTTCTACGTCGAGCTGCGCACGCGTCGCCGCATCACATCGGTGCTCGGCCGCCTGCATCAGTTCCCGATCCATCGCTCTCAATCGATCGACGAGCTCCCGGCGTCCTTCACCGCGAAGCGACCTGGCCTCGGAGCGGCGACCGTCGAGTTCTCTGATCGCGGCATCGAGGGCATCGTCGAGGGAACGGTCGGCCCCCGCGCGAAGCGTCGTGAGGCGCGCAATGATGCGGTCCAGGTGGGCCGGCAACGATCCATGCCTACGTTCATGCGAGTCGGAAGATCCCGAATCGCTCGTCATCGTGGCAGAACCGAGGCGCTCCTCCCTGGCGATGCCGACGGCACGCCGCCATTCGTCGAATGCGTCGAGGACGTCGGCCTCGCAGAACTCGATCCGCACGGGCCGGCGACGAGGACCTTTCGCGTAGTACCGCTCGAAGTATCGATCGATGCCCTGACACGCGATCTTGATAGGCACTCCCTGGTTCGCCCATCCCAGCACCTGTTCGAATGCCGGCCCGACGATTCGAATCAGGTGGCCATCGTTCTTGCGACACAAATATGCTTCGATCGCCCGGCAGTACTGATCGGCGGGCCCTACAACCACCTGACTTCTCCCGACCGAATCTTCTGCGTTTGGCCACCCACCTTCACGATTAGCGCGCCATCATCGTCGATGTTTTCCGCGAGCCCGACCTGGTACGTCCCCGCCGACTCCCATTCAACACGGCGGCCCAGCATCGGCGCCGCGCGCCGGCGCCACGCATCGACGACCTGTCCTCCGCGCCCGCTTTGCAGCTCTCGATAGCGCGATGCCAACGCCGCGAGACACTCGGCCAACACGAGGCCGCGATCGACGGGGCAACTGAGCTCCGCTTCGATCGATGTCGCGCGCGCAGCGACATCGGGAGGATACGCGGCCGACTGAACATTGATCCCGATGCCCAGCACCACGTGGCCAACGGCGCCTTCGGCCAGGATGCCGGCGAGCTTCCGTCCACCGACGTGCACGTCGTTCGGCCATTTTACGTGCGGAGACAGACCCGTCGCGGAGGCAATGCCCTCGGCGACCGCGACGCCGGCTGCGATCGTCAAGAGGGTCGCGACCGTGACAGATGGCCGGAGCACGACGGAGGCGTAGATGCCGGCGCCCGACGGTGATGCCCACGTGCGTCCCAGTCGCCCGCGGCCGGCGGTTTGCCGATCGGCGAGGACGACCAGCCCCTCGGCCGCGTTTCGATCGGCCATTGCACCGGCAAGGTCGTTGGTGGATCCAACCTCGGAGTACCAGAGGATCTGCTGCGCGAAGATGCCAAGGCGGTCACGCGTCACCGCCAGGCCGCTCGCAAATTCCTCCGGGAGGGAAATGGGGTCAGACCCCCTGAGTCTCTCCATGTCAAGGGGTCTGACCCCAGATTTCGAAACTCAGATCGGCGGCGGGAGCCGAATGCGTCAGCGCGCCGATTGATACGTAGTCGGCGCCGGTCGCGGCCAACTCCGGCATCCGCGCCAGCGTCACGCCGCCGGAGATTTCGGTCCGAGCCTTGCCGCGGCACTTGCCGACCGCTTCGATGATGTCGGCTGTCGAGAGGTTATCAAGCAATACGATGTCGGCGCCCGCTTCGAGCGCGGTATCGACCTCGCACAAGCTCTGCGCCTCGACTTCGATCGGCAGGGTCTTGTTCGCTTCGCGCATTCGCTGCACTGCCGTCGCGACGCCACCCGCGAGCCGCACGTGGTTGTCCTTGATGAGAATGCCATCGTCCAGCCCCAACCGGTGGTTCGTACCGCCCCCCGCGCGAACGGCGTACTTTTCGAGGACGCGCATCAGCGGCGTCGTCTTGCGGGTGTCGAGCACGGTAATGCGATCGCCAGCGGCGTCGACGAACTGACGCGTGAGCGTGGCAACCCCCGAGAGGCGCTGCATGAAGTTCAGAGCGGTTCGCTCTCCAATGAGGAGGGCATCAGCGCGACCCGTGATCTCAGCCACTGTCATTCCGGGACTACAGAGCGAGCCGTCGCCATGATGAACCTTCACTTCGATTGACGGGTCGAGCTGACGGAACGTCTCCGTGGCGATGTCCAGTCCAGCCACAATGCAGCGGCACTTCGCCAGCACGACGCCGTGGACGCGCCGACTTCCGTCAATTGTCCCCGCCGTCGTGATGTCGCCACGGCCTACGTCCTCGGCGAGCGCGCGGCGGACGAGATCCCGATAGTCATCGACATGGAGAGGCTCGAGCGGGGGATTCACACTCGTGGTTCCGGCAACTGTTCAGCAGCGAACTCGAGTTGTGGCTCCTCGATCGATCCGAATAACAGGTCTCTGATGTGCGCCGCGGCCTTAAAATCCGGCGCGGCCGGCATCAGCGACTCAAACCGTCGCGGAAGCACGGCGCGATCGATCACCGCCTTGACCGGCCTTTTCTCCAACGCCTTGATCCGGCGGATTTCGCCGAGCGCCGCACGAGTCTGGGCGAATACCTGCACCGCTTCAGCATCCGATCCACCGATCGGTGCGACCACCTCTTCAGCCGTCGGCCAGCGCGCGTTGTGCACCGACCCTGTGCGCCACCACGACCACACTTCTTCCGTCACAAACGGCAGGAAGGGGGCGAACAGCCGCAGAAGCGTCGACAACGCCACCAACATGGCGCTGTTGGCGGAGGCGGCTCCCTCCGGCGTGAAATCACCGTACCGGCGCGCCTTTACCAGCTCGAGGTAGTCATCGCAGAACGACCAGAAGAATCGCTCGGACTGCTCCAGGACCCGCGCGTAGTCGTACGCTTCGAACTGCTCCGTGGATTCCTGGACGAGCGTTGCAAGACTCGACAACATCCCGCGGTCGAGCGGCTCAGTGATCGCTCCGCGCGGCTCTGCCTGCATGAGCGCAAACTTCGCGGCGTTCAGCACCTTGATCGCCAACCGCCGTCCCACCTTCATCTGACCGGCATCGAACGCGGTGTCGGTCCCCGGTCCACCCTTTGCCGACCAGTACCGAACGCCGTCGGAGCCATGCTCCTCGAGGAGCCCCATCGGCGTGACGACGTTGCCCTTGGACTTCGACATTTTCTTGCGGTCTGGATCGAGCACCCATCCTGAAATGGCGGCGTGTTTCCACGGCAGCGAGCCGTGCTCGAGGATCGACCGCAGCACCGTATCGAAAAGCCACGTCCGGATGATTTCGTGACTCTGCGGTCGCATGTCCATCGGGAACAGGCGCGCGAACAAATCCGGATCGCCGAGCCAATCTCCCGCGATCTGCGGCGTCAGCGAGGAGGTCGCCCACGTGTCCATGATGTCGGGATCGCCGGCGAAGCCGTTCGGCTGGTTCCGCTGTGCCGGCACGTACCCTTCTGGCGTGTCGGTTGACGGATCGATCGGCAGTTGCGCCTCGGTCGGCACGATGGGTCGTGTGTAGTCGATCTGCCCATCGCCGCGAATGGGATACCACGCTGGAAACGGCACACCGAAGAATCGTTGCCGGCTGATGCACCAGTCGCCCGCCAGACCATTGACCCAGTTCTCGTAGCGATGACGCATGTAATCGGGATGCCATTGGAGCTCGACGCCTCGCGCCAGCAGTTCCTCCCTGAAGTCCATCGTCTTGATGAACCACTGCCGGCTCGTCACGATCTCGAGTGGACGATCGCCTTTCTCGTAGAACTTCACCGGATGCGTGATCGGACGTGGTTCCCCGAGGAGATCACCTGATTCCTTGAGCAATTCAACGATGCGCGCTCGTGCCTTCACCGCCGAGAGGTTTGCAAGTTGATCGTAGACGGCCTGTGCCGCAGCGACGTCGTGCGACTCCCACCCGGTCGATCCCCACGTGAGCGGCCGAAAGGCACCGTTCGCCTGAATCACGGCACGCACCGGCAATCTCAGCTCGCGCCACCACGTCACGTCAGTCAGATCGCCGAACGTGCAGATCATCGCGATGCCGCTTCCCTTCTCGGGATCGGCGAGCGCATGCGCCCTGACTGGAACAGGCACCTTGAACAACGGGGTCACCACTTTGCTACCAAACAGCGGCTGATACCTGGCGTCATCAGGGTGAGCCACGAGCGCGACACACGCCGGAATCAACTCGGGGCGTGTGGTGTCAATCTCGACGAAGGTGCTCGTATCCGGGCGCGCGAATCGAATGCGGTGGTACGCTCCGGGTTGTTCACGATCCTCGAGCTCGGCTTGCGCCACGGCAGTGCGGAAATCAATGTCCCAGAGCGTTGGAGCCTCGAGCTGGTAGGCGATGCCGCGTTTCAGCAGCCGTAGAAAAGCGGCCTGCGAGGTCTTCTGCGCTCGTCGATCAATCGTGGCGTAGGTGCGCGACCAGTCGACCGAGAGGCCAAGGTGACGCCACAGGTGTTCGAATGCCTTTTCATCCTCGGCGGTGAGCCGGTTGCACAACTCGATGAAATTGGGACGCGACACCGAAATGGGCTGCTTCCCAGGCTTGTCGGGCGGTTGGAAGTCGCGATCGTACGGCAACGACGGATCACACCTGACGCCGTAATAGTTCTGCACCCGGCGCTCGGTGGGCAGGCCGTTATCGTCCCACCCCATCGGATAGAACACGACCTTTCCCCTCATACGCTGAAAGCGCGCAATCAGGTCGGTGTGCGTGTACGAGAACACATGTCCGACATGTAACGACCCACTGACAGTGGGCGGCGGCGTGTCGATCGAATAGATCTCTTCGCGCGTGTGGTTGCGATCGAAGCGATACGTACCGTGGGCCTCCCAGCGCGCGGCCCACTTCGCTTCGAGGCCTTCCAATGCCGGTTTGTCCGGGAGATTGATCGGGTGCTGATCCATTGATGATTCTTGATTTGACGATCTTTGATTCGTGACGATTGTCGATTGTTGACTGATGATTTCGAATTTGTTCTTACTCGTTCGATGAATTGCTCAATAAATCAGCAATCTACAATCTCCAATCATCAACGAATCATCAATCACTAATCAGAAATCCCCAAATGGGGACGCTAGAGTCGAGCGGCCACGCCTGCCTTGATTCGCGCAATTTCCTCGCGAATCAATCGTTCGGCGACCTCGGACACGATCCGTGCGACGGTCTCATTGGCAGCCCCAGGGGCCAGGCGCTCGACGACTCGACGGGTCACTTCATCGACGAGGCTGTCAGTGACCGTCATCGGCGCTGCGGCGGCCGCAGCGGGAAACGGTGGTGTGGGCGCAACCGCTTCGCCCTGCTCGACCGCAAACAGCGCAGCGAACATGTCCGCGACAAGGTTACGTCCGTCTACTGGTGCCGCTGACTCCCTGGACGGACTCACGGCCCGCGAAGTGGCTGCTCGCGGCACCGACGCCTCGTAATGCTTCAATTCATCTGGCAGTACGGGAGCAGCCGCCGGGTCGTCCTCCGGCTGCGCGCTCGATGACACCGCAAGCAGGCCCTCGAGTGTTGGCACGTCGCGGCCGTCGAACTCATCATCCACCACGGGTGGACGTGCGGTCCCACGAGGGACGTCAGTCCCGAGCCCGGCGAATGCTGCGTCGAGCCGATTGAAGTAGTCATCCAACTTGGGCTCGCTTTTTCGCTCGCGGGGCTCGACCACCGCAGCTTTGGCTTCGGGCGGAGCGACGACCGGCTGCGAATGCGCGATAGTCTCGCCATTTCGCGCTCGCCGATCGACGACCTCGATGTCAGGAAGAGCTGGCCTTCGTCGCGACGTCGCCTGTGAGCTTTCAATGAGGTCGCGAACGCGCGCGATGACCTGCTGAGGCTCGAACGGCTTGACCAGTACGCCGTCACTGTGCACCTGCTGAGCGCGATTCTCATCGACCGGCTCGAAGGCGCCGGCCAGGAGAAGCACGGGAATGTGCGACAGATCCGAACGTCCCTTGACGAAGGCGGCCACGTCGTAGCCGCTCCGCTTCGGCATGCCGATGTCGGCCAGGACGATGTCCGGCAGCTCGACTGGAATGCGCGCGATGGCCTGCTCACCGTCCCCGACGGATACGACCTGCACGTTCTCACCCGAGAACGTGAGCTCGACGACGCGTTGGATGGTCACGCTGTCGTCGGCGAGCAGGAGCTTATGCGTCACGAGAGCCTCTCAAGTAGGACACGGATCTGGCGTTCTGTGCGATGAAGTCTACGATGTCCTGCATCGGCGTGCCCGGCTGAAAAATGCCTCGAATCCCGATTTCGTTCAACTTTGGCACGTCGGCGTCCGGAATGATGCCACCCACGACAACGAGAACGTCGTCCAAGCGCTTTTCCCGCAGCAATTCGACGACGCGCGGGCAGATGTGCATATGGGCGCCCGACAGAATGGATAGCCCGATCACGTCGGCATCTTCCTGCAGAGCGGCCGAGACAATCTGCTCTGGCGTCTGCCGAAGCCCCGTATAGATCACCTCCATCCCGGCGTCGCGCAGCGCCCGGGCGATTACCTTGGCGCCGCGATCGTGCCCATCCAGGCCCGGCTTGGCAATGACGACACGGATTTTCTGACTCATACCCCTGACCGCGCGGGCTAAAGCCCGCGTTCTACGAATGCTACCTAGCGCGGGGGCTTCAGCCCCCGCGTCGACATTACCGCCGGACCGAAACCCGCGCCAACTTCAGATTATCGGATCCTCGATGTACTCTCCCCAAACTTCGCGTAGGCCATCGCACATCTCTCCAACGGTCGCGTGCGCCCGAACCGCGTCGAGCAACAGCGGCATCAGATTCGTCTCTTGGTTCGCGCCGGCCTGGAGACGTTCGATTGCCGCATCGACTCGAGACCGATCGCGACGACGCCTGGTTTCATCGAGCCTCGTCAGTTGCCGTTCGCCGGCGCTCTCATCGATATAGAGCGTCCCAATCTCCTCTCGTTCGGGGCTGACGAATTCATTCACGCCGACGATCACCTGCTCTTTCGTCTCGATCGCCCGCTGCGACCGATAAGCGCTCTCGGCGATTTCCTTCTGCGGATACCCTCGCTCGATGGCGGGGACCATTCCGCCCATCCGGTCGATCGTATCGATATACTCCATGGCTTCGTCCTCGATCTCGCTCGTCAGCTTCTCGAGGAAGTAGGAGCCGCCGAGCGGATCGACGACATCGACGATCCCGGTCTCGTGCGCGATGATCTGCTGCGTACGGAGAGCGAGGGTGGCGGACGCTTCCGTCGGCAAGGCCAGCGCTTCATCGAGCGCATTGGTATGAAGCGACTGCGTTCCGCCCAGCGTTGCGGCCAGCGCCTGCAGGGCCGTCCGCACAACGTTGTTGTACGGCTGTTGCGCCGTCAGCGAAACGCCTGCCGTCTGGGCGTGGAACCGCAGCTGCCACGACCGCGGATTTCTCGCTGTGAAGCGATCGCGCATCACCCGCGCCCAGATGCGACGGGCCGCGCGGAACTTGGCAATCTCTTCGAAGAAGTCGCTGTGAGAGTTGAAGAAGAACGAGATCCGGGGTGCGAACGTGTCGACGTCGAGTCCGGCATCAATCGCGTGATCGACGTACTCGATGCCATTGCGCAACGTGAACGCGAGCTCCTGCGCCGCCGTGGCACCTGCTTCGCGGATGTGATAGCCGCTCACCGAAATCGTGTTCCACCGCGGCACCTGGGCGGCGCAGAACGCAAAGACATCGGTCACGAGCCGCATCGACGGTCGTGGCGGGTAGATAAACTCCTTCTGCGCGATGAATTCCTTCAGGATGTCGTTCTGAATCGTCCCTGAAAGCTTTCCCCAGTCTGTTCCGCGCTGCTCTGCCACCACGAGGTACATCGCCAGCAGCATCGGCGCCGGGGAGTTGATGGTCATCGAGGTGGTCACGGCACCCAGGTCGATCCCGTCGAACAACACCTCCATGTCCGCAAGCGACGTAACGTTGACGCCGCACTTCCCAACCTCGCCGCGCGAGAGCTCGTGATCGGGGTCGCGTCCCATCAGCGTGGGCAGATCGAAGGCGACGCTCAGGCCGGTGCCACCCGCCGCAAGCAAACGGCGATAGCGCTGATTGGTCTCTTCCGGCGTTCCGAAGCCGGCAAACTGCCGCATCGTCCACAGCTTGCCGCGATAGCCGGTCGCATGAATGCCGCGCGTATACGGGAATTGCCCGGGATCACCGAGGTCCCGCGAGTAATCGAGCGAGGCAACGCTCTCGGGCGTATAGAGAACCTCTCGCGCCACGAATTGATTATATCGTCGGGATTTTTTCGGTCTCTGTCCGACAGGAGACCGAGGCCGAAGACCGAGACCGGGAGACAGACTAAGATCCCCTCATGAACGAAACCGGGCCTATTTTCGGCGCGATGTTGAGAGAGTTCGATCGCGCTGCGCGCATCCTGAAGCTCGAGCCAGGTATCTGGCGCATCCTGACCTACCCGAAGCGGCAGATCGTCGTCTCGTGCCCGGTGCTCATGGACAACGGTGAGATCGAGGTCTTCAGAGGCTACCGCGTCCAATACAACATCACGCTCGGACCGGCAAAGGGCGGCATCCGTTATCACCCCGACGTCTCGCTCGATGAAGTCACGGCGTTAGCGGCGTGGATGACGTGGAAGTGCGCCGTCGCACACGTGCCATTCGGCGGCGGTAAGGGCGGCATTGTCTGCGATCCCACACGTATGTCAGCGCGCGAGCTCGAAGCGCTGACTCGTCGTTATGTTGCCGAGATCATCGATGCCATCGGTCCCGAGAAGGACGTGCCGGCCCCCGACGTCAACACCAACGACCAAGTGATGGCCTGGGTGATGGATACCTACAGCATGCACGTGGGCCACACCGAGACCGCCGTCGTCACCGGTAAGCCTATCGAGATGGGCGGATCACTGGGACGGCGCGAGGCTACAGGCCGCGGCGTGATGATCGTTACACGCGAAGCGGCCAGGCATCTCGGCTTGAGCATCAAGGGCGCGACCGTCGCCGTCCAGGGATTTGGCAACGTGGGATCGGTCTCGGCCGAGCTCCTGGCTGGTATCGGGGCGAAGATCGTCGCGGTCACCGACTGGAAGGGTGGCGTGATCAATCAATCTGGGCTCGATATCCCCAAGCTGATTGATTATGCAGGCAGGCACAAGACAGTCGACGGCTTCCCCGGCGGCGATCCGCTCGAGAACGAAGGCCTGTGGGGTCTCGACGTGGACGTGCTGATCCCGGCCGCGCTCGAGAACCAGATCACGATGGAGAACGCGCCGAACATCAAGGCCAAGATCCTCACCGAGGGCGCCAACGGCCCCACCACGCCCGACGCGCACAACCATCTTCATGAGCGCGGGGTGTTCGTCATCCCGGACATCCTGGCCAACTCCGGCGGCGTGACCACCTCATATTTCGAATGGGTCCAGGATCGTCACGGGTATTTCTGGGAACTGGATGAAGTAAACATGCGCCTCGAGAAGAAGATGGTCGAAGCCTTCGACGATGTGCTCGAGACGTCGCTCAAATACAAGGTCGACATGCGCACGGCTGCCTATATTGTGGCTATCAACCGCGTGGGTATGGTTACCAAAATGAGAGGAATGTACGCGTAAGCCAAAGAAGACGGCTGCTAACCAATTCGGATGTCACGCTTGAAGACCATCAGCACGAGCACGATGTCCAGTACAGCGAGCACCGGGCCCACGAGATAACCGCCACTCGGTGGAAAACGTGGCAGTCCGATCCACGCCGCGACTCCGAGGACCGCAAACGCGGCGACCCACTTCGGTTTCAGTTCTTCGCTGATGTATCCCAGAATCAGAAGCGTGGGAAAGGCAATTACTGCGATCCACAACCCAATTTCTGGTGAGCCCACGTCACTCCAGACTCTGACCTTTAACTTGAACCTAGCATTTTGGACGTTGCACTTTGGACCTTGAACGCTCGACCTTGAACCTTTGACCTAACTTTTGACCTTTGACCTACGAACTCACTCTGAAAGGAATCAACGTCTTCGTTTCCCCAGCAGCAGACTTCGCCGTGACCTCGAGGAGATACTCGCCCGCAGGGATCGTCGCAAGGCTCAGCGTGATTTCATGCGTCGTTCCGGCCACTGCCGACGCTGTGACCGGCACGTCGGACATCTTCGTTCCGCCGCGATTGAGCAGGACCGCTGTCGCCTCCGGACGCTCCGTCCCTGGCGCGTAGGCGTTGAATCGAATCAGCACTCGCTCCGTTCGAGAGAACTCGCGACCGGCGGCAGGAACGGCGTTCGCATCGGCCGTGATGGTCCGTAGCTCCGGGAGCGTGCGCGCGCGGTAGAGACGTGGCGTGCCGATCAACACTTGCGGTGTCGTGAAGTCGGGGACCTCCAGGTCGCGGATCTCCGAGTCAAGCGTCCCGCCAGTCGCGCCCTCGACGGTGATTCTCAATTCGACCTTGCCAGGCGGCGCGTCGAATATCAGCCGTTGCGGCGCCAGTGCGGCCGCTTGTACCGATGCACCTGCCGCTCCCAGCGATCCGGTTGTCGGCGCCGGAACGACCGGACGCTCGGGCGCACGTCCGCGGAACACGACGTTGCCTGCGGCAGTCGCCGCGAGCAGCGACACGCGTCCCGCAGGTTCGCGCCGATCACCGGGAGGAAATATCAGCGGCTCCCACACGAGCGTCACGCGCGTGTTGCCGCCTTCCCCGCGCTCAGTACCCAGCCATGTGCGGACATATTTGCCGGCCTGGACCGAGGTGGCGATCGATGCCAGCGCCGTCTGCACCGGCTTGGCCACGTCAGGCGTCGGCGTCGACGCTCGAACCGCATCGTCCGGCGTGATCGCCCAGAAGCCTCGTCGCGCGCGAACGTTGACGTCTCGTCGCTTTACACGCACGGTGATCTGGTGGAACTTGCCGTCGTTGGGCGCCGAGCTGTTGTAGCCGAGCAAGTAGTAGTAGCTCGAATCGCGAACGACGGCCGTAAGGCCCTGCTCGAGCGTGTTCCGATTGACGATGGCCTTGCCGTCGGTCTCCTCCGATAAGGAACGGAGCGTGTCCTGTGTCATACGGAGGGCGCGCGCGTCGGTGGCAAAGCTTGGCGGCGGACCGCTTGGTATATCGTCGAATCCGAACTCGAACGGGGCGAGTCCCCGGGGATCGAGAGAATAGAAGGACGTGTTGTTTCGATTCGCCAAGTCGGTCACTTCTCGCATGCGCGAGTAGACGTCGCTCTGGCCGAACCACTCCGCCGTGATCTCCCGGTTGCTGTCCTGTTGCCCTGCCGCGACCGCCGATTGGATGGGATCTGCGGGCGCCGACGCATCCGCCCGTCGCATCTGTGGGGGCAGCATCGCCGTAAAGCCTTCGCTGACGTAGATGACCGACTTGCGTCCTTCCCGAAGCGAACCCAGGCGGACCGACAGTCCTCGCAAGGCACCCATGACGACATCGTTCCGGATGCGCTCGACCTGATCGGTTGAATAGCGAGCGTAGTTCTGCTCGAACTGGTTCACCGGCGTGTAGTCGAACTTCCGGCCGACGAAGTTGTTGATCGCGCCGACCACCAGGTTGTGATTGCGAGTGAACGAGAGATCCGTGACGGGCGTCAGCGGATACATGATCGCGACGATGTCGTTCGGCCGCAGCTGATTCTGGACGAACCGCGTCAGCGGATCGCGGACAGTGATCGAATTCGCGCGACGCACATGGTAGTCGTCGAAGAAGAACACGAAGACGCGGATGTCGTCGCGGTTGGCGATCAGTTCCTCGTCGTTACGAGTCCGTATCTCTGAGGGCGGAGGCGCACCTGGCCGTGGGTTCCCGTCGACCTTCACGAGCGAGAACTGCTCGACCGAAACCGGCTTGCCGTCCTCGAGCACCTCGAAGTCGGCCTGTGTAAGATTCGTGACCGGCTGCTCTTTCTTGTCGTCGACGATCACATCGACGCGGACGAAGTTAATCCCGCCGCGGAAGACCGGCTGCTGATTCTGCTGATCGCCGCCCGCGGGCGAAGCGGCGGGCTGCTGCCCGGCGGGCTGCTGCCCAGCCGGCTGTTGACCAGACGGTTCCTGCCTGTTTGCCGGCGCATTGTCCTGCTGGGCAGCGCCCGGCTGAACTGCGCCAAGCGCGATGAGAAGCGAGAAGAGCAGCAACGCCCGGGTGGTAGAAGGGCAATTCATATTCGTCGCCTTGTCTTCCTCGGATGATAGAGGGTTAGCGAGGAAGGCTCAAGCCCTCAAAAGTCACACGCCCCGGCCACAGGTGAGCCATTAGCGATGTGTCGCGTTACCCTAGTGCTGGATGGAGCGAACTGCACTTACAGCGTTGAGCGACGACGAACGACTCTTCCGCGACAGCGTGTACGAGTTCGCCGACCGCGATGTCCGCCCGCTCGTTCGTCAAATGGACGATGAGGCGAAGATCCCGCGCGACCTCGTCGATCGGCTTTTCTCGCTCGGCGTCATGGGCATTGAGATACCCGACGGCCTCGGCGGCGGCGGCGGAACGTTTTTCCACTCCGTCCTCGCCGTCGAGGCGCTCTCGCGCGTCGACCCGTCGGTCGGCGTTCTCGTCGATGTGCACAACACGCTGGTCATTAACGCACTCTTACGTTGGGCGAGCGAGTCGCAGAATCGTGCGTACCTGCCGCGGCTCGCGCAGAAGTCCGTTGGCGCGTATGCCTTGTCCGAAGCAGGCTCCGGCAGTGACGCGTTCGCGCTTGCCACTCGCGCTCAGGAGCAAGGCGAGGGCTACGCGCTCGATGGCCGAAAGCTCTGGATCACCAACGGCAACGAGGCCGAGCTCTTCATCGTGTTCGCCAACGTCAATCCCGATGCGGGTTATCGCGGGATCACAGCCTTCCTCGTGGAGCGCGGCGCGCCAGGATTCACGATTGGAAAGAAGGAGGACAAGCTCGGTATCCGCGCCAGCAGCACCTGCGAGCTGGTCTTCGAGGATTGCGTGGTTGCGCGCGACTGCGTGCTCGGTGAAGTCGGCAAGGGCTACAAGGTCGCGATTGAGACGCTCAACGAGGGACGCATCGGCATTGGCGCGCAAATGATCGGCATCGCGCAGGGGGCCCTTGACCATGCGGTGCGATACACCAAGGAACGAAAGCAGTTCGGCAGCACGATCGCCTCATTTCAAGGTGTGCAGTTTCAACTGGCTCGCGCGGCCACCGAGGTCGAGGCGGCGCGGCTGCTCGTGTACAACGCGGCGCGCCTGCGCGATGCGAAGCAGCCGTTCCTGCAGGAGGCCGCGATGTGCAAGCTCTTCGCCTCGGAGGTCGCCGAGCGCGTGACGTCGCTCGCCGTGAATCTCTTTAGCGGCAACGGCTTCGTGAAGGACTACCCAGTTGAGAAGCTGTTCCGCGACGCGAAAATCGGTCAGATCTACGAGGGCACATCGAACCTGCAGTTGCAGACGATCGCCAAGCAGCTTCTCTCGTAGGTGCCCGCGAAATGTAGTGGTCTAAAGACTCGCCGCCACACGCTACAATACGTAGATGCAAGCAGGTATCATCGGCTGGCGTGGCATGGTGGGTTCCGTGCTCGTGCAGCGTATGCGCGAGGAGCGGGACTTCGATCTGGTCGATCCAGTCTTCTTCTCCACTTCCCAGGCAGGCGCCACCGCGCCGGCGATCGGCAAGACCGTTCCGGCGGTCAAGGACGCGAACGATGTCACCGCCCTTGCGGCGATGGACATCCTCATCTCCTGCCAGGGTGGCGAATACACCGCCGACATCCATCCGAAGTTGCGCAAGGCAGGCTGGAAGGGATATTGGATCGACGCGGCGCGCCATCTGCGCATGGCCGATGACGCAGTGATCATTCTCGACCCGGTCAATCGCGAGGTGATCGATCGCGCACTCGATCGTGGCCTCAAGGACTTCATCGGTGGCAACTGCACCGTCAGCCTGATGCTGATGGCCATGGACGGGCTGTTCCGCGCCGATCTGATCGAGTGGACGACGTCCATGACGTACCAGGCCGCATCGGGTGGCGGCGCGAAGCACATGCGCGAACTGGTCTCGCAGATGGGACTGTCCCACGCCTCCGTCGCCGACCTGCTCGCCGATCCGGCTTCGTCGATCCTGGACATCGATCGCAAACTAATCGCCACGCAGCGCGGCAGCGACTTCCCGGTCCAGAACTTCGAGGGCTTCCCGCTCGCCGGGAGCCTGCTCCCCTGGATTGATGCCGATCTTGGCAACGGACAGAGTCGCGAGGAGTGGAAGGCGCAGGCCGAGGGCAACAAGATCCTTGGTCGTTCCTCGCGCCCGATCCCGATCGACGGGATCTGCGTTCGTGTCGGGTCGATGCGATGCCATAGCCAGGCGCTGACCGTGAAGCTGCGGCGCGACGTGCCGCTCGCGGAGATCGAACGGCTGCTCGCCGACGCAAACGACTGGGTGAAGGTCGTGCCCAACGAGAAGAAAGTGACGCTCCGCGACCTGACGCCCACGGCGGTGACTGGAACGTTGACGGTCCCGGTGGGCCGGCTGAAGAAGTTGTCGATGGGCGGCGAATACCTGCAGGCATTCACCGTCGGCGATCAACTGCTCTGGGGCGCGGCCGAACCGCTGCGCCGGATGATGCGCATCATCATCGGCGCGCCACTCGAGTCTTCAGCGGATAGTCTGAGCGCGACGGCGCAAGCGTAACCGTCATGCGCGGCGCGTTCTCGACGATAGCGTGCAGTATCGCGGTACTGCTGTCCCTCGCCGTTCCGGCCCTCGCACAGGCGCCTGCAAATCCGCCACCGCCGAAGATCTGGACTGTCACCGCGAGCGCTGGCCTCGCGCTCACCAGCGGCAACTCGGACACGACCAGCACCAACGCCGCCTACGACATCGTCTATGACCCGCAGCGGCGGAATCTCATCAAGTCGGCCGGTCTCTTCCTGCGCGCGCGAACAGAGGGGGATCTCACCGCGAACCGGCTTGGTTTCAACGTGCGCGATCAGTACCGCCTCACCCCGCGGCTCTACGTGTTTGGTCAGAACCTATACCTGAAGGATGAATTCAAGGACATCGATTACCTGGTCGCGCCGACTGGCGGGCTCGGATACAAGTTGTTCGACACACCCGCGACCAAACTGGACGTCGATGGCGGCGTCGGAGTCGTCTGGGAAAAGAACCCCGGCTTCGATGTGAATTCCTCGGGCGCGCTAGCGACAGGCGAAAAGTTGATCCAGACACTCACGTCCAACACCACGCTGACCCAGGCCTTCACCGGGTTGTGGAAGATGGACGACTTCGAAGACGCCTTGTTCACGCTCGGCGTGAGCCTGGCCGTTGCCATGTCCACGCACACGCAGCTCAAAGTGGAAGCGCTGGACACCTTCAAGAACAAGCCGCCATTGCCGACCATCCAGAAGAATGACGTCGCTGTACTGATGGCGATTGTTTACAAGATGTAGCCTTCGCGCTTCATCTCTCTTATCCTGCATTCTGAATTCAGAATGCAGGATGTAGGCGCGCCCGATGACTCAGGTCGACCGTCGTCCCGCGAGGGTCTCATCGAATCCAACCCACGTTGAGACGGATCAGATCGGACTCCGGCGGCTGCTCGACCGGCTGTTAGTGCCGCCAGCGCCGATAGACGCGGTGACGACGTAGGGCCGATGCGTTGCCGCGCGCTCAGCGTGTGACGGTCTGCCAGTGCGTGCACCGCGATGTCCAGCGCCCGATCTTCAAGAAAACGGGATGCCGCGTCGGCATAGGCCAGTCGCGACGCCACGTCGCGACGGAGGACCTCGTCGCTCCCGCACACCTCTGAGACGAAGCGCTCCCGCTCCGTGCGCGGATGATCCAGCGCCGCCTGGCAGATCCGTTCGACTTCGTCCTCGCGATTGGACATCAGACCGGAGTCTCCCGTCCTGAGTCGACCGACTTCGACGAACCCGACAAGACAAAGCTGGAGTGCCCCCACTCTAGCGGCTTCACGGTGCGTCCTGGCCGGTTGCGCAGATCTTCGTCTGTCCCCGACGACATGTCCTGTTTCGACGTTCCGTTCCGCCTTGAGTGGCAAGGATGCCTTCGAGCAAACCTTCCGCTTCTCGGCGCGCCACGGCGCGGGCGCGTGCCGTGTCCATCCCTTTGTCTATCAGCCGCCGAAGGACTGGAGGGGTCTGGTCAATGGTGGTCGCGTCAGCGCTGGTCGTGCACGGACCGGCGCGTGCTCACCAGGAGACAGCGAGGATTGCTCGAGTCCGTTCCGGCGTCCCCATGATTAACGCAGCTATTACCAGAGGCAATGAGCGCTCGCCAACGTTCCGTCGTCTGATCGAGACGATCGGCAAACGATCTGAATGGACGCGCCAGCTACGGCACGTACGAAACGGATGCGGCTCTCGAAGTCGGGCTGGCGATCGAACGGGAGATCTGTTGAAGGACTACGAGTGGGGGGTGCCACGACTGAGGGCCAAATAACCTTCGCGCACCACAGCGCCGTCACACGTTACCTATGGGTGCCTTGGGAAGAGACCCTCGCACATGGCGAAAGGCGGCCCGCGAATCGGAAATCCTGCGCGCCCGATATCTATGGCGCTGCCTACGGCAACCCATATAATCCGAGCGGTTCCGTGTCATTCGCCCCTGGAACGCGGCTCGGCCAGTATGAAGTCACCGGCTACATCGGGGCCGGCGGCATGGGCGAGGTGCTTCTCGCCACCGACACCCGGCTCGACCGGGAGGTCGCGCTCAAGGTTCTCTCCTCCGAGTTCTCGTTGGACAGCGACCGGCGGCGCCGTTTCATGCGCGAGGCGCGTGCGGCCGCCGGCCTCTCCCATCCCGGCGTCGCCACTATTTACGATGTCGGCGAGGCCAGCGGCGTCGACTACATTGCGATGGAGTACATCGAAGGGCGGACGCTGGCGGAGAGAATCACGGGAACGACAATCGCGCTCGATGAGATCGTGGGAATCGGGATCCAGATCGGCGACGCCCTGTTCGCCGCGCACACACGCGGCGTCGTCCACCGCGACATCAAGCCCGCCAACGTCATGATCACGTCGCGTGGCCAGGTCAAGGTGCTGGACTTCGGACTGGCAAAAGTGGAACCAACCGTGACACGCGCGGCGGACGATGTCACGCGCGAGGCAGCAACAACGCCTGGTCTGGTGATGGGCACAGTTCCGTATATGAGTCCCGAGCAGGGTATCGGTGCACCACTCGACCGGCGAACCGACGTTTTCTCGCTAGGCGTCGTGCTGTATGAGATGGCGACCGGACGGCGGCCGTTCAACGGAACGACAGACCTACATACCATCGACGTGATCCGGCACGACGAGCCGGATGCTATCGCCCGGTACAACCGCAACATACCAGCCGAACTGGAGCGGATCATCCAGAAGTGCCTCGAGAAACAGCCGGATCACCGTTACCAAAGCGCGCAGGAGCTGGTGATCGATCTCCAGGCTCTGCAGCGCGTGAACCACGCCGCTGCGGCGGTCCGCCAGAGCGGCCACGTCACAACCTGCCGGCCGAGCTCACCGGCTTCGTCGGACGGCGGAAGGAGCTCGCGCAGTTGCAATCGATGCTCGCGTCATCGCGCCTGGTGTCGTTGACGGGCGCAGGGGGCGCCGGAAAGACGCGCCTGGCCGTGCGCCTTGCGTATGACGTCATCGACGAATTCCCGGACGGCGTGTGGCTGGCCGATCTGTCGCCCCTCGCGACGCCCGATCTGGTGGCGCTGACAGTCGCGACCGCCGTCGGCGTCCGAGAAGGCCCGCAGAGATCGATACGCGACGCGCTTCTCGACAATCTGCGCCCTCGCAAGCTCCTGCTCGTACTGGACAACTGCGAGCACCTGATCGATGCCTGTGCCGAGCTCGCAGAGACGCTGCTCCGGGGCGTGCCGGATCTGCGGATTGTCGTGACGAGCCGTGAAGCGCTGGGAGTGCCCGGCGAGATCGTCACTCGCGTCCCCTCGCTCTCGCTGCCTGAGGAGACGGCGTCCCTTCGCCCAGAATCGCTCGTTGACGCCGAGGGCACACGGCTCTTCCTCGAGCGTGCGAGCGCCATCGACCCGGCATTCCACGCGACTTCCGAGAACGCGGGCACGATCGCGCGGATCTGCCGGCGTCTCGATGGGATGCCACTCGCAATCGAGCTGGCCGCTGCCCGTGTCGTCGTCCTGTCACTGGAGCAGATCGACGCGAGGTTGCAGGACCGATTCCGCCTGCTCACCGGCGGCATGCGGACGGCGGTGGCCCGACAGCGGACGCTCGAAGCGACCGTGGACTGGAGCTACCAGCTGTTGTCGGATGACGAACGGCACCTGCTCTGCCGCTTGTCCGTGTTCCCAGCCGGGTGGACGCTCGAGGCCGCCGAGAAAGTCTGTGGTGGTGATGGGGTCGACGCTAGCGACACACTCGACCTCTTGTCGAAGCTGGTCAGCAAATCCCTCGTCAGTGTCGAGAACGATGTCGCCGGTCAGCGGCGGTACCGCTTCCTCGAGACGATCCGCCAGTACGCGCGCGAACGGCTCATACAGGGGGGCGCCGCCGACCGACCGCGCGAGCGGCATTTCGAATACTTCTTCAACGAGTTCCGCGGGGTATTGCACATCCTCCGCCACCATGGTCAGTTGCAGTGTCTCCGGCGAATCCAGATAGAACTGGAGAACGTCCGCGCGGCGCTCGAATGGGCGTTGACGTCGGCGTCCCTCGCCGAGAAGGGACTCGAACTTGCCGGCGCGCTGTTCTGGTTCTGGACGAAGCGCGGTCAGTTCGAGGAGGGAAGGCAGTGGCTCGAACGGGCGCTCGCAGCGGCTGGTCACGCGCCGCCTGCGCTGCGGGCGCGGGCGCTCATCGGTTTGGCCTCCATGCATCACTTCCAGGGGCATCACGTCGAAGTTGGAGTATGCGGTGCCAAGGCGCTGTCGTTGGGCCGTGAGGCGGGTGATGCATGGGCCGTCTCGTTCGCGCTGTTTTTTCAGGCACTCGCCGCGGTTGAACTGGGCGACCACGAGGAGGCTGCCGCGCGTTCTCTGGAGGCGCGAGACGCGGCCAATGCCACCGACGAGGTACAGCGTGCCGGCCCTCTGATGATCCTTGCCAACATCGCTGTCTCGAACGGCGACAACGACCGGGCGCAGCCGCTCTACGACGAATCGATCGAGGTACTTCGGCGTGCCGGAGAAACATGGGGCCTGGGCATTCTGCTTGCGGTGGCCGCGGGCCTGCGTATCGTGCGGCAGGACTTCGACGAAGCGCGCGCGCAGGCATCCGAAGCACTGGCGCTCTGTCAGGAGTTCGACGATCCACGCGGGATCGCTTGGAGTCTCGACGTGTTCGCGGGGCTGCTGGCCGCCGAAGGCCACGCCGACAGAGCGGCCCGATTATGGGGCGCCTCAGATGCGCTGCTCCAACGGATGGGCGGTTCGCTGAACCCTACTGTCGCGTGGATCCGGGATCGCTACTTCGAGCCCGTGAAGATGTCCCTCGGTCCCGGATCATTCGAGACGGCCCGTGCCGAGGGACGCGCGATATCGCCCGCGCAGGCGGTCGCTCTCGCACGGCAATAGAGCTTTTGCTCCACTGAGTGATTGCAGCGCGGCCGAATCGAGCGACCCCGCTCAGGCGCCGACTCGAGGATTACGATCGCGGCAGCGTCTCCAACGCCACCGCCTCACGCAATGCCTCTGTTCTTCCCGCGAAGAGCTCGAGCGTCCGCACGTCCTGCGCGAGCCGCTCGATGATGTGACCGCGGCGAAACGAATCAGCCCCGACGACCTGTGTGGCTCTCGCAACCGCGCGCTGCGTCGCTTCCGTGGCCGCGAGTTTGGCCATCGACGCCTCCGCCAAAGACAGCTCGCGAGCGGCGGCGGCCTTCCACGTCAACAGCATCGCGGCATCAAGCTCGGTCGCGGCATCGGCGAGCAATCCCTGCACGGTCTGTTCGCCACCCGCTCCATGTCCGGTATGTCCGTGTGCAGCCACGAGGGCCTCGTGAAGGGCGCGGCGCCCCATGCCGAGGCCTGCTGCTGCAAGCAGAATGCGCACGCGCGACATGAACGGCATCGTCGGACCGACGCCGACGAACGGCGCGCCGTCGAGCCGGACGTGACCGCACACGAGCCCGCCAAGCGCTGCGGTATCAACCGGCTCCTGCAACACACCCGGCGCATTGAGCAGGACCGCCGCAGCCGCGAGACTGTCCCCCGATCGCACTCCGAGCACTGCGACGCCGAGCGGCGTCAACGGTGTGACCCAGGCCGCGCGCCCCGACAGCCGCCCGTTCTCTTCGATCGGCACGTCGTCTGATGAGAGCGCGATCGCGCCGACCGCTTCTCCGCGATAGAGATCCGAGAATCTGGTGTCACCGTGGAGTCCCGCTGACACGCCGGTATGAAGCGCCAGTGACACGCCGGCAGAGGACGTTTCGTACGCCAGCGCCTCGACCGCGACCACCGTCGCGAGCAGATCGGGTTGCGACTCGATCAACCCGGCCGCGGCGGCGGCGCGAATGACGTCGCCGGCAGCGGCATCCGGTGCGAGCTCCTTCCCGAGGCTGTGAGCCTTCGATTTCCAGGAACGTTGGACGTCGGAAAGATTGAAATCCATCCCTGCAGTGTAGGGCGGGTCCTGCTTTTTCGCCCTTCGACTATCGCTCAGGGCGCCCCGAGCAGCATCGAGGGGCCGGACCCGCCGGGTCTGAAGAACAAGACCCGGCCTACGCTGTCGCGTCGGCGGCGAGTCTTTCAAAAATCGGCGCGAGTCGCGCCGCGCTCGCAGCAAGATCCTCTGGCAGCACGCGCGTGTCACCGATCACGGTCATGAAATTTGTGTCGCCGAGCCATCGCGGAACGAGGTGCACGTGCAGGTGGCCGGGGATACCGCCGCCAGCCGGCTTGCCAAGATTGAGCCCGACGTTGATCCCTTCCAGCTTGTAGGCCTCGCGCAGCGCGGCTTCCGACCGTTGCGTCAACAGCGCGATCTCGTTGAGCTCGTCGATCGCCAAGTCGACGAGGGTGGGCAGATGCCGGTGCGGCACGACCATCAAGTGCCCGTTGTTGTAGGGATACCTGTTGAGGATGACGTACGCAAGCGATCCTTCGAAGACAATCAGCGGATTACGCTCGGCGGACGCCTCCGCGTCGGGGCGGGCCTGGCAGAAGATGCAGCCCGTCGAGGGCTTTTCGGCCGTCACGTAGTAGAGCCGCCAGGGGGACCAGAGGTGGTCCACCTTGCTCATGCCTGTGAGGCGACGCCAGGACTCTGATCGATTGAGTCCTCGGCCGACGATGCCGACGACTCGTCCTCCCGATTGATCAGCTCCTTCAGCTCCTTGCCCGGTTTGAAGTAGGGAACCTTCTTCGGCGGCACGTCCACCTTGTCCCCGGTCTTGGGATTCCGACCCTTCCGCGGCTCGCGCTTGCGTAGCCGGAAACTGCCGAAGCCCCGCAACTCGATCTTCTCCCCGCGGTGGAGGGCATCGATGATGCTCTTGAATACTGTGTCGACGATGACTTCCGAATGCTTCTTGGTGAGGTCGGAGACTCGGGAGACTTCCTCCACGAGCTCCGCTTTGGTCATGCTGCCGCCAGGCGTATTCAAGCTTCGCTCCTTGGCTGCGGGACTCCGGGCTGCCGGCGCATCCAAACGCCCAGCCCGGAGCTCTCCCATTTACCGGTTCCTGAAGTGGTCCCCGAGCGTTGCCGTGCCCGTTCCTTCGCCGTCCTGGTACGCTTCCCAGTCGGCGCGGTACTCATCGCTCTTCAACGCGCGAATACTCAGGCCGATTTTCCGCTCCTGCGGACTGAGCTTGATGATCTTCATCTGATAGGTGTTGCCCACCTGCAGATCGATCTTCTCGCCGCCGTGCGAATCATCGAACTCCGAAACATGGATCAGCCCTTCGATCCCTTCATCCAGTTCGACGAAGGCGCCGAAGTTCGTCATCCTCGTCACCTTCCCCGCGATGATGTCGTTGACGTTGTGTCGCGAGAAGAAGTCGTCCCAGATGTCGGTCGCGAGCTGCTTGAGCCCGAGCGACAGCCGCTGGTTCTCGGCATCGATGCTGAGCACCATCGCGTCGACGACATCACCCTTCTTGAGGACTTCGGATGGATGCTTGACGCGCTTGCTCCATGACATGTCGGAGATGTGAATCAAGCCGTCGATGTCCTCTTCGACCTCGACGAACGCGCCGAACTCGGTGAGGTTGCGCACCTTGCCCTTGATCTTCGTGCCCACCGGGTACTTCTCACCCAGCTCGTGCCACGGATTGCTCTCGACCTGCTTGAGGCCGAGCGAAATGCGGCGTGCCGTTGGATCGACGCCGAGTACCATCGCCTCGACCGAATCACCAACGTTGAGAATCTTCGAGGGGTGCTTGACGCGCTTGCTCCACGACATCTCGCTGACGTGGATCAGACCCTCGACACCAGGCTCGAGCTCAACGAACGCGCCGTAGTCGGTCAGGCTGACAACCTTGCCGCTCATGCGCGCGCCGACCGGATAGCGGTCCTGCACCGTCGCCCAGGGGTCCTGCACGAGCTGCTTGTGTCCGAGTGAGACGCGCTCGGTCGCGGCGTCGTACTTGAGCACGATGACGTCGACTTCGTCGTTGACCTTGAAGATCTCGGACGGGTGGCCGACGCGGCCCCACGACATGTCGGTGATGTGCAGAAGACCATCGATACCGCCAAGGTCGATGAATGCGCCGTAGTCGGTGATGTTCTTCACCGTGCCACGGAGCACCTTGCCCTCGGCCAGCGTCTCGAGCGTCGTCTTCTTCTTCTCGGCGTTCTCTTCTTCGAGCAGCGCCTTGCGTGACAGGACGATGTTGCCGCGCTTTTTATTGACCTTGATCACGCGCATCCGGAGCTCCTGCCCCTTCAGCGCATCGAGATTCCGCACCGGTCGCACATCGATCTGAGATCCGGGAAGGAATGCGCGGACGCCGATGTCGACTGCGAGACCGCCCTTGATGCGTTCGATCACGCGACCGATGACGACCTTGCGATCGGCATAGGCCTTC
>Ga0075418_10000254_pt1 | contig 53139 bp, 42 predicted proteins | sample SoiMetdeltSBSDD2_FD_81776 | JGI IMG/M metagenome (GOLD analysis project Ga0075418, IMG submission 81776) | Bulk soil microbial communities from a Populus tree surrounding site in Tennessee, USA - Soil MetaG P. deltoides SBSDD2 | ecosystem: Environmental > Terrestrial > Soil > Tree plantation...
ACGACCCGCTTCGGAACGACCCGCTTCGGAACGAATTGTGATGCATGTTGACATGGATGCGTTCTATGCCTCGGTGGAGTTGCGTCGGCGTCCTGAGCTCCGGGGAACAGCGGTGATCGTCGGTGGATCGCCTCGTGGTGTGGTGCTCTCGGCAACCTACGAAGCCAGGGCACGGGGCGTACGGTCCGGCATGTCCTCGATGGAGGCAAGGCATTTGGCACCCCGGGCCACCTTTCTGGCGCCCGATTTCGATAGCTACGCCGCAGTATCCAAAGCGATCGTTGCGGTCTTTCGATCTGTCTCTGCCGTCGTCGAGTCAGCGTCGATCGACGAGGCGTTCTTGGACCTGACCGGTGCGGTGCGCATGTTCGGCCGTCCGGCTCAGATCGGAGAGTACGTGCGGGCTGTGGTGTCCGACGAGCAGCAGATCACCTGCTCGGTCGGCATCGGTCCGACCAAGTTCGTAGCCAAGGTCGCCTCGAGGGCAGCCAAGCCGGACGGGCTGATCGAGGTACCTCCTGACCAGGTTGTAGCTTTCTTGCACCCGCTGCCCGTGGAGGCCATGTGGGGCGTCGGAAACGCGACTGCACAGAAGCTGCACCGGCTTGGCATCTTCACCGTCGGCGAGCTGGCCCACACGCCACGGGCTACCTTGCGCCCTGGGTTTGGCCCACACGCGAGCGGGATGCTCAGCGAGCTCGCATGGGGCAGAGACCGGCGTCGTGTCACGCCACTGGAACCGGAGCACAGCGTCGGCTCGCAGGAGACTTTCGGCTACGACACCGACGACCCGGATACCATACGACGCGAGCTGCTTCGGATGGCCGATCGCACCTGCCGCCGGATGCGCAAGCAGCGCATGTTGGGCCGCACCATCACGATCTCGGTACGGTTCGCTGATTTCACCGAGTTGACGCGCTCCACTACCATGCCAACACCCACGGACGTCACGGACGAGGTCTACGCGCAGGCCTTGCAGCTCTATGAGCGACTCGATCTTGGGCGGGCACGGATTCGCCGCGTCGGGGTTCGTGTCGAACAGCTCGTTGACCGACATCGTGCCTACCGGCAGCCGCAGCTGACCGATCCGGAGAGAGGCTGGCCAGAAGCCGATCTTGCTATAGATGCGGCGGTCGGAAAATTCGGGCCGACAGCAGTGCAGAGAGCTGTGCTGACCCGTCGGTTCGAGGCAGCTGTAAAGGGTCGGTAATTGGCGGTTTGGGTGTTTCCCATACCCGTTACCGCAACCTAGACTGGAGCCACATCGCCCAGCTAAGGACTAGGCCCAACCAAGGAAATGGTGCACGAGTCACACGTGAGTGGGTATTCGATATCAGACGGATCAGTATCCCGATGGATCGGATCTCCTCCTTCCGTGTGAGGGGCGTATCATGACGGCACGCGTACGACGAGACCTTTGGGAGGTGGCTGGTGGCCCTCTCAGATGAGGAGCAACGGCTTCTCGAGCAGATGGAAGCCGCGCTTGCGGCCGAGGATCCCAAGCTGGTCAATGCTCTCCGTGGGACCAGCGCCCGGCGTGTCCATCGGCGTCGCGCGGCGCTTGCCGGCATAGGCTTCTTCGTCGGCCTAGGCCTCCTCATCGCAGGTATCTCGATCAATCCTTTCTTGAGCGTCCTTGGCTTCGTGATCATGGTGGCCGCCGCGGTCACCGCCATCTACTCTTGGCAGCATGTCGGTGGCAGCGCCGATGCGGGTAACGGACGCGATCGTGCCAAGTCTTCTCAGGGCTCCCGTGCCCAGGACGGGCAGGGCTTCATGGACAAGATGGAGGAGCGCTGGCGTCGCCGTCGCGACGAGGGTCTGTGACCTCCCGCCGTTCGGATCACAGGTTGTAGCAGGCAGATCGCTAAGGTTCCTTGGGCGTACGCCGGAACAGCGACCGCGGAAGTAACAGCGCGATGACTTTGCGCCGCCACTCGGTCGGAGCGGCCACTCCATGTCGGATCTCAGATGTCATCGTCGGCAGCTCCTCCACAGCTCCGCCACCGTCAAAGCTGCGCGCATAACGGGACCGCTCGACCAGCACGGCAACCCGGCTCATCGACTCAGACTCCCGCTCATCAAGCCGCTCAGAAACCTCGCGCCCGATGGCGCGGGGCGAACCTTCGGGCCAGGACCCGCCGTAATCCATAACCGTGTCTCTGATCTCGGCCCAGGCAGCCTCCACCTGCTGATCAGCCGGGCCGCTCCCTTTCAGCCGGCTACTGCGCCGCCGCACTCGGATGGTCGCCGGCGCCGCCAGGATGATCAGCAGCACGAGCGCGATGCCAGTCCAGATAAGTGTCCGCCCCCAACCTGCACCGGCCACCTGCCCAGGGCTATTCGGCTGCACGCTTGGCTCGACCGTTGGTTCGTCGCCGGGCGAGGCCTGGCTGTCTGTTGATTCCGAGGACGGGTTGGCGGAGGAGTCACCGCCGGACGATCCCGAGCTTTGCACCGTCCACGGTGGCGCTGATCCGGTCACGCTGGCTGGCGTGGGCTCGAACCGAACCCAGCCGTAGTTGGAGAAGTACAGTTCGGGCCAGGCATGCATGTCGCGGATCGACACTTTCCAACCGTCCTCGTCTTGCTCACCTGGTAGGAATCCCACCGAGACACGGGATGGGATGCCGACTACCCGCGCCATCATCGCCATGGCGGACGCGAACTGCTCGCAATAGCCTTTGTGATCCCGAAGCAGGAAGTTCTGCATCGCCTGATAGCCGCTGCCGGGAAGTGGCTCGGTGCTGTACGTGAACGGGCTGCCGCGAAGATAGGACTGGATGGCCGCGGCCTTCCCGGCAGCAGTATCTGCTTTCGCGGTGATCCGGTTCGCCAGCTGGACCAGGTTGTCCGGCAGGTCGGCAGGAATTGCCGCTGTCACTGCAGCGTCGGCAGGTGTGCCGGCAACGGCTTTGTTGAGGTCGTTAACACCCGGCTCGACGTCCACGCTATCGACGGTGTAGCTCAGCCGGCGGAGATCCTGGGCATGGTTGTCGGCATTGACCACGATCAAGGAGTTGGCGTCGTATCGCCAGTCTCCCGGCGCGTCGACGGTGCGCGGCGCGTACGGCAGGGGCAAGTATTGGGAGGCGAAGTCAAGCACCTTGATCGTGGTGCGACGCCGGTTCTTGGACTCATCGGTCAGACCCGGGATCGTCGGAAGTGTCTGCCCGCTGTTGAGCCGGATCTGGACATTGCTCCAGCCGTTTGCGCTCAGCTGTGGCAACGATGCCAATCGCAGGTAGATCCCGCCCGGAGCGCTGGTCGTGTACTGGATAACCTCGCGATCCTCTGGCTGGTTGAGGTTGCGCCGCAGATCCAGGGTCGGATCAGTCAGCTGCAGCGGGCCGTTGCCACCAGGTCCGTTGCCGAAACCGATGCCTGGCAAATAGAGCGTCGGCAGAGCAATTCCGAGCACGATCGTCGCGATGACAGCCGGAATTGCGAGATAGCCCGCGGCACGCCAGACCACCGGTGTAGCGGTGCCGAAGCCTTCAGCCGAATCGCGGGAGAGCCCTCGGCTCCATCGCGACGTTGTGTTCAGACCCTCCGCGATCAAGATCGCGAGGTACCCGAAGGCGATGCAGCAGAAGCTCATTACGCCGGTGTCAGCGCCCAAGCCGAGTGCGGGCACCAAGAACAGCGTTGCGGGGGGTGCAATGGCCCAGGCCGGGCGCCCAACGCCGGAGACCAAGAGATCGGTCATGATCAGGATCATCCCGATCACCGTCACGAAGATCAGCGTGACCCCGCTGTCGGGCTCCATCGGCGATGCCTGGGTCCGCATGTGCTCGATACCGGCCGCCCAAAGTGAGGGGTAGTGCTGGTACCACCGAGCGCCGATCTCACTCGTCGGACTGCTGAGAGTGAGGCTGAGGCCGAGTGAGTAGACCAGCAAGATCAGGATCTGGGCGAGCAGGATGGCACTGCTGGCCAGCCCGGAGCGTCGCAGTCCCAGGCTGGCAATGCCAATCGCGATGATCAAGATCCAGCTGAAGGCGATAAAGCTGGAGTCCTGAGTCAGCGGAGTGACCGTGAAGCATGCCAGCATGACCGAGATGATCACGGCGATGGTGCTGCGGTCGGAGGCGCGCATGTCAGGCCGCCGTATTGAGTTGTTCGAGGGCCGACCAGGCATCCGCCACACCCATGCCGCGCGGTACATCAATGACTCGCCATTGGTTGTCCCGCAGGATCTGTCCCGCCAGCTCATGCTGTGCCCGCTGCTGCTGGGTCGCAGGCTCGTCGCTGAAGGTATCGACATCCAGCAGCATGGCCACGCCCTGCGCCCGGTTGCGTCGTACGCGGAGCAGCGAGTTCGCATCCTGCGCACTCATCCGGCCCATAATCGCGATGGCCAGCTGTCCGGGCCGGTCGACGGTGGCCGATTCCACGGCGTAGTGAATCGTGGTCGTCGGGCGTGCCCTCAGGTCGGTCAAGCGACTGATTACCAGCTCCTGCGATGCCGAGCTGTGCTGGCCCATCGTTCCGCTGATATGCAGCGACCCGTCGGCTTCGTAGATCTCGATACTGAAACCGTCGTCCAGGAAGTGGATGCCGATCGACGCTGCTGCCGAGATGGCCCACTCCAAGGAGTTCTGCATGCCACGGCCATCATGGGCGCTTGCTCGCGAGTCCAACACAATACTTGCGCTGGGATCCCAGGCCTGTTCCTCGCGACGCACCATGAGATCTCCCCACCGAGCAGTGGAGCGCCAATGGATCCGGCGTACGTCGTCGCCTTGGCGGTACTCCCGGACCAGCGCATCGTCTTGACCCACTACGCCAACTCGGTGTGGTCGCGTCTCACCAGTGTTGCCACCACCACCAGTTGTCCGAATCTTCGGTAGCGGCACAACCCGCGGAGTCACCATGACTTCGCTGGTCGCAACGAACTGCCGATCAAGCTGCACCAGACCGAACGGATCAACGGTCCGCACCGTCAGCGGACCGGTGGAGAAGCGGCCGCGTACCCGTCCCAGCAGCGGGTACTCCACGACTCGACGCCACCGCAGATCCGCCCGGTCCACCAGGAAGCGCGGCCGACCGCCAAGCTCACGGGGCACTGAATCCTCAAGGAGCAGGATGCCTGCTGGCATCCGGCCATCTTGGCCGAGGATGATCTGGCCCTTCATAGGTGAGCCCAGCGGCACTTGCGCTGGCTCAATGGAACGCTCGCACGACATCCGCAGTCGTGCCCGGGAAACCAGGATTGCTGCGATGACGGGCAGGGACACGAGCAGCAAGCCGAGTCGCATCACGTCACGCTGGCCGGCTGCCATCGCCACCAGCACGATGATCAAGCCGATCACGACGAAGAACCGCCCACGGTGAGTAAGCAGCCGCCACGGACGCGACACGATTGTTATCTCCGGTCAGGAATGTGCACAGACTGAATGGCCTGGGCGATGACGTCGTTCACCGTTCGGCGGGCGAGCTGGGCATCGGTGGATGGCAACACCCGATGTGCGAGCACGGAGACTCCAAGGGCCGCGACATCGTCAGGGCTCACATAGTCTCGGCCGGAGAGCGCAGCGAACGCGCGGCTCGCGCGAAGCAGCTGCAGAGTCGCACGGGGCGATGCCCCGAGCCGGAGATCGCGCGAGTTCCGCGTGGCGTTCACGACTTGCACGATGTAATGCTTGACGGCCGGACTGACGTATACCCTCTTGACCGCTTCTATCAGCCCCCGGATGGTGGCACCGTCAGTCACTGGTTGGAGCTCTGCAAGCGGATCTGAGTAGCCGTGGGATTCGAGCATGTCCAGCTCGGAATTCGGAGTCGGATAGCCCATCTGGATACGGGCCATGAACCGGTCCCGCTGTGCCTCCGGCAGCGGGTAGGTGCCCTCCATCTCGATCGGGTTTTGGGTCGCGACGACCATGAACGGTGGTTCCAGCAAGTAGGTCGTGCCATCGACGCTGACCTGCCGTTCCTCCATCGACTCCAGGAGGGCCGACTGCGTCTTGGGCGAAGCGCGGTTGATCTCGTCGCCGACGACGATGTTGGCAAAGATGCCGCCCGGCTTGAACTCGAAGTCGCGAGTCTCCTGGTTGAACACCGAGACACCCGTGATGTCGGAAGGCAGGAGATCGGGTGTGAACTGAACCCGGCGTACCGAGCAAGCGATGGAACGGCCCAGTGCTTTGGCGAGCATGGTCTTGCCGACCCCGGGCACGTCTTCGACCAGCAGGTGACCCTCCGCCAGCAACACGACTAGCGCGAGGTCGATGGAGCTGCGCTTTCCCTCGATGACACTTTCCATCGCGTGCCTGACCTGGCCCATGACCTGAACCACGTCACCGAGAGAGTAAGCCGATTCCGGGCGATGGCCAATCTCCGCGGCCTTCTCATAGCCCAGGGACATGTCCAAACCCTACGTGTTCTCTTGCAGTCTCGACACTCTCTGCCCATCAGGCGGTAGTCCGCTTGCCACCGCGGCCTATTAGGCGGTAGCCCGCTAGCCATCGCGGCCCATCAGGCGGTAGCCCGCTAGCCACCGCGGTTACTTGGCGGTGGCTCGTTGGTATCGCGAGGCAACACGCCGGAGCTGGAACGCAGAGGCACCTTGACGTGCTATGTGGGGGAAAGTGGGGTACAGTGGCGGAAAGTGGAGCCCAATGGATGGACAGGGCGGACATTGAGTGGAGCTAGGAGGGTGGTCCGTGTTTCTCGGCACCCACACTCCCAAGCTCGACGACAAAGGCCGCCTGATCCTTCCGGCTAAGTTCCGCGACGAGCTTGCTGACGGCCTGGTGATCACTCGATTCCAGGAGCGTTGCCTGGCCATCTGGCCGATCAGTTCGTTCGTCGACATGACCAAAACCGTAAGGAGCGCCTCTTCCAGCCAGCAAGGCGTCCGGGACTACCAGCGAATGCTCGCCTCAGGAGCCTCGGACGAGATCCCTGACAAGCAGGGTCGGATCACGATCCCGCCGCATCTGAGGTCATACGCGGGCCTGGACAAAGACTGCGTGGTGGTGGGGGCGATCGACCGGGTAGAGGTCTGGAATGCGGCCGCCTGGGAGCAGTACTCCACCGACAAGGAATCGGCGTATGCCGATCTGAATCAAACCCTCTTCCCCGGAGGCTGAGGAGCACAACGGCAAGACAAGCAGGACGGCTCGTGTAGAGAGGCTTCAACCCGCAGGTTCGACTCCCTGACGCAACTTCCCCGGTGCCAGGTAGGACTCCCCGCGGATCTCGGGTTGAAACCCCTCTCCACGAGCCCCAGATATGCGCCCTGAGCCTGTCGGAGGGTGCGAGTCGAAGGGTCGAGTTGTCGGATGAGTGGCCAGGCGGAGCTGCACGTACCGGTCATGCTGGCGGAGGTTGTGGCACTGCTGGCTCCGGCACTGGAGTCGCCGCCCGCTGATCCGGCGGGTGAACCCGACTGCGTGCTTGTCGACTGCACACTCGGTCTCGGCGGGCACGCCCATGCCTTGCTGACGGCATGCCCCCAAGCGCACTTGATCGGTTTGGACCGCGATCCGCAAGCACTCACGATCGCCCGCGAACGTCTGGCCGAGTTCGCCGACCGGATCACCCTTGTCGAGGCTGTCTTCGATGAACTGCCGGGGGTCTTGGCGAGACTGGGCCGGCCCAGAGTTCAGGGGATTCTGCTCGACCTTGGTGTGTCCTCACTTCAGATCGACGACCCCGAACGCGGCTTCGCGTACGCCCACGATGCGCCGCTCGACATGCGAATGGGACGCCAAGAGCTGACCGCGGCCCACGTCCTCAATACCTACTCGAAAGCCGAACTCACACGGATCCTGCGAACCTACGGCGAGGAGCGGTTTGCCGACCGGATCGCCGCACGGATCGTCGCCGAGCGGAAGCGCGAGCCGTTCAGCACCTCTGGACAACTCGTCCGGCTGCTCTATGACACGGTCCCGGCATCCTCGCGCAAGTCAGGGGGACATCCTGCCAAGCGCACATTCCAGGCATTAAGGATTGAGGTCAACGGCGAGCTTGCAGCTCTCCAGTCTGTACTGCCACAAGCCATAGCAGCGCTTTCTGTCCGTGGCCGGATTGCCGTGCTGGCGTACCACTCCCTCGAGGATCGGCTCGTCAAACAGATCCTCGGAGTCGCCGCCCGGGATCGTGCGCCGCGTGACATGCCGATTGTTCCGGCCGAGCTTCGACCGCAGCTTCGGCTGCTGACACGCGGCGCAGAGCGGCCCAGCGCCGCCGAGGTCGCCCGCAACCCTCGTGCCGCATCAGCCCGACTCCGCGCGGCCGAACGCATCGCCGAGATGGCGGTGGCTGGATGAGTGCGCTATGGGCGCCGATTGCGGGAAGGCGTGACGAGGACGGCACGACCCGTAGACCGCTGCACGCGGTGGCGGAACCAGCCCGGCGCATGGCTCGATTTCCCTATCTGCTGGTCATGATCGGGATTTTCGGAATCGGCATGGCCGGACTGCTGATGCTCAACACCACCCTGCAGAGCCAGGCGTTCGAATCGCGCACACTCAACCGCCAAGCCACCGAGCTCGCGTACGCCCAAGCTGATCTGGAAAACCAGCTCGATGCGCTGGCCGCACCGCAAGAGCTGGCGCGGCGGGCCTCGGCGCTGGGGATGCGGCCCAACCCGTTCCCGGCGTTCCTGGAAGTGCCGAGCGGCAAGATTGTGGGCAAGCCCATTCCGGTAGCGGGCAGCGAGGTTCCTGCCCTGATCGTGATGACGCCCGCGCAGCTCGCCGCCGAGCAAGCGGCCAAGCGAGCTCGCGCTGAGGCCAAAGCCGCTGCCAGGGCCGCCAAGCGAGCCGCAGCAGCGGCCGAGGCCAAGCGGAAGGCCGCCGATCGAGCAGTACATCAGAACAGGGCGCACAAGAAGGAGGCCAACCAGACTGCCGGCACGACAACAAAGAAAGGCGCGGATCGCGGGGGACGGCCGTGACGGACGAGCCGCATCGTCTCAATTCGCCGCGGCCGTTGCGCTCCCACGTCCCTCGCGGCCATCACCAGCGAGCCGATGCCGAACGATTGTCCACGCTCCACGCCCGTGGCGTACGGATCCTTCGTGATGGCACAACGGTCACCCCTCGGCCGCGGGTCCGGCAGCCGCCGATTCGAGTCGTACGCCGGCGGCCTCCGTTGCGTCTACCCCTTGCCTCAGCACATCGGCGGCTGCACGCACTGCTGATCGTTATCGCTATGGCACTGTCCCTATGCGCGGGCCGGCTATTGCAGCTCCAGGGATTCGACTCCTCGTCCTACTCGGTTGACGCTCTGACCCGGACACTGCCACTGCTCCCGGCGCGAGGCCAAATTACCGATCGGAACGGTCTGGTTCTTGCGTCGACCCAGCCGGCTGTCGCGGTGACCGCCGATCCCACACTGACCGCGCCGCAAGCTGGTGAGATCGCCGGTGTGCTCGCTGGGCATCTCGGGATGTCGGAGGGCGAGCTCATGCCGTTGCTGACCAAGACGGGCACGCGGTTTGTCTACATCAAAAAGAAAGTGCCGGCGCTCACCTACAGCGCGCTGGCTGCCGACTTGTCGAGCCGCCACCTGCACGGGATCTTCAGGGAGAGCGATCCCATCCGCACCTACCCCAATGGCTCGGTCGGTGCCTCCGTGGTCGGGTTCGTTGGGGCGGACGGCAAGGGACTGGCGGGACTGGAACGCAGTCTCGACACGCACCTGGCAGGTGTCGAAGGCAAGGAAACCTATGAGAGCGCACCGAACGGCAGCAAAATTCCGCTAGGCCGAAGCTCGATAGCGCCGGCGCGCAACGGCCTGAGCTATCAGCTCACCTTGGACTCGGAGGTGCAGTGGGTCGCCGAGCGCCGCCTAGCGGAGCAAGTAGCCAAGACCCGCGCCGACTCCGGCTTTGCCATCGTGCTGGACGTCAAGACGGGTCAGGTGATCGCACTGGCCAATGCGCCCACGTACGATTCCTCACGGCCGCAGGCCGCAAATTCCGAGGATCGCGGCAACCGCGCAATCTCCGCACCGTACGAGCCCGGGAGCGTCGAGAAGGTCTTGACCTCGGCAGCACTGATCGACTCTGGCACTGCGAATCCCAACACACGGGTCGTCATCCCCAGCCGGATCTCCTCTGGTGGCAATTCGATCAAGGACTTCTTTTCCCACGGGGTGCTGCACTACACGATGCGAGGGGTGATCGCAGACTCATCCAACATCGGCACGGTTTTGCTCACTCGCCAGCTCAACAAGCAGAGGTTGCACGACTATCTGTCGAGCTTTGGTCTCGGGCACACCACCAGCATCGGGCTGCCGGGCGAGTCTGCGGGGATCATGCCCAAGGCAGACATGCCTGATGGCCAGCGCGATCGGGTGGCGTTCGGGCAGGCGATTGCGGTGACTGGCATCCAGGAGGCGTCCGCGGTAGCTGGCATCGTGAACGGTGGGATCTACAATCCGCCAACGTTGATCAAGAAAGCCACCGATGGGGACGGCAGGGAGGTGGCAGTGCCGCGTACGCCCCCGCGGCGAGTCATCTCAGACAAGAGTTCGGCGCAGGTACGCGAGTTGATGCAGGCTGTCATCGACAGCGTGAACGGTGAGCGGAATCTGAAGCTCGACAGATACACCAGCGGCGGCAAGACCGGTACCGCGCAGCGCGCCGATACCAGCTGCGGGTGCTATCGCGGCTACGTAACATCATTTGTGGGCTTTGCGCCCCTCGACGACCCGCAGATTCTGACATACGTCGTGATCAGCAACCCGAGGGCAGGCGATACCGGATCGATCACAGCCGCACCGGCGTACCGGGACATCATGAATTTTGCGCTGCCGCGCTACTCGGTCGTTCCTGATGCCAAGCCGCACGAACCGCTGCCAACTCAGTGGTGACCTGCAGCGCCAATCAAACATCGGATCGCGCGTCGCCGTGCTGAGGAGGAGGGGGCGGACATGCTTTTCGTCGGCGAGCGACGAGGAAGTAGGCGTCTTCCCGGTGCGATCCGCAGCGAGCGGCAGCGAGCAATCAAACGCGGATCGCGCGTCGCCGTGCTGAGGAGGAGGGAGGGGACATGCTTTTCGTCGGCGAGCGACGAGGAAGTAGGCGACTTCCCGGCGCGATCCGCGCGGAGCGAGCGCAGCGAGTGGAGCAATCAAACAACAGCGTATTGGTCCGAACGGGCCGACAAGTCGATAACGTCACTAGCGTGTCTTCTGCTCCACGGGGGGGCGTGATTCGGCCGCGCACCAGACACCAGATCGGTTTGGCCGAACTGCTCGGCAACCGCTCTACAATCAGCGACCCGGTTGTCAGCGGCATCACCATGGACTCCCGGCTGGTACACCCTGGCGATCTCTACGTCGCGCTCTCTGGTGCGCATCATCACGGGGCTGAGTTCGCCCGACAGGCTGCCGACGCAGGTGCCGTTGCCGTTCTCACCGACGTCATGGGCAGCCGGCTGACCCGCGGGCTGGCCCTTCCCGTGGTCGTGGTGGATCATCCCCGGCAGGCGATGGCGGGCGTGGCTGCGACCATCTATGGCCGGCCGGCGGACGCGCTCACGATGTGTGCCGTCACAGGCACGAATGGCAAAACTACGACAACGTTCCTGTTGGACGCTGCTCTCCGGGCCGGCGGTGTCAGCACTGGGTTGGTCGGGACGGTGGGTTTCCGGCTGAACGGCGTCGCCCTGGACTGCGTCCCAACAACCGTCACTACCCCTGAGTCCACCGACCTGCAGGGCCTACTGGCCTTCCTGCTGGAGGAGCGAGCGGAGACCGTCGTCATGGAGGTCTCCTCTCATGCGTTGGTGCTCGGGCGCACCGAAGCAATCACTTTCGACGTTTCGGCCTTTACCAATCTCGGCAGAGATCATCTCGATTTCCACGGTGACATGGAGTCTTACTTCGAGGCCAAGGCGTCGTTGTTCACTCCCGAACGCACCAAACATGCCGTGATCAACATCGACGATCCTCGGGGTCGCGAGCTGGTGCGGCGCATCGGTCGGGAGTCTGGAATCCGGCTGACCACCATAAGCCTCGAGGGCGATGCTGCCTGTCGAGCGCTGGCGTACCAGGTCCAAGCCGACGGGCGAACTGCGGTCACCGCCGAGCTGCTCGGCCGCATCATCGATTTCAGTCTGAACCTGCCTGGTGACTTCAACATCCGGAATGCGTTGACGGCGCTCGCAATGGTCGATGCGATTGGCGGGGACCTGGATCGTGCGGCCATCGCTTTGGGCGAGGCCCAGGTTGCGGGCCGAATGCAGCGGATCGAGCTGGGTCCGGACGCACCGCTGGTGTTTGTCGATTTTGCACATACGCCGCAGGCGATTGCGGCCGCGTTGCAAGCAGTTGGAACCCGGCGGCGCATTGTGGTGCTTGGCTGCGGTGGCGACCGCGATCCGCAGAAACGCGGGCCAATGGGAGAGGCGGCGGCTCGACATGCTGACGTAGTGATCGCCACAGACGACAACCCCCGATCCGAGGATCCAGCTGCTATCCGGGCACAACTGATCAACGGTGCGCAAGATGCGGTGCGACGAGATGGTTTGGCGACCGAGGTGATCGACGGCGGCGACCGACGTTCTGCCATCCGTCTCGCGCTGCAGCTCGCGGCACCCGGTGACGTTGTCGCGGTGCTCGGCAAGGGCCACGAGCTCGGTCAGGAAGTGGCTGGAACGGTCGTGCCGTTCAGCGATCCAGCGGTGGCGGCGGAGGAGTGGGCTTCACTGCATCCGGACCTGGCTCTGCAGGCCGGTCAGCATGGTACGCCAGCGTGATCTCAGCAACCGTCGAAGAGATCGCCGGGGTGCTGGGCGCCCAGCTGGCTGGCTCCGGCGACAAGGCCGCAGTCGTCACGGCGTTGACGGCCGACTCTCGGGCGGTGGTTCCTGGCGCCCTCTTTGTTGCTTTACGCGGCGAGCATGCCGATGGTCATGCGTATGTCGCGGCAGCCAGAGTGGCGGGTGCGACGGCGGCTCTGACCAGGCATCCGGTCGATGATGCCCTGTGCCTCATCGTCGTCGATCCGCTGGTCGCGCTCGGCCGGCTGTCGCGATATCTCGTCGACAGGTCGAGTGCCGAGGGTCTTCGGGTGATCGGCATTACCGGCTCGGTCGGGAAGACCTCGACCAAGGATCTCCTGGCACAGCTGCTTGAGTCGGCCGGACCGACTGTGGCGGCTGCGGGCAACCTCAACAACGAGCTCGGAGTGCCGCTCACTGTCGGCCGCATCGATGCGAGCACACGATTCTTGGTTGTGGAGATGGGTGCACGCGGGGTCGGCCACATCGCGTATCTCTGTGATATTGCGCCACCGCGAGTCGGAGTAGTCCTGAACGTCGGGCAAGCCCACGTCGGGGAGTTTGGTGGTCAAGCAGCGATTGCACAGGCCAAGGGCGAGCTCGTGGAAGCCCTTCCCGATGATGGCTGGGCGGTTCTGAACCTCGACGACCCACTGGTGTGGGCGATGCGAGACCGGACCCGAGCGCGCATACTGCCCTGGTCAGCTCGGCAAGAACTCCAAGAAGGTGTCTGGGCCTCCAGGCTGGTCAGCGACGCGTACGGGCGGTACTCCTTCACCCTCCATGAACGCAGAGATGGCGGAGCTGAGCATCAGGAGGGGGTGCAGCTTCAGCTGACTGGGCGCCACCAGGTGCCGAACGCGGTGGCGGCGGCAGCAGCGGCGCTGGCGCTAGGTGTTGACCTCGACCAGGTAGCGGCTGCGCTCGGTGCTGCAGCGCCACGATCGCGTTGGCGTATGGAGCTCCATGACCGCTCAGATGGCGTCACGGTGATCAACGACTCCTACAACGCCAACCCCGAGTCGATGCGTGCTGCACTGAGCACGCTCGCCGAGCTGGGCCGAACTGGCCGGCACACCTGGGCCGTGCTCGGGGACATGCTGGAGCTCGGCGATGCCGCGGTCGATGAGCATGCAGCGATCGGCCGGTTCGCAGCTGAAATCGGAGTCGAGCACCTCGTCGCTATCGGTGAGCATGCTGCGCTGATCACCAGCGCGGCCGTGGCCGCGGGCTTGGCGTCCGAGCGGGCTGTGGCGGCAGCCGATAAGCCTGATGCGGTTGCGGCGGTGACGGCCGGTCTCGGACCTGGCGACGTCGTCTTGGTCAAGGCATCTCGTGGCCTAGCCTTGGACACCGTGGCCGACGACATTCTTTCTGCCGTCGCCCCATCTGCCCGCGAGGCGCCGGGTGAAGACCATTGTCATCGCCGGAAGCCTCGCGCTGCTCTGCACGTTGCTTGGTACCCGGCTCGCCATCCTGGTGTTGGTCAAGAAGGGTTACGGGCAGTTGATCCGTGACGACGGACCTACCTCCCACCACGTGAAGCGGGGGACTCCCACCATGGGCGGCCTGGTCATCATCGCCGCGGTTCTCCTTGCCTACTTCGGCAGCCACTTGATCACCTTCACCTCTCCGTCCGCGTCGGCGATGCTGGTGCTGTTCCTCTTCACTGGTCTTGGTGTGGTGGGTTTTCTCGATGACTACATCAAGATCAGCAAGCAGCGTTCCCTCGGTTTACGCAGCAAGGCGAAGATCGCCGGCCAGTCCGTCGTCGCGATCTTGTTCGCGGTTGGGTCGCTGCAGTTCCCGGACGAACGTGGAATTACGCCGGCCTCACCCGCGATCTCGTTTCTCCGGGATATCGAATGGCTTCGGTTGCCGCTGATTCTGGTGATCATCTGGGTGATGCTGCTGATCGCGGCGGCGAGCAATGGTGTCAACCTCACCGACGGCCTCGACGGGCTTGCCTCTGGTGCCTGCGTGATGATCTTCGGCGCCTACACCCTGGTCAACATCTGGCAGTACAACCAGTCGTGTGCCTATACGGCCTCGGCCGGGCCGAAATGCTACGAAGTACGCGACCCTTACGACTTGGCTGTGGTAGCCATCGCGCTCGCCGGCGCCTGCTTTGGCTTTCTGTGGTGGAATGCGGAGCCGGCCAAGATTTTCATGGGAGACACCGGGTCGCTCTCTCTGGGGGGTGCGCTCGCCGGTATGGCGATCTTCACTCGAACCGAGCTGCTGCTGGTGATCTTGGGCGGCCTCTTGGTCATCGAGGTCATGTCGGTAATCCTGCAGGTCGGCTTCTTCAAGGTGACCCGTGGCCGGCGGCTGTTCAAGATGTCGCCGATTCACCACCACTTCGAGCTGCTGAACTGGGCGCAGGTAACGATCGTGATGCGCTTCTGGATCATCGCCGGGCTGTGCGTCGCGGCTGGCCTCGGCATCTTCTATGCGGAATGGGTGGTAGGCACATGACATATTCGGCGCGCGATGCCCGACGCACGCCGCGCTTGTGCAGAGAAACGCATCCCGATTGGGCGATGCGCGGCCACGTTTGTGGCCTTGTGCGGAGAAAAGCACCTCGATTGGGCCTCAAGCAGCCACGTTTGTGGACTTGTGCGGAGAAACGTAGCTCGATTCGCCCCGAAACGGCATGTCACGCTCAGTCAGGACGTTCATGCCAGCAATTCAGGGAAGGGGTGCTCGAGTGAGCCCATCCTGGTTGTCGCGGGCCGATGGTCACTCGCCCTGGCCGCAGGCGCATGTCGTGATAGCCGGTATAGGTGTTTCTGGCTTCGCCGCTGCTGACGGATTGCTGCAGTTCGGTGCCCGCGTCACGGTTCTGGACGACGTGCTCGATGAGCGTAGGTCCGACAAGGGCAAGCTGCTCGAAGTGCTCGGTGGCACCGTACGCCTGGGGCCCGGCGCCACCGCGACTCTCCCGGACGATGCTGATCTTGTGATCGCTACGGGCTGGCCGGCCTCGGCTCCGCTACTGCGGCAGGCGGCCCAGTGGGAGCTGCCGATCTGGAGCGAGGTCGAGCTGGCCTGGCGACTCAGCCGACCCGACAAGATCGTCCCGTGGCTCGGGATCACTGGCACCAACGGCAAGACGACGACCACTCAGATGCTGGAGTCGATCCTGATCGCCGCCGGGTTGCGTACGGCCGCGGTGGGCAACATCGGCCGCCCAATCATGGAGATCGTGCTGGACCCGCAAACCTACGACGTGCTCGCGGTCGAGCTGTCTAGTCATCAGCTGCATTGGTCCAGCTCACTCTCCATGCATTCGGCCGCAGTCCTCAACGTGCAACCCGATCACTTGGAGTGGCACGGCTCGTACGCGGCGTACCGCGACGCCAAGGCAAGGATTTACGAGGGCGTTGAGGCGAGCTGTGTCTACAACGTTGCAGATCCGGTCACCGAGCAGATGGTCGAGCAGGCCGAGGTCGTCGAAGGCGCCAGAGCGATCGGTTTCACCTTGGGAATACCTGCGGTCTCGATGCTCGGCGTCGTTGACGACTTGCTAGTCGATCGGGCCTTCGTCGAACAACGTCGCGACTCAGCACTCGAGCTTGCGCACGTCAACGACGTCATTCCGGCTGCACCGCACAACGTGGCCAACGCACTGGCCGCTGCAGCGCTGGCTCGCTCGTACGGTGTGCCCGGGACGGCCGTCCGGGACGGCTTGCGATCGGTGAAAGTCGGACCCCACAAGATTCAAACCGTGCTCGAACGCGATGGCGTCTCCTGGGTCGACGATTCCAAGGCCACCAACCCGCATGCTGCCGATGCCTCGCTCCGCGCTTTCGACTCCGTGGTCTGGATCGCCGGTGGCCAGGCCAAGGGCACCACCTTCGACGAGTTGATCACCACGCATCGGGAAAGGCTGCGCGGCGCTGTACTGCTCGGCATCGATCGCGACGTCATCGCTGAAGCGCTCGCTCGACACGCGCCGGAAGTCCCCACACAAGTCATTGAGGCGGTCGACACTAGAGCAATGGCACAAGCCGTTGCGGCGGCCGCTTCCCTGGCCAGACCTGGTGATGCCGTCCTGCTTGCCCCGGGGTGCGCCAGCAAGGACATGTTCACCGATTACGCCGCACGCGGAGATGCCTTCGCTGCCGCGGTGCGCGCGCTCGCAAAGGAGTAGACGCCAGTGGCGACCCTGACCCCGCAGGGCCAGACCGCGGGTCACCGAGCCGCTCCTCTCCGGTCTTCGCACCCAAGACCGGGTGGCCGAACGATGTCGGCCACTGAGATGCTGCGCTGGCTCCGCTCGATGCTGGATCGACCGCTGACGAGCTATCACCTGGTACTCGGTTCAGTCGCGCTGCTGCTCATTGTCGGCGTCATGATGGTGCTCTCCGCGTCCAGCGTGAATGCCTACCTCACCCACGGCGACTCCTACTTTTACGTGAAACGGCAGGTGATCTTCCTCGCCGTCGGCTTACTGGGCGTGGTCGCGATCATGAAGCTGCCGCCGTCGACGCTACGGTTGCTGAGCTGGTTCGGTCTCGCGGCGGCCACCGTCTTGTTGATCTTGACATACACACCTCTCGGCATCTCGGTGAACGGTAACCGCAACTGGCTTTACCTTGGTTCCTCGCTTTTCTCCGTCCAGCCGGCCGAATTCGCCAAGCTGGCGATGATCATCTGGGGTGCCGACGTGCTGGCCCGCAAGTACCGGTTACTCGATCAGCCGAAACACCTGCTGATTCCATTCCTGCCGGTAAGCGGCATCTTGGTCCTCCTCGTGCTGTTCCAGGGGGATGCGGGTACGGCGGTGGTCATGGCAGTCATTGCCGCAGGCCTGCTGTGGATCGTGGGCGCTCCAGTGCGAGTGCTGGCGGCTCTGGCGTCAGCCGGTGCAGCCGGGGTGATCGCGATCTTCCTGACGTCATCGGTGCGGATGCGTCGTCTCGCTGCCTTTCTGGATCCCACCCTTGATGCCAATGGCGCCAATCACCAGGCCAACGCCGGCATGTTCGCGATCGCTTCAGGTGGCTGGTGGGGAGTCGGTCTCGGCGCCAGCCGGCAGAAGTGGGGCAGTCTGCCCGAAGCCCATACCGACTTCATCTTCGCTGTGCTCGGCGAGGAGTTCGGTCTATTCGGCAGTCTGGTGGTGCTCGCCATGATTGGCATCCTGGGCTATGCCGGCATCCGGATCGCGATGCGCGCCGACGATCCTTTCGTACGCTATGCCGCCGGCGGCGTCACCACGTGGTTCATGGTTCAAGCGTTGATCAACTTGGCCGTGGTACTCCGGCTGCTCCCGATCGCCGGCGTGCCGTTGCCGCTGCTCTCCTACGGCGGATCTGCACTGGTCGCGAACCTGCTGGCGGTTGGCGTGCTCCTTGCCTGCGCTCGCAGAGAGCCAGAAGCCCGCAAGCTCCTGGCCAGGAAGGCGAGCCGGCCCCACCGTCGGATGACGGCAGTGGTCGGCTCGCGAACAAGCCATAGCCATAGCGAGTCATGAACGCATCCGGTTCAGGCTCTGTGCTGCTCGCCGGTGGCGGGACGGCCGGTCATACCTCGCCGTTGATCGCGACCGGCCTCGAGCTACGCCGACTCAGCCCCGGAATCGCCGTGACGGCTCTCGGCACAGCCCGCGGCCTCGAGACTTCCGTCGTCCCCGCCGCCGGCCTGGAACTGGAACTGATTCCGCCTGTGCCCATGCCGCGGAGCCCCGGGAAGGACTTGGTGCTGGTCGGGCCGCGGTTGGCTCAGGCTGTGACCGCGACGGTGAAGTTGCTCCGACGGATCGATGCGGATGTAGTGCTGGGCTTCGGGGGGTACGTGTCCACGCCGGCCTATCTCGCAGCCCGGCGACTCGGCTTGCCCGTCGTGATCCACGAGCAAAACGTGCTGCCCGGCCTTGCCAATAAGCTCGCCGCCCGACTGACAAGCGACGTCTATACCTCGTTCCCGCAGACCTCGTTGCCCCACGCCAGGTACATCGGGCTGCCAATGCGGCGAGACATTACCGATCTTGATCGGGCAGCGCTGCGTCGCGAGGCTCGGATTGGCTTCGAGCTGAACCCAGAGTTGCCGGCGCTGTTGGTCAGCGGGGGGTCACAAGGTGCGCTGCGGATCAACACCGCCGTGGCGGCCGCGTGGCCGGAGTTGCTGGCTGAAGGCATCCAGGTGCTGCATGTGCTGGGACCCAAGAACCTCGTTTCAGGCATCGAGCGGGGGGTCGATGAGAGGACCGGAGCTGTCTACCAGCCTGTGGCGTACGTGGCTCAGATGGAGCGCGCGTACGCCGCCGCCGACCTGATGTTGGCGCGCAGTGGGGCCGGAACCGTGCTGGAGACCGCTGCCGTTGGGCTTCCTGCCGTCTTCGTCCCATATCCCCATGGGAACGGCGAACAGGCACTCAACGCTGAGCTTGTTGTCAACGCCGGCGGCGGCATCCTGCTCGCCGACAGCGATTGCACCTCGACCTGGGTGTCTCAGGAGATTCCCGCTTTGTTCGCACATGGTGACCGGCTGAAGGGAATGAGTGAGGCGCTCGCCGGCGTTGCCCGCCTCGACGCAGCTACCGTGTTGGCGTCACGAGTTCTGGAGGTGATCCGCTGATGGGTCTGGTCACTCCCGTCGAGCTGCCGAGCCCGACCGAGTTGGGAGCGGTGCACTTCATCGCCATTGGCGGGTCTGGCATGAACGGCATCGCCTCGATCATGCTGGGGCAAGGAATACCAGTGAGCGGAAGCGATCGCCAGGACTCAAAGTATCTGCGCTCACTGGAAGCTCAGGGGGCACGCGTCTACGTGGGGCACCGCGCCGAACAGCTTGGTAATGCCAGGACGGTCGTGGCATCGTCGGCGATCCGGGAGGACAACCCGGAGCTGGCCGAGGCCCGGCGCCGCGGACTGCGCGTGCTGCATCGCAGCGCGGCGCTTGGTTCACTGATGCTGGGACGCCGTGGCATTGCCGTCGCAGGCACACACGGCAAGACCACTACCACGGCGATGATCGCGCACGTACTCAGCGGCTGCGGATTCGACCCGTCCTTCGTGATCGGTGGAGCGATGACCGGCACCGCCACCGGCGGCCACCTCGGGAACGGCGACATCATGATCATCGAGGCGGACGAGAGCGATGGCTCCTTCCTGCAATACCCACGCGAGGTTGCTGTCGTCACCAACATCGACCCTGACCACCTGAGCAACTGGGGGAGTGCGGAGAACTACGCCGACGGTTTTCTGAGCTTCGCGACCGCGAACTCCGTACGACTGCTGGTGACCAGTGCTGACGATCCCGGGGCCATCGCCCTGGCAGAGCGAGTACGCCAGCGGAGCGCAGCCGGATTGGCCGCTCCGGACGTGATGAGTTTCGGTACATCAGGTGATGCAGACGTGCGGATTGTGGGCGCGAGCCTGGCAGGCACGGGATCGACCTTCGAGCTCTCCTGTGGCCGGCACGTAGGTCCGGTTGAACTATCGGTGCCGGGCCACTACAACATGCTGAACGCGGCAGCGGCGTACGCAGTGGCGGTCTGGCTCGGAGCCGGGGAAGCGGAGGTACGCGGCGAGCTCTCGGGATATCAGGGCACGTACCGGCGGTTCCAGCTGATCGGCACCCCAAACAACATCCGGGTCTACGACGATTACGCCCATCACCCCACAGAAGTGTTGAACACACTGATCGCCGCCCGTACCGGTGTCGGTGACGGCCGTGTCGTCGTCTGCTTCCAACCGCATCTGTATACCCGGACCCGAGACTTTTGGCGCGAGCTGGCGCACGCTTTGGAGCAGGCTGACGAGGCCATCGTGATGGATGTCTGCGGCGACCGCGAGGATCCGATTCCGGGGATCGACGGTGCGATGGTCGCTGAGGCCGTTACGCCAGGCACTGCAGCGGTGACCTACCAACCTGACTGGGACGAAGCCGCACCAACGGTTGCCAGGATTGCTCGCCCGGGCGACCTGGTGATCACGGTTGGCTGTGGGGATGTGACCAAGGTGGCGCCCAAGATCGTTGCCGAGATTCAGCGCCTTTCCGAGGTGGCGCGGTGACGGCGACCGCGACGGCCCACCGGCGTACGCCCAGAGCAACCACTCGTCGGAGCAGGAAGCGGCGACGATCCTGGCGCCGCAAGATCGTGGCTGGTGCCGCCATCTTGTTGGTGCTGACCCTCGTTGCAGGGAGTCTGTGGATCGTCTACTTCTCGGCAGTCCTGGTCACCAAACGCGTCAACATAGTTGGCACCCATCACTTGACGCCGACGCAGGTGAGCTATGCGGCACAAATCCCGCTCGGTGTGCCCATGGCTCGTCAAGACTTGGACGCGATTGCCGCGCGAGCCACCAGCGTGCCGACCATCGAGTCTGCGGCGGTGACTCGCAGCTGGCCGCACACCATCACGGTGACCGTCGTCGAGCGCAGGCCAGTGCTCGCGATACATCAGCCCGACGGCTACCTCTTGGTCGACAAGTTCGGGGTCGCCTATCAGACGCAGCCGACGCTGCCACCAGAGGTCGTCGTCGCCGACCTCAGCCCCGGCGACAAACCGCTGCTCGCCGAGGTCGCCGCTGTCGCCGCTACGCTTCCGCACAAGCTACGCGGCAAGGTCAGTCTGATTGCGGCCGACAGCCGGGACAGCATCGTGCTGATGCTGGGCTCCGGACGGACGGTGATGTGGGGTAGCTCAGCGGATTCGGAGCTCAAAGCCCAGGTTGTTGCAGCGCTGCTCAAGCAGAAGCCGAAGTCCTCCATCGATGTCTCGAGCCCGCACAATCCCGCCGTTCGCTGACGATCCGACTGTGCCCGACCCGACTCCATGGAGAAAATGTGACGGCAGGTCTCCCCGGACTGCGTCCCCCGTCTTGAGATGACAGACGAGGGCCAGATCGCCCGATTGAGCCCGCGTTTGCTGTCTTGAGATACCAAACGCCGTTCCCAAACTGTGCCTTCTCCGCACACTCCCCGAGTCTCAACCTCTACTTGACATATAGAAACGTTGGTGGAATCGGTGATCTTGGCGTGTCACAAGAGCATCAATGGTCACCATCTCGTAGCCTCAAGTGAACACCGCGCCGTTTGCTCGCTCGTGGCAACTGACCGTTGACTTTAGGTTGAGACCCTCAGGTTGAGAACTTGGTGCGACCACATAGTCCGCAACTATAAGGAAGAGGCGGAACCGTGGTTTCTGCGTCACAGAACTACTTGGCGATCATCAAGGTGGTCGGCGTCGGCGGCGGCGGCGTCAATGCCGTCAACCGGATGATCGAAGCCGGGCTTCGGGGTGTCGAGTTCATCGCGGTCAATACGGACGCGCAGGCGCTGCTGATGAGCGATGCGGACGTCAAGTTGGACATCGGCCGCGATCTCACCCGTGGTCTCGGTGCCGGCGCGGATCCTGATAAGGGCCGCCAGGCGGCAGAGGACCATGCGCAAGACATCGAGGACGCGCTCAAGGGCGCCGACATGGTGTTCGTCACTGCTGGCGAGGGGGGTGGCACCGGCACCGGGGGTGCGCCGGTGGTCGCTCGCATCGCCCGCGCGCTCGGGGCACTCACCATCGGTGTTGTCACCCGGCCGTTCTCGTTCGAGGGCAAGCGCCGCGCGATCCAGGCCGAGCAGGGCATTGTCAACCTCCGCGAAGAGGTCGACACCTTGATCGTGATTCCCAACGACAAGCTGCTGCAGATGATCGACCATCAGATCGCAATCCTCGACGCTTTCAAGCAGGCCGACCAGGTGCTGATGCAGGGCGTGTCCGGAATCACCGATCTGATCACGACCCCGGGCTTGATCAACTTGGACTTTGCCGACGTCAAGGCGGTTATGTCGAATGCCGGCTCGGCGCTGATGGGCATTGGCTCCGCCCGCGGCGAGGACCGGGCGCGCGCAGCTGCAGAAACCGCGGTGTCCTCGCCACTCCTGGAGGCCAGCATCGAGGGCGCCCATGGCGTACTGCTTTCTATTGCTGGTGGCTCCGATCTGGGCCTGTTCGAGGTCTCCGCTGCCGCGAACCTTATCCAGGGGGCGGCGCACGAGGACGCGAACATCATTTTCGGCACGGTCATCGACGATGCGCTAGGCGACGAGGTCAAGGTAACCGTAATCGCCGCAGGTTTCGAGGGCGGCCAGCCACCACGCCGCCAGCCGGGCGTCAGCCGGGCTGCCGACCTCCGTACGCATCAGCGTCCAAACCCGACACCTCCAGAGCCAGAGCCAGAGCCCGTCGGCGTCGCTTCGCACAACAACCACTCGATCAACCACATGTCACCGGCAGAGCCCCAGCTGCCGGCTCCTCACCCCGCGCCCGTGCCACTCACTCCGACCCGCGTCACGGTACCGAGGGTGCCTTCCTACGAAGATGATCTAGACATTCCCGACTTCCTCAAGTAGCGCGTGTCGGGCCTGATCATCAAGATGCTCGGACGGTAATCTCAAACAACGAATGCGCTGACTGCGGCGCGGAATGGGCACAAATTCGAGGCGCTTGAGATGCCAGACCTGAAATGCCAGACCTACAACCGGCGGAACTGAGACAACGGAGCTGAGATGGCGGAACGACTTAAGCGCGCAGCAGCTTGGCTCGGCTTGGTCACCGACGATCGGTACACCGAGTATGACGATGTCGCCTACGACGATGCCGCAGACTACGAGGAGTTGACCGAGGACAACAGCCGCGCCGAACCGCACTTTGCGCCCGACAAGCTGGCCGCATCTGACAAGCCCGCCACGGTGACGCCGCTCCAAAGCCGACGCCCGACGGCGGTAGCACCGACCCCCGTCGTTCCGGCCGGAAGCTCGACTCTTGCTCCCCACTCACGGACGGCCGATGTGTCACGGATCATCACTGTTCACCCCCGCACGTATAACGAGGCTCGCATCATCGGCGAGCACTTCCGCGATGGCGTGCCGGTCATCCTGAACCTGTCCGACATGGAGGATGCGGACGCCAAGCGGTTGGTCGACTTCGCGGCTGGTCTCATCTTTGGTCTGCGTGGCAGTATCGAACGCGTCACCAGCAAGGTTTTCCTACTTTCGCCCCACGACGTAACCGTGGCAGCGGAGGATAAGGAGCGGATTGCGGGCGGTTTCTTCAACCAGAGCTAGCGAGGGACTCCGCCGGACTGGTCTGCACGCCTAGGCTGGTGTACGCGTAGTACACCGAAAACAACACCGAAGCAGAACAGACAGGCCTCAACCGTGGTTGTCGTTGGACTCATCATCAACTGGATCTTGTGGATCTTCCTGCTGATCCTGTTTGCGCGCATGATTTTGTCCTGGGTCCCGGTGCTCGTCCGCGAGTGGGAACCCAGGGGACCGATGCTGGTCTTCGCCGAGATCATCTACTCGATTACTGACCCGCCGCTGCGCTTGCTGCGCAAGGTCCTGAAGCCGGTGCGGGTTGGCAACATGATGCTCGATTTGGCCTTCATCGGCCTGGCAATCCTGGTCAGCATCTTGATGCAGGTCAACCGCAGTTTGTTCTTCTAAATTTCGCCGCCAGCCGTCTTATAAGACTTCTTTGGCTGAGCTGTACGCCCACATCAAATTGGGTACGGTAGGGCGGGTGAGGCGCCCGGCCTCACCCGAAGGCCCACCTAGATACCGAGGTGCACGATGACGCTGACACTTGACGACGTTCGGAACAAGCGGTTCCGGATGGCCCGCAAGTCCGGCTATGAGGTGTTGGAAGTTGACGAGTTCGTCGACGAGGTCGAGGAGAGCTTCGCGCAGCTCATCGAGGAGAATCAGAACCTCAAGAAGCAGGTTGAGGCCCTGAAAGCGGCGCCAGCCGCTCAGCACCCGGCGCCCCCAGCCGCTCCTACGGTCCAGGCACCCCCGCCACGGCAGCCTGCGCCGCCCCAGCCACAGTCCGGCACGATTGTGGTGACCACGGGCAAGGAGGCCAGCGCGGCAGTCGTCCGTCTCGTCGAGATGTCGACCGAACAGGCCGAGCGCCTGGTCGAGGAGGCCACCGAAGACGCCAACCGGATCCGGGAAGAGGCCAATCGGACCGCTCACCAGCTCACCACCGACGCTCGTACGCGTGCCGAACGAGTCGAGTCGGAGGCTCGGGTGAATGCCGAGCGGCTCCAGGCCGATGCGCTCAGTCGCGCCGAGAAGCTCGATCGGGAGATCGAGAGCCGGCGCGGGGAGATGTTCGGCGACCTGGAGCGGCAGCGTGACGACCTCACGGCAGCTGTTGCGTCCCTTCGCAACTTCGAGACGGCGTACCGGACCAATCTCACTAGTCACCTGCGCAAGCAGATCGAGAATCTGGAGTCCGGCCGGGCCGAACCCGGTGACATACCGGATGCGGTACGCGAGCACAAGCCGTTAGAGCACTCAAACGGAGTTGGCTCCGGACCGCACGGCGATCACGGAGTTGATCAGCCTCAGCACCGAGAGGACGCTCCCAGCATGAGCGGTGGACCTGGTAGCAACACGCCGCGCCTCGACGCACTTCTAGGAGACCAGCGCTGATTCCGGTTCCACGGATGATCAAGACCTACAGGGCCCGCCTCGGCGGGCCCTGTGGCGTTGTCTGCCCCGGCTGTTTTGATTGATTGATTGCTCCGCCTTCGTCGTCGCTCACAGACGATGGGCGCGTCGGCTTCGTCCTCCTCACCACGGCGACGCGCGAGAACGCAGTGTCGAAATTCAGCGAGAAATCAGCGCGGGTCGTTGAAGAAACTGCTTTTGCGGCCTACTGTCTCTGCGTCACTTCCACCTCAGCAGTGTCGACCAAGAAATGGGGAGCCCATGACCACCGCGAGATCCTCCGCTGCGGCCAGCCCCGCAGCCGAAAACGGCGGTCGCACCACCACGAATCGGAAGGCCTCAAGCAAGGCCGCGCCAACGGTGCATGCGGTACCTGTCGAACATCAAGACAAGCCTGGAAAACCAATGAATCCAAAGTCCCTGCCGGTTCGCCCGGGCGAAGATCCCTGGACCAAGGCCGAGATCAACGAGGTCAAGCAGGCACTGATCGAAGACATTGCGCGCTTCGAAAGCCAGATCGAAATCTCAACGGCTGAGCTGGTGGGTTTGCTTCGTGACGGCAGCGAGGGGGCTGGTCGTGATCCCGCCGATGTCGGTTCTGCGAATTTCGAGCGGGATGCCGAAATGTCATTAGCCAACAATGCCCGGGAGATGCTGGATCAGTCCCGACTCGCGTTGCGGCACATCGAGCTCGGCACCTATGGCAGCTGCGACAACTGTGGCCAGCCGATAGGCAAGGGCCGGTTACAAGCATTCCCGCGCGCGACGTTGTGCGTCACGTGCAAGCAGCGCGAGGAACGGCGATAACCTCACCCGGCGACGCTGGCCCGATCGAGCGCCGACGATTCCGGCTTCTGGTCGCCGTGGTCGCCGTCGCCGGGCTGACGGCTGATCTTGTCACCAAGATCGTCGCGGTAAACCAGCTTGAGCCACTTGCCTCCGTCCGCCTGCTGGGCGGACTGGTCACATTACGACTCATCCGTAATCCTGGTGCTGCTTTCAGCCAGGGCCAACGTTTTACTTACGTCTTTGCCATCGCCGGGATCATTGTCCTAGCCTTCGTGATCATCAAGCTCGTGCCACGGATCGGCCATCCAGCCTGGGCGGTAGCTATTGGACTGTTGTGCGCCGGGGTGGCGGGCAATCTCATCGATCGGCTGTTCCGTCCGCCTGGAGTGCTCCGCGGACATGTGATCGACTTCCTCGAATTGCCGCACTGGCCGATCTTCAATGTGGCTGATATGTGCATCACGGCGGCTGCAATTTTGATCATGTTTCTGTCGATCGTGCGGGGGATCAGTATCACTGGCCAACGGCACGGCCAGCCGGGGCAGCCGGATACCGGCGACGATGATGATCATAATCGGAGCTCGATCGTTCGTGGCTGATCACCGAGTTGTCCTTGTGCCAGAGGGATTGAACGGTGAGCGGGTGGATACCGCAGTGGCGCGCATGCTCGGGTTGTCACGCAGTCACGTTGCGGAGTTGATCGATGCGGGTCGGGTGCTGGTGGACGGGGACTCGATCAGCAAGTCGGATCGGGTCAGCGTCGGGTCGATGCTCGAAGTCGAACTGGCTGATCAGCCGCGGGTTGCGGTAGTGCGGCCGGAGCAGGTCGAAGGTGTTCTGATCGTGTACGACGACAACGACATCGTTGTGATCGACAAGCCCGTCGGCGTCGCGGCTCACCCGAGCTTGGGCTGGAGCGGACCTGATGTACTGAGCCACCTTGCCGGTGCCGGTTTCCGAATCTCAACCTCCGGTGTTCCTGAGCGGCGCGGCATCGTGCAACGGCTGGACGTTGGGACGTCGGGTTTGATGGTGGTCGCCAAGAGCGAGCACGCGTACACGATCTTGAAACGAGCATTCCGATCCCGCAGTGTCCACAAGATCTACCACGCGCTGGTACAGGGCCATCCCGACCCGTTCAGCGGAACGATAGAGGCTCCTATCGGCCGCCATCCGGGTGCGGATTACAAGATGGCGGTGACGGACAAGGGCCGGCACAGCGTCACCCACTACGCCACCCTCGAGGCGTTCGTCGCGGCAACTTTGCTGGAGATCAGGCTGGAAACAGGCCGAACCCATCAGATCCGCGTTCATATGTCGGCGATTCGGCATCCATGCGCTGGCGATTTGATGTACGGCGCCGATCCCGTTCTCGCGGCCAAGCTAGATCTGGAACGCCAGTGGTTGCACGCGGTCCGACTCAGCTTCCTGCATCCAACATCGGGCGAGCGGATGGAGTTCGAATCCGCGTATCCGCCTGATCTTCAGCACGCCTTGGACGTGATCAGCGGCTGGTAGACCACTGCTTGACTCGTCTCCCGCTGTTGGGACAACTTCGCTAGGGTCAACTCGTGCGTAGAGCCAAGATTGTGTGCACGCTCGGCCCGGCTTCATCGAGCCCCGAGCGTCTATCGGAACTAGTTGCCGCTGGTATGGATGTCGCCCGACTCAACATGAGTCACGGCGACTATGCCGATCATGAGAGAAACCTTCGCAGCGTTCGAGACGCAGCAGACAGGGCTGGCCGCCCGGTTGGGGTGCTGGCCGACCTTCAAGGCCCGAAGATCCGGCTCGGCCGGTTCAGCAATGGCAAAGAAAGGCTGCATGTCGGCGCGACGTTCGCGATCACTGTGGAAAATGTCGACGGCTCGGTCGAGCGTTGTTCTACGACGTACAAGGGCCTGTGTGGAGACGTCCGGCCCGGCGATCTGATCTTGATCGACGACGGCCGCATCGCCTTGCGGGCGACCGATGTCACCGATACCGACGTGATCACTGAGGTGATGGTTGGCGGACCAGTCAGCAACAACAAGGGGATCAACCTTCCAGGTGTCGCGGTGAGCGTCCCAGCGATGAGTGAGAAAGACACCGAGGACTTGCGCTGGGCCCTCCGCAAGGGCGTTGACATGGTGGCCTTGTCGTTTGTTCGATCTGCTGAGGACATCAAGACGGTCCATGAAGTCATGGATGCCGAACGTCGGCGCATTCCAGTGATCGCGAAGCTGGAAAAGCCACAGGCAGTAGAGAATCTCACAGAGATCATCGACGCCTTCGACGCATTCATGGTCGCGCGTGGTGATCTTGGTGTAGAGCTGCCGCTGGAAGAGGTACCGCTGGTCCAGAAGAAGATCGTCACCGCTGCCCGTCGCTGGGCGAAGCCAGTGATCGTGGCGACACAGATGCTCGAGTCCATGATCTCCTCGCCTCGTCCGACCCGTGCCGAGGCATCTGACGTCGCCAATGCGATCCTCGACGGCGCCGACGCCGTGATGCTTTCGGGAGAGACCAGCGTCGGCGAGTACCCGGTGCTCGCTGTGGAGACTATGGCGCGAATCGTGGAGAACACCGAAGCCCATGGCATGGACCAGATGCATGGCATCGACTGGGATCCGCACACGACCAGTGGCGTGATCACTAAGGCTGCCGAGGAGGTGGCGCAGCGGATTGGCGCCAAGTTCTTGGTGACGTTCACCACCTCCGGCGACTCGGCGCGACGCCTGACCCGCCTCCGCTCGCCCATTCCGGTTCTGGCATTCACCCCGTACGAGGAAACGCGTGCCGCGCTGACCTTGGCCTGGGGCGTCGAGACGTTCATGGCCCCGATGGTCGGCCACACGGACGAGATGATCCGCGAGGTTGACAAGGCCCTAGCCGAAGGCGGCCGCGTGGCCGACGGCGACCGCGTCGTTATCGTCGCTGGCTCGCCGCCGGGGGTTGCGGGTCAGACGAACATGATCCGCGTACGCCGCATCGGCGCACCCCTTTGAGATTCGCTCGCTACTGACCCACTCGTTTGCCGTCTCACGATGGCAAACGAGGCACCAAAAGCCGCTTTCGACACCCGTTACTCATCTTGAGACGGCAAACGCGCAAAGGGGCCACCGCGCAGATGCGGCCCACCGCCGTCTCCGCCGTTCGCCGTCTGCTGGGCCGCAGAGTCGGCCGCAAGAAACAAGGCGTCCGGCTGTTCAGGTCATCGGCTGTGGCAGAATGATCGGGCTCGCGGGCGTTCGTCGGCTTGCTTGATCATGAGCCCCATGCCGGGGTGGCGGAATGGTATACGCGGACGGCTCAAACCCGTCTGTCCGAAAGGACATAGGGGTTCGACTCCCCTCTCCGGCACACTCTCCCCGCATCAGAGCTCGAGCAGTGCATCCAATGCGCCACGGCGCCAACTCCCATCTGGCTAAAGTGTCCCCGTGACTGGAGAAACCAGCCAGATCAGCGACGGTACCAAGACTCGGGTCGTCGTCGCTGAGGATGAGGTGCTCATTCGCCTCGATCTGGTGGAAATGCTCACAGAGGAGGGTTATGAGGTAATAGGCCAGGCGGGTGACGGGGAAGTCGCCGTGGCGCTCACCACCGATCTCAGGCCGGATCTCGTGGTCATGGACGTCAAGATGCCCAAGCTCGACGGAATCACCGCTGCGGAGCAGATTGCCAGCGGGCGTATCGCTCCGGTGGTGATGCTCACCGCTTTCAGTCAGCGTGAGCTCGTTGATCGAGCGAGTCAGGCCGGCGCTATGGCGTACGTGGTCAAGCCTTTCAGCAAAGCGGACCTCATCCCCGCCATCGAGATCGCTCGCGCGCGGTTCGCGGAGATTCAGGCGGTGGAAGCCGAAGTCAGCGATCTAACGGAACGGCTGGAGTCACGCAAGGTTGTGGAACGCGCCAAGGGCTTACTGCAAAGCGGTTTGGGCTTGAGCGAGCCAGAGGCCTTTCGCTGGATTCAGAAGACGGCAATGGATTTGCGCAAGTCGATGCGCGAGGTGGCGGAAGGAGTCATCGAGCACGGCGGAGCCGCAAAGAAAAAATAGAGCATTCGCATCTAAGTGCTCTCAATCGCGTAACGAACGTGCTACAGGCCGCAAAGTTGGTGCCATTACACAGCTTCGGTCGTAGGTTCGACAATGCTCGCGAGGTTTGCTCTCGACGTAACCCTCGCACAACGGAACAACCCAGGAGGAAATGTGCGGAAGCATAAGTTGGTTCTTGCGGGGGTAACCCTGCTGGCCGCGTCGCTCGCGATGTCGGCATGTGGCTCCCGGGCCGAACAGGCCCCGGGCGGGGAGGCCGGAGCGGCAAAGGTCGCCAAGATCGGCGTGATCGCGCCTCTGTCGGGCGATCTGTCAGCTTTGGGCACCGGCATCAAGAATTCGGTCGATCTGGCCATCAAACAGGCCAACGAGAAGAAGACCATCCCCGGCTGGACGCTGGAGATCGACGCGCAGGATGATCAGGCTGCACCTGACGTTGGCAAGAACGCAGCCACCAAGCTCGCGGGCGACAACGAAGTGGTTGCGGTCGTCGGCACACTCAACTCTTCGGTGTCCCAGTCGGTGCAGCCCGTGCTCTCCGGCGCGCAGATCACCCAGGTCTCGCCGGCCAACACCAACCCGACCCTGACAAAGGGCGCAGACCTGGCCAACCCGAAGCGCCCATACCCCGGCTACTTCCGCACCTGCACCACGGACGACGTCCAGGGTCCATTCGCGGCGAAGTACCTGCTCGAGGCGGGTAAGAAGAAGGTCGCCACGATTCATGACAAGAAGGCCTACGGCCAGGGATTGGTCACCGCCTTCACCACCGCCTTCAAGAACGGCGGCGGCGAGATCGTTGACGCCGAGACCATCAACCCCGATGACAAGGACTTCTCAGCGGTCATCGGCAAGGTCAAGAGCGCCAATCCCGAAGCTGTTTACTACGGCGGCGAGTTTCCGCAGGCAGGACCGCTGAGCCAGCAGGCCAAGTCGGCCGGCCTCAATGTCCCGCTGATGGGTGGCGACGGCATTTTCGACCCTGCCTACATCGAGCTAGCAGGCAAGACCTCCAATGGTGACCTCGCGACCACAGTTGGGGCGCCGACCGAGTCGCTCGACACCGCAAAGCAGTTCGTCAGCGACTACCAGGCCGCCGGCTACAAGGAGCCCTATGCAGCATATGGGGCATATTCCTACGATGCAGCGAACGCGATCATCAATGCACTGAAGACCTCGCTGGCGAGCGCGAGCGACGCCAAGTCGGCTCGTCAAGCGACGATCGATGCCATGGGCAAGGTCAGCTTCGACGGTTCGACCGGCAAGGTGGCTTTCGATCAGTACGGTGACTCCACGAACAAAGTGCTGACCGTCTACAAGGTTGATGGCGGCAAGTGGGTTGCGGAGAAGACCGGCACCGGCTAATCCCAGTAGTTGTAGTAGTGGCGGAGCCTGCGCTACGCGCTCTCCGCCACTAGTCTTCTCCCAGGTGCACAGGGGGCGGGTCTCACGGTCTGCCCCAAGCGCACCAGCACCCGCCTTACAGGCATCACCGAAGGGAGGCGTGAGTGGAGATCCTGCAGCAGCTCATTAATGGCCTGTCGCTCGGAGCCCTGTACGCACTGATCGCCGTCGGCTATACCGTCGTCTATGGCATCATCCAGCTGATCAACTTTGCCCATGGTGAGATCTTCATGATCGGTGCCTTCGGGGCGCTTACCGCCTGGATACTCATACCTGGCGAGTCGCTGGGCATTTGGCAGCTGCCCATCATGCTCGTTGTCGGCATGGTCACTGCGGTCGGCACTTCTTTGCTGACCGAACGATTCGCCTACCGGCCACTCCGCAACGCACCACGACTTGCACCCCTGATCACCGCGATCGGTGTGTCGGTCTTTCTCCAAGAATTCGTGCGCCTGTTCTACGGACGCATACCGGGCTTCCCCGACGCCAGACGGGCGATCCCATTTCCCCAGATTAACTATGTGACTGGACCCGCGATCCAGCTAGGACCCATCACCTTGCAGCGAGCTGCGCTCTTCACGATGATTGCGCTCGTCGTCTGCTGGGTGTTCCTCTATGTGTTCGTCAACCGCACACGTCTGGGTAGGGCAATGCAGGCGACCTCCCAGGACCCCGACACCGCGAGGCTCATGGGCATCAATGTCGACCGCATCATCATGGTGGCGTTCGCGCTCGGCGCAGCATTGGCCGCTGTAGCGGGCCTGGCCTGGGGCCTGCGTTACACCAACATCGACTTCAGGATGGGCTTCCTGGCGGGCCTGAAGGCCTTCACCGCAGCCGTGCTCGGCGGCATCGGCAACATCAATGGGGCCGTGGTCGGCGGGCTGGTCCTCGGCTTGGTCGAGGGAATGGCAACCCTCATCCCCGGCACTTTTGGCGGCTCGGCGTGGAAGGACGTCTGGGCGTTCGTGTTACTGATCTTGGTGCTGGTCTTCCGACCGCAGGGCATTCTCGGCTCACGGGTGGTGGATCGAGCATGAAAATTCCACAGGTGATAACACCGGAGCGGCAACAACGGTCGGACCCAACCGGGCGCTGGGTCGGAATTGCCGGTGGCGTCGTCCTTGCAGCTTCCGCCTTCTTGCCCTGGGCTTACTCGTTCGCGGCACTCGACGGCATGACTCTCGTCGGCTACCCATCGCCGCTGCAGTATTGCGGCATGGTGCTCGGCCTGCTCGTCGCGGGCCTCATCATCTGCTCACGGCTGATCAAGCCGCGAGGCAAGATAAGGGTCGGCTGGGTGCGTGGCGCCAAGGCGGCCGCCACCGGAGCTCTGGTCTACATCGCGATCATCATCCTGAGCATCGCCGTTGAGCTCGGCGGTCTGATCAACGTGGTCTACGGTGGCTGGCTCGCGCTGCTCGGTGCGGCGCTGGCCTTCGCCGGTACCCGGCTGATGATCATGGACAAGCCGGCCACGCTGTCCCATGCGCAAATCGGGCCGACGCTCGAGATCCTTCTGATCGCGGTGGTTATGGGCGCAGCACTCTTTGCCACGGCGTTCGCGCTGAATATCGACGACGGCGGTACCTTCGTCAGCTTCATCGCCTTCCTCGGCGCTTTCGTTGCGGTGCTCTTCCGGGTCGGCGCCATGGGCTTTCTCTCTGGAGCTTCCCAGCGTCACAGGAAGGTACTGATCCTTGCCGCATTCGTAGTGGCGTTCTTGTTCCCCTTCACGCAAGGCGGCTCCGATGCGAACATGTCCATCGCCACGCAGGTGATCATCTTCGCCGCAGCAGCGATGGGTCTGAACATCACTGTCGGCCTCGCCGGTCTGCTCGACCTTGGCTATATCGCGTTCCTCGGTGCGGGCGCCTTCACGGCGGCCGTGCTGTCGCGCTCAGCCTTCGCTACCGCCGACATCCATCCACCCTTCATTGTGGTCGTTCTCATCGCTGGTGCGGTGTCCGCCACTCTTGGCCTGATCATCGGCTCACCGACATTGCGAGTGTCCGGTGACTACTTGGCCATTGTGACGCTGGCGTTCGGCGAGATCTTCCGTATTACGATGATCAACTTGGATGGCGAGGCCGGCCCGAACATTACGCACGGATCCAACGGCATTCCCGCGATTCCCGACCTCGCCCTTTTCGGCTTCGACTTCGGCAAGCCGCACGTGCTGCTGGGTATCCCGCTCGGTCGCTTTTCCAACTACTACTTCCTGCTGCTGGTGTTGATCGCGTTTGTCATTCTGGTGTTCGTCAGGCTCAACAACTCCCGCATTGGCCGTGGCTGGGTCGCCATACGGGAAGACGAGAAGGCCGCCGAGGCCATGGGCGTCAACGTCTTTGGGCTGAAGCTCTTCGCCTTCGCTAGCGGTGCGTTCCTGGCTGGCGTCGCAGGCGCGGTCAAGGCCCATCAGGACATCTCGGTTACACCGGACCAGTTCATCTTCCTGGAATCTGCGTTCTTGTTGGCCGCGGTCGTGCTCGGAGGTATGGGCACCGTGCTCGGCGTGCTTGTTGGTGCGACACTGCTGAAACTGCTGCCTGAGAAGCTGCGCTTCGTCAGCGACTTCCGGCTGATGATCTTCGCCCTGCTTTTGATCGTCATGATGCGGTTCCGGCCAGAGGGCATGATCCCGAGCCAGCGCCGGCAGCTGGAGTTCCATGAGGAGGACGAGGAGTTGGCCGAGCGGATTGAGGAGGAAGTCGAGGAAACTGGCGCATTGAAGGGAGCCGGGGTGCTATGACGACTGCAGTCGACACTTCTGGCGTGAGCGCCCAGACCGACGGCTCGCCCATCCTGGTCGCCGAGAATGTGACGATGCGATTCGGCGGCCTGGTCGCTGTGGACTCTGTGAACCTGAATGTCAGCAGAGGCGAGATCATGGGCCTGATCGGGCCCAATGGGGCCGGCAAGACCACGTTCTTCAACTGCTTGACTGGCCTCTACCTTCCGACAGCCGGGAGCGTCATCTTCGAGGGCGCGCTACTGCCACCCAAGCCTCGCAAGGTGGTCATTGCAGGGATGGCGCGAACGTTCCAGAACATCCGGCTGTTCGGCAACATGACCGCTCTCGAAAACGTGATGGTCGGCCGTTATTGCCGTACCAACACCGGGCCGCTTACATCGATCCTTCGCGGACCGAAGTTCCATCGCGATGAGAAGGCAACCTCCGCACGTGCCCAAGAGCTACTCGAGTTCGTCGGGCTTGGCAACACGTCGGATAATCTGGCACGCCATCTCGCTTACGGCGATCAGCGGCGGCTCGAGATCGCCCGCGCTCTTGGAACAGATCCCAAAGTATTGCTGCTGGACGAGCCGACGGCGGGGATGAATCCTCAGGAGACCAGGCAAGCCGAGGAGCTGATCTTCAAAATCCGCGATCAGGGGCTGGCGGTAGTGGTCATCGAGCACGACATGCGGTTCATTTTCAACCTCTGCGACCGAGTGCTGTGTCTGGTCCAAGGCAGGGCCCTGATCGAGGGCACGCCCGGCGAAGTCCAGTCTGACCCGCGGGTGATCGAGGCCTACATCGGGACAGGACCGGAGGACGCCGCCGAGCTCGAGGCGTTCGAGGAGGAGGGTCAAGACAATGCTTGAAGTCAAGGACCTGAAGGTGGCGTACGGCCGGGTCATGGCTGTTAAGGGAATCAGCTTCAAGGTCGACCAGGGCCAGGTCGTGACGCTCCTCGGCACGAACGGTGCTGGCAAGACCACCACGCTCCGTACCATCTCCGGCTTGATCAAGCCCGAGTCCGGGGAGGTCTGGTTCGAGGGATCCCGGATTGATGCGATCCCCGCGCATCAGGTGCTTATGCGTGGCTTGGCGCATTCGCCAGAGGGTCGCCGGATCTTCCCGCGCCTGACTGTCGAGGAGAACCTGATGCTCGGCGCCTTCGCGCGCAAAGACAAGAGTGGCGTGGCACAGGATCTGGAACGAGTTTTCAATCTCTTCGACATCTTGCGGGAACGACGTTCCCAGCCGGCCGGTACGTTCTCCGGTGGTGAGCAGCAAATGCTCGCCATCGGGCGGGCGATGATGAGCCGGCCCAAACTGCTGATGCTCGACGAGCCATCGATGGGCCTCTCGCCGCTGATGATGCAGCGCATTATGTCGACCATCGTCGAATTGCAGTCAGAAGGTGTGACGATCCTGCTCGTCGAGCAGAATGCTCCGGCGGCGCTCTCACTCGCCAATTACGGCTATGTACTGGAAGTCGGCAAGATCGTGCTGGAGAACACCGGCGAGGCGCTACTGGTGGATGAGAATGTACGGAAGGCCTATCTCGGCGAAGACTGAGTCTCCTTTGTGATCGTGCGCGTAATACCCTTCTTTGCTCGCTCGCTCTGCTCGCTGAGTTTCGCGCTCGGGGCCGCCTAACGCGACGCTCGCGATCAAGTGAGCCGTTGTTTGTCCTTGGCTGGCACGCGAACTAGCGTGCGAGTAAGCCGACAGATGATCGGCGAGGCAGGAGCAACCCCGTGACAACGTCGTCCGCAATCGGTTCTGATGCGACTGTCCCGCACGCGGTTGGGGCTGCGGCGGCCAGCGTCTGGGGGGACGAGACCGAGATCGCCAAAGCCGCCGTGGCGCTCGCCAGCCGCCGTATCAGCAAGGCTTCCGACCCAAAGACGACGGCCCGACCAGCCTCTGAGCTGCTCGCTGACGCCGGACAGACCATCACACCCGAAGGACTCGGCGCGGACGAGGCACTGCGCATTTTCGAGGACGTGATCGCCCCAGCGACACGCGCGCAAGATGATCCGATGAATCTCGCCTACATCCCGGCCGCCCCAACTCGGGCGGCCCTCGCGTTCGACGCAGTGGTGAGTAGCTACAACATCTTCGCCGGAACGTGGGAGTCCGGAGCCGGCGCGATCTTTGCGGAGAATCAGGCCCTCGCGTGGCTCGTCGAACTTCTCGGCTGGCCGAAGAACGCCGGCGGCTGCTTCGTCTCCGGCGGAACCACCGGCAACCTGTCGGCCCTGGTCGCCGCCCGGGAGTTCGCCCGAACTCAACTTGGCAAGCACCCGGTCGGGCAGTGGCGGCTGGCCTGCACGATGCAAGCCCATTCCTCGGTTCGGTCGGCAGCCTCAGTGCTGGACGCCGAAGTGGTCATCGTGCCGGAAAATGATCATGGTCAGATGACGGGCGAGGCCCTGCAATCAGCGCTGGTTGGCTCGCATGACGTCTTCGCAGTCGTCGCATCGGCCGGAACGACGAATGCGGGCATCATCGATGACTTGGCCGGCATTGCGGACGTCTGTCAGCGGTTCGGTGTCTGGATGCACGTCGACGGCGCGTACGGTGGTGCCGCTCTCGCAGCGCCCAGCGTGCGTCATCTTTTCGACGGCATAGAGCGTGCCGACAGCTTCATCGTTGACCCACACAAGTGGCTATTCGCGACCTACGACTGTTGCGCGCTGCTCTACCGGCAGCCCGAACGTGCCCGCGCCGCGCACTCGCAGCAAGCCGGATATCTCGACGCCATCGACCGCGAGGTCTGGAACGCGTGGGACTACGGAGTCCACCTGACCCGGCGCGCCCGTGGGCTGCCGTTTTGGTTCAGCCTCGCCACACATGGCACGAACCGGTACACGGCCGCAATCGAGCAAACCCTGGCAACCGCCCGAGCTGTTGCTGAAGGAATCAGGCACATTCCCCAGCTCTCTTTGCTTTTGGAACCGACCTTGTCCGTGCTGCTTTTTGAGCGTCCCGGATGGGACGTCGCAGCCTACCGGCAGTGGTCGCGGAGACTCGCGCTCGAGGGGCGGATCTTATGCATTCCGACCTCGTGGAAGGGTCGAATCGTGCTTCGGCTGGCGTTCGTAAACCCCGCGACGGAGGCCGATCACGTGCTAGAGGTGCTGGCGGAGACCACCGCAGATCCAACTGGCAGCGCCTAGGCCTTGCGGACAGAGTGGTGGCCCTTGCGGGTTGCTGAAACGAACGTGCACGTTCGTGGCGCTCGCGATACACACGTTGCAACACGTGGATCGCGACCGCAAAGTGTGCACAGCTCGGACGTCGCAGCAACTCGACGCGCGAGGGGTCAGCTTTGGGCGCTGTCGGGTCGCTGCGTATTCGCGGAAACGCGCGGGCTGACCAGCTGGCACGTGACTCGAGCAGTGCAGACTCGCTTGTCGGAATCGTCGGTGATGACGATCTCATAGCTGGCAATCGACCTGCCGAGGTGCACAGCTGTAGCGGTTCCTGTCACCCAGCCGGCGGTAACTGATCGGTGGTGTGTCGCGTTGATGTCCACCCCGACCGAGATCCTCTCCGGCTGCGCGTACATGAACGAGCCCAGCGATGCGAGAGTCTCAGCGAGCACACAGGACGCGCCGCCATGCCAAAGTCCGTACGGCTGCGTATTGCCGGCGACCGGCATGCGTCCGACGACCAACTCCGGTGTCAGGGTCAGCAGTTCGAAGCCCATCTTGGCATCGAGCGCGCTATTCAGCTCGGCGTATTCGGCGGGGAGGTCCTGCCGCTCATGGATCGGGGTCACGGGCTCAGACTAGACACCTCGCTACGTCAGTGCGCACGGCTAGAGTCAGCATGTGCCGACCACGACTCAGTTAGCCAGCGCGCCTGCCGGCCAGGCCCCTGCGCGGCCCAAGCTGATGCTGATTGACGGCCACTCGATCGCATACCGAGCATTCTTCGCGCTCCCCGTCGAGAACTTCTCGACCCAGACCGGCCAGCACACCAACGGTGTATTCGGGTTCACCTCGATGCTGATCAATGTATTGCGGGACGAGAAGCCGACCCACCTCGGCGTTGCCTTCGACGTCTCGCGCCATACATTCCGCTCGGAGATCTACAGCGAGTACAAGGCCAATCGCACCACAACCCCCGACGAGTTCCGAGGTCAGCTCGACCTGGTGAAAGAGGTGCTCAAGGCACTCAACATCTCCTACCTCGAGAAGGTGGGCTACGAGGCCGACGATGTCATTGGCACCCTCGCGACTCGCGCTGAAGCGGCGGGCTTCGAGGTGTTGATCTGTACGGGCGACCGCGACGCGTTCCAGTTGGTCTCTGACAACGTGACTGTGCTGTATCCCCGCAAGGGCGTCTCCGACCTCGCGCGTATGACGCCCAAGGCGGTGGAAGAGCGGTATCTCGCGACCCCAGCTCGTTACCCCGAACTTGCGGCGCTCGTCGGGGAGTCCAGCGACAATCTGCCCGGCGTGCCGGGCGTCGGGCCGAAGACCGCCGCAAAGTGGCTGGAGATGTACGACGGGTTGGAGAATCTTGCCGCACACGCCGGCGAGCTCAAAGGCAAGGCCGCCGAAGCATTTCAGCAGCGCGTCGACGATGTGCTGCGCAACCGGCAGGTGAATGCACTGGTCCGTGATCTTGACCTGCCGGTCAGTCTCGACGATCTGGAACGCCGCCCATGGAACCGCGAGGCGACTCACCAGTTGTTCGATGGCCTGGAATTCCGGGTGCTGCGTGACCGGTTGCTCGAGGCACTACCGAATGAAGACGAGGTCGTGCCAGAGGGCGGGTTCGACCTCGACGCGGCACGACTCGAGCCCGGCGAGCTCGGAACCTGGCTCGCCGAGCACGCGGCCGGAGAGCGCACCGGGGTCGACATCATCGGCCACTGGGGGTCAGGTACCGGCGACGTCACCGCTCTCTCTTTGGCTGCCGCCGACGGGGCAGCGGCGTACGTGTTGGTGTCCGAGCTCGTTCCCGCCGATGAGAACGCACTGGCGGAGTGGCTTTCCGACCCTGAGCGGCACAAGGCGATGCACGACGCCAAAGGCCCACTGTTGGCAATCTGGGCCCGCGGCTGGGACCTCGCCGGCCTGACCTCCGACACCCAGCTGGCGGCTTATCTCACTCGACCTGATCAGCGCACCTTTGATCTTGCGGATCTGACCATTCGCTACCTCAAGCGAGAACTCAGAGTCGAGGACGCACCCGACCTTGCCGACCCCAACCAGCTCGCACTCGACTTCGGCGATGACGACTCCGGCGCCAGGGTGGCAGCAGAGGCATCGATGGTTCGGGCCCGGGCAGTCATCGATCTGGCTGACGCGCTGGACGTCGACATCGAGCAACGCAATGGCACGAGCCTGCTCTATGGAGTCGAGCTTCCACTGCTACGCACCTTGGCGCGGATGGAGCAGACCGGCGTAGCCGTGGATGTGGACCATCTGGAGGCTCTCGAGGCCGGGTTTGCGGCCACTGTCAACCGCGCCGCCAATGACGCGTACGACGTGTTGGGCAAACAGATCAATCTCGGCTCGCCCAAGCAGCTCCAAGTGGTCCTGTTCGATGAGCTCGGGATGCCCAAGACCCGGCGTACCCGCACCGGCTACACCACCGACGCTGATGCGCTGCAGCAGCTCTATGCCAAGACCGAGCACCCGTTCTTGGCGCACTTGCTGGTCCACCGGGATGCAATCCGCCTCAAGCAGACCGTCGAAGGCCTGCTCAAGGCCGTGGCCGACGATGGCCGGATCCATACCACGTACGCTCAGACGATCGCGGCCACTGGTCGCCTCTCCAGCACCGATCCAAACCTGCAGAACATCCCCATTCGCACCGAGGAGGGGCGACGGATCCGGCAGGCGTTCATCGTAGGTGAGGGGTACGACGCGCTGATGTCAGCCGACTACTCGCAGATCGAGATGCGGATCATGGCACATGCCAGCCAGGACGACAGCCTGATCGAGGCCTTCAAGTCAGGCATGGACTTTCATACGGTTACCGCGTCCCGGGTCTTCGGCGTCGATCCGCATCAGGTCACACCCGCTGAGCGAGCCAAGATCAAGGCGATGAACTACGGTCTGGCATACGGGCTGAGCGCGTACGGGCTGAGCCAGCAGCTGAACATCGAGGTGTCCGAAGCGAAGGCGCTGATGGATGAGTACTTCGAGCGGTTCGGCGACGTGCGAATTTATCTGCACTCATTGGTGGCTGATGCGAGACGGACCGAATACACCGAGACCATGCTCGGTCGTCGCCGCTATCTGCCGGACCTGATGAGCGACAATCGCCAGCGCCGCGAGATGGCAGAACGGATGGCTCTGAACGCGCCGATCCAAGGCTCAGCGGCTGACATCATCAAGGTGGCCATGCTGGACGTCGAGAAGGCGCTCGATGACGCTGGACTGCGCAGTCGGATGTTGCTCCAGGTGCACGACGAACTGGTCTTCGAAATCGGGCCGGGAGAGCGCGCGGCACTGGAGGAGCTGGTACGCACCAAGATGGGTCTCGCCGTCGCGCTGGACGTCCCGCTCGACGTGTCGGTGGGCGTGGGCCGCTCCTGGCACGACGCCGCCCATTGAGTCACCAATGCATCACTCACGTGATGCGTAGCGTTGTCGTGGCTGCACGACGCGACAGTTGTCAGTTTCGACACGGCTTGAGCCGCTTTACCTGGATTCGCTGGCAGCGACCGCCGACCGCCGTCGACAATTGATCGCGCCCATGTTTGACCCTTTTGGAACGCGGCGCTAACCTGAACCGTCGCTGTGGCCTGCGCGACTTCGGACGGAGTAGGTCACGCTCGTACGGGCCGGATTGTCGTCAGCTGCTGGTTGAACCTCTTCGTTTGTACGGATCGGGTCACAGCCACGCCCGCAACAGTATTGACCACTTCCGGAGCCCTACTACATGACGTCCTCCCTTGAGGCACCCCCGCAGGTCGCCGTCGACGACCTGGGTTCGCCCGAAGCCTTCCTCGAGGCCATCGACAAGACCATCAAATACTTCAATGACGGCGACATCGTCACCGGCACCGTCGTCAAGGTCGACCGTGACGAGGTCCTTCTCGATATCGGCTACAAGACCGAAGGGGTGATCCCCTCCAAAGAGCTTTCGATCAAGCACGACGTCGATCCATTCGAGGTCGTCAGTGTCGGTGATCAGGTCGAGGCCCTGGTTCAGCAGAAAGAGGACAAGGAGGGTCGCCTGATCTTGTCCAAGAAGCGCGCGCAGTACGAGCGCGCCTGGGGCACGATCGAAAAGATCAAGGAGGAAGACGGCGTGGTCACCGGCCACGTCATCGAGGTCGTCAAGGGCGGCTTGATCATTGACATCGGGCTGCGCGGCTTTTTGCCCGCTTCGCTGGTGGAGATGCGCCGCGTTCGTGATCTTCAGCCCTATGTCGGCATGGAGCTCGAGGCCAAGATCATCGAACTCGACAAGAACCGCAACAACGTCGTGCTGTCACGTCGCGCCTGGCTGGAGCAAACCCAGTCGGAGGTCCGGCAGAATTTCCTGACCCAGTTGCAAAAGGGCCAGATCCGGCGGGGCGTCGTGTCCTCGATCGTCAACTTCGGCGCCTTTGTCGATCTTGGCGGCGTAGACGGTCTGGTGCACGTCTCAGAGCTGTCCTGGAAGCACATCGATCATCCCTCTGAGGTGGTCGAGGTGGGCCAGGAGGTCACCGTCGAGGTGCTCGATGTCGATATGGACCGCGAGCGCGTGTCGTTGTCGCTCAAAGCGACGCAGGAAGATCCGTGGCAGGCCTTTGCGCGTACCCATCAGATCGGTCAGATTGTGCCCGGCCGGGTCACCAAGCTCGTGCCCTTCGGCGCCTTCGTTCGGGTGGAGGAGGGCATCGAGGGCTTGGTGCACGTCTCCGAGTTGGCAGAACGCCATGTGGAGATCCCGGAGCAGGTCGTCCAGGTCAACGACGACGTCATGGTCAAGATCATCGATATCGATTTGGATCGCCGGCGGATCTCACTATCGCTGAAGCAGGCGAATGAGGGCGTCGATGCGACGGCCGACGACTTTGACCCGACGCTCTACGGCATGGCCGCCTCCTACGACGAGCAGGGCAACTATCTCTACCCGGAGGGCTTCGACCCGGAGACCGGTGAGTGGCTGGAAGGCTTCGAGGAGCAGCGAGCGGCTTGGGAGCAACAGTATGCCGAGGCGCATGCTCGGTGGGAGGCGCACAAGAAGCAGGTCGAGGACGCCGACGGCGCCTCGTCCTCGTCGAGCTACTCCTCCGACGCCGCATCGTCGCCGACGCCGACTCCTGCCGAGGGCTCGTTGGCCTCTGACGAGGCTCTACAAGCGCTCCGTCAGAAGCTCACCGGCGGCAGTTGATCGGAGCCTGGTCTGTTATTGGACTGACCCCGGAACGCCCGCGTTTCTCCGCTGTTGTGCGGAGAAACGATCGGAGCCACTGCGTAGCCAGGGCTGCATAGGCTGCTGGACATGGTGCGGGTCGGTCTGACCGGCGGTATCGCGTCGGGAAAGAGCCTGGTGGCCGCCGAGCTGGCGGAGCGTGGCGCGATCATCATCGACGCGGACGTGCTCGCACGCGAGGTGGTGAAGCCTGGTACGCCAGCGCTCGCGGCGATCGTCGAGCGGTTTGGCAGCGAGGCACTCAACGACGGGCAGCTCAACCGGTCACGCCTTGCCGAGATCGTCTTCGCAGATCCGCTCGCCAGGCGAGATCTTGAGCGGATCGTGCACCCGGCCGTGCGAGCCCGGGCCGTCGAGCTGGAGCGAGCCGCCGATGCCGCCGCGGTCGTCGTCCACGTCATTCCGCTCTTAGTCGAGACCGGCCAGCAGCAGAATTTCGATTTCGTCGTCACCGTCGATGTTGATCAAGAAACTCAGGTCCAGCGGCTGATAGCGCGCAACCGATTCAGCAGAGCAGAGGCAGAGTCCAGGATTGCAGCGCAGGCCACCCGGGAAGAGCGCCGGGCTGCGGCTGATGTGGTGCTGGACAATACCGGAAGCGTGGCCCAGCTGAGGGAACAGATCGCTGCACTGTGGACCGTACTGACTTCCGCCGGAGCCCGACAATGACATACTCGCAGTGCTCGGGATCGTGAGGTCCTCGGGCAGAGAGACTTGGCGGCGTCAGGTCCACTCGTCATCTCGCAGGGTCAAGGAGGTCAACGTTGCAATGCCCACGGTGTCGGGCTGAGCTCCCGGAGGTCGCGCATTTCTGCCACGTTTGTGGCCAAGATCAACGCTCGGCGGATTTCGCTCGAAGGAAGTCCTTTGCCGCAAGGCCCGACGAGCCGGTCGCTTCCTTTGCGCTGATCTCATCGATCATGCCGCGAGGCGCAGGCCAGCGCTCGCAGACGTACCGGATCGCCCTGACCGTCGCGCTCGTCGTCGCCCTGGTCGCCGCGATCTTTGGCGCGATGCCGATTGCAGTGCTGGTGGCGGCCTTCGCCATCCCGGTCGTGTACATCGTCTACATCTACGACGTCAACCTCTGGGAGGACGAGCCGCTCATCGTCACCGGGCTGGCGTTCTTGCTGACCGGCGCGCTTACAGTCGCCTTCACAGTGTTGTGGACCCAACTCCGCGGGCCAGTGCCGTATGGCACTACGACGTACGAGGGCTCACTCAGTGCCGCGCCCACTGTTGGGACGTTTCTGCTGGTCGCGGTGGTCGTACCGATCGTCGGCGAGGTGATACGCGAGATCGGTCCGGTGCTACTTGCCAGCCGGCCCGAATTCGACGATCTTATGGACGGCCTGACCTTTGGAGTGATCAGCGGTGTCTCCTACTCGTGCTTCGACACGTTGGTTCGCCAATGGGACCTGCTGACCGGCGGGCTGCAGGGCAGTGATCCGGGCCTTTGGGTGTCCCTGATCTTTCTGGAGGGCTTCGTCAAGCCGCTGATCATCGGCACCGCCACCGGTATCGCTGTCGCCGAGTTCTCTGGTCTGGGTCGCGGCTACGACGGATTCACACCGCGCTACTTCCGAGGAGTGGGCGAAGCCATTCTGGCGAACGCCGCATACCAGGCCGGCACATACCTCTTCTCCTTCGTCGGCAACGCAACACTCGGCGTGATCCTGAGCATTCTCTGGGGTTTGGTCATCTTGGCGATTCTGATCTTGCGGGTCCGCAATGTCCTGCATACCGGCCTGATGGAGGCGGCATTGGAGCGATCGGCGCGGGCAGGTGGGATCGGACCGGCTGGTGAGCTTCAGTTCTGTGCGCAGTGCGAGATGCCGCTGCTCGACCATGCTGCCTTCTGCACCGCCTGTGGCACCGCGGTGCGGGTGCAACCCAAGGCGGCCCGGCCCAAGGTGGGGGCGGTGCTTACGACGGCCGGCCCAGACGAGTCGATCGTTCCGGGCTTCGACACACCAGTTGCCGGGGAGCACCCTGCGCCGACGGCTGATCAGGAGAACGTGCCGACCACCGGTGAGACGTCCGGAGGCGAGGCGAGCGTGAAGGCGGATGAGCCGCGCCGGTCCTACCAGGAAGAGGAGGACCGGCCATGACGCAGAATCCTGGAGATTGGGGACAGCAGGGTCAGCAGCGCGGCTACCCGCCTCAGCAGCCTGGCGGGTACCCGCCTCAGCAGCCAGCACCTGGCGGGTATCCGCCACAGCAGCCCGGCTATCCCCAGCAGCCGGCCGGCTATCCGCCACAGCAGCCACCACAGCAAGCGGGTTATCCGCCTCCCGGAGGTTGGGGCCAGCAGGGCAGCTACGCTCCTCAGCCTCCTCCTGGTGGATATCCGCCTCAGCAACCGGGCGGTTATGGGCCTCAGGGGCCGGCGGGCGGCGCCCCCGGTGCTCCCGGTGGCCCGGGCGCACCAGCCAAGAAGAGCCCAGTGATGATCATTGCGATCGTGGCTGCGGCGATTGTGCTCTTAGCAGCGGTTGGCGGCATCATCATGGTGCTGACGCGCGGAGGCGAAAGTCAGCCGGACGTCTCCATCACTCCGAGCCAGCCCGCGCCGCCGACGGAGCAGCCGACTCCGCAGCCCACCGGACAGCCAACGCCTGAGCCACAGCCGTCGGAGACCCAATCGTCCCAACCGCCAACTGGGGGCACTATCGATCTCGGCAACGGGGTTGAACTCACACCGGCGGCAGGCTGGCAGGTCAAGAAGACCGGCAAGAACGTTGCTCAGCTCTCTGACGGGAAGAGTCTGTTTCTCGGGCAATCACTGCAGATCTCGCCGTCCACCAATCCGGGTCAGCTGTGCGACGCATGGCACCGAGATGTCGCCGAGGGTACGTCCAACGGCAAGTTCCAGGATCCGAAGGACGTCGATGTCGGCACGACCAGGCTCAAGGCGGCTACGTGTGTGGCTCAGGTGACTGTGAGCGGTGGGCAGGGTTCGACGAAGCTGTACCTGTTCTCACTGGTTTCGGTGCGGCAGAGCGACGGTGTGACGGTCATCGGCACCACCTACTTCACACCCAACGCGAATACCGATCAGCTGAACAAGGACTTCACATCTATGCTCAACTCGATGTTGCGGAGTCAGGCCTCCGGGGGCTAAGGGGCGAACGCATCGATCGCGAGCCTCGGCATTGCGCGAGCAATCGCAAGAAATCTGTCAGAACGTGCACGTAGGCTCGCGCCATGCGTCCGATTGAAGACCTTCAGCGCGCGGTCGCTCCATTCAAGGTGGAGAGTGACTTCGCGCCGTCCGGGGACCAACCCCAGGCGATCGACGAGCTGGAGGAGCGGGTCAACAGCGGTGAGCAGGATGTCGTTTTGCTGGGCGCCACGGGCACCGGTAAGACGGCTACCATCGCATGGCTTGCCGAGCGGCTGCAGCGGCCGGTCCTGGTCATGCAGCCGAACAAGACACTCGCGGCCCAGTTTGCGAACGAGCTGAGGCAGTTCTTCCCTCGCAACGCCGTCGAGTACTTCGTTTCCTACTACGACTACTACCAACCTGAGGCATACGTGCCGCAGACCGATACCTATATCGAGAAGGACTCCTCGCTCAACGAGGAGGTCGAGCGACTCCGCCACTCCGCGACGAACTCCCTGCTCACTCGACGCGACGTCGTCGTGGTGGCTACGGTGTCAGCCATCTACGGTTTGGGGACACCGCAGGAATACGTCGGCCGGATGATCACGCTCCAGGTGGGCCAGGAAATCGAAAGAGATGGGTTGCTGCGCCGACTGGTCGGGATCCAGTACGCGCGTAATGATCTCTCCGGGAGCCGAGGCACCTTCAGGGTGCGCGGCGACACCCTCGAGGTGTTCCCGATGTATGAGGAGCTGGCCGTACGGGTCGAGTTCTTCGGAGACGAGATCGAAAAGCTGAGCACGTTGCATCCGGTCACCGGCGAGGTGGTCACGGAGGACCGCGAGATCTATCTATTTCCGGCGAGCCATTACGTGGCGGGCCCGGAGCGGATGGAACGGGCCATTGCCGGGATCGAGGTTGAGCTGGCAGATCGGCTGACCGAGCTGGAGCGAGAGCATCGGCTCCTCGAAGCGCAGCGGCTCCGGATGCGCACCAGCTATGACATCGAGATGATGCGGCAGATCGGCACCTGCTCAGGTATTGAGAACTATTCGCGGCACATCGACGGACGAGCGGCGGGCAGCCCGCCGAACTGCCTGCTCGATTACTTCCCCTCGGACTTCCTGCTGGTCATCGACGAGTCGCACATCACGGTGCCCCAGATCGGAGGCATGTACGAGGGCGACATGTCGCGGAAGCGAACGCTGGTCGAGCATGGCTTCCGACTGCCGAGCGCGATGGACAACCGGCCGCTGCGATTCGAGGAGTTCGTCGAGCGCATCGGCCAAACCGTCTATCTGTCCGCAACACCGGGCAACTATGAGCTGGCCCGGTCCAGAGGCTTCGTCGAACAGCTGATACGCCCCACTGGTCTGGTTGACCCACAGGTGATCGTCAAGCCGACACACGGCCAGATCGACGATCTGATGGCCGAGATCAGATTGCGAACCGAGCGGCGCGAACGGGCCCTGGTGACCACCTTGACAAAGAAGATGGCCGAAGATCTCACCGACTATCTCCTCGAGAACGGCATCCGTACGCGGTACCTGCACTCGGAGGTGGACACGTTGCAGCGCGTCCAGTTGCTTCGGGAGCTGCGGATGGGGGAGTTCGATGTCCTGGTCGGGATCAATCTGCTCAGGGAGGGCCTGGACCTTCCGGAAGTGTCTTTGGTTGCCATTCTCGATGCCGACAAGGAAGGGTTCCTGCGAAGCGAGAAAAGCCTGATCCAAACAATTGGCCGTGCCGCCCGTAACGTCTCCGGCGAAGTTCACATGTATGCCGACTCAATCACGGATTCGATGACAGCCGCGATCGATGAGACCAACCGGCGTCGCGAGAAGCAGGTGGCATACAACCTTGCGAAGGGCATCGATCCGCAGCCCATTCGGAAGAAGATTGCCGATATCACCGACATGTTGGCTCGAGAGGACATCGACACCGACGACCTGCTCGGTGGGCGGCAGCGGCGCGGCCGTGCCCCGGTGCCCTCGCTTGGGGCAAGAGAAACGACCGCGCAGGCGCGGAGGTTGGCAGGCCTTCCGGCAGGCGACCTCGCCGATCTCGTACAGGAGCTGACGACGCAAATGCACGCGGCGGCGGCGGATCTGCAGTTCGAACTTGCGGCCCGGTTGCGGGATGAGATATCAGACCTGAAGAAGGAGCTACGTCAGATGGTGGAGGCCAACCGCTAATTCCTGATGTGAAGTTGTCCGCCCGCTCCTGACATACTGAATGCCGGAGGGGAGTATTCCTTCGCGGGGGCATCGTCATCACGGACCGTCCGGAGAGGGGCATTCCTTTCGGACACCCGGTGCCCTCGGCCGGTGAAGCTGGCGGAAGAGACCTCCGAGACCGAATCGTTCGCCGAATCCCGTCTCGGAAGGACTCCATATGGAGGTTCACCTCTACGCGTGGATCATCACAGTCGTTGTGATGGTGACCATTCTGGTCATCGACGTGTTGATCCTCGGTCGTCGGCCGCACGAGCCGTCGATGGGAGAAGCGGGTCTTTTCATCGGCGTCTTCGTCGCTTTGGCGGTCCTGTTCGGCCTGGGCGTTTGGGCTATCGCTGGCGCGCGCTACGCCGGGGAGTTCTTCGCCGGGTGGATCACCGAGTACAGCCTCTCGATCGACAACTTGTTCATCTTCATCGTCATAATGACCAAACTGAAGGTTCCGCGGTCGCTGCAGCAGTTTGCGCTACTCGTTGGAATCATCTTGGCGCTCATTTTCCGGGGCGTCTTCATTGCGCTGGGGGCGGCGGTAATCAATGCGTTCAGCTGGGTGTTCTTCATCTTCGGTGCATTCCTGATTTGGACTGCCGTGAAGATCTACCTCGACTACCGCAAACACGACGAGGCGACTGACGCACCGCCAGACAACGCGGCGTTGCGGTATGTCCGGAAGCACTTCAACGCAACCAAGGACTACCGCGGTACGAAGTTGACCGTGGTGGAGGGCGGCAAGCGGTTGATCACTCCGATGCTCATCGTGATCATCGCGCTCGGTAGCACTGACCTGCTGTTCGCACTGGATTCCATCCCGGCGATATACGGGCTGACGCAGGAGCCGTATCTGGTCTTCACCGCGAACGTATTCGCTTTGATGGGCCTACGGCAGCTGTATTTCTTGATCGGCGGGCTGCTCAAGAAGCTCGTCTACCTGTCGGTCGGACTGTCGATCATCCTGGGATTCATCGGCATCAAGCTGATCTTGCACGCGCTGCATTCCTATCACTTGGCGGACTGGGCGCCATTCGATGGCGAGATCCCGATCTGGCTGTCGCTGACGGTGATCATCGTCACTCTGACGATCACCACCGTCGCGAGCCTGGTGAAGTCCAAGCACGACGAAGATCAGCTGGCAGCCAGCTGACTTGCTCAGTCTGGCGAGCTGCCAGCTTGATCATCAAGCAGCGACTCTCGTGCCCCCAGCCGAATCGGCAGGCTCGATGGCTTGCGCGACCAACTCCGCCACGTCGGTGGTGGGAACGACGGTGATCGTCTCGAGCACGTCCGCCGGCACGTCGTCCAGATCCGGCTCGTTCCGCTTCGGCACGAAGACCGTAGTGAGACCTGCCCGCTGAGCCGCCAGCAGCTTCTGTTTCACTCCGCCGATCGGTAGTACTCGCCCGTTCAGCGTCACCTCGCCGGTCATGCCGACATCGGACCGTACCGGCCTGCCGAGCGCCATCGAGGTGAGTGCCGTGACCATCGTGACTCCGGCTGAAGGCCCGTCCTTCGGGACCGCTCCGGCGGGAACGTGGATGTGGATCGGCCGGTCAAGCACTGATCGATCGGTGATACCAAGCAGGTCGGCGTGCGCGCGTACGTAGGAGAGCGCGATCTGCGCCGACTCCTTCATCACGTCACCCAATTGCCCGGTCAACGTCAAGCCTCCCGGGCCCGAACCCGGCATCACGCCATCCAGTGCAGAGGCCTCGACGAATAGCACGTCACCACCCAGACCCGTTACAGCCAACCCAGTCGCGACGCCTGGGACCGAGGTCCGCTCGTGGGCGTCGGGGGTGAACCGCGGCCGGCCGAGGTACTCACGCAGGTTGGCCGCCTCGATCAGCAGGCCCGGCTGGACAGTGCCGCCGGCGAGCTTCGTCGCAGCCTTGCGCAGGAGCTTGGCAAGCAAACGCTCGAGCTGGCGCACGCCAGGCTCGCGGGTGTAGTTCGCAGCGATCTCCCGCAAGGCATCGTCGGAGACTGTGACCTCTTCTGGGGTCAGTGCAGCACGCTCGAGCTGTCGCGGTAGCAGGAACTGGCGAGCAATGATGATCTTGTCGTCCTCGGTGTAGCCGTCGAGGCTCACCAGCTCCATGCGGTCAAGGAGGGCCTGCGGAATCGTCTCGACCACGTTGGCAGTCGCCAGGAAGAGCACATCTGACAGATCAAGGTCGACTTCGAGGTAGTGATCCCGGAAAGTGTGGTTCTGGGCAGGATCCAAGACCTCCAGCAGTGCAGCTGCCGGGTCACCCCGATAGTCCGAACCGACCTTGTCGATCTCGTCGAGGAGCACGACCGGATTCATCGATCCGGCTTCGGTGATCGCCCGGACGATCCGACCCGGAAGTGCGCCCACATAGGTACGCCGGTGACCCCGAATCTCTGCCTCATCGCGTACGCCACCCAGTGAAACCCGCACGAACTTGCGGCCCAACGCTCGCGCGACGGATTCACCCAGGGAGGTCTTGCCCACACCAGGCGGTCCGACCAACGCCATCACCGCACCCGAGCCACGCCCGCCGATGACCTCTAGGCCACGCTCCGCGCGGCGGGCACGAATCGCAAGGTATTCCACGATGCGATCCTTGACGTCCTCAAGGCCGTGGTGATCAGCGTCGAGCACCTCGCGGGCAGCGGTGATGTCGGTCGAGTCCGTGGTTTTGGTACTCCACGGCAGTTCGAGGATGGTGTCCAACCAGGTGCGGATCCAGCCCGACTCCGGGCTCTGGTCGCTGGCGCGCTCGAGCTTGCCGACCTCACGGAGGGCGGCCTTGCGTACGTCGTCGGGTAGGTCAGCCTCCTCGACCCGAGCGCGATAGTCCTGTGCGCCATCCGGCTCGTCCTCGCCGAGCTCCTTGCGGATCGCATTCAGTTGCTGGCGCAGCAGGAACTCCCGCTGGCTCTTCTCCATGCCCTCGCGAACATCGTCGGCGATCTTTTCGTTGACCTCGGTCTCGGCGATGTAGGCCTTGGTCCATTCGATCAAGATGGTCAGCCGTGTCACGACGTCCGGTGTTTCCAGCAACTGACGCTTTCGCTCATCGCTGAGCCAGGGGGCGTACCCGGCCAGGTCGGCCAGTATCGAGGGGTCGGTGACCCGATTGACCTGGTCAATGACCTGCCAAGCGTCGCGACGCTGCAGGGTTGCGATGACCAGGCCCTTGTACTCGGCGGTGAGCTTTCGAAGTTCCTCCGTCTCATGCGCCACATCTGCGAGTTCTTCAGCCTCAACCCACAACGCAGTGCCGGACCCAGAGACCCCGGATCCGATCTTGACTCGTCGATCTGCCTTGATCACTGCCGCCGGCTGCCCGGTGGCCAGACGGCCAAGCTGCACGATCTCGGCCACCACGCCGTAGGAGGCGTAGCGGTCCCCGAGCCGAGGAGCCACCAGCAGGGTGCCGTCGCTGTGGGCTTTCGCCGTGTCCACTACCGCGCGGGCGGCGTCGTCCAGCTCGATGGGTACAACCATGCCCGGCAGTACAACGAGGTCAGTAAGGAACAAAACAGGCAGTCGCGTTGTCGACATCACATTTCGCCTTCCGGAAGGGTCGCTCTTAAGTTGAGCGTCATAGGCTCAAGGCTTTTGTGGGGCGATTTCTTCCCGGGTGTCAGATGTTCTCGGAGAGCGAACCCGGGCCGGTAGGTGGTGTCACTGCACCATCGAAGCAGTCGAACTAGAAGTCCCGCCGGGCTGGTCTTCGCAACGCGTGAGCAGGCCGTGTTCCGGCCAGACCTGACCCGGACAAGTTGTTGAACCGACCATGCTTTGCCGTCTCAAGCTGGCTAACGGGGCATCTTGAGGCGGCAAACGCACCTCTTGTCCCTTTCAAGACGGCAAACAGGTGGACTATTCAACCGCGCGCTGTCCGGCCTGATTGAGCCCAAGTCTCGCCGGGGTGGGGATGCTGGCCGACAAGCGGATGTCGAGAAATCGCAGCACCGCGATCTATATGCCTTGACAGGCATATACCGCAAGAGCAATATAAGACTGTGGACGGTTTCAGTGTGTTGGCCGAACCGACTCGCCGCCGGATTCTCGATGAGCTGCGCTCTGCCCAGCAACCTGACGAAGCGCAATCCGGCAGTGATGTCGCCACATTGGTCGGCGCGCTGGGCGTGCCTCAGCCGACTGTGTCAAAACACCTTCGGGTGCTTCGAGACGCAGGAGTGGTAGCGGCCCGAGTTGAAGGGCCCCGCAGGATTTACCGGCTTTCGGCTCAGGGACTGGGCGACGTCGCCACGTGGCTCGAGCCGTACCGACGAATGTGGGCCGAGAGTCTCGACGCGCTCGAGCGCCACCTCGACACTCTGGACGCCCACCCGAAAAACCAGGAGGACGAATCGTGACCGATCAACTACCCGCACATCCAGTCGAAGCCAGTGTGCAGTCCGAGGAGGGTCGCTGGTCGCTGCGCATGGAACGCGATATACCTCACTCACCCGAACGCGTCTGGGCCGCTCTGACCAAGGCTGACCAAGTCCGCCAATGGGCTCCCTACGTCCCCGCTCGCGATCTTGATCTCGTCGGTGACGTGTTGCTGCCCCAAGCGGAGGGCGGAGAGCCGGCCGAGGAGCTGTCAGAGCCTGGGCAGGTCGTTGAGGCACAGCGACCGCGACTGCTTGTGCTGTTGTGGGGCGGGCACATTGTGCGTTATGAGCTCACGCCGACGTCGTCCGGCCACGTGCGCCTCGTGCTCACCCATACCTTCGATCAACGCCAGGAGGCACCGGATTATGCGTCCGGCTGGCACCTGTGCCTGAGCGCACTCGCGGCGCGGCTCGACGGTCGGGACGTGCCGCCTGTTGCGGGCCACGCCGCTTTGGAGTTCGGCTGGCAGGCACTTCGTGACGACTACGCAAAGCTTTTGACCTAAGCCATGCCCGCAGCGGCAACGCGGCGGATACTGCTCCCGTGGCCTGTCACGTCAAGACTGGTGGCAAGTATTTCCGGCTCGTCGTGCTGACCGGGCTCCTCGTTGTGTCGGTCCTCACGGCCTGCAGTGGTGCCGACAGTTCTGGTAGCTCAGACCGTCCAAGCCAGTCTGCAGAGGCAACTGCTAGGGCCGCGCCGCCGCCGGAGGCCGTGACGCTCGCCGAGCTCGGTGTATCAGAGGTTCCGGTTCGCGGAGCGCCCGATTGGATGGCTGATGATGGCGCCACCCTGTACGTGAAGACGGACAGCGGCTCGGTGGCTGTGATCGATCCGGCCAAGTCTGCTGAG
>Ga0075418_10000255_pt1 | contig 53075 bp, 79 predicted proteins | sample SoiMetdeltSBSDD2_FD_81776 | JGI IMG/M metagenome (GOLD analysis project Ga0075418, IMG submission 81776) | Bulk soil microbial communities from a Populus tree surrounding site in Tennessee, USA - Soil MetaG P. deltoides SBSDD2 | ecosystem: Environmental > Terrestrial > Soil > Tree plantation...
CCCGGCAATCCCCGGCAAGGACAGCCACGACGGGATCAGAAGCCCCAGCTGTACCTGCGCCCGAGCCCAACAACACCAAGGACTCCCGCCCATGCCCCTGCGTATCTGCACCTGCGGGAAACTCAGCCCCACCCCCACATGCGCACGATGCGGGGACATCAAACGCCGGGCATCCAACGCACGCTACCGGCCCCACCGAGAACGCCGACCCGACTACGACAGCGCCGAGCGTCGACGCCGAGCCGACACAGTGAAGGCATGGCGAGCGGTGCACGGTGAGCTGTGTCCAGGTTGGCAACGCCCACCACACATGGCAGACCCGGTGGCCAACCCCCTCACCGCCGACCACCATCAGTCCGTGCGATCAGGTGGTTCGGAGCGTGGCTCGCTTGGTGTCCTGTGTCGATCATGTAACTCCAGCAAAGGTGACAGACAGTGACGAGGTTACGGAGGGTGAGGGGGGTGGGTCGGGCACGTCGACTATGTAGGCTAGCGACCCACCTGAACCCCTCCCTTTTTCGCCTGGTACCTCTGATCTGCAATTTTTCGTGCACCCGGTTTGACCTGCGATCACTCCGCGTTGTCCCAGTTCAGCCGGCTACGCTCCGTCATCTCGCATCCATCACTGAGCGTGACAGTCACCGGGGGTGATGGTCCATTGCCCCGAACGAAGAAGGCCGCAGGGACAGCCGTCGATCGCCGCAACGGGCGCCAGTTCGAGCTCACGCCGGTCGAGGGTGGCCGGATCGACCCACCCGACGGGCTGCTTGCCGAGGTGCTCGAGCTGTGGGAAGCGTATTGGACCGATGCCGCTTCGACCGTCCAGACGCCGGCCGACCGGGGCGTCCTCACCCGGTGGATCAAGGAGTATGACCGGTATCTGCGCCTGATCGCCGAGGCCGACAAACGTCCGCTCGTGGCCGGGTCGAAGGGGCAGAGCGTGGCGAACCCGCTGTACGCGCTGGCCGACCGGGCGCTCGGCGCAGCGGAGCGGTGCGAGAGGCAGCTGGGCATCGGCGCGCTGCACCGGTCCAACTTGGGCATCGCGGTGATCCAGGAGCGCCGGTCGTTGGCCGAGATGAACTCGAAGTACGGACCGGGTCCTGGGGGTGGTGATGCCGACGGCCGCCACCTCGAGGCCGCGTCGCGGCCGGACCCGAGGGTCATCCAAGGCTGAACCACCGCCGGCCGAACTTGGTTGCCATGCCTGTCACTGGACGCCGGTGCTCGGTGAGCTATGGCCGTCCGAAGGCGCCACCGCGGTCGCGTGGATAGAAGAACGCTGCATCTGCGGCGAGGGCGACTTCTACGGCCAGCTGATGAAGCTGCGCCTTGATCAGGAAAAGTTCCTGTGGCGCTGGTACGAGTACTGTCCGGCCTGCTTGGAGTGGCGCTACGACGAGGCGTTGCGGGGTGAGGCCACCGGTGGCGGGAAGACCCAGTTCATCGCCGCGGTGGTGGCGCTCGAGTTTGCCGGCCCGCCTTCGATCGCCCCGTCCTCGCCGAACATTGCGATCGCGGCCGCCAGCTTCGAACAGGCGAACCTGTTGTTTTCGAAGGTGGCCACGATCTGCGGCGGCCGGGACCAGGTCGACAAGGCCTCGCCGCTGCTCGGGTTTTTCAACGTCTACAACACAGAGATCACTTTCGCTGATGGGAAGCCGGGCCGGATCTACCGCATCGCCGCTGTGGCCGGCACGAACGAGGGTGATCTACCGCATCTGTTCGTGCGCGACGAGCTGCACGAGTGGGGTGACGTTGGTGACCGCAAGGCCCGTGTCGCGACCGTGGTTGGTAAGAGCACGAACAAACGCAGGACCCATCGGGGCCGGGGCCGGGTCATCTCGCTGTCGACGGCCGGCTTCGACAAAGACCATTCGCTGCTCGGCGCGCTGTACAAGCGTGGGCTGCGGGCGTTGAAGAATCCGCGGGTGGCGCCGCGATTTTTGATGGACTGGCGCGAGGCTCCCGACGGTCTGGACTTCAAGCTGGCCAAGCATCGCGAGAAGGCGGTGCTTGCCGCATCCGGCGCGGCGGGCGTGTTGTGGAACGTGCGGGATCGGGTCGACGACTGGGGCAAGCCGGAATACCCGTCGCATGAGTGGATCCGCTACTACGCCAACAAGTGGGTCGATGTCTCCGAAGAGTCGTGGCTCAAGGACCACCCGCAGGCCTGGATGGCGTGTAAGGGCGAGTGGGAATCCGACCCGGTAAACGAGTTCGTGATCACGATCGACATGGCGCTCAAACATGACTCGGTGGCGGTCTCCCGGCTGGAGAAGCTGCCCGACGGGCGGATTGCGGTCACCTCCCGGATTTGGGAGGCGATGGGCGGGCGGATCGACCATCTGGACGTGTTCAACTACGTCCGCAAGATTGCGGTCGGGCCAGGGTTCCGGGGCGTGGCATACGATCCGCGGTTTTTCGAGGTGCCCGGCCGGGCGCTTGAGGACGAGGGGATCATGGTGGTCCAGTTCGACCAGACCCCGCAGCGGATGGCGCCGGCGTGCGGGTTGACGTTTCAGATGATCCTCGACACGAAGATCGTGCACAACGGCGACGAGCAGCAGACCGCTCACGTGAACGCTGCGGTGAAGCGGGAGCAAGAGCGGGGCTTCACCTTGAGCAAAGGAAAGTCGAAGCGCCACATCGATTTCGCGGTCACCTTGTGCATGGGTGTGTGGCTTCTGCACCAAGTTCTTGAGGCTGAAGCGGAACCGTTCGCACTTTGGGGATCATGAGGGGAGCTTGTGCGGTGACAACGTTTGAGCACGTCTCCGTTGAGGACATCACGCGGCAGGCACGTGAGATCAAGCTGGGTCGAACGCTGCTGACCTGGATCGGTGTGCTGCTGTTCGCGCTTGGCTGGATTCTGCGCAAAACAGTTACGGTGCTGTGGCTCGCGGGCGCCTGGGTTTTTGTGGCGATCCGGGAAGGGTGGCGTGAGGCCGGTAAGACGCGGGTGAGCCGTGGCGCTGGTCGATCGGATTAACGCGGGCCTGGCCGAGCTGCGACACCGCGACACCGCTCTGTCGATTAACGACTGGGCCGAGTACTTCACGTTCGGCGGCAACACCTACGGCGTTGTCCAGACCACCATGGGCCAGGTCGACCAGGAGCAGATCGGGCACACCTCGGTTGCCGGGTTCAAGGGCAGCGGGCCGATCTTCTCCCTGGTGCTGGCCCGGCTTCAGGTGTTTAGTCAGGTCCGGTTCCAGTGGACGAGGTTCAAAGGTTCCCAGCCGACGGATCTGTTCGGCTCGCCTGAGCTTGGTGTGTTGGAGCGGCCATGGCGGGGTGGGACCACGTCGGATCTGTTGGCGCGGATGGAGGTGTATGCGTCGGTGGCGGGGTGCGCGTATGTGACCCGGCCGCGGCGTGACCAGTTGTCGTTGCTGCGCCCAGATCGGGTGATCATCGTCATGGGGTCGCAGACCGACGCTGATGACCCGTCGGAGGCGCCGGACGCGGAGATCATCGGGTTTATCCACTCGACCAGCCGCGGCCGGATGACGATGTTCAGCCCGAACGAGGTCGCCTACTATGCGCCGATCCCTGACCCGGACTACCGGTTTTTGGGGATGTCGTGGATTACGCCGGTGATCCGGGACTTGCAGGCGGATTCCCTTGCCACAGAACACAAAGCCCGCTTTTTCGTTAATTCCGCAACGCCCAACCTTGCGATCAGGTTCGACGCGTCGATCACGATCGAGAAGGTCAAGCAGTTCAAAGCTTTGCTGGAGGCCGAGCACAAGGGTGCGTTCAACGCGTGGAAGTGCGTTACGCCGGAGACGGAGTTGGCGCTGTGGGATGGCCGTCGGGTCCGCGCCGATCAAGTCCGGCCTGGTGACGAATTGGCATCCTGGGCAGGCGGTCAGGCGGTGCCTGGCATGGTCACACACATCGGGTGGCAACCGCCGTCGCCGATCGTCACCGTCACCACCCAACGCGGCCGTGTCCTGCGGACCACCGCAGAACATCCCTATCTGGCCCGCCGTGTCGTCAAGCGGCATGACCGTGGCACCACCGTCCTCAGTGTCGAAGACTGGACAAACGCTTCCGACCTGCGCCCCGGCGACCTTGTGCGGATCGGGCTCGGATGGGGGCGGGATACCGGCAAGCGCGATCTGCTCACCATCCAGCAGGCATGGTGCCTGGGCGCACTGACTGGCGACGGCGGCCTGACCACCACCACGCCCGTACTCAGCGCCGCCGACCCGGGGATTGCCGACCGGCTCGCGGCATCCTATGGCCTCAACCGGATCGACACGGCGCGGCACGATTACCGGGTCCTGGGGATCCGGGCGTTGTGCGCCGAGCACGACATGATGGGCAAGCGAGCCTGGGAGAAACGGGTCCCGGTCGCCGTGATGACCGGATCAGGCAAGGTGCAGGCCGCGTTCCTATCTGGGCTGATCGACACCGACGGGCACGTATCGGACCCGGCCAAGCGGCGTTCCGCCGAGGTGGGGATCACCAGCACGTCGCTTGACCTGCTGAGTGACGTACAGCACCTTCTTGCGGGGCTCGGAGTCAACGCATCGATCAGTTCTCCGACTGCATGGAAGCCGGACGGGAAGCTACGGCGGCGTCAGGCCCACCAGTTGGCAGTGCACGGCAACAACCAGGCCACTCTTCTCGGCGAAATCCTCGACCTGGCCTGTGAAGCAAAGGCCCACAGACTGGCCGAGTATGCCACCCGGACCAGCAGGCAGCGTCGGTCGCTGTATGACCGGGTGGAATCGGTGGAGATTGGACCGTCGGAGCCGACGATCGCCGTGGAGGTAGCTGAATGGCACACCCACATCACTGCTGGGATAGTCACCCACAACACCCTCTACTTAGGTGGCGGGGCCGACCCGGTCCCGGTCGGTAATTCGTTCAAGGACATGGACTATGCGGTGATCCAGGGGCGTGCCGAGCCGTTGGCACTCGACACGCCCGTGGCAACAACGTCGGGCTGGGTCACCATGGCAAACATCAAGGTCGGTGACGATGTATTCGGCCGGGACGGTCGGCCCGTCCGTGTTGCCGCGGTGGGGCCGGTCTGGCTGAACCGGGACTGCTTCCGGATCAGCCTTAAGAACGGTGAGCAGATCGTGGCTGACGCCAGCCATGTTTGGCCCGCCGTGGACCGCGGGACCGCGAGTCGCGCCGAGCGTGACTACACGACAGCCGAGCTATACGAGATCTTCACGCGGCCCTACACCAATTACGAGATCTTCACGCGGCCCTACACCAATGGAGTTGGCGGCCACAGGCTCTCACTCGGCGCCAGCCCGGTGCTTGAAATGCCCGATGCGGATCTGCTTGTCGATCCATACGTGCTCGGCGCATGGCTAGGTGACGGATACACGGCGGGCGCCGCGATCTGTGGCGACTGGGAAGACCTGAAGCATATTGCAGCCGAGATCGACGTGCGTGGGTATGTCACAAGGCGCTGGGAGTCTCAAGTCTCCGTGGCACGGGCGCACCAGGTCGAACATGCTGCGGTGGTCGGAGTTCCGGGAGGCCTACTCGCCGCACTGTCCGCACTGGGCGTGCTTGGGAATAAGCGAATTCCCGGCGAGTATCTGCGCGCATCCGCCGCGCAGCGGCTTGACTTGTTGCGCGGGCTCATGGACACCGACGGCACCGCCGACCGGGACGGCCAGGGCTGGTGCGCCTACTCAAGCAAGGATGAGGCTCTTGCCAGGCAGGTGTTGGAGCTTGTCCGGTCGCTTGGCTACCGGGCAACGCTGTCGTCCTACGCGGACTCGCGGTCCAGGACTGGACAGCATTGGAAGGTGGAGTTCCGGTCCCGCCTGGACTGTATTCCGTTCCTGCTTCCACGCAAGGTCGCTAAGTGCGAGGCTGCCGGGGATCCTCATTTCAGTGGCCGCCGGTCGATCGTCAATATCGAGCCTGTTGACTCGGTTCCGGTTCGCTGCATCACGGTTGACAGCGCCGATCATGTGTTCCTGGCCGGTGCCGGGTTCATTCCGACGCACAACTCGAGGCTGGCCAGTGCTGCGGGGGTACCCCCGTCGTGGGTGGGGTTCGCCGAAGGACTGTCGGGGTCGAGCTTGAACGCGGGAAACTTCAAAGCCGCACATAGACGCTACGGCGACGGCACCATGACCCATTTGTGGACTAGCGCGGCGACATCGCTTGAGGTGCTTCTCGATCGGCCGGCGTCCCGGCCGGGTGAGCCGCCGGCGTCGCTGTGGTACGACTCGCGGATTCCGTTCATGCGTGAGGACGCGGGTGACCTGGCCCGGATTCAGGCGGACCAGGCGCAGACGATCGTGGCGTTGGTGCGGGACGGGTTTACACCTGAGTCGTCGGTCGCCGCGGTGATCAACAATGATTTCAGCCTCTTGGTGCATTCCGGAAAGGTGAGCGTGCAGCTTCAGGAGCCCGGGGCGGTGCCGCCGTCTGAGGGGGTGCCCGCAGGTGTCTGATGTGCTGTCGGAGCGGGACCGGGCCGCCATCCGTGCCCTTGGCCCGGCCCACGAGCGGGCACTGTTGCTGCGAAGGGTGCGGCATACGCCTGGCGGGCATCCGCACAACCAGCAGGACCACGCGGGCGGCGGCGCCGTCGGACTGGCTAAGAAGGCGGCGAAGACGGCAGCGAAGATGGGCCAGGCTGCGCTCGACGCGACACCCGCCCGTCTTGTCGATGACGGCCTAGGTCCGCGACACCCTGAGCACAAGCGGGGCACTATCGCTTGGTCGAACGGTGATCCCGGCTGGTCGGCCGAGGAGACCGATCGGCACCTGACCGCGATGGAGAACTACCGTGGGGCCGACTTCTCGCCTATCAACAAACGCCTCCGGGGGCTTCCATATCAGCTTTCATCCATCGACGATGAGGCGCTTGGCGAGGAGGGGTTCCGCCGCCGGATCGGCGAGCACATCGAATTGCTCGACGACGTGATGGAACACTCCCGCCTCATCGACGACATCACGGTGATTCGGGGGACGTCGACCGGCCGTGGCGTTTTCGGTGACGCACTGGACGGTGACCTGACCGATTTCGAGTGGACCGAGGGTGCGTATGTCTCGACGACGGCGAACCCGGCGATTGCCGAGTACTTCACGATCACCGGCCTGACGATGAACATCCACGCGCCCAAGGGAACTGGGGCGATGGTTCTGTCGGGGATGACTGGGGAGCGGTACGGCAAACCCGTCGACGAAGAGGCCGAGGTTCTGCTGGAACGCGGCCTCCGGATGCGGGTAGTCAAGGACTCCGGGCCGGGAATGCCGCGGCAGCTGGAGATCGAGGTGGCTGGTCGCCCGGATTCCGCTCGGTCGACGGCGACTGAGCCCGCCGAAACTCGAGCAACTGGGCCCAAGGCCACCGCTCGCAAGCCTAGCGTCGAATTGATCGCGCGGATGTCGATGGAGCCGGAGGACTACACGCCTACGACGAGCGGGAAAGTCTCTCGCTCGCAGTTGCGTGAGCTGGTTGCCCGTGAGGTGCGGGCGCTGTTGCGCGGCGATGACATCGACGACGATCCGATCGGCGAGCTGGATGACGACACCCTGATCCTGTTGCAGGCCATGCACGAACTGGACGAAGAGTCCGGTGTCGAGGGTCGGGCGTTCAACCCGCAGTTGCACAAGCGCTGGCCCAAGGGCCACCCGTTGGGCGGCAAGTTCAGGCCGATGGTTGACCTTCTCAAGGAGGCCATCAAAGCGTTCGACCCCGCCAAGGACAAGCACCCGTTCGTGCTGTTCAAGCGGCCACAATTGTTGAAGGCCGCCAAGGCCCGGGGCATCACGCTTCAGCGGGGCGAGGACTGGGACTCGATCGCCGCCAAGCTTCTCGCCGACATCCGTGGGGCGCCGGCCAAACCAGCATCGGCGCCTGCGGTCAAACCCACTCCGACACAGACGCCCTCGCCGACCGCGGTAATTACCAAGCCGGGCGCGAAGTGGCCGACCGGCGACGCAACCACCGAGGTTCATCTCGGCGGCGACCAGCTCGGGATAGTGGTCCACAACTCCAAGACCGGTGGTTTCTTTCCGTTCCTTCCTTCCGGAAGCAAAACGACACCGCTCGGGAACCTCGTTCGGGTGCAGCCAGGGGCCGGTGGCGGCTACCAGACTGAGCAGTCCGCCGTCGCTGCCCTCGTTCGCGCACACACACCGAGTAAGGTTTCGGGCCCTGGGCTTGCGGGATTGAGCCTTTCGGAGCTGCGCATCAACCCGGCGCAGCAGTACGGCGGGGGGCGTGGCCAGTACGCCAAGTCGTCGCATGAGATCAGCCAGAACGGCACGCCGCTGGGTACCGTGCATGACTTCAGCTACGGCTGGGAGGTACGCGACGCCCATGGTAACGTGGTGAGCGTCCCTCAGGGCAGCTACTTCGCCAACAAAGCCAGCTTCAAAACCAAGTCCGAGGCGCTTGCGGCGCTTGTCTCCCAGAAGGGTACGCCGGTCTCTAAGCCCGGTGCACCTGCGCCTCCGAGTGGCCCGGCAGCGCCTACCAACACCCCGCCCAATCCGGGCACCCCTCACGGTCCCGAAATCCAAGCGGCACTGGACATTGTGTACGGCAAGGACCCCAAGGCCAAGACCATGGCCCGGCAGATTGCCGTCTACGGGGCATTGCGGCGAGATCAGTTCGACCAGCTCGGCCCGCGTGAGCAGTCAACGGTTCTGGGGGACCTGGCGTTCATCGCCGCGACGTCGAAAGGCAAGAGCGCCACCGATGCGGCCAAGCTCGTGCACCGTTTCACCCCGGCCGGCACGTCGGCTGGGACGGTACACAAGCAGGCGATCCACATCCCGCCGAATGTTGCTGCGGCACAGACCCGCGTCACCGACCCGAACGGCACGGCCGGACTGCTGAAGGTCCGCGACCCGAAGGACCGCGGTACGAGCGGTGACGGCTGGACCCGGCTGCCGGGCGGCGGCACGGGCCCGTGGGGCAAGTATGGTGCGGCCGGGGTGATGCTGCGCCACGTTGACCCGGCCGACGGCAAAGAGCGGTTCCTGATGGTGCAGCGCGGGCCGGGTATCTCCGATCCGGGGAAATGGCAGTTCCCTGGCGGCGCGATCGACAGCAAGGAAAGCCCGCACGAGGGCGCGGCCCGGGAGACAGCCGAGGAGCTGGGCTTCCAGGCCAAGGACATGCTTGCCGCACGCGTCCACGGCACCCACGAGACGTCAATCCCTAACTCGACGTGGAGGTACACATCCATCGCGGCCACCGTCGACAAGCAGCTCAAGCCGGATCTGTCGACGCATCATGCGCGGATGGAAACCGCTGACGCGAAGTGGATGACCCGCGACGAGATAAAGGCGCTGGACACCAAAGGGAAACTCCTCAAGCCTCTGGCCGGCGGGCAACTCGAAACCAACGTCATGACGCTGTTCCCGGGCAAGGCGGCACCAGCGCCAGCTGGTACCCCAGGCAAGAGGCCACCGCGGCTGACCGGGGCACCTACCGTCATCGCCCCCGCTGCTCCCGTTGCTCCGCCGACGAGGCATAAGCCGTCGGCAGGAAAGAACCTCATCCCGGACAAGGCGGCCCAGGACAAGCTGCGCGCCGACGTTTCCGCAGTGCGCAAGAATTACCGCGGTAAGACCGCCGATGAGCGGCTCGCGGCGATTGGTGCGATGCAGGGCTTTGACGATGTGCCCACTGTCGTCAGCAAGAAGGAGATGGACAAACTCCTTGCCACCGGCGACTACATTGAGGCGTGGCGTGGTGTCGGCGGCAATATCTACAAGACCGCAGCCCAGATCAACGAGGAGATGCGCTCCGGCCCCGCGTATTACGGAACTGGGATATTCGGAAACGGCTACTACCTTTCGACCCGGAAGAACGTGGCCGTCCGATACTCGGACCACACAAAGAACTCGGTCATCCGGGTACTCATCCCGAAGACCGCGAAGATCGAGGAACATTCAAAGGTCCTGAAAAAGGCCAAGCAGGCGGTGTCCTCGGCGGGCGGTTTTTCGCCCGTTGGCAGGCGAAACCTGGGTGGCGGTACCCTACATGACGAGGGTCGATACGCGGCTGCGGAGGGCCTCGATGGAATCGAGATCCCGTCGACCGCCCAGTCCGCTGGAATGGGCGGGGCAAGTCACATAGCGTCAAGCGGACAGCCGGCGTACAACTGGGTCAACCGATCAGTGCTCATCATTCAGGAGGCAGACGCATGACCAGCCCAGCAGATCTGAATGCCCGACTCAGTGACGCCTTGGGAGCCCACGACGTCGACCTCGAAATCAAGTCACAGGTCCAGGATGCCTACCTGGCTGCCGGCGGTGACGACGCAACCTGGACGGATTTGCCGCCCGAGATTCAGGCACTGATCGAAGAGATCGAACAACTCCCGCGTACTGCATGGGACGACCCGATGGATGTTCCAGAAGACACTTCCGACGACTTTTAGCAGTCGCTCAAGAAAAACCTAAACAACTCAAGACTTTCCGCCTACGAAGGGCCGTTTCCGTTGGGAGCGGCCCTTTTCGCATGCCCAGAACAGGAGGGCCTACCGGTGGATGCTCTGCCCGAGCTGGATGCGCAAGAGGTCCGCGCCGCCGTCCTGGAAGAGATCGAACGCCTCGGCGTGCCGCTCGAAGTGCTCCAGGAGCATGCCGCCGCCCGGCCGGAACGGCCTGTGAGCGGCGATGCGGGGGGCAGGGTGTCACGCGCCCTGGCCGGCGACGAATCCCTGCTGGTCACCAGGTCCGTAGCTTTGGACGACGTCCACATCCGCAAAGGCGGCACCGGCCGTGACGTGGTCGCCTACGCGGCCGTGTGGATGACACCGGCGGAGATCGTCGACTCGGAGGGGCATTACCGGGAGCAGAACGCGCCGGAGTCGATGGCCAGGAGCATCAGGGACCGGGCCGGGCGGATCTTCTCCGTCTACAACCACGGCAAAACGTTGGCCGGCACCCCGTCGGAGCTGCACTCCGTTCCACTAGGCAAGCCGATCGAGATCCGGGCGGACAAGAAGGGTCTGCTCACGGTCACCAGTTACAGCAAAGACCCCGAGGCCGAACGGATCCTGGAGGCCATCAGGTCCGGGGCACTGACCGGCATGTCCTACACCGGCGTTTTCCTGCAATCCGACCCGCCGCTGCGCCCGTACGAACGCTACGCCCCCAGCCGTTCCGGCGACCTGACCCTGGTCACCCGGCAGGAGATCGCGTTGATCGAGTACGGGCCGACGCCGATCCCCGCCTACGTCGACGCCGCCGTGATCGGTGTGCGCTCCAGAACCAACTCCGAGCGGGAGTCCATCACGATCCCACCCGCACCGGCGCAACATGCGCCGGCCGCGGAGAGCACCACCCAGAGAAACGACGCCGGCCGCGGACCCGCACCGGACGCCGAGAAAGCCGAGCCGCACACGCACTCGGACGCGCCCACAATCAAGAACAGGAGCACATCCGTGGACAACGACCGCAACACTTTCACGGTCGAGGAGCGGGTCGCGCGGCAATCTGAGATCCGTGCGCGGCTCGCTGAAATCGACACCGAATACTCCGGCGCCGAACTCACCCAGGAGGCCCGCGCCGAGTGGAGCGGGCTGCAGCAGGAGTTGGGTTCGCATGAGCGGGCCATCGCCGACGCCAACTCCCGCGCCGAATATTTGGCATACATCAACGAGAGCAACCCTGACGCGACGGAGCGCATCGACAACTCCCGTGCTGGGTTCGGCCAGCCCCAAGGCTTCGGCCAGCGGATGGGGGCGAGTGGTCCCGCGTTCGTGCAGGGGCGCGACATCTACGATCTCGCTTCGATCCGCAACCACGCCCGGCACATCGACGAGGTCCCGGTCCTGTACCGGGAGTACGCGCAGCGGGCTGTGGATGCGGCCCGGTACCCCGGCGCCACCGGCCGCCGCGGCGCACCAAACCGGGAAGAGGCGCAGGAACGCGTCGCGATGCTGCTGGACACCATCGATGACGAGCACGGCTCCCTGGCCCGGCGGGTCCTGGTCACCGGCAGTCCGGTCTATGAGCGGGCGTTTGGCAAGATGCTGGCCCGGCAGAGCATCAACGGCCTGTCGGCGGAGGAGTCGCGGGCGTTGTCGCTGGGCACCGACTCCGCGGGCGGTTACGCGGTGCCGTTCCAGTTGGACCCGACAGTGATCCTCACCTCCAACGGGGTGGTCAATCCGCTGCGGCAGATCAGCCGGGTGGAGACCATCACCGGCAAAGAGTGGGATGGTGTCAGCTCCGCCGGTGTGACCGTGTCGCGTGGTACCGAGTCGCAGGAGGTCGGCACCGGGGATCCGGCGTTTGCCCAGCCGACGGTACGCACCAGCCGCGTGCAGGGCTGGGTCCCTTTCTCTGTCGAGCTGGACGTGTCGTGGAACGCGCTGCGAACCCAGCTGACGAATCTGCTTCAGGACGCCAAGGATGTGGAGGAGGCGACGGCGTTCGCCACCGGTAACGGGACCGCGCCCAACCCGTCCGGTGTGGTGGCGACGCTGGGCACCGCGAGTTGGGTCGACACGGCCGGCTCGGCCGTGCTTGCCGCAGGAGACATTTATCTGCTGGAGAATGCGATGGCGCCGCGGTTTATTTCGAACTCGTCGGTCGTGGCCAGCAAGACCACGTTCAACCGGTTCCGGACGCTGTTCCAGGCGCAGGCGTCGGCGGCCGGTGACCCGTTCGCCCGCCCGTCCGGTGCGATGGGGGAGCAGTTCAACGGCTATCCCAAGTACGAGCTGTCGACGATGTCCACGTCCATCGGCACCGGCTCGCTGATCATGCTGCAGGGCGATTTCAACCAGTTCCTGATCGTCGACCGGGTGGGGATGGGCATCGAACTGGTGCCTCACGTCCTTGGCTCGAACCGGCGTCCGACGGGTGAGCGGGGCGTGTTTGCGCTGTGGTTCAACTCGTCGAAGATCCTGGCCGACAACGCGTTCCGGCTTTTGCGCATAAAGAGCACGTAACCCAGCATCTACAAGGCCGTCGGGCCGGACCGTTCCCATGCGGTCCGGCCCGACCTCATGGGAGGCCAACAATGCCAGAAACCATCACCGTGCAACGCCGCGTGGACGGCGCCTACCTCGTCGGTGACGCACCCCCCGAAATCGACATCGCTCGTGAACTCCTTGCCGCCGACCACGACGAGAAGTGGATGCAGGTTGACGGTGACCTTGTCACATTGACGTTGACCAACGGCACATGGCGCTATCGGATCGTCGAGCGCCACGAGCAGACCGTTCGCGCCGTACGGGAGGTGATCTCGAATGCCTGAACCGTTCGAGATCGAAGACATCAAACGGCTCAACATCCAGTCTGGTGACGTACTGCTGGTGACCGTGCCACAACACACGACTATGCAGCAGGCGGCGCAAATCAAGAACATCTTCGAGACCCAGCTTCCTGTGCGGGTAATCGTGATCACTTCCGGTGTCACGGTGGAGATCGCGAACCGGGAGCTGTTTCTCAAGCAGCAGGTCGACCGGCTCATCCGAATGATCATGGATGAGGGGGCCGCGCAATGAGGATCATGATCCATTCGAATGCTCCGTGGGCCAGCAGCGGTTACGGCGGCCAGACCGCCATCCTCGCCAAGCGCCTACCCGGCCTCGGCCACGAGGTTGTCTGCTCGGCGATGAACGGCCTGGACAGCCGCCCACTGGACTGGGAAGGCACCCTGGTCCTGCCCTCGGGGATGCGGCCCTACTCCAACGATGTGCTCGGCCCCCACGCCCGGCGGGTGTTCGGCGGCGACCCGGGCCTGGTGTTGGCGCTCTACGACGCGTGGGCCATCGACCCCGCCGTGTTGCGCGAATTCGCCACAGCGATGTGGACGCCGATACAGTCACACCCGGTACCGCCGGCCGATCTGAACTTCTTCCAGGTGTCGGGGGCGCAGCCGATCGCCATGTCCCGCTTCGGCGAACGACTACTGGCCCAGGCCGGGCTGCAGCCGATCTACGTGCCGCACGCGGTGGACACGTCGGTGTTCAAGCCGCTGTCCGACGACGAGCGGGCCCTGGCACGGGACATGCTGCACATCCCGCAAGACGCATTCGTCATCGCGATCGTGGCGGCCAACAAGGACAAAACCCCGCCCCGCAAGGGGTGGGGCGAACAGTTCCAGGCGTTCGCGCAATTCCGCAAGCAGCACCAGGACGCGGTGCTGGTGGTGCATAGCCTCCTGGAAACCCCCGGCGGCGTGAACCTGATGAAACTGGTCTACGACCTGGGCATTCAGGACTCGGTCCAGTTCACCGACCAGTACGCGCAGGTGACCGGACTGTACCGGCCGGAGGAGATCGCCGCGGTGGTCGGCTGCGCGGACGTGCTGTCCAACTGCTCGTGGGCCGAGGGTTTCTGCGTGCCGGTCCTTGAGGCGCAGGCCTGCGGGACGCCGGTGGTGGTCAGCGACGGTTCGGCGTTGACGGAACGGTGTGGATCCGGGTGGCTGGTGCAGACCCAGCCCTACTGGCACCCCTACGCCGAAAGCTGGTGGCACGCGCCGATCATCGACAGCATTCTCGAGGCGTGGGAGAAGGCGTACCGGCACGCCCGTGAGCCGCACATGCGGGAGAAGGCCCGCGAGTACGCCCTGGGCTACGACGTGGAGACCGTGCTGACCCAGCATTGGAAGCCGGCGCTGGAGATGCTGGAGCAGTATGCCGGCGCGGTCCCGGTGCGGCCGCCCAACCGCAACCATGGAACGGTTCCGCTGCCCACACAGGAGGTTGACGGCCTGCAATGGATTCAGCGGGGCAGGCACACCGACGACTGGATCGCGGTGCACCACGAGGAGTCGCTGGCGCCGGTGTTGGACGGGCTGCTGCCCGACGGTGGCGTGGTCGTCGACGTCGGCGCGCATGTGGGTCGGTGGGCGCTGCGGCTGGCGCGCAAGGCCTCCCGGGTCATCGCCGTGGAGCCGAACCCGGCAACGGTTGCGGTGCTGCGCGCCCACATCGCCCTCAACGACGTCCATAACGTGGACGTGCTGGAGGCGGCGGCGTGGGACTGCCACACCCGGCTGTCCCTGTCCGACCCGAACGGGAAGATAACCGGCGGATCGACACACGTCATTGAGGGCGATGACGTCGACGCGTTGCCGCTCGACGATGTCCTGGCCACCGTCAACCCCGACCTGATCAAACTGGATGTTGAGGGCGCCGACCTGCACGCGCTGCGCGGCATGCGCAACACGTTGGCCCGCTGCAAACCGGTCCTATTCATCGAGGACCACAGCATCTACGGCTACTACGAGCTGGCCGACCTGCATGCGCTGCTCGCCGAGCTGGGCTACGACAGCGAAGGGTTCATTGCGCCGCTGCCGGGTGGCCAGTACGCGCCGTACATCATTGCCAGACCCCGAGGAGGAGTCCAGTGAAGGAGACCGACCTGTATGTCGGCAAGGACCCGGCGACGTTCGAGTTTGAGGGGGCGCCGGTGTTCATTGGCCCGAACATTGTGGTCCGCGCCGGCCATCCGATCATGAAGGGTCGGGAGCATCTGTTCACGCCGCTTGTCGTGCACTACGACCTGCCGGAGCAAGCAGAGCAGGTCAAGAGCGAGCCGAAGACCGCCAAGCCCACAGCGGCCCGCAAGTAGCCGAGGTCGGCCGTGGCGCTGGGTGATCCGTACGCGACCCGCGACGAGATCAAAACCTATGTGAAAATCCCGCTGGCGGACACACAGGACGACACGTTGATCGATGACGCGTTGGCGTCAGTGAGCACCGAGATCGAGGACGTGTGCGAGCGGCAGTTCAACAAGCAAACCTCTGCCACGGCGCGCAGGTTCATTCCGTCCAGCTCCCGGCTGGCGTGGGTGGATGACTTCCTCACCACCAGCGGCCTGGCCGTCGCCGTCGACTTCGACGGCGACGGCGTGTACGAGACAACACTGTCGGGTTCGGACTACGAGCTGTACCCGGTCGACGGGATCATGTACGGCCAACCTGGCTGGCCCTTCTACCAGATCAGGCTCCGGCCCCGCTTTGGCAGGTGCTTTCCGTGCGGCTACTACTCGTTGCAGACGACCGCGCAGTGGGGATGGAACGCGATCCCGAAACCGGTCAAGGAATCATGCAAGATCGCCACCGCGGAGACGTTGGCGCTCAAGGACGTACGGTTCGGGGTTGCCGGGTACTCGGCGGTGGGTGAGGCGCTGCGCGTGCGTGACAACCCGATGGTGATGAAGAAGCTCAAGCGGTACATCAGCGACCTGCCGAAGGTCGCCTGATGGCAACCAGAACCCTGTGGGAACTGATGCAGGCCGTCGAGACCCGCGCGGAGACTGTTGGCCTGCGCTCCGACAGCGAGGCATCCGGCTCCATCATGCCGCCGTGGCTACTGGTAACGGTTCCGCCGGTGCCGTCCTACCGTGCTGCGTTCCAGCGTGGCACGGTTCAGATCACCGGTTGGCCGCTGTACGTGTTCACCAGCGCACAGGTGGACCGCGTTGGCCGCAAGGCCTTGGCCGAATACCTCTCGTGGACCGGCCCGAAGAGTTTGGTGTTGGCGCTGGAGAACGAGCCCACTCTCGGCGGCGTGGTCGACGACCTGCTGGTGGAGTCTTCGCGGCCGCTAGGGCAGGACGAGGTCGCCGGAATCAACCACTTCGGCGGCGTAATCATGCTCACCGTCCAACTTCCCGGAACGTAACCAGTCCAATGTGGAGGACTCATGTGTAAAGTCGACGGCTGCAGAACGCCGCCGGTCAAGGTGCAGCTGGTGCGGCTTGACTTCCCGGTGCTACTGAAGGACTTTTGCCGCCCCCACTACGTGGAGTACGCCCGCGCCAAGGGCACGCTCGTACGGTGCGAGGTGATCGGCCACGCCACCATCGTCTCGGCCGATGGCACCGACACAAGCGAGGGCGGGTTCGTCCTGCTCAATACCGAGGAGACCGACGTGCAGATGTTGGTCGACCTCGGCTTTGTCGGTGAGCCGGCACCCGAGACCGTGCCCACGGCGAAGGCGGAGAAGGCGAAGGCGTAAGCCATGAGCTCCCTGATCGCCAAGAACATCCGAACGTGGGCCGACGGCTACGACATGACCACCGACCTGCAGCAGGTCGGCCTGGACCTGATGTGGGATGTGCACGACATGACCGTGTTCATGCCGGCCGGGTCGGGTGGCGCACGTAAACGTGCGACCGGGTTGGAGGACGTCTCTGCCGGGGTGCGTGGCCTGTGGTCGGCCGGGGCGACGTCGATCGACGCGGACTCGTTCGCCAACCTGGGTGTGGCCGACGCGGTGCTCACGATGAGCTCCGACGGGGCCGAGGGGTCGATCGCGTACGGCATGCGCCAAGGCCGGTTCAAGTATTCGATGTTCGGCGAGACCGGCGCGCCAGCCCCGTTCTCCCTGAATTTCCGGGGCACTCAGGGCCAGACGTCGGTGGCCCGGGGCATGGTGTTCAAAACCGATGCGGTGGCGATCTCTGGCACCGGACCCACAGGGACGGGGCTGCAACTAGGCGCGGTCGGCGCCACGCAATACCTGTACGCGTGGGCGCACGTGCTCACCGCGGGCACGACCATCACCATCCAGGTCCAGTCGTCCGTCGACAACACGTTCGCCTCGCCGACCACCCGCATGACCCTTGGGCCGATCACCACCACCGGCGGGGTGTGGGGCACCAGGGTCGCCGGGCCGATCACCGACACCTGGTGGCGGCTCAACGTGTCGGCCATCACCGGCTCTTTCCTTCTCGCCGGTCTCATCGGCATCCGTTGATAGGGAGCAACAATGGGAAGCCTCATTCTCAAGGACGCCCGCATTGAGGTCAACTCGGTGGTGGTATCCAGCTACGGCAACAGCGTCAACCTCGACCTGCAGAAAGAGGAGCAGGACGACACAGCGTTCGGCGACAACGCCCGTGCACGCCTGGCCGGTTTGGAAGATCCCGGACTGGGCGTCAACTTCAACCAGGACTTCGCCGCCGCGGCGCTGGACTCGACGTTGTTTTCTGCGTGGTCGGCCGGCGGTGTGGTTACTTGTAAGGTGCGCCCGACGTCATCGGCGATCTCGACGAGCAACCCGGAATATGTCGGCGGTTTCCTGCCGAGCAAGTATTCGCCGTTCGGCAACAGTGTGGGTGACGCGGCGAAGTGTTCGATCCAGTGGCCGTACGGGTCGGGTACGTCGATCGCCCGTAACACTGCCTGACCGCAGGTTATTGCGATGGCGCTGCGGGTTGAGGTCGACAAGCGGGAGCTGGACAAGCTGGCACACAACTTCCGGCAGACCGCCCGGGTCCACGCCGCCAAGGAATTGGACAAGGCTTTGCTCGACGCCGGGAATGTGGTGGAGCGTGAGATCCGCCACAGCACCGACGTGTACATGCCCCGCGGCTACGAGCAGGTGTTCAAGCGGGCGCTGGTTATCACGGTGAAACCGCTCAAGGCGACCCGGCGGGTTACCTTGTCCGGCCGTGCGTTTGGCAGGCGTGGACACGACCGGCAGGTGGAGGAGATGGAACGTGGCCGGCTCAAGCATCCGTTCTGGGGCCGGTGGATGCATGTCGCGCAGGCGTGGCAGCGGATCCGGCCCGGCTGGATGTCCGAGCCTGCCAAGAGGGCCACACCGGCGGCCGTGGCCCAGTTGCACCAGGCCGCAGAGAAGATCTCCCACCATCTCACCAGAGGCCTCTGATTCTCCGGCGCCCGCCTTGAAGGGTTGGCGGGCGCCGGTCAAACCCTTCAAGGCGAAAGGCAAACCCCATGACCAATCTGCTGCGACTGTGTGATGAGGACAGAGAGCAGTTTCCTGGCGGGCCGGAGTGGCTGCGCTGGAACGAAGCCGACCTCGACGACGTCGACGGGGTGACCCTCGCCGAGTACGAGTCCAGCATGAACGTCTGGTTCAGCACCTTGTACGCCTTCGATAAGCCGCGTAACACGATCCGGTGGCAGATGTGTCAGGTGTGGCTGGCCCGAAGGCTTGCCGGTGTGGAGACACCGGATCTGCACGAGTTCCGGATCAAGATTCGTAAGGTGGAGTGGAAGGACGAGCCTGCGCCTGGCGATGATGTCGACCCCCCGGACCCAAGTTTCTCCAAGCCATCCTCGGCGGCCACTCGGTCAAGGAAGCGCTCGCGCTGATCGCGCCCACACTTAGCGCGCCCCCGTGCAACCAGGGCTATGCGGACATCCGGGTGATGAGTCCCCGAGTGATCGACGCCTACCTGAGCGAATGGGCCAAGCTGCAGTAGAGCTAGTTCGGACCGAGCGAGAGCTTCACACCCTTCCTGACCTGGTCCTCGTTGTACTGCACCCGCCCCCGGTGGCCAACTTCGACCCCGTAGAAGCCCAGACCTGAGGGAACATTCGGCACAACGAACTCGTACACACAGGCGAGCCCGTTCGAGGTGCCCTTGGTGGTTTGGCCGATCGCGACCGTCTTGCCGGATCCGTCGGTGACGACGACCTGGTTGTATCCGGTGATGTCCGAGTAGCCGCCCTGCCCGATGCATCCGGCGCTGACGGTCGCGGCGTGACGGAGTTCGAGCGTGCCGTGAAGGTCGAAGTCCTTCGGCCGCGCGAACAGGTAGACGCCTCCGGCGATGAGCGTGAGCGCTATGACCGCGGCGGCGGCGATCAGAACGGGCCGCTTGCCGCGGTGAACTCGCTGTGGCGTGGCTGGTGGCTGACCTATCCGGGTTAGAGGTTCCTGAGTCACCGGCACACGGTACCGACCGCTGTCATGAGATCACCGTCAGTCGATCGGGTGGGGGGTGACCGGGCATATGGCCAGCCGCCATGAGGTCAACATCGATCTCAATCTGACCGGTGAACGTGCGGCCACGGCTGGGATGGAGCGTTTCGGCGACGCGACCGACAAAACCAGCGCTGAACTGCGCGGCATGGGTAAGGATGCCGGCGTCCTCACCAGGAAGATCGCCGAAGCTGAGGCCGAGGTCAAGAAGCTGGTCAAGCAGTTCGACACGACCGGCGACATGGATCTACTCAAGTCCATCCGCAAGGAGCAGTCCAACCTGCGGATCTTCGAGCGGCTCCGCAAGTCCATCACCGATGAGGCCACCGCCGTCGGTTCCGACGCGGGGCAGAAGATCGGCGAAGGCTTGACCTTGTCTTTGAGGTCGTTGCGTGGCCCGGCGATCGTGGGCGCGATCGGCCTCGGCGCACTTCTCGCACCGGCGATCGGGGTGGCGATCCAAAGCGCCGTGATCGGCGGTGCCGGCATCGGCGGGATTGTCGGCGGCATCGTGGCCGCATCCCAGGATCAGCAGGTCCAGTCGGCGGCGAAGCTGGTCGGCGACCACGTGGGCGACGAACTCTTGCGGGCCGGCGGCGCGTTCGTCAAGCCGGTCATTGAGTCGCTGAACATCCTCGATGCCGCAGGTTCGAGGCTGGCTGACAACTTCGGGCAGATCGGTGAAAAGCTCGGCCCGGTCCTGCCCGGCTTGACGGGCGGGGCCACCGGCGCCCTGGACAACATCATGGGCGGCATCACCCGGGCGGCCAATGCCATGCAGCCGGCGATCCGCGCGTTGTCGGCGGAGCTGCCTAAGATCGGTGACGCGGTCGGTGATTTCTTCGACGAACTTTCCGATGACCCCGACCAGGCGGTCATGGGCATCGTCGCCATCAGCCAGGCCATTCAGACGACCATCGATGCGTCCGGCAAGCTGCTGTCCACCCTTGGCGACCTGTTCGAATGGTCATCTCGCAGCGGTGCCGCGATATCCGGAACGATGGAGACCCTGTTCGGATGGCTGCCGGTCGCCGGTGGGGCCATCGAACGCCAGGGCTCGGCGTTCCGGGAGCAGGTCGCTGCGATCGACAAGGCACGCGACGCATCCAAGGACTATGTAGACGGCGGCATCCAGCCGATCATCCGTGCCGAAGAGGAGATGGAAACCGCCACCAAGAGCGCGACGGATGAGATCAACGACCAGATCCGGGCGATGGACAAAATGTTCGGCCGCTTCATGGACTCCCGCGAAGTGGCCAGGAACTATCAGGAAGCCATTGACGACCTGACTGAGTCGGTAAACAAGCACGGTGCGAGCCTAGACATCGGAACCGAGGCGGGCCGGGCCAACGCGGAGACGCTCGACAGACTCGCCGAATCGATCAAGGAGACCCGCGACAACACCGTCCTTATGACTGGCGACGTGGAAGGCGCCAACACCGTTTACCGCCAGCAGGTCGAAGCACTGCGCCAGCAGGCGGTCCGGCTCGGCATGAGCAAGCAGGCCGCCAACGACCTGGCGACGGAGTTGCTCAACATACCAGCGCGGGTGGCCACAGAGGTGACGGCGCCGGGGCTCCTCGAAGCGATCGCCCGCGCCGAATACCTCCGGCGGCTTCTCGGCAGCAATGCGGCCGCAGCACGGTCGCGTCCGATCACCATCAACGGCCAGTTCTACGAGGGTGACACATCCGGCTACGGCGGCGGCCGTGCTGCTGGTGGATCGATGTATCCCGGCCAGATGTACACGGTTGGCGAGCGCGGTATCGAGCTCGTGCAGATGCACGCCGACGGGCGGGGCGCCACCGTCTACAGCAACAGCCAAACCCGGTCCATGATGTCCGGTGCCTCCGGCGGGTCGGCGGCGCCGCCGGCCTCCGGCGGCGGGCGGATCGAAGTCGTCATGCGCTACGCCGGCCCACCCGCAATGGCGGACCTGGTCGGCTCGATCATGTCAATGCTGCGCCTGGAGATCGCCGATCAGGGCGGCCATGTTCAAACCGTGCTCGGCCAGCCGGGTGCCTGATGACGGTCGCGTTCCGGGCCGGTGCCAATGTTGTCAACGGCACCGCCGGCACCAGCGTGACCGTGTCCAAACCGGCCGGGACGGCCGACGGTGATTTCCTGCTGGCGTTCATCGCCGAGGTCGGCGTCGGGTCGATCACTCCACCGGCGGGGTGGACGCTGATCGGGTCACAGGCCAACGGCACCGACGTCACCCTGGCCGCATACTGGAAACCGGCCGCCTCCGAAGGGGCGTCGTGGACGTGGACGCTCGGCGCCAGCGTGCGCAACTGGGGCTGGGTAGGCGCCTACACCGGCGTGGACACCTCCGCCCCGGTCGTGACCTCCAACTCGCTGGCGTCGTCCTACATCGCTGCCCCCGCCGATCAGGTCGGCTACCGGGCCGGGAAAATCGGGGTGCTGCCCGGATACGCACAGGTCTCGGCGGTGGCCGCGGTGCGCACCGCCTCCGGCGCCGCCTCCACGTGGACGTCCGGCATTACAGGCATGCCCACCGGCGCCGCGGAACGCTTCGACGGCTCCACCAACGCCGGCGCAGGCACCGACATCACCGGCTCGGCATGCGACGTGGTGACGATCGCGCTGGAGCGTATGGATTATTTCGAACAGTTTGTGCGCTCCCAGTCGCAGACCGCGGCGTCGACGTGGATCGTGGCGCTCAAGCCCACCGTCACCGGCATCACCACCAACGTCCTGTCACCCAAGGTGGAGCTGGAGATCAACGGCGCGTGGCAGGACGTATCCGCCTACACCCGCCACGAGCAAGGCGTCACCATCATCAAAGGCCGCCAGAACGCCAACTCTGTGGCCGCACCAACGTCGATCGCCCTGTCGTTCAACAACTCTGACGGCCGATTCACCCCCGACAACCCGGTCGGCGCCTACTACCCGTATCTGCGAATGGGTGTGCGCCTGCGGGTGTCGATGCCCTACGGGTACGCCCCACCCACCGAACGCGCGACCGCCTACCTTGCCTCGTTCGCCCCCGACTGGGACCTGTCCACCCGCCTGGCCGTCATGCACGTCGCCGCGGCGGGCCGGTTGCGCAGATTGCAGCGTGGCGCCGACCCGCTGCGGCCCGCACTGGAACGCAGCCTGATGGGGTCGATCACGGCTGGGGTGGAGCCGACCGCCTATTGGACGATGCAGGACGGCGGGGGCGCCACGTCTGCAGCGTCCGCGGTGGACGGGCAGCCGATGACCGTCTCCGGGCTGGCCTTTGCCGCGCTGTCCGACCTTGCCGGGTCGGATCCGTTGCCCAGCATGGCCACCGGCGCCACCCTGTCCGCCTCGATACCCGCCCACACCAACACTGGCCAGTGGTTTTTTGGCGTGTTCTTCAAGGTGCCCTCGGCTGTGTCGGCATCTACGATGCTGTTCGAGGTCGAGGCCACTGGCACCGCCAAAATCTGGCGGGCGTTCATCACCACCGGCGCACCCGACCAGATCGACTTCATCGCCTACAACGGCGCCGGCACGGCGATCCTCACCGACAGCGTCAGCATGGTGACCGAGTCCGAGTTCTATGGTCAGTGGGTCTTCGTCGGCATAGACCTTAAGACCAACGGCGCCGACATCGACTACAACCTGGGATGGGGCGGCTACCTCGCCGGCCAGGCTGCGCAAGGCACCCTTGCCAGCCAAACCCACGGCATCGTCACCGACTTCCGTGCGGCCGCTTCAGCCAACCTCAATGGTGCCGGCGTGGGCCACGCGTTCCTGATCACTGACGCCGGCTACACCCCGGAAGACGACTTTTTCGACCTTAACGCGGCTTCTCGGGGGCACACTCCGGAGTCGGCACAGGCGCGGGTGGTGCGGCTCGGTGATGAGTCCGATGAGCCGATCCAGATCCTGCGTGACTTCAGTGTCCTCGTTTCGCAGGGATCGGCTGTGGGCATGGGAGCGCAGCCGAAAACGACGCTCATCGGCGCGTGGCGTGAGTGTGAGGACGCCGACCTGAGCCTGCTGCACGACGGCGGCATCGGCGGCGACCTGGTGTGGATTGCCCGGCAGTCCAAACAGAACGCCGACATCCGCATGACCCTCAACAAATCCCAGGGCCAGTTGGCCGCGCCGTTCCAGCCCGTGCGGGACGACCTGAACCTGCGCAACGACTGGACCATCAGCCGCCAAGGCGGATCATCAGGCCGCTACCAGCAACTCACCGGGCCCATGTCGGTTAAAGACCCACCCAACGGGGTTGGCCGCTACAGGGATTCCAAGGCGCTCAATCTCAGCTCCGATTCTCTGGTGACCCACATGGCCGGGTGGCGGGTCAACGAAGGCACCGCCCGCGGCATGCGCTACCCGGCCATCACCGGCGACCTGCGCATGTCCCCGGAACTGGTCGAGGCGTGGCTCAACTGTCGCATCGGCGCCCGGGTCAAGGGCACCAACCTGATGACGCAGCATCCGTCCAGTGTGGACATCGACGTGTTCGTCGAGGGCTACACCGAGGTAATCGCTGCCGACCGGTGGAGGTTCAGCCTCAACGTCTCGCCGGCCGCACCGTACACGGTGGGTGTCCTCGACTCGTCCACCTACGGGCGGCTCGACTCGGGCACCTCCACCCTCGCCTCCGGTATCACCAGCTCGGCCACATCCCTGTCGGTGGCCACCTCCAGCGCCGGCGACCTGTGGGCCACCGGCGCTGGCCTGTCGATCCCCATCGTGATCGCCGGTGAGGTCATGACCCTCACCGCCATCTCCGGCGGTTCGAGCCCGCAGACGTTCACGGTGACGCGCTCGGTCAACGGTGTGGTTAAAGCACACAGCTCGGGTGACGCCGTGAACCTCGACCAGCCCCCCGCTCTGCGGCTCGCCCTGTAGGAGGCATTCGTGGCGCTCAGCACTTTGCCCAGCGCGGGCGACATTCTGACCGCTGCCAAACTCTCCTCTTTGATCACCGAGTTGCGGCCGGTGATTGCGGTCAAGACCGCCGACGAAACGGTCAACAACTCGGCCACCCATCAAACTGACAACCACCTGTCGGTGGCCTATGTCGCGGGCGCGTCCTACGTGTTGGATGGCTGGTTGCCGGTGGAGGGGCCGACGGCCGCGGACATCAAGCTGCGGTTGACGTTTACCGCCAGCTCCGTGACCCGGCTGGATTGGGGCCTGTCCGGGCTGGCCACGACCGCCACCACAGCTGAGGGTGACCTCAAGAGCGTGGCCCAGCTGGGTGCGACCACATCGCCGACCAGCGAGATCGTGATGGGCACCATCAACGCCAACTGGTCGAACATCCTCATGCACGGAACTTTGATCGCTTCTGCGGCGGGCACGTTGACCCTGGAGTGGGCGCAGAACGCCGCCACGGTCGGCAACACGATCATCAAGTTGGGTGCCTGGATGGGCCTGCGCCGTTACGCCTAAAGCTCGAGATTGGACACACTAATGGGCGCACCAGCAATCTTTTTCTCACCGCATCGTGACGACGAGACCCTGTTGCAGGGTGTCGAGATCGGCCGGCATGTGACGGCGGGTCGTCCGGTGACGGTGGTGTGCGCGTCGGACGGGTCGCAAACCTCCGCCGGCGCAGTGCTCGACGGGACGGTGGTGTGCGCCGTGCACGGCTACACGCATGATCCGGCGGCGGAGGGCCGGACGCAGATGACCGCGGCGTCGCTGGCGGCGGCCCGGCAGGCGGAGATGGCCTCAGCCTGCGCCGCTTTGCGCGTCAGCGAGCTGATCGATGGCAGCGTGCCCGACGACGAGTTGACCGTCGGGGTGTGGCGGGCGATCCTGCTCGAGCACGAACACCGGGCCACCCCGGACTCGTCGGTGTTTGTGCCCACACCGTGGGAGACCACGTCGGGGCTAGGCAATGCAAACCACGGCAACGCCGGCGTCGCGATGCAGCAGCTCAAGGCCGATGGCCACTACGGCGGGGTGTGGGTCGCCTACACGGTCTGGTCGCGTTACTGGTCGACGCCTGGCTGCCCGACCGGGTTGACCCGGGGGCCGGGCACGGCGCAGGAGCGGGCCAGGCTGTTGGCGGCGGCCGACGCCTACCGCGCGTGGTCGCCTCACGCGGGTGCGCTGGGGATCGGCTGGTGCCACAGCGTCCCGACCGACTTCAACGAGCAGTTCGTTGACGCCGCTTCCCCGCGTTTTTTGCAAGGTCGCTACCACATCTAGGAGGTGCACGGTGCCGATCTTCGGTTGGGACGGATCCCACTACGACTGGGATCGCGGTCCGATGGACCTCGGTGCGGCGGTGCGTGACGGGATCGTTTTCTTCACGCACAAGGCAACCGAGGGTGGCAGCTATGTTGATCCGCAGTTCGCCTACGCGATGGCCCGGGCCAAAAACGCGGGCATGCCGCTGATCGGCGCCTACTGCGTCAACCACAAGGGTGATCAGACTCCGCAGGTGGACAAGTTCATCCGGGTGCTCGACAGCGGCGCCCCGTTCTGGCGCAACGAGTTGTTCATGGTGCAGCTGGATTGTGAGCGCTGGTCCAATAAGGACGGTGTGTACGCCTACGAGCCGTCGTTGGCTGAGATTCACGCCTGGTGTGACCTGTTCGTCCAGCGTACCGGCGGCCGGTTGACGCCGATCGTGTACGCACCGCGATGGGTGTACGGCGACAGTTTGCGTGGCCTGCGGTATCCGTTGTGGGCCAGCGACTACGGCTCGAATCCAGCGGTGCCGTACCGGCAGGCGTATCCGGGTGACGGGTCGTCACGCTGGTCGGCCTATTCGGGGATCATGCCGGCGGTCCTCCAGTTCGGTTCGCGCACAACGATTGGCGTGCAGAGCATCTGTGACGCCAACGCTTTCCGTGGCACGCTCGATCAGCTGCGTGCACTGATAGGAGATGATGACGTGTCCGCACAAGAGGTTTGGGCCCATCCGATCAGCTCACCAACATATGGGGTTACCGAGCCGGCCGGGGAGTGGCTCAAGTACGGCCGTGACGCCGACGCCGCAGTCAAGCAGCTCGCGGCGGAGCTGGCCGAGCTTGAGACTCCTGTAGCCGAGGTGGATATACCGGCGTTGGTGGCGGCGCTCACGCCGGCGCTGGTGGCCGCGCTGCGCCCGGAGCTCGAGGCGGCCGCCGAACGCGCAGTCCGCAAGGTGCTGGGCGGCCTCGACGAGACAGCCCAGTAGGCCCGGGATCTGATGACGGCATTGCGGCGGCGGATCGGGCGGCGGGGGGCAGCACTGCTGTTTTTCGCCTTCCTCGACATCGTCTACTGCTTGAGTCTGCTCACACCAACGCAGGCTGCCCGTGACAGCGCCGCGCTGCGCTTCGCCGCCGCCGTCGCCCCGCTGTGGGCGTGGGCGGGGCTGTGGGGCACGGTCGGCGTCGTGTGCCTGTTCTGTGCGTTCCTGCGCCGTGACCAGGTCGGGTTCACCGCCGCGATCGCCATCAAGGTGATGTGGGGGCTGCTGCTCGTCGGTGCGCAACTGTTCGGCGACGTTGAGCGTGGCTATGTGTCGGCTGCGGTGTGGCTGGCGTTGGCGCTGCTGGTCGGGTTGATTTCCGGCTGGCCGGAGCCGCCGCGTCGGGCGGTGCTGTAGGTGGACACGGCAGTGATGGTGGCGTTGGTGTCGCTGGCCGGCACCGTCGTGGTTGGCGCGTTGACCTATCGGGCGTCTCGTTCGGCCACCGATGTCAAATGGGTGGAGCAGGCCCGTGCCGATGTTGGCCGGGCGCAGCAGCGGGCCAACGCCGCGGAGGAGAAGGCGGAGTCGGCCGAGGCTCGTGCTGATGCATGTCAGGAACGGTTGCGGCGTATGGAGTTGCGGATGGTCAGCCTGGAGTCGCGTGAGGCGGTGTTGGCGGCTCGGATCCGTTACATCGTGCGGATGATCCATGACCCGTATCAGACGATCGACCAGCTGCGTCAGCGGATCCCGGCCGGTTTCGGCGCCAACGACTCCTAGCTAATTCATGCAAGATCCGTCAAGCCCTAGGAGGGGCAATGTCTATACCGTTACCCCCGGCCCCCGGCGAGCAGTCCAAGGAGCCCGCGCTGAAGATCGGCGCAATCGTATCCGTGGTCACCGCGGCGATCGGCGCCGCGGTGATCTTCGGCGCTGACGAGCAGAAGGCCAACGAGCTCTTGACACTCGTGGCCGCGCTGGCCGCTGCTGCACCGTTGATCACGGCCGCGTGGACGCGGATGCGGGTGTGGTCGCCGAAGTCGGTGGCTGAGCTGCTCAGCAGGCAGCGCCGCCAGTGAGCTGGCCGCTCGTTTGGGCCGCGTGGCTGCTCACCGTCGCGGTGTCGTTCGCGGGACTGGAGTGGCTCAGCGGCAAGGAAACCTTGTCGGCGACGACGCGCCGGTGGCTGGGTGTTGATCCGCCGAAGCCGTGGCGGCGTACCAGCATCGTGTTGTTCATGAGCGCGGTGCTGGGGTTCGCGGCCTGGTTCGTACCCCACATTGTGTTGTAACCAAAGGAGATTGAGTAGTGATCACAGCTAAGGTGTTCTGCAACCTCAAGCAGGAGTACGGCGAGGGTGAGAGCCGTTACGCCACCGTGGGTTTCGGCGCCGATTATGCCGATGGCCGCAACAAGGAGTGGACGCAGGCCACGCCCTACCTGGACTTGCGGATGACGGTCAAGGGCGAGGTGGCCGACCGGTTCGAGCAGGGCAAGGCGTTCACGCTCCAGTTCGTTGAGGAGCCGACCGAGTGAGCGGGCATCCGGCGGGTACCCGCGAGGCGTTCGCCGCGGCCGTGGAGGGCCGCCATCCCGACACGGTCAGCATCATGCGCTACTTCGCCTGGGCGCACCTACCGGAGCATCTGCAGGTGTTCAGCGCGCCGATCGGCCTGATCGCACTGGAGATGGTGCGTGAGTTGGCCGACAGCCCCGAGCTGTCGGCCGGGCTGCGCAAGCTGCTGGAGGCGAAGGACTGCTTCGTGCGGGCGGCGCTCGACTAGACTGGGTCCACCCACGACCAGAGGGTTGCTCGGGCGGGCGCCTCCCCGCGCTCGCCCTCCCCAGCTTTTGAGGCCGGGTTTGTGCGGGCGCGCCTGAGGCCACCCACATGTGAGATCAACAAATGCGCTCGGCGATCGCACACACGAGCTGCCACAACAAAGAGCGCCGCCCTCCGATGTGGAGGGCGGCGCTCTTTCGTATGCTCAGGACGGATCGGTTTCGATCCCGTATCTCTCGGCGAGGATGAGGGTCACGAGCCACAGTGCGGCGCGCTCGGCGAGGTCGGCCCGATCGGACGAGTTGGCGGCGATCAGACGCTCATACCAATCCAAGATCTTCCGGTGTGCAGCGATAAGGTCGAGGACGGCCTGGGGGTCCCACTGAACGATATGGTCGCCTTCAGCAACCATGACTTCGCCCGAGCTGACGACGTCGCCTCGCTCGGCCCCGATTCCGTCGCTGTAGGGGTCGGGCCAGCCATGCTGTCGCAGGGTCCACTTTGGGCCGACACGTTCGGCAGCTTTGAGCGCTATGCGTTCATCTTCGTCGATCGCGGCGCGCAGCTTGTCGAACAGATCGTTCATGGGGTTCATCTTCCCTTCTGCGATGTTGTTGGTGCCAGTCCCGCCCGGGGATGCCGGGCGGGACTGGACTGGTCAGCGCTTGGCGGCCAGGTGTGCCAGCGCATCCTTGTCGGCGGCGGACAAGACCACGGCCGGGTGGCCGGAGCTGGTCGGGGCGATCGCCTCGAGGCGCTTGGCGGCGGCCCGCACGCGGCGCGCATCCCGCTTCTCCTCGGCCTGCGCCTTGGCCGCCTCGGCGTTCTCGCGGCGCTTGGCGGCGGCCTTGCGGGCGATCTCGGAGCGGCGGGCCTTGGCCTGCTCGTCAACCTCCGGCGCGGCGGCCGGGGCGGCAACCGCATAGGCGGCGCGCTCGATGCGGTCCATCTCGGCGAAGTCCGGCTTGAGCACCGAGCCGACTAGCTCCCCGAGCGGAATGAAGATCGGCAGCGAGAGCGCTGCCAGCTTGACGCCGATCGAGCCGTGCCCACAGAAGTTGATCGCGGCGCTGGTGAGTACCGGGATGACGACCACCCGGCCGGCGACGCGGGTGGCGGCGGGGATCAGCGCGGGGGTGGAGATGGCCAGGACGCAGACGATGGTGAGCAGGTCGACCAGGCCGGGCAGCCCGTAGGCGATCTCGGCCGGGGCTTCCCATCCGAGCAGGGTTTGTGACTGGTGGCGGTAGCTGATGACCGCGACGCCGGCGGTGATGAGCTTGGTGGCGAAGCTGACGATGGCGATAGTGCGCAGTTGGCGCTTGGCGAGTTTGCCGGCGTAGACGGCGGCGAACTGCTGGGCCTGGGTGGTGAACGTGTTCATGGTGTCCTCCTTGGACAGTCGGGGGGGGTGCCGGCGGAGCGGGTGCTCGACGCGGCGGGTGTGGAGCTGCTGGGCTGAGCGGCCACCTTGTGGGCCCGGACTGGCCGGGCCCCCGCGGTCGAGGCTCAGGCGAGCGCGGCCGTGATCTGCTTGGCCACCTTCGCGGCGGCGCTACGGGCCGTGCGGCTCTCGCCCATGTCCCGGACCCAGTAGACGAGCCGCAGCACGTCGTACAGGTTGGCGTAGGTGACGGTGATCCGCTGGCCGCGACGGAACGGGCGGCGCGCGGCACAGGCGGCGGCAAGCTGGGTGTCCGCTTCGCCATCGGCAACGAGAGACGCGGTCAGCGAGGCGGGCAGATCGAAGTCGATCGTGGCGATCTCGAAGTCGTCGCCCCAGACGTAGAACAGGTTGCGCTCGGCGCGGTACACGTAGTGGCCACGGCCGGGGGTGCCGTCGCGGTCGACGTCGTTACGCCAATACACGACGTGGCCGTGCTCGGGGTGGATCAGGTGGGTACCGAGCGGGTGCAGATTGGCGGCCTCTTGCGTGTTGCGGGCCCTCTCGGTGCAGTGGGTGCAGTGCTCGCAGCTCATGGCGATCTCCTTCGTTTTTGGGGTGCATGGGATCGTGCTCACCGCCCGGTCTGTGAGGGGCCGGTGAGCTGGTCGGTACTTGGTGCGGCGATCTAGGTTTCTCGGAGCCCCGATTCACTCGGGGTCCCAGTCATCGCTGACTGGGTTCCTGGCGTTTCGCCGGGTTTCGTTTTCGGTACCGCGCCGTATCACTGCCTGCATCCCTGAATTGCTCATCCGCGTCAGTTGGCTTGTCCTGCGCTGCTCAGGTTCTGGGTCTTTACTCGGCGACGCTTCCTTGACTTCCGGCTACTCCGTGACTCCAGGTCGGAGTGGCTCGCCCGCTGTTCACTTGTATCACTAGTATGGCGCTCTAGCGCTCCATACTGCAACCGGCTACTGAGCAGGCAGAACGTGGGCGCGCACGCGGTATATAGGGCGGAGGGTGCGCTTAAGGTGGGCCACGAATCGGGCATATCGGGGCGGCATCACAGCGCGTGACGGTCGGAGATCGTCTTGGTATGGAGCGCTAGGGCGCCATCCCCTTACACCCTGTTGACTATGTCCGAAACGCTGGCCGAACGGATGATGCAAGATGTCCACATTTGCCGGACTCGGCGAAAAAGATCTCTGGGAAAGGGACATACCGCAAGATCGTTTAGACAAACCGGACAGTACGGAGCGTTAGCGCTCCATCCTGTGCTACGCTGAACCCGTGGAAACCCCCGCCATCAGGATCACCGTCAACGGCAAACTCGCCCTCACCGTCGCCCAGGCCGCCGACCGCCTCGGCATGCCCGCCTCCGGGCTCCGCCGCGACCTCACGCGCGAACCCAACGCGCCCGAACCCGTCGCCCCCCTCGACGCCAGGACACCGCTCTACGCCGCCCGCGACATCGACGCCTTCGGCAAGCTGCTGAAGAAGCGCCCGGGGAAGGGCGCCAATCTGCGCGGCCACAAATAGAGGGGGCGCCGGCGCCGGCTGGCACACGGGGGTCCCGTTAGGCCCGGCTGGCGATGCGCATCGGGTGGACCTCCACCAGGCCACCACCGTCGACCTCGACCACCGGCCGTCCACGCGGCGACACTTTGATGATCACGCCTTGGCGGTTGTCGGTGAGGCGGACGGCGTCGCCGCGGGACACCATGTCGTTGTCGGCGATGATCCAGTTGGTGGGGGACATGGGTGCCTCCCGGTGTCGATGCCGCGGCGGGCAGCGTGTTCGGCGAGGTCGGCGGGGTGGGTGGTGGGGACAGGCTCGGGCGTGAGCCCGTCCCCGGCAGCTCCCAGCTCGGGGGGCGATCCGCCGTCTGGTTGCGCCATGCAGCTCACCGTAGTCAGGAGACCCCAAATCGTCTAGGTTGCGTTTGGCCCAAACGATGGCCCAATGATTTGGACCAAACGGTCGAATGTCATCCTTCCGTGTGTGGATCTCGACGAGGCCGCACACCAATACCGCAAGGCCGTCTCCGGTGTGGACACCGCCAAGCGTGCAGCTGCGCGCCGCATCTCGGCGGCCCGCGAGTGGGAGTCGACGGCGCGGGAAATCCTGCACGAGGCGATGGTGGAGGCTGCCCGCGACGGGATGCGCCCGGCCGAGATAACCCGCCGATCGGGGTACACGCCGGAGCGGGTGCGCCAGATCCTGCGCGCCGCCGGCGTCGAGTAGACGCCCCATCCGGGTTACATCGTTTGCCGGATGTGGCTTCGCAACAGGGGATGAGTGAATCCCCGCTGAGCCGTCACTCAATCGTGTTGCAACTTGCAAGTAGCTCTTGCATTTGGATCTAGACCGGAGCAGTGTGTCTACCCCCGGGGACGGTGCGGGCCCCCGGGATTCTCTGTTTTCGGTGGGGAGACGCACAATGCAAGCGATCATTTTTGTACCCCCAGATCCGGCTGCGAGACCCTGGATCACCATCTGCGCCGCGTACTGCGTCCGCAGGGGCTACCACGTCGTGGCCATCGTGACCGACTGGGACGACGTGCTGCGCATGCTCAAGGACGATGACGGCATTGACGTTGTCGTGATCGGACTCTGGGAGCATTTGCCGGCCGACCGGCATCAGCGGATCGAGGCGGTCTGCGAGCCGCAGCCGGAGGATCCGCCCGAGCGGCGTCGACCTACCCGAAGGTAGGCAGACCCCGTACGAGCGCGAACAGTTCGGTGTCCTCGATGTCGATGTAGCCTGCGGTCTCTCGCGGGTTGGCGTGGCCCAGGCCCTGCTGCACGGCGCGGAGGTCCTTGGTCTGCTTGTACATCTTGGTGGCCCACCAGCCGCGTAGCCGGTGCAGGGAGATGCCACGCACGCCGATGCGCCGCTGGCAGTGGCCGATGAAGTCGCGGCTCATCTCGTTTTCGTGGTCGTGGGTGGTGACGATGGGGCCGCCGGGCAGCGTCTGGACGGCCGTCCACACGATCGGGTGGGTGGGCACGGCTCGGGGTTTGTCGCCCTTGCCGCGTGGGATGATGGTGCGTTGGGGTGTGATGTGTTCACGGCGCATGCGGAAGATCTCGATGCAGCGGGCACCCGCGTAGGCTGCGATCTTTGCCCACAATAGGTAGGGGTCGGCGGTCTTGGCCAGCACGGCGGCGACGTGTTCGTCGGCGGCGACCCGGGGCATGCGAGGCGGCACCTTGGGGCGGGCGATGCGGCGGGTGGGGTCGAAGTCGAGGACACCGGCGTGTTCGACGGCCCAGGCGAAGAAGCCGTGGATGGCCGAGTAGTAGCAGTTGCGGCTGGCGGCGGTGAGTCCGTCGCGCCAGATCCAGGCGCGGAGTTCTTCCTCGTTGGCCAGGTCGAGGCCGTAGGGCAGGTCTCGGTCGACGACGCGCAGGGTTCGGGTGAAGGTGCGGATGGTGGCGTCGGTGCATTCGCGTTCGCGCAGGTGTGCCTGGTAGAGCCTGATTAGGTCTTCGCTCGCCATCGGGTCACCCTTTCATCGCTCACAGTGATTGGGGGATCGGATGATCCGGTCAGGATGGGGCGTGGGCTGCGAGAACTCGACCCGGGCGGCGGGTTGACGGTTGGGGTTGTGTCCGTTTCGGGTGTCCGTTCGGCCCTGGCCGTTCGGGCAGGCTAAATTTCCGGATGGTAATACCGCGCCCCTGCTCGTCCCGAGGTTGACCGCCGGTCGTTAATACGCGGCCCTCGCTGGCTCTGGGCAACAGGTCGGTCACCTCCACGTTGAGGATCGCGGCGATGCGCTGAAGCTCATTGAGTCCGATCTCCTGCTGGCCACTGAGACGGTTGGTGACCCAGGTGTGCGAGACCCCCAGTAGGCGCGCCAGACCAGACTTGTTGATGCGACGCCGCACAAGCATGACCTCGATCTCCTCGGCGGCCACAGCGCTGAGCTTCGACTCGTTACTCATGGGACCAGACTGCACGAAAACCGTGCAGCCGTCAACCCTGTCCCATACCGCGGGTGCTCGCTGACCGTTCAGATGATTCTTCGAACACGTCGCACGACCCGCTTGCGTTCTGCACGCACAGCGTGCAATGCTCATGCCGTGACCACAACTCGCACGCACCCGGCCATCAAGGCGATCCAAGAGCTCCTCGACGAACGCAAGATCAGCCAGTCGGAGCTGGCCCGCCAACTTGGCTGGGGCCGCATGCAGGTCCAGCGCCGACTGAGCGGCACCGCCGACCTGACGGTCGCTGACTTGGAAGCCATCGCCGCCGTTCTCGAAGTCCCAGCGCCGCAACTCCTCGGTGAGGTGACGGCGTGAGCCGAGGTACCCGCGGCCCCGCAGGCCGCGCCGGACGCGGACCGTCCGGCCGTGCCGGAGGCGGCCCAGGACGCGGCGGCAAGAGCTGCCCGCTCCAACTGGCGGTGCTGATGACCTTCGTCGTCACACCGCTGATCGGAGTCACCGCACTCTCGCTGACCGCCTGCCAGCCGCACCCGCCACGCGCCCCGCACGAGTCGCCCCGGCCGCTGCAGACCGCAAGGCAGGTGGCGCCATGAGTTGGATCGCCACCGCAGACAAGGCGCTCACCGCAGAGCAGGCCCGCACCCTCACGGACGGCATCCGCGCCCGGGTCGCCGACCTCCTGCCCTTTATCAAGCAGGCGTACGAGGGCCGCGCGGACCAGGCGTTGGGCTATGCGACCTGGCACGAGTACTGCATGGCGGAGTTGTCGGGGATACGTATCCCGCTTACGGACCGGCCCGCCGCCGTGGCCGAGCTGCGGCAGAACGGCATGTCCACGAGGGCCATCGGGTCGGCCCTCGGCATTGGTCAGACGCAAGTCGTGCGCGACCTTTCCCGACTGAACACAAATGGTTCAGTCGACCAGCCGGAGCGAGTTGTCTCGTTGGACGGCCGTGGACGCCCGGCCGTGATGCCGGAGCGTCCCACGTCCGAGCCTGTCCCCGCACCAGTCGAGATGCCCGCGCGGCAGGACGTCGCCGACGCGATCGTCGCAGGCATCGAGCAGAACCTCAACGGCCACAACAGTTCCAAGCCAGACGTCGAGCGGCCCAAGCCCCCCGCGTGGGACCCCGAAGAACGCAAGGCCCACGAGGAAGAAGTCCTCCTGCGGCAAGACATCGAAGCCGCCCGGCGAGGAGCCGAAACCCTCGTCACCGACGTACGCGCCCTCATCTTCACCGTGCTGCACGGCTCCCGCCGTGGCGCACAGGGTTTGGTGACCGCCGAAATGATCGCCGACCTGCGCAAGGCCGTCGATCTCCTGGAAGGGGAAATCGAACATGCGCAGTGACATCGCCTACGACTGGGCATGGCAGCACGCCAACCGCAACCCGGACGGCAGCGTCGTGGAGGAAAGCCTCGTCACCCTACTCGCGCAGGCGATCGACTTCGACGAAGCGAAAGAGCGACGCGGCCACGCACAGCGGATCGTCGCCCGCCGCAAGCGTCCCGGGCAGACCGCGCCGGAGGGCGCCATCGTGTTTCCCGGCTTGGAGCTGTACGCCTACGAGCCCGACCGGCTACTCGCCGACGAGCACGGAAACCTGATCGAGAACCGCCGAGCGCGGATCAAGTTCAAGGCAGCCGAGGCCAAGCGCTCGCAACAAGATGCGCAGAAGGCGGCCGCTCGAGCCGCGCGCGACCAACTCGAGGTGGGCCACCTCGCCACGTGGGCCGACGACCAGTATGCGGCGGGCCGGAACCCGGCGGAGATCACGTGGGACACGTGCGTGCGGGAGACCGGGCTGTGGAAGGACGCCGACGTGGAGCCCGGCCCGGATGCCGAGGAAGAAGATCCCGCTCCCTGATCATCCGGCTTTGGCCGGTAGGCGGGTCCGTTGGTGTCCCCGACCAGGGGACCCGCCGTCCAAAAGCCGGGTCCGCCGTCCTGCTCGGCGCGGCGGACCCACCACCACCAGCCGAGCACGCCGAGCAACCGAAAGGACCAACGATGACCGCCGTAATCCCGATCAACCTCGACGACGTCACCCTCCACAAAGGCGCACACCCCGACGACGGCGACCCACCCACCTGCGGCAAAGACACCGAAGCCTGCCTGATGGAGTGGTACAACCTGCTGCTGGGCCGCCGCAAGACCGACTCCTGCCCACCCGGCGTCTCCCCAGTGCTGCACCGCTTCGGGATGCGGCTCAACGACGCCCTGCCCGACGAGAAGCGCCAGGCGCTCAAAGCTTTCCTGCCGCGCGCGGGTGAGCCCTCGCCGCTGGACGGCACCGCCGGCGACGGGCTGGACGAGACCCGCCGGTGGATGGCCGTCGACTGGGCGGTCCGGGTGGGTGCGCCGATTTGGCTTGACGCCGCAGGTAGGACCGAGTTCGCGGCCGAACTGCGCGGGTTGACGCCGATCCGGTCGCGTGAGGACCGGCTGGCAATCCGCGACCGGTTGTGGGAGATCCGGGAGGCGTGCTGGGCGGCCCGGCGTGAGGCGCTGAACGGTGTCCGCGAGGGGTCTGCCGTTGCCGATGCCGTTGCCGATGCCGTTGCCGATGCCGATGCCGATGCCGTTGCCGATGCCGATGCCGATGCCGATGCCGTTGCCGTTGCCGATGCCGATGCCGTTGCCGTTGCCGTTGCCGATGCCGTTGCCGTTGCCGTTGCCGTTGCCGATGCCGTTGCCGCGTGGGGCACCAAGCAGTGGAGCGAGACCTGCAACCGCGTCTACGCCGAGGTCAAGGCACACATCGAGGCCACCTATGCGCCGGTGGCGGAGCAGGTTCAGGACTCGGCGCTCCAGCTTTTTCACGCAATGGTCAGGCCCGCGACCGACTGAGCCTCCTCCAACGGGAGGGGGTGCCAGGTCCCCCGGCCCGGCACGGGGAGCCCACGGGGAAGGGGCGACACCCGAGGGCTCCCCACCAAAACTGAACAGCTTCCGGGCCAGATGCCCGGAGGAAGGCCCGGCCGGGATCCCGTCGCATCGATCCCTCACCGGCCGGGCCACCAAAGCGAAAGCCCCAGGCGCTCGCAACGCCCAGGGCTCCGAAAAACCGATCAAGGAAAGGACTGAGCTTCCCATGACCGAAACCAAGGCTACCGAATACGCCGCCGGGCTGCGATCCCTCGCCGACTTCATCGAGGCGAACCCGGACATCTCAACGTCGTTCTCATTCGCGCTGGGACACATGTCCAGCCCGAACCAGTCTTACGAGCAACTGGACGCCCTGGCGGCGGCTGGGGCTTCGTCTGGCGTGGCCGTGAAGGAGAGCGTCGACTCCGAGTGGCGGCATGTGAGTGTGTCGTTCGGGCCGGTGACGTGCCGGGGCTACGGCCGGGCACAGAAGGACCCGAACGCGCCCTGCCCGACCTGCGGGATGGGCGCATGATCACCGCGACTTCTGCCGTGCTGCTCGGCCTCACCCTGGAGCAGGCCCGCGAGGCGCTGGAACGCCCGGTGGAGGGTGAGTGTTTCTGGCTCGCCCACCACTGCGGCAAGCCGACCCGGCCCGGCCAGTGGCTGTGCGACGAGCACCGGGCGTGGACACCAAACATAGCCACCCGCGACGGCGGTGAGCCCCGGTGAACATCCGCTACCTGCTGATCGGCACCGACGGTGTCGGCTCGTTCGGGGTCCAACCCGACCCCGGCTACACCAGCTCCTGGCTCGACGGCCTCGTCGGACCGGAAGGCTGGTACCGCGTGCCGCTGAACCCCGCCTGGCTCATGGCCGGGTTCGTCAACGACTGCGGCCTGCTCGCCCCGGAAACCTATCCCCGCAACGTGGTCGGGTCAGTGGTCCTGTGCACCCTCGGTGCCGGACAACGGCCCTACGCCGGACCCGTCGTCATCACCGGATGGGACGCCTCCGCAACCGCACGCGGTGACCTGGAGATCTCCACCCTCCAGGACCCGCACGTCGAGGAGTTGACCCGCTGCCTCACCGATGTCCGCCGGGCGCTTGGGCTGGAGCCGGGGCAGCCGTCGGGCCGCAATGGCCGCAGGTGGGTCACCGAGGCGCGAGAGTTCGCCGAGCATGTGCGCACCGCGCCAACACCACGGATCACGGTCCTGTCCGGTGAGGATGCGATCGCCGCCCTGCGCGCAAGGCGAGGTGCCCGGTGATGAAGCCAAAGCCCCTGCGGCGCCAACACGTCGAAGTCCTGGAGCTGATGTCACGCGGCTTTACCCGCAAACAGATCAGCGCCCGCATGGGGATCCCGCCCGGCACGGTCAAGGACTGGATGGGATCCATCCAGCGCCGCCTCGGCGCCCAGAACGGGGTCAACGCCGTCGCCTTGGCCATGGCGTCCGGGGTGATCCGTGGACCCGGCGCGATCAGGGTGGAGGTCGAGCAGTGAGCGCGATCAATGCTGGTGCTTACCTGTGCCCCGGCGCCGACGTCCTGTTGATCGACGAACGCCACGGCAACAGTCTGGTGCGAATCCTTAACATCGACACAGGGCCGGGCGGTGAGGCGATCGTCACCGTGCTCGACCCGGGAGGTAACCCATTTCGCCGGGAGGGGCAGCGGGTCACGTGCACGTGGCGGGAATTGCGCGTCCCGGCCCGGCGCATGTGGCCAACGTCGCCCTCGTCGCTCGACAGCGAAAGGTTCCCCGCTGCCGAAGTGCTTGAGGCCGAACGCCACGGGCTGGTGGCGTCATGAGCCTGCACTACATCCCTGAGATCACCGACGGGGTGCTGCTGTCCCGCCTAGGCGAAGTCCACCGGCAGCGCACCCTGCACGCCACCGGATGCGCCCAGCCCATCCCGGACCGGCACGCCACCGTCTCCCACGCCCAAGCGGTCGTCTACCGGTTGCCGGTGTGCCACGTGTGCTACCCGCCCCACCCGCGAGAGGCGGTGACGTCGCGATGAGCACCAAGGGACTGCGTATGCACCTGTCGCTGCCGGAACCGTTCGCGGCCGAGCTACGCGGGCTATACACCCGCCTGTCCGCGCCATCGGCCGAACTGTGCGCGACCGTCTCCGCAGCCAGGCGGCGCGGCTGGACCCTGGTGTCCCTGGGCAATGCGCTGGGCGTCAGCCGGGAACGTGTCCGGCAGTGGGCCGAAACCGCCGACATAAACCAGCCGATCACCCTGGAGATACCCGACCTTCCACCGAAACCCGAGCCGTACAAGCACGTCATCCCGACGCTGACCCCACAGCAGGTCGAGCAACTGCGTGACCTGCGGCACAAGGCCATGGCGATGGGATGCAAAGACGCCAATCACCCTGCCATCGCTGCCGGGCACGAGTTCGCCGTGATGGTCAACGGCTATGTCGCAGCCGGGCATCGCCTCCGCGACATCGCTCGCGAGCTGGGCATCACGTCCGGGGCTTTGCGCTTTCGGCTTGGCCGCTGGGGTTTCTACGGCCTGCCACCAAGCCAACAGCACGGCCCGGGGGCGATCGACGAGTTCCGGCAGCGTCAGGAGGTTTCCCATGCCCAGCATTGAGACCGTCATCGCCACGGTCAGCGTCGCCAGCATGGTTGCGGTCGTCGGCGGCGCCACCGGGATCCTGCACCAGTTGGCCGGCGCGGGCCAGCCGCACCACCGCCGGGTGCCGTGGCGCGCCCGGTACCGCCGCGGCCGGCACCAAGCCGCACGGCCGCCGCTGCTGGCCCGGCTCGTTGACGCCTACCTGGCCGGCGCCCGAGAGATGGCCCACGCCCACGCCCTCCTGAAGGGAGTCCAACTGTGACGACCCGCATTCCCCCACATGAGGTGTTCGAGGCGGCCGCCTGGTTCGCGCTGCCGTTCGTCGCCCTGCTGATTGCCTTGTGGGCGCTGGCCGCCCGGCGTGCCAACAGGCGGGCAGCGCAGTTCGCCGCCGAGGACGCCCACGCCGACCGACAGTCCGCATGGAAGGAGCAGACGCCGTGAAGAACTTGCTCATCGTCGCGGGTGTCGCCGCAGACGTGGCGCTGATCGTCCTGTCGCTGGTGCTGATGCTGGCCGGCTACCTGGGGTGGGGTGTCGTCGCCTTGCTCGCCGCGTTCGCTCTGGTCGTTGCCGCCGCCTGGTGGTGGCGCAACAGCCCCGCGCCGATCCCGCCCGCCGTCGAGGAGCTGCTCGCCCGCGTCGAGGACATGAACACCACCCTGTGCCATGGCGAGACGGCACTCGACGAGGCCACCGCGGTCATCGGTCAACTCCGCGACGCCAACCGCCGCCTGTCCGGGCGGGTGGCCGAGTTGGAGCAGGAGCTCGTCGTCGCCGACGCCAAGCCGGGCGCGCTGGACGGGGCGTGGGACGACGTGCAAGCCTCCGGCATCGACGGGCGGCAACCATGACCGCCCCGACGACCCTGCGCCGGGTCGCCCCGACCGCCGTGCAGGTGTTGCCGCACACGGCCCCGCGCGAGGAGTGGCTTGCCGCTCGCCGCATGGGGATCGGCGCCAGCGAGATAGCTGCGGTGATGGGCATCAGCCCCTACGACTCGCCGTTCAGCCTGTGGTGGCGCAAACACATGTCCTGGGACGTCGAGCCGTCCGACGAGATGCGCGCCGGCACCTACCTTGAGCCCACCATCGCCGAATGGTTCGCCGAGCACGGTGACCCGCTGGAGAACCTGGCCATCCGCCGCGCCGGTCTGTACGCCCACCCGGAGCGGCCGTGGCAGCTCGCCACCCCAGACCGGCTCATCCACATGGCATGCGTCGAATGCGACGGCTCGGGAATCGGGCGGGATCTCCACATGGGCCTGTACAGCCTGCCCTGCCAACACTGCACCGACGGCACCGCGGGTCTGGTTGGGCTGCTGGAGTGCAAGTGGGTTGCCTACACGTGGGATGGCTGGGGCGACGAAGACACCGATATGGTGCCCGTTCACTACCGGGCACAGGTCCAGTGGCAGATGGACGTCATGGGCGTCAGCGAAGTCTTCGTCTGTGCGCTCGGACCGGGCGGGTTCCGCACCTACCGGGTACGCCGCGACGAACGCGACCTCGTGGCGATGCGAGAAGCCGGGCGCCGGTTCATGCAACGCCTGGCCGACGGTGAACCGCCAGACGTCGACGACCATAGCGCCACGCTGCCGATCCTGCGCCGCATCAACGCCCTGATCGAAGACCGGGAGCAGGAAATCCCCGCACCAATCGCCACCGGCTGGCTACGCGCCAAGAAGTTCAAAGGCCTCGCCGACCGCGTCGAGAAACGCTACAGCGCGCAGCTTCGCGCCCACCTGGGCACCGCCAAAACCGCCACCCACGACGGGCAGATCATCGCCGCCCGCACCACCGACGACAAGCTGATGAGGAAGTCATGACCACCGTTTCCCAAGCCGTGCAACAAGTCCAGCAGACCCCGATCCAACTGGTCCGCTCCTACGAGCAGCGGTTCGCGGCGATCCTGCCCAGCCACCTCAAGTCCGAGACGTTCATGACCCTGGCCCTCGGCGCGTTGAAAAACGACGAGTTGGCCAAGGCCGCCCGCAACAACCCGCTCGCGCTCGTGGTTGCCCTGACCAACTGCGCCCGGCTCGGCCACCAGCCCAACACCGAAGCCTTCTACCTGGTGCCGTTCAAGGGCGTCATCACCGGCATCGAGGGCTACCGGGGGGTTGTCGAACGCCTCTACCGGTCCGGCGGGGTGTCCTCCGTGCACGCCCGCGTGGTCCGCGCCAACGACTTCTACGAGTTCGAGGAAGGCATGGACCACCCGATCCACCGCTACAAGCGATTCGCCGCCGACAAGGAGCGCGGCGACCGGATAGGTGTGTTCGCCTACGCCCGCCTGCTCAACGGCAACTTCAGCGAGGTCATCGAGTTCAACCGCGACGCTGTCATGGCACGCAAGGCCGCCTCGCCCGGATCGAAGTCGGAACACTCGCCGTGGAACAGGTGGGAAGACTCGATGTGGTTGAAGTGCCCGACGCGCGAGCTTGAGAAGTGGGTGCCTTCTTCGGCCGAGTACCGGCAGCAGGTGCTGCTGTCGAATGCTGCCGCCGCCGATCTGGCGACTGAGTTGGGCGCGCCAGCGCCGGACGATCGGGTGATGGACGGCGAAGTCATCAGCGACGGCGACGACTGGCCGCCCACGGCCGCCCCGGGCGGTGAGTGAGATGGGCTCCACCGTCAACATCAACGGCGAAATCCGCATCGACCCACCCGTGCCCTGGCTCGACATCCGCCACAGCGAATACGTCCGCCAACCCGACCGCAAACCATGGGAATACCCACACGACCTGATGCTCCGCGTCGTCGAGCAACCCATCGACACCGCTGAGGGCACCCTCATCCGCCGGTGGGCCGACGCCATCGTCTCCGCCGAGCACGACGAGGCACGCGCCTACCACATCGAGGAAGAGATCGACGGCATCGTCCGTGAGGTCGGCCGAGGCCGGACCTTCACCGGCCGTTTCGAGATGACGTGCCGGGACTACATGTCCCAGTGGCGGATCAAGGTGGTTGATGGGACGGCGGTCCGTTTCGACCCGGAGATCGTGTGGCCGGAGGCGAGCTCGTGAGCACCCGAACAGCGGTCGTCATCACCTGCGACCACAAAGGCTGCTTCAACGAACACATAGGCCACGGCGCCGAGGTGGCGGCCACCGCACGCCTTGACGCCCAAGGCAATCACTGGGGCCAGCGCCGTGCCGTGGTGCGCGGCGCGGTCCGCTGGCTGGACCTGTGCCCAGACCACAAGGACGGTGAGTGATGTTCAACACCCACACCTGCATCTCGGTCGAATGCAACCACTGCGGCGAGGAGCTGTGCTACGACGACGGCGTCGTCCACTTCACCACCGAGCAGGAGGCCATCGCTGCTGCCCACGCCTACGAGTGGGCGGTCACCCGCGACGGCAAGGCTTTCTGCGACGAGGGCATGTGCGAGAACGCCCGGCCCGCCTGCCAGTGCAATGAAGACGAGGAATGCGGCAACCGATGCGTGCCCGGCTGCCCCTGCCCGCTGCACCCCGAGGTGCGGCCGGCGCTGATCCCCGGACAGATCGAGATCGACGGTGCCGCATGAGCGCCGAGCAGAACCGCGCCACCGCTCAAGCCGCCGGTCGCATGTGGCAACTGCGCAAGACGTTGGGCTGGTCGGCGCAGGAGCTGGCTAACACCGTGCTAGAGAAGACCGGCTGCACATCACTGTCCAGGGCCACGATCGCCAACCTGGAGAACGGCCGCCGCGCCGAGATCTACCTGACCGAACTGCTAGCTCTGGCCGAGGTGTTCGGCGTGTCCGTGGACTGGCTGGCCACCGGGGCAGGCACCCGCTGCGGCCACTGCAACGACGCTCCACCAACCGGGTTCCGTTGCCAGCGCTGCCATGCCGTAGGCGAGGTGATGCCGCATGAATCCGCTCATTCGTGAGCGTCGCCGTCGTGGCCGACGGATCCGCGCCCGCGCATGGTGGGCAGGCCGCCGATGAACGTCCTCGGTATTGATCTTTCGCTCGCCGCAACCGGTCTTGCCACTGCCGACGAAGACCACAACCACAGCGCCTGGGCGTTCAAAACCAAAGAGACCGGCGCCGCACGGATGCGCGCCATCCGTGCGCAGGTGCTCCTCAACGCCCGCGACGCGGACCTCGTCGTCATCGAAGGCCCGTCTTACGGGTCGACCGGCGGCACCGCCCACGAACGCGCCGGCCTGTGGTGGCTGGTGGTGGAGCGGCTGGACCGCGACGGCGTGCCGGTCGCAATCATCCCGCCGGCCACGTTGAAGAAGTTCGCCACCGGCAGCGGCAAGGCCGACAAGGATGCGGTGCTGCTGGCCACCGCCCGCCGGTTCCCCAGCTTCAGCGGCGACAACAACGCCGCAGACGCGCTCTGGCTCGCCGCGGCCGGCGCCGAACATCTCGGCCATCCTCTCGTGCAACTGCCGCGGGACCAGACTGCCGTGCTGATGAAAGTCAACTGGCCCAACCCGATCGGAGACAACGCGTGATCTCCCAAACCCTCGGCGAAGACGAATACGGCAACCCGGTCGCCACCATCACCGTATCCGGCTGGCAGGACATCTACCGCCTCCAAATCAACATGATGCACGCCCAGATCGAGTTCGGGTCGCTGGCCCGCAAGTGCTTCGTGTGGATGCGCAAACGCATGGGCGCCAAGAAGTTCGACGAGTTCGACCGGTCGCTCGGCGGTAGCCAGGTCGTTCGGCTCGGCTGGCACCGCACCATTGAGGAGGAATACCGGTGATCAAGAATCAGCCCCTGTTCGACGCGCCGACCAAGCCTGAACTCACCCTGTCCAAGACGCTGGACAAACACAAGGCCTGGCGCGGCGCCTACGCTAGGTATCGCCCGGTCAAGCGGGTGCAGTGCGACGAATGCGTCAACGTGCTGCACGAGGCCGGCGGCAAGGGTGAGCCGCCCCGCGCTGCGGTGACGATGCGCACCTCCTCCGGCGGAAACCTGCGGCTGTGCAACGGCCACGGCCAGATGTGGCGCAAGATCGACGGAGTCGGCGAGGCGCGCAACAAGCCTGCGAGGCGGCGATGAGCGCGCCCTACGAGGTGCGCGACGAGACCGGTGTACCTGGCGCGGTCATCGAGTCCGTCGAGCTGACCGAAGGGCTCATCGCCGAGCGCAACGGTGTCGGCTCGATCGTGGCCTACGTCTACCCGTTCGGGTTCGAGGATGAGCACGCGGACGAGACGCCGGCGGATCGCGTCGAGCGCCTGGCCCAGGAACTGAAGGAGGCGCGCAAAGCGCTCAAGGCCGGTGATCGGCAATGACCGAGAAGGAAGTCACCCTCTGGGGTTTGCAATGCGGCGACGAGCAGCACCCCGAATGCGGCTACATCTACGGCACCGGCATCAACGAACAGCAGGCACGCCGCCTGGCCGAAGGCGTTGCCTGCTACCGCCTGATCCAGTCCCTTGACGGTGGCCGTACCTGGCAGGCGGCGACCCCGTGACCCGCGGCATCGTGACCGACAATCACCCGGCGCACGCGGTGATCCTGGCCCGCCCGGCACCACGAGTCACCGGGCGGTGGCTTCATCGCCCAGGTCCCCGTCTATCGCACCTATCCGTGTGCCTGCGTGCTGGGCAGACCCTGCCGAACCGACATTCACGGCTCCGGCCCGCCGTGCCGCTGCTGGGGCCGCACCGATCAGGGGGCAACACCTGCACACTGCTGCGCCGCCCGTGCCCACCGGGTCACCGCCCGCCGCGACCCGGGCGGCGGCACACCAACCCCGACAGGAGCCACGACGTGACCACCCTCACCATCACCCGCGGCCTACCCGGCTCCGGCAAAACCACCTGGGCCCGCCAACAACCCGCCTGGCGGGTCAACCGCGACGACCTGCGCACCATGCTCAAAACAGCCTGGAAACACGGCGACGACGAATACGAAACCCTGTGCAGCGCAGTCCAATACGCCGTCATCCGCGAACTGCTCCACGACCGCGACGTGATCGTCGACGACACCAACCTGCGCGGCGACACCGTACTCGCCCTCGAATCCATCGCCCGCATCGCACGAGCCGAATTCTTCGTTGTCGACTTCACCGACGTGCATCTGGAGACCTGCATCGAGCGTGACGCCGCCCGACCCGACCCGGTCGGCGAGCAGGTCATCCGCCGCATGTGGGCCAAATACCTTGCCCCGCAGGCGGTCCAGCCATGAGCGTCTACGACGGCATGGGCAAAGGCGCCCGGCAACGCAGGCGCGACGAACGCTACTACCGCGCGGTCGGCCGGCAGCTGCCGGCCGACGACCACCACCAACTCACCCGCCACGGCAACACCCTGGTGCCCTACGCGTCGGTGGAGCTGTTCCTGCGCCGCGAACACCGGGGGTTGGTCGCCGACCCCGGCATCGACTTCCGCTCATACGCAAGGGAGACCAGACGTGGCTGAACTCGACCTCACCGAAGCCATCGAAGCCGCCGCAGTGCCCATCTGGCAGGCCAACAACCCCGACTATCCGATTGATCGGGAAAGCGACGCCTGGGAGGCCTGCCAACAAGAGGCCCGAGACCTGATCGAAGTAGCGCTGCCCCACATCGAGCGCGCGGTGCGCAGTCAGGTCGCTCAGGAGCTTCTCGACTGGGCGCACAGCCTCGACCGCGACAACCCGAACCTGCGGACCAAACGCCGCCACATCAGCATGTGCGCCCAGCGGATCGCGCCCGAGCCGACCGAGGATGAGATGCGCGAGGCGATCGCGGGCTTGCTCAGCGGGATGGCCGGCAGGGTCTGCAACCTCGACGACGCAGGCCGCCCCATCCCACCCGGTGAGCGGACATGACTGGGCGCCGCAGAGACATTTCGCAGACACACCAACACAACCAGCCACATCATCGACCAGATTGGAACGACGTGACCACCTTCTACCGCGCCAAGCTCACCCTCGAAGAAGTCGAACCCTGGCTCGACGGCAACTACCGCCGCGAACACACCGCCACCAGTGCCGAAATCGTCGTCACCGGCGACACCCCCGCCGACGCCATGTACCAAATCTACGACCACGCCAGAACCATCCACCAATGGCGCGACGCCAAACTCGCCGCGGAGATCGAAGCCTTCCCACCGCTCACCCCCACCGATGCCAACGCACGCATAGGTGCCGCCTTCGCGCAACTGCCCAAAACGGCGCAGGCGTGGCTTCTACCGAAACCCACACAACCCGACGCCGAGCGGGAGCGTGACCTCATCACCGCCGCCCCCCGGCCCACCATCGTCGTCCTCTGTGGCAGCACCCGCCTCGGCGACGCCTTCCGCAAAGCCAACCTCGACGAGACGTTGGCCGGCCGGATTGTGCTGTCAATCGGCTGCGACATGCGCACCGACGCCGACCTATTCGCAGACCGAACCGAAGCCGACATGGCCAAGGTCAAGGCCCGACTCGACGAGCTCCATAAGCGGAAAATTGACCTCGCCGACGAAGTGCTCGTCCTCAACGTCGGTGGCTACATCGGCGAGAGCACCCGCAGCGAAATCGCCTACGCCCAGGCGCAGGGCAAGCCCATCCGGTGGCTCGAACCCGCCGAGCAGCCGGCCCAACCCGCCACCGACGAGCGGCCCGCACCGACGGCATGGTGCGGCGACCCCGACCACGACGACCCCTGCGAACGCTGCGACGCCATCCTCATCGACACCGCCGAAGCATCACGCGAACGCATGCCCGACGCCGACGGCGCCTGGAAGCGCCCTCACGCCGAGCCATCTGATCTCACCGCGCCTCGCGGTGCCGAATAACGAAGGAGAACAACGGCAATGACCGTTATCGAAGCAATTGCCAAGGCGGATAAGGCTCTCGACGACGCCACCGAGCATGCAGGGTCGGACGTTGAGCGGGCCCGCGAGCTGATCAGCGCGGCCAGTACATGGCTGCGTATGGCCGAGATCCTCAACTATTGCGGCCCGACCAAGACCGACCAGCAGTAGCACCACGCCCGCCCTGTCACGGGGCGGGCCACAACCGAACAGCCACAACCGAAACGAGGGACGCACGTGGCCCGCAAGTACGCCAACATCCTCACCGCCATCTGGCGCAACGAGGACTTCCGGGCGCTAACGGCAGAGGAGCAGCGGGTGTATCTCCAGCTGGCTTCGCAGCCGGACATCAGCGCGGCGGGCGTACTTCCGCTGTCCATAACCCGGTGGTCCGCCCAGGCCCGCAACACCACACCCGCGACCGTGACGGCGGCCCTCGATGGGCTCGCTCGCGGCCGGTTCGTCATCTATGACACCAGGACGGAGGAGCTACTGGTGCGCTCCTTCATCCGATGGGACGGCGGATACACCAACAGCAAGCGGAAGCCAGTGATCCGTGACGCTGTTCAAGAGGTCGAATCACCGATGATCCGGAGGGCGCTCGCGGCTGAAATCCGGCGGCTTGGCCTACCGGATTGGCTACCCGATGCCCTATCCGATAGCCCATCCAGCACGACCCCGGCCAACCCACCGGACGAGGAACCCCGGGATATAGGCGAAACACTATCTGCCCAGGGAAATAGGCTATCCGATAGCGCATCCGATGCCGTATCGCCTTCCGAACGGGTTGTGGTTACTCAAGGTCCGTACTTAGAACCGCACTCCACAACCCGCAACCCGCAACACTCACCTTCGGTGTCGCCGCCAGCGGCGGACGACGGCCGGACGGTGACTCAACGCTCAAAGCAGATCACCGACGCGTACTACGAGATCGAGCCGATGTGCAGGTGGCCAGCCGTCAACGGCGTCGTCGCCAAGGCCATCAAGGTCGGCAAGTGGTCCGACGCGCAAATCCAGGATGCGTTGCTGCGCATGGCGAAAGACGGCCGTGGCATCACCGTGGAAAGCCTGCGCGTCGAGTTGGACGGGCTGACCCCGCGAACCCGCGCATCCCCACGCAACCAACTGGTCGAACACAACGGCCTGATGCTCAAACCCGAGACCGTTGAACAGCTGAAGCGCAGTAACCGATTCGACGAAATGGACCGGCAGCAAGAAACGAAAGCCATCGAGGGAACCTGATGAACTTCAAGGAAACCCATCAGCTACTGATCTTCATCGCTCAGTACGACAACCGGCGCATCGACGACGGCGTGGTCATCGCCTGGCAAGCCATCGTTGCCGACCTGGCCCTCGACGACGCCCGCCAAGCAGTGATCGGGCACTTCAGCACCACCACCGACTACCTCATGCCCGTCCACGTGCGCCGCGGCGTCGAAGAACTCCGCCGGGAGCGCCGACGCCAGGTACGCGAAGCACGGGAGGCCGATCTCGCCGCTATCGAGGCCGCCGACCCCACCCGCCGCGACCGGTCCGAGGCCATCGAGGAACTGATCGCCGAACTGCGCGCGAAACTCCCCGAAGGCAACCCGGACAGCCTGCGCTACGCCTCCGGCTACTGGCGCGAACAACGCGAAGCACGCGAACGGCAAGAGCGCGCCGAGCCCAACCCGCACTACGACCCGGCCACCGCAGCTGCGCAGGCGGCGCTGGCCGACGCCGGCCCCCAACCCACGGAGCAGCCATGACCCACTTCATCGACGCACGCTTCTGGCTCGACGACGACGGAAAGCACGTCTGGGTACGCCACCAGTGTGGCCCACGGGAGAACACCACGATGCTGCCCTGGCCAACCTGGCAGGCGACAGCCGACGGGCGCGTAGAGCCAAGCGTGCTGTGTCAAGACTGCGACCTGCACGTCATGGGCCGGATCGAGCCTGCACCGTGACCACCGTCCACGAACCCACCCCCGTCTGCCACCACGCCCACGCTACAGCTGCCATGTGGACGAGCCCGGCCCGGCCTGGCGGTGGTGTGGCGAATGCGGCCACGCCTACCGCACCCCAGGCCAGCTTCGCCGCGCCTACCGGCGGGGGCTGTGGAACCTGCTGTCCCGGGATCAGCCGTGGTTGCGGGGCGACGAGTTCTACCCGTCGATCCTGGCGTGCCTGTGGGACATCGTCGCCGTCCGGGCCGGGCGGGTCACGTTTTGCCCACTGTGTTCACACGACTTCTGACCGAAAGGACCAGCATGAGCACCAAAACGGTGTACGTCTCCATCGGTAACAGCGACGACAAGCTCACCCAAGCCCAGTGGTCCGACTTCGTCCTGCTCACCGACTCGCGCCTCACACCCGACGGCTACAACGGCATCTACGAACGCCACGGCGACTGGCGCAGCGTCCCCGACGCCCCTTGGCAGAACGCCTGCTGGTGCATCGTGGCCGACGGCGATGAGGGCGTGCTCGCTGAGCTGAAGCGCGACCTGGCCAACCTCGCGCGCCGCTTCAAACAGGACTCGATTGCCTGGGCCGAGGCCACCACCGAGTTCATCACGCCCACGGAGGTGTCCCGTGGCTAGGCGCCTGTGCCAGTACTGCACGGCCAGACTCGGCCGTTTCGCCAAGCTGCTGCACGTCTACACCTGCAAGAACTGCGCCTACCGGATGAGCATGGGCACCTCGCCGAGTAAGCCGCCGAAGGACGAGGGAGGTTCCCGGTGACCGAGTCCACCGACGAGCGCGCTGAACTGATCGCCGAGTTTCCGGAGCTGGCCGGTCGTCCGTGCCAGATCTGCGTGGCTGGCTGGGCGGAGCCGAGCATCAAGAGCCCGCCAGCGGACTGGATGCCTCCGGTTCCGGATCCGCAGGACTGCGAGGTGACCCACCGCGATGATCCGCGCGTGTTCGCGTTGGCGCGGGCAATGGCGACCGAGATGCAGCAGCCGGAGCCGACCGACGCGCAGGTCTGGTACTTCCTCGAGGACGCGGACGAGGTGGTCGACGACTTCGACCCGGCACCGGAGACGTGGGTGGTCGAGAAGCTCCCTGACGGCAAGGACTCCTTCGGTGAGGTGGATGCCTGGCTTCGCATCAACGGCGTCGATTACGTGGCGCTGGCAGGCGAGAAGTGCCGCGGCCAGCTGGTGACGGCCGAGGATTGGCGTTCCTGGCACGACGACGAGCTTGATGACGAGGACGAGGGTGACGACGAGGATGAATGATCAAGGAGCGGTGACCAAGTCCACCGAAGGCAAGATCGACACTCCGTCCGCTATGACACCAGATCGGCTCACGGAGATCAAAGCCCGCGTCGAGAAGGCAACAGCCGGCCCATGGGAGGCGAAGCCGCACGACCACACGGCGCTGGGCTGCAAGTGCATCGGATGCACCGATCCTGTCGTCGGCTGGTTCGTGGACCACCCTGATGCGGGCTACTGCTCGGATCTGGTGGCGATCCGCGCCGGGGCCAGAGAGCTGAACGACTTCGGCAAGCCGCTGTCGAGCTGCGACGCTGGCCCCCTGCTGTCGTACGAGGACGCCGAGTTCGCTGCCGAAGCACGGCGGGACGTCCCGGACCTGCTGGCCGAGGTCGAGCGGGTCAGCCAAGACCTAGCCGAGGCTCTGGAGGAGATCAAGCACCTGCATGCGGCAACGGTTCCCCGGGTGATGTACGACAGCCTCAAGCTACTACGAGACGAGGCCCGCGCCGAGGCCGCAAAGCTTCGCGCTGGGCATCCGGTCCGATGCCCCGAGGTCGCACCGGCGCTCGTGAAGGATGGACTGGGCTGCGGCCACATCCACCGCTGCATCCACCCGGCCAAGGTCCCGGACGACGCGGCCGGGTTCGTCGAGCACGAGTGCAAATGCGGCATGACGTGGACGCTGGCCCGGCCGGAAGAGCTTCGCGGGAGCGCTCCTGTCGGGTCTCCCGCGGTCGTCCATCGGCAGACTGCGAAGGCGCTGATCCTCGACAACCATGGCCGGGTCCTGCTTTTGCGGGAGGCCAAAACCAACCCTGACGGCACCAACGCGGGCCGCTGGGGGCTTCCTGGAGGCCGTTTGGAGCCGGGTGAGTCCCTGGGCCAGGGTTTGGTCCGGGAGGTGGCGGAGGAGACGAATCTGGCCGTCTGCATCGGGGAGCAGGTCCACACCGGCTCGTGGACGGTGACCATCCGCGGCGTGCAACACCTGATCACCGCGCATTTCTTTCCTCACCCTGATGAGTCAGATGGGCGGCTCGGACACCGACGCCGTCATCGAGGCGCCCGACGGCCGAGTAGACGACGGGATCGTGATGATGCGCGACCCGCGATGTACACCGACCACTGCGTCATCACCGCACTCATCCACGAGATCCGGCGCCTACGATACAAAGCAAAGGATCGCCGGTGACTCCGCTGCTGTGCGCCGTCGCTAACTGCGACCGCCGCGCCGCCGACGGCCTTCAACTGTGCTGGGGCCACATCCACGGCATCGAAAACGACGCACCCAAATGCGCCGTCCTCCACGACGAGCTCGCCCTCATCCTCACCGCCACCGGCGGCCCAGGCGCCGGCGGACTCCACGGCGGCGCACAACTCAACCTCCAAGCCGCAGACGCCCGCTCCCTCATCCGCACAACGTTGACAGGAATTGCCCTCCACATCGCCCAGGAACGCGGAATCCGGCTACCCGGATCACACCGCCTCACCCGACTCCCACCCGGCGTCCACGGCCCTCTCAACCGGGTCTGGCAACCCAACACCAACAAGCACGCCCTGGGCGCCTACATCGCCACCCACCACATGTGGCTCGCCGCCAACATGCCTTCGGCCGCCGACCAACTCGACCAGGCCATCCGCGAAGCACGCACCGCCGCCTACCCCAACGGCACCAAAATCATCGAGATCGGCCAGTGCCCACTCGAAGACGAAGACGGCCAACCCTGCCCCGGGAAGATCCGCGCCCTCATCCGCGACGAAGACTCATTGCTACCCAAGGCATGCCAGTGCAATGCCAGCGAAGGACACGTCTGGACCGCCGACCAGTGGCACGCACTCGGCCGACGACTACACGCAAAACCCAAGCCCCTCAACACAATCGCCTCCGCCGCCCACGGACACGGCGGATGGGCAGCACGATGGCCAGTCCGGTACCGCATTGAGCCCAGCTACTGCCCGCGCTGCGGCGAAGAGATCACGAGCATCACCATCGGATCGCTCGGATCGCTCGACCACGACTTCGCCGCCGAGCCGCAGCGTTTCGGCTGTGGGTGCATCGCCACCGGCTACGTGTTCGTCCTGGATGAGAGGAGAATCGGGGCATGAGACAGCGATGGTGGATCTACCCGGTCGTTGCGGCCTGTGCGGCGCTCGTCGTTCGCGGTGTTCAGGCCGTGATCGAGGATGGACTCTGGATATGGCGGTGGTGACCCTCGTGGATGACCTGATCACGCGGCTGCTCGCCGCCGTCCAAGGCAGCGAGCCATGATCGTCCGCCACCATGACGGCTTCACCCTCATGGACATCGAAGCCCTCACCATCCAACTCGGACGCCGCGCCCCAGCCACCATCCGTAAACACTGCACCCCGGTCGCCTCCGACATCGCCACCCGACGCCACCTCTACAACGCCGACCAGAGCATCGTCCGAATGGCCAGCATCCCTGAACGTCACACCAGCCGACGGCAAGGTCAGTTGCAAACCGCGAGCTTATAGCGCACTCTTACCTCATGGTCGGTGCAGTGTCAGACGACCAGACCCAGCGGCCCGCCTGAGTGCGGGCCAGCTTCGTCTCAGCGGTGTAGAGCAGCCCGGTAGCTCGTCAGGCTCATAACCTGAAGGCCGCCAGTTCGAATCTGGCCACCGCCACGACAACTCCCAGCGATGGTGAGGCTGTCGGCATGGAGAAGGTCATGGTGCCGGGCTCGGACGTCAACCCGGCAATCCCCGGCAA
>Ga0075418_10000257_pt1 | contig 52851 bp, 66 predicted proteins | sample SoiMetdeltSBSDD2_FD_81776 | JGI IMG/M metagenome (GOLD analysis project Ga0075418, IMG submission 81776) | Bulk soil microbial communities from a Populus tree surrounding site in Tennessee, USA - Soil MetaG P. deltoides SBSDD2 | ecosystem: Environmental > Terrestrial > Soil > Tree plantation...
CACGATCCGCAAAGCAACTCGATCGGCGCGCTCCTCTTGCACATAGCCGCGGCTGAGGTCGGTTACCAAGCGGCCACCTTCGAGGCCCGTGCTCTGAACGAGCAGGAAAGGCAGCACTGGGGTACCGCTATCGATCTAGGCGAGAAGGCCAGAGACAAGTCGTTGGCGTAGGTCTCAAAAATCGGACGGAAATCCGGCAACATGCTTCTGAAGCGTGAGGCAGAGCGAATTGCGAGTAGGCATTGAGACGCGCGATTGAAGAAGGGCACGACCTCACTGCTGCGAACACGTCGTAAGACCAGCATCCTGCGATTGTCAGACACACCGCCAGGCCGTGAGGTCTAATAAGATTTTCACCAGATGGCCGACCATGTCCTCCTGGAGCAAGTCGAGTACTACCGAGCCCGAGCGAATGAATACGACGAGTGGTTCCTGCGGCAAGGTCGCTACGATCATGGACCCGAACACCGGACCGCGTGGTTCCACGAAGTCGCTCTCGTCGAAGCGGCTCTCGAACAAGAACTGCAATCTGGCGAAGTCCTGGAGCCGGCCTGCGGCACTGGATTGTGGACGCAGCATCTCGTGCGCCACCACTCTCGTGTTATCGCCATCGATGCTTCGCCAGAAGCGATAGCGATCAATCGGCGTCGCGTGCAGTCAGACGCCGTTGAGTACGTCGTGACGGACCTTTTCACGTGGCAGCCGGAGGCTCGTTTCGATGCCGTGTTCTTTGGCTTCTGGCTTTCGCATGTGCCGGGGAACGAATTCGAGCGGTTTTGGGCAAAGGTTGCGGCATCGCTCAAGCCGAAGGGGCGGGTGTTTCTTGTCGACAGCCTCCTCGAACAGGCGTCGACGGCCCGTGACCATGCACCGCTCGATCAATCGGGTTTGACCCGGCGGCGACTGAACGACGGGCGCGAGTACACGATCGTGAAGGTATTCCACGAACTGGCTAGTCTGGAGCGGCGTCTCTCGTCTCTCGGTTGGAACGGCTGGATTCGATCGAGCGGTCAATTCTTCATCTATGGTTCCCTGGCACCTCATTCGACTGGTGCGGGCATGAACCGGTGACCGGGAAGATTGCGCTCGAGGAGCACTTCGCGCTGCCAGAGACGCTGGCAGATTCCACTCGCTATGCAAGCGGACATTCGTGGTCGCTGCTCGAGCAGCGGTTGTTGGATCTTCACGATCACCGTGTGTCGGAGATGGACGCACACGGCATCGCCTACGCGATTCTCTCGCTGAACTCTCCCGCAATTCAGGCGGTCGCGGATCGATCTCGGGCGATCGAGATCGCCCGCCGCGCCAACGATGTGCTCGCGGAAGCCGTCACGCGCAAGCCGGATCGGCTGGGGGGGTTCGCGGCCCTCCCGCTGCAGGATCCCGACGCGGCGGCAGAGGAGCTCACTCGTGCGGTCACACAGCTGGGATTCAAGGGCGCGCTCGTCAACGGATTTTCGCAGGTCGCCAGTGGCGAGAACGTGGTGTATTACGACCACCCGGCGTATGCCTCGTTCTGGCAGCGCGTCGAAGAGCTCGACGTGCCGTTCTATCTGCACCCGCGCGAACCGCTGCCGTCGCGCGAACCGATCTACGACGGGCATCCATGGCTGCTCGGGCCTGTCTGGGCGTTCGCCGCGGAGACTGCCGTCCATGCGCTGCGACTGATGTGCAGCGGCCTGTTCGATCGGCATCCTCGTCTGACGTTGATCCTCGGCCACCTGGGTGAGGGATTGCCCTACAACGCGTGGCGCATCGACCATCGCTTGCGCAAGATGCCGCAGGGCCTTCCCGCGCGCCGGACCATCACGGAGTACCTCCGCTCCAATGTCTTTCTCACGACGAGCGGCAACTTCCGAACGCCTACGCTCGTCGATGCGATCGCCGAAGTCGGCACCGATCGCGTGCTGTTCTCGGTCGACTACCCGTTCGAAGAGACCGCCGACGCAGCCGAATGGTTCGACAGCGCTCAGATCTCTGAGCGTGATCGGCTCGGCATTGGCTCGGAAAACGCGACGAGGCTGTTCAAGCTGTAGTTCGCTGTCCAAGAAGTCCGTCGACGCCTTCGTGTCTCGGCTCGCCTGCCGTAGCCGTCAGGCGAAGGCGGGTGTGTCGTAGTACTGGTCATGTCCGCAGCCGCGCCGCGATCGCGACGGCGATGGCGCGCATCACGTTCGCAGCAGCGCTGCGATTGCGACGGCGATGGCGTGCGCCGCGCGCGGATCTGGATGCCCGTCACCGGGAAGACGCCAAGCCCGGTCGAGCTCGACCCGCACGACAGGCAGGTTCGTACCATCGAGGATTCGTTGGCGAAGCGCCTGTTCGGCGGGTTCTTCAGGCAGGAACTGCGGCACCACGATGATGGGTAAAGCACCACGCGCCCGCGCGAGATCGCAGGTTGCTCGGAGGACCTCGCGTGTGACGGCAATTCCTCGTTCGATCGTCTCTTCTTTGCGGTAGCGCACCAGCAACCGCAGGATTTCAAGAAGTCGCCACCGCTCGGTAGGCGGCGACCACACCAGCCCCTGTCCGAGGTGAGGCCGATCGTCATCCATGTTCCGGTCGAAGAGCGTCGGCGTGAAGACTGACACCACTGCAATCGGTTGACGAAAGCGAGGGAGCTCGGCCCGCAGCCGCATGAATGCCTGATCGTTGGCGTAGGCAGAGACAGCCAGATTGGCGCTCTGTATGCCGAGTGCCGCGCCCGTCTGGGCCGGCACGCTCTCCTCCCACGTGAGCCCCTCGCCGACCATCATCGATTCCCCGGTGAAGACGATCGTCGGGCGATCGGGGTCGACCGGTTCGTCGAGCCGTCGTACCCGATAGCCCAGGGGGTCGAACGCATACTCGATGATTCGTCCACTTTCCATCTGGCGTGCGACGCGTGATGGCACGAACGTCCACCCAAACGTCGGATCGAGACGACGCCGAGGCTCCTGGCCGGCGGGCTCCTCATCTGCCGCGTGGCGATGGACAAATCTGAGGGTGAGTTCGCTAGTGACGATGGCCAACGACACAGCGAGCATCACATTGAGTGCGAGCGTCGCATTGTGTGCGACGAATCGACCGATGCGTGGTCGGAGTCCGACGACAATGCTCGCCCCCACGATTGCCGCGGCGATGCGACCGAGCGACTCCCACCAGACGTAGGCATCACGCGATACAAAAAATGCGGGAAGGAAATGCCGATCGAACCACTGCTGGTTCGCGATGATGGCCCCCACGATCAACGCGCAGCCCAGCAATGTGAGCGTGAGCTCGACCGCGATGCGCAGCGCGAGGCGTGCAACCACGGTGCTATCTTAGATTCGCTATGCAATCGACGCGGCCCCGACCGACGGGGTTCGATCGAATGCTCGCGCCACTACATCGCTGGATCTGGCGAAACCACGAGCGGCGCGTTCACAAATTGATGAGGTTCGGCGAGACCGAAACCGATGGCGGCCGCGACATTCTGCGTGCCGCGGAAGTGACATCGGATCCGCTGCTGCGCCGCCTGTATCTGGTTCACGCGATCGACGAACTGCGTCACGGCGCGATGTTTCGACAGCGCGCTGCTTCGTTGCTCCGGGCGCTTCGCTCCTCGTCAAAACCAATGTTTCGCGCCGATTGGCTGGCACCAGGGGGCCACGGCGTCGACGATCTCGAGGTGGATGGAGAGTCGGATCATTCGATGCTGGCGTTTCTGCACCTCTCGGAGAAAGCTGCCGCGAGCCGGTTCACGGTCTATCGCGAGGTGTTGCGGGACGACCCGTCGACCTATGCGGTGTTCGACGAGATCCTCCACGACGAAACGTTCCACATGAACTACACGCTCACGCAGCTGGCGCGGATCTCGCCACAGCATCATCGCCGCCATATCTGGCGGGCGCGCCTCAGTCGCTTGTGGAAGGCCTATCTGCGCGTGGCGAGCGCGTTGGCTGGTGTCATCGGCACGCTGCTGATGACGGGCCAGTACTTCGTGCTGATGCCGCCGTTTGCGTGGCTGGCCAAACGTGCCGCGCGACAAGAGCGCCCGGGATGGACTGCGGTCGCCCCTGATGCACGCGATTCGCTCACGCGGCAGTATTGACGCAGACCGCATGAACATCCTCGGCATCTCGGCGCATTACCACGATTCGGCCGCGGCGCTGGTCATCGACGGTGTGCCGGTAAGCGCGGTGCAGGAAGAGCGGTTGTCTCGTCGGAAGAATGACGCGGCGTTTCCACTGCTCGCCATCGAGTGGTGTCTCGAACATGCCGGTCTCGAGCCTGAGGATCTCGACGCCGTCGTTTTCTATGAGCGGCCGATGTTGAAGTTCGATCGGATCCTCACCTGCGCGCTGCGCGCCTTTCCGCGATCCTGGCGGACGTTTCCCGAGGCGATGAAAAGCTCGCTCGGTGACAAGGTCTGGGTGCGTGGCACGATTTCGTCGTACCTGGGCGTGCCCGCCCGGAAGATCCTTTTCACCCGCCATCACCAGTCGCACGCCGCGGCGGCCTTTCTCGCCGCTCCGACCGATCGCGCCGCGATTCTGACGACGGACGGCGTGGGGGAGTGGGCCACGCTGACGGTCGGTCACGGTACGCGTCGCACGAACGGTGGTGGTACCACGATTACGCTGCCGCGTGAGGTCAGATTCCCCCACTCGCTGGGCATGTTGTACTCGGCGTTCACCGCCTACCTCGGTTTCGCCATCAACGAGGACGAGTACAAGGTCATGGGGCTGGCCGGTTACGGCCGACCGACGGTCGTCGACAAGGTCCGTCGCCTGATTCATCAGACCGCGGACGGCGCATTTGCGCTCGACCTCGATTACTTCGAATTTCATTCGACGGCCACGCGCTCCTACTCATCGCGCTTCATCGACCTGTTCGGGCCGCCGCGGCCCGCCTATGAGCCGATCGATCTGTCCAGCGCCGACGGACGACGTTTTGCTGACTGCGCGGCCAGCGTGCAATGTGTCCTCGAAGATACGCTGGTGACGCTGGCGCGGTCGCTGCACGAGGAGACCGGGCTGTCCGATTTGTGCCTCGGAGGCGGGGTGGCGCTCAATGGTCTTGCCAACGCGCGAATCCTCACCGAGTCAGGTTTCTCGCGTGTCTTCGTTCCTCCGGCGCCCGGCGACGCAGGCTGCGCGCTCGGCGCTGCTCTGTACGCGGATCGGATCCACTTTGACGGTCCCGATCGACATATCCCCGACCATCCGTTCTGGGGGCCGTCCGTCGACGGGGTCGAACTGGCGCGGCTTGCGTCAGAGGACGGTCATCTCGTCGATCGGTGCGAAGACGAGGACGTGTTGATTCGTCAGACCGCTGACGATCTCACGGCCGGCCGTGTGGTCGGCTGGATGGACGGCGCCCTCGAGCTCGGACCACGGGCACTCGGTCATCGCAGCATCCTCGCTTCGGCGACGGGGACCGAGATGCGCGACCGGCTCAATCGCGAGGTCAAGTTCCGCGACGAGTTCCGACCTTTCGCACCAGTCGTGCCGATTGAGGCTGCGGATCGCTATTTCGAGCTTCCGGCTGGAGGAGCGCGTCTCGCGCGCTTCATGTCGGCTGTCTTCCGCGTGCGGCCGGAGTGGCGTACCGCACTGGGCGCGATCACTCACGTCGATGGCACGACGCGGCTGCAGGCGCTCGATCGCGAGATGGCGCCGCGGCTGTACGCGCTGCTGCAGGCCTACGGTCGGCGCACTGGGGTGCCGGTTCTGCTCAATACCTCGTTCAATCTCTCAGGCGAGCCGATCGTCAATCGCGCGGTCGAAGGGTACTCGACGTTCCTGCGCTGCGGCATCGATGTACTCGTTGCCGGTCAGACGCGAGTCATGAAGAAGGTGTCTGGAGCAAGCCGGGAGTAACGTGATCAAGAAACGAAGTCGCTTCATGCGCGGCCTCATCGTCCTCGGGAGCACGGGCGGTTCCATCGCACAGTTGACGAGCGGCTTGTGGCGAAGCGAGTCGCACAAACGGTGGCTCATACCGTTGGCCGTGTTTCTGTGCCTCACAGGCCTGATTCTGATCCTGGCCACGAGCGTCGAGGCGCTGGCGCCGTTCATCTATTCGATCTGGTGAGCGCTCTTTGCGCGGGGCAGTGATCGTGCGGCGCTCGATTCCGCGATCTGCGGCCAGTGAGTGATGGAAGAGCATTTCCGCGCGCTCATGGCGTGCCCCGCCTGCGGGGCCGAACTGGCGGCGGACTGGTCGTGCCAGCGTTGCGGAGCGCGCTATACCGCAGTGGATGGCATCCCCGATCTTCGTCTCGAGAGCGAACCGCGCGTCGGCGCCGTGCGGCGTTTCTACCAGGAGGCGCCGTTTCCCGGCTACCCGCCACACGACACGCTCGTCTGGTTGCGCGAGCGAGCCGGTCGCAGCGAGTTCGCGCGCCTACTCGATCGCGCGATTGCCCTGGACGCGCGAATCGTCGAGATCGGGTGTGGCACGGGCCAGATGAGCCTCTATCTGTCGCGCGCAAGCCGAATCGTCATCGGTGCCGATCTGTCGCGCCAATCGCTGCAGATCGCCGCGTCGGCGGCGCAGCGGTTCGGGCTCGATCGAGTGCGATTCGTCGAAACCGACCTGCATCGGCCGGGGTTGCGAGCGGCATCGTTCGACGTCGTGTACTCGTCCGGCGTCCTGCACCACACGCCTGACCCTCGAATTTCATTCGCGCGATTGGTGCGATTGGCGCGACCGGGTGGGACAATCGTGCTCGGGCTGTACAACGCGTTCGCGCGAATTCCGCTGCGGCTGCGTCGTGTGGTCGCTCGTTTCTCGAGATACCGTTTCATCCCGTTCGATCCCGTCATGGTCGACCGCCGCCACCAGGCGGAACGGCGGGAGGCCTGGGTTCGGGATCAGTATCGCCACCCGGAGGAGCACCGGCACACGCTGGCGGAGGTCCAACGCTGGTTCGCCGAGAACGGCGTCGAGTATCTACGTTCGTACCCGAGCGCAGTACTCGGCTCGGAACCAAGCGATCTCTTTGCACGAGCCGAGGACAACTGGCGCCTCGAAGGATGGCTCGCGCAGATCGGCTGGATTCGCGCGCTGGGCCACGAGGGAGGCTTGTTCGTGACGATCGGCCGGCGTGCCAGATAAGCAGCGACGTAGGGCGGGTCCTGCTTTGCGGACCCGCCTGAGAATCAAGGATTTCGTGCACCAGTTCCAGACTGGCGCGCGTCTCATCACAAATCCGTAATGGGGTCGGGAGTGGCACTCGTCGTTCTTATCCGAGGCGTCAATGTCGGTGGTCATAGGGCCTTCCGCCCACGCGCGCTTGCGGATCAATTGAAGCAACTTGGTGCCGTCAACATCGGGGCAGCGGGTACACTCGTGATCCAAAAGCCAGTAACGCCCACCCAACTGCGCGCGGAACTGGCACGCCGGCTTCCGTTCGATACCGAAATCATCATCTGCCAGGGGCGGGAAATTGTCCGGTTGATGTCATTGGACATCTTCGCTCGGCAGGCCGCGCGTCCTGGCATCGTCGGTTTCGTGAGCGTGCTCTCTCGACTCCCTCGCCTGGCACCGCGGTTGCCGATCACTCTTCCGACTCGCGGCCCGTGGCTGCTGAAAGTCCTGATACGCGATGGCCGCTTCGTCGTCGGTCACTACCGGCGGCACATGAAGGTCATCGGCTACCTCGGCACGCTCGACCGGCTTTTCGGCGTACCGGTCACGACGCGCAACTGGAATACGATGGCCGCCATCGTCAAAGTCCTGGAACCGAAGATCGCCAGCGGTAGCCCGATGACAGACGAATGATTTTCCGAAACGCAGAATTCTCTGATTGGGAGGCGGTAGCTCGATTGCACGCCTCGAGTTGGCGCAGTGCGTATCAAGGGATTCTCGCGCAAGAGTTTCTTGACAACTTCGCTGAAGACGATCGTCGCGTCGTCTGGAGGGATCGCCTTTCCGATCCGAACTCCGAAACGCGGTTGGTGCGAGTTGCAGTCGGGGGGACCACGATCGCTGGCTTCGTGTGCGTGTTTCTCGATCACGATGAACGTTGGGGAGCGCTGCTGGACAACGTGCACGTACGTCCTGACTTGAAGGGTCGCGGTGTTGGTCGCCAGCTGATGGCTCAAGCGGCGTCCTGGGTCATCGATCGGAGGCCAGCGAGCTCGCTGCACCTGTGGGTCTTTGAAGATAATCATTCGGCACGAGCTTTTTACGAGCGTTTTGGCGGCACTTCGGTGGAAAGGTCGGTTCACCACGCCGCTGACGGCAATGGTGTCCCGGCAAATTTGCTATGTTTGGGAGGATCTCACGAAGCTCGTGAAAGAACTCTGCGCGCGCCCGCCACGCGGGCTACCGCCGTGATTCGACTCATAGGTCGGGGAGGTGCCGGCAAGACCACGGTCGGTGGTGCATTGGCCCGCCGGCTGGGTATGGCGTTCGTTGATCTTGACGGTCGATTCACCGCCCAGGTCGATCTCGTGATGCACCTGTTGCTCGGTGCCAGTGTTCGAGGGGCTGCCGGCCCTCGTTGATCTTTACGATCGCATGAAACGCCTGTCCTTATTGTTCGCCGCGATGATGGTTGCGGTCTCCGCTTGCAGTGAAGTAACCACCGCGCCATCACCCACGCCCGTGACACTCCGGGATGTCCAGGTCAGCATGTGGGGTCTCAACGGCACATTCACCAGCGAGGGGGCCGTGCTGCTCGGGCGGACGTTTCAGATGACGGCGACCGCACGGTTTTCAAACGGCGGCGAAGATGTGACGAATGGCGCGACCTGGGAGAGCTCTAATCCGAGCGTGGGCCCGATATCGTCGGGCGGCCTCCTGACCGGGCGTGCGATCGGCAGCACGTTGGTCACGGCGACGTATCAGGGGAAGTCCGGCTCGCTTGTCGTGCTCGTCTCGGATGCGCCTTGAAGAAGACTAGCGCGCCGGAGCCGATGCGGCCTATGCTCGTCAGATGTCCATCCGACCTTTGCCATTGCGTACATTCTTTTCATCTAGGTCGCGGCTGCTCGCGTGTGTCCTTCTGTTGTGTGTGGCCGGCTGCAGCGCGCCGGCCAGCGGTCCCGGCAACTCGAAAGTGCCGGCCGGTGCCAAGAGCTCGGGCGGTCTGCACGGCGTCATCGAGACCGACAAAGGGCCGATTGAGATCGAGTTCCTTCCATCCGACGCGCCGAAGGCGGCCGAGAATTTCCGGCTGCTTGCCGAGCACGGGTACTATGATGGCCTGACGTTCCACCGCATCATCCGGGGGTTCATGATCCAGGGCGGGGACCCATCTGGCGACGGCACCGGCGGCGAGAGTGCCTGGGGCGGCACGTTCGAGGACGAGATCAAACAGGACTCGCCACTGTATCGCGACGGATATCGCCGCGGGGTTATCGCGATGGCGAACGCCGGACCGAATACTAACGGCAGTCAGTTCTTCATCATGCATCAGGACTATGGCCTGCCTCCGAATTACGTCATCTTCGCCAGGGTGACGAAAGGGATCGAGGTCGTGGACGCGCTCGCCGACACGCCGACGCGGCTCGGGGCTGATGGCGGACAGAGCCAACCGTTGACGCCTCCGACGATCAAGAAAGTTACGATTAAGCCATAGCTCCCTTCGTCACACGCGCCTTGGCGTCGTGCCGATCGCCGGTCGAAGGCGGGCGCGCGAAGCGCGCTCGAAAGACGCAGGGCGGCAACTCAGCGTATGCGCATTGCCATCATCGGCAACTCCGGGTCGGGCAAATCTACGCTTGCGCGGCAGCTGTCCGCAGTGCACACGCTCATCTCGCTCGATCTCGACACGATCGCGTGGGAGCCCGGGCACATCGGCGTCCTACGCGGGCGTGATTCCGCGGTTGCAGACGCGACCGCATTCTGCGAATCCCACGCTCGCTGGGTCACCGAAGGGTGCTACGGCGAGCTGACGAAGAGCCTCCTCGTCCATTCGCCCGTCCTCTTGTTCCTGGAGCCCGGCGTCGACGCGTGCCTGGCGAATTGTCGCAGCCGGCCGTGGGAACCGCACAAGTACCCGTCGAAGGAGCTACAGGACGAAAAGCTCGACTTCCTGCTGACATGGGTGCGCGAGTACTACACGCGTGATGGCGATCTGTCGCTCGGTGCGCACCGGGCAGTGTTCGACGCCTACCGCGGACCGAAGCATCTGCTGACGCAGGCCGTGGATCGCACTTTCGTCGACGTGCAGCCACTGCGATGGTTCAGCGATCAGGTAGAGGAGTTCGCCGCACGTTTCCAGGCCTGCACGATTCCCGAGAGCGCATGGACTCACGCCGCGCACATGGTGGTCGGGCTGTGGCACGTTCACCGCTACGGTGCCGAGGAGGCGCTCGCGCGGCTCCGCGCCGGCATCCGTCGTCTCAATGAGAGCCATGGCGGCGTCAACAGCAACACGCACGGGTATCACGAGACGATCACCGTCGCCTACGTTCGCCTGCTGGCACAGTTCCTCGACTATGGTCCCGCAGTGCCGCTGCGCGATCGCGTCGCGATGCTGCTGGACAGCCCGGTAGCGGCGAAAAGAATGCTGTCGTCGTTCTATTCACCCGATCGTCTGATGTCTACCGATGCGCGAGCGCGGTGGGTCGAGCCAGATCTGGCGCCGCTTGCGATTGCGACGATTCTCGAGAATCACGTTCACAATCACGCATCATGAAACCGTCCGGGCTCGAACTTCGCCGGGAAGACCTGAGATCGCCGGTCGCCGTTGCGATGATTGCCGCGTTAGACGCAGAGCTCGTACAGCGATACCCGGAGGAACCTGAGACGCACGTCAGGCTTGAACCCGAGGAGGTTGAGGAGGGACGAGGCGCTTTTGTCGTCGCGTATCTCGAAGGCGAGCCCGTCGGTTGTGGCGCGATTCGACGAATCGATACTGACACCGGAGAACTGAAACGCATGTACGTCGTGCCCCAGTCGCGAGGGCGAGGTATTGGACGCCTCCTGCTCGCCCGGCTCGAGAACGAAGGGCGCCGGCTGGGTGTGAAGCGCATCCTGCTCGTGACCGGGCAGCGTCAGCCAGAAGCGTTGGCGCTGTACGCGGGCGCCGGCTTCGTGCCGGTGCCAGCTTTTGGAGAGTACGCGGGCTGGCCCCTGATTGTCTCCCTGGCCAAGGACCTCCCGCCGACGCTGGCGAGCGGCGCTATTTACGATCGGATTGGTCGAACGTATACCTCGACACGGCGTCCTGATTCCAGGATCGCGGCTTCGATCATGCGTGGGCTCGGCGATGCCGAGGTGGTGGTCAATGTGGGAGCAGGAGCCGGCGCATATGAGCCTGCCGATCGCGTTGTCGTTGCCGTTGAGCCTTCGTGGCAGATGATCCAACAGCGAGGAGCCGGTGCAGCGCCTGCTGTTCAAGCCGCGGCTGAAGCTTTGCCCTTCCCGGACGGGACATTTGACGCAGCGCTGGCAGTACTCACGCTGCATCACTGGACGGATTGGCGTCGCGGTCTCGAGGAGATGAGGAGAGTCGCGAACCGGCTCGTGCTGTTTACCGTCGAACCCGCCGACGTCGGCAATTTCTGGTTCACGGCGGCGTACTTTCCAGAGATCGTTCGACTCGATCAGGGAAGGTGTCCTTCCGTTGCGGAGGTCGTTGACCACCTCGGGAATTGCACCGTCGAGCACATCGCGATACCGCACGACTGCAGCGACGGATTCCTCGCCGCATTCTGGCGTCGGCCCGAGGCGTACCTCGATCCGCAGATCCGGGCGGGGATTTCTGCCTTTGTGCTTCTCGATCAAGATACAGTCGCTCGCGGCATAGGGCGTCTCGAGGCGGATCTCGACTCGGGCGCGTGGGAGCAGAGATTCGGCACCGTCCGCTCCCTCGATGCGCTCGATGTTTGTTACCGGCTGGTGGTCGCCGATTGACATTGGAGCGCGTTGATGAACCGCCGCGCTCTCACGCGAATGCTTCTAGTGGGTGTGGCTCTGATCTTCGGTGGAGAGGCGGCTTGCGTTTTTGGACCGGATCAGCGCGTCGTGCACGTCGCGTGTCACGTTGCGCTGTACAGCGGGATATTCCTCTCTATTGTCGGTGCACTTCTTGAGGGGACCAGGCGGCTTCGCGCGATGCGCCGGCCGTCCGATGAGGCCGGTGTTTGAAGGTTCCCGTCGCTGATGCATTAGGATGTGCACCGAGACGAAGCTGGGGGGACACAAGCATGGGACTGCATCACGCCGCTTTCCTCACATTACTCCTCGCACCTGCCCTGAGCGGAGTCGACGGGTCCGTGACCGTGACCGCGCAGGAGAATCTCGGCACCTACGAAGACCGCATTGCGGTCGAGGACGTCATGGCGCGTTACGTGTGGACAGTTGACTCACTGGACGCGGATGGCTACGTGGCCGTGTTCACTGACGACGCCGTCATCGATTCGAACGGGAACATCAGCAAAGGACGCGAGGAGATTCGCAAGATCGTCACAAACCTTATTCAGCGGCGCGACGACAACAAGGCGAAGGGATTGCCGACTGCGAATCTGTACCACGTGATCAGCAACGTGCGCATCACGTTTCCGAAACCCGGCGAGGCCTTGCACCAGTCCTACTGGCAGACCGTGCGGCGCGACAAGGACGGCAAAATGACGGCAGCCGCGATGGGCCGCTCCGAGGATCGACTGGTCAAGCGCAATGGCAAGTGGTTGATTCAGTGGCGCAAGCTGACCGTCTTCTCGGACTGACCGCCAGTTCATGTCTTTCGCGGACCAGCGATACGCGGTGAGTCGATGCGACTGGGGCCTGGCTGGGCACGACTCGCTGGCGCCGGCCGACGTCGTAGTCGTCATTGACGTCCTGTCTTTCTCCACATGTGATGTGTCTGCACGCGTTCCATGGCTGCGCGGCGGCATGTTCGTGAACGCGGGATCGGATTGACATGTCCGGGATCGGCCTGCTGAATGAAAAGGCGCTTCACGCATCACTGAAACAGTGGTACGCCCGTCCGGGAGATCGTTTCGAAGTCACGGTTGGCGGATTCGTCATTGACATCGTTCGCGACGATCTCCTGATAGAGATTCAGACCGGCAATTTCGCCTCCATCAAGGCGAAGCTGACCAGGCTGGTGGACTCCCATCAGGTGCGATTGATCTATCCGATCGCTCAGGAGCGATGGATCGTGCGCTCATCGAGCGATCGTAACGGCGGCCTCATTCGCCGCAAGTCACCAAAGAGAGGGCGGTGGGAGGATCTGTTCCGGGAAATGGTGAGTATCCCGCAGTTATTGGCGAACCCTAACTTTTCGCTGGAAGTGTTGCTGATCAGGGAAGAAGAAACGAGGCGGTTCGAGGGCAAGCGTCAATGGCGCCGGGGAGGATGGGCTATCGACGTGCGCCGGTTGCTCGACGTCGTGGACCGGCGCGTGTTCCAGTCGGCGGACTGGCGAGAGTGTCTTCCGGTGGGGCTGGAGTCGTTCACCGCGAGCGATCTCGCGACAGCGACGGACACGCGCAGCGACCTGGCTCAGAAGATGGCGTACTGTCTGCGCCAGGGACACGTGATCGAGTTGATAGGTAAGCGCGGGCGCGCCAATCTCTATAGAGTCCTGGCGTGACGACGAAGCGGGCGGGATGATGCCTCACGTCATCGTCACTGGTGGCCCAGGTGTGGGCAAGACGACGCTACTCGTCGAGCTCGCCGCGATGGGTTACGCCACCGTCGAAGAATCTGCCCGGGCCATCATTGCAGAGAGACTCGCGAGCGGAGCGAGCCGTCGACCGGACCTTCGCGCGTTCGGCCGGGAGATCCTGCATCGAGACATCGAGAAGTACCGTCGTCTGCCGCATACGTCGGACTGGGTCTTTTTCGATCGTGGGGTGATCGACGCGCTCGGCATGCTCCAAGAAGTGGCACCGTTGCCTGCTCGGGAGCTGGAAGTGATGCTCTCCACATACGCCTTTCACCGTTCGGTGTTGATCTTGCCGCCCTGGGAGGCGATCTACGTGAACGACGCGGAACGAGACCAATCGTTCGCTGAAGCTGTCAACGTCCATGCCCGGCTCGTACAGTGGTATCGTGCGTGCGGATATGTCCTGTGTGAAATTCCTCGCCTTTCCGTCGCGCAGCGAGCACAGCACGTCCTTCGAATCCTCGCCGAAAGCGATGCCTAACGGGCCAGCCCCTAATCCGTTAGCGCGTCACTGACATCGGAAAGGAAAGGATGAAAAGGCCAACCGAGGACGAGCGCGTATGAGCGATTCGGCCGTCATTATCCTGCTCCTTCCGGGCTTCTTCCTCTCCATCTTCCTGTTCATCGAGATAGGTCGTCGGCTGGGGATCCGATACGCCGCTGAACACACGGCAGAGACAGTCGCCGTCTTCGGCACGACGCAAACTGCCATCTTCGCGCTGCTGGGGTTATTGGTCGCGTTTACGTTTTCCGGGGCGGCCGCGCGGTTCGACGCAAGGCGAACGCTGACTGTGGACGAAGCCAACGCGATTGGCACTGCTTACCTACGCCTCGATCTGCTACCGGCCACGACCCAGCCGCCGTTGCGCGAGAAGTTTCGGCGTTATACCGAGGCACGAATCGCGGTCTATCAGGCGTTACCTGATATCGAGGCGTCGGACACCCACGCCGCTCGTGCCGTCGCGCTGCAAGGCGAGATCTGGACTGATGCCATGTCGGCCCTGAGGGAAAACCCGACATCCTTACTACTGATGCTGACCGCCTTGAACGCGATGATAGACATCACGACCACGCGGTCCATCGTCTTGAAGACACACATTCCGCCAATCGTCGCGGTGGCGTTGATCGTCTTGACATTGGCGTGCTCACTGCTGATCGGCACTGGGTTGCCGCCCGAGCGAACTTTCGGCGTGCTGCTCCACACGTTCTGCTTCGCGTTCGTCGTCACGGCTACGATGTATGTCATTTTTGATCTTGATCACCCACGTGTCGGCCTGATTCGACTGGACTATGTCGATCAGGCGCTGTTCGACGTGCTCGCCGGCATGAAGTGATTGCCGTTCCATATAGCTAAACGAGGGTGTTGGTCGGGCCATGGCAGAAACGCTGGTGCTTCGTCGACCGAGACGGGACGAAGAGGACGAGGTCATGCGTGCGCACCGCGCGACGTCTGCGGACGTTCCAAACTTTCTGCACTATTACCAGGAAGGGATGCGCTTCAGCCGCTATCTCGAGATGCTCGAAGAGCAGGAACGCGGTACGAATCTCCCGCCGAACGTCGTTCCATCGACGTTTCTCTTTGCGTTCAAAGGCCAGCGGATCGTCGGGCGAGTAGCCATCCGCCACAGGCTGAACGATTTTCTCTTACGAATAGGTGGACACATCGGCTACGTCGTCGTCCCGGAATTCCGGCGGCAGGGACATGCCACCACGATCTTGCGCATGGCCCTTCGCCTCGCTCGCGAGAAGCTTGGTCTCGCTCGCGTGTTGGTGACCTGTGATGACGACAACATCGGTTCGATCCGAACGATAGAGAACAACGGTGGCGTCCTCGAGAACGTCCTCACCGGGCCAGACCTCGACAAACCGAAACGGCGCTACTGGATTGACATTCAGCATCAAAGATGGCCGGGAATCTGAAAGTGCTCGTGGCGAGCGAATAAGTGTGGTGCGTCAGAGGTTCAGGTACTGAGGGCTCGCATCCGCGACCTTGAGGGAGGTCATCTTCGGTGAAGATTTCGATTCTCGACGATTATTTCGACACACTCCGAACCCTCCAGTGCTTTCGCAAACTGGACGGACACGACGTCACGATATGGAACGATCATGTCCAGGATACCGATGCCCTCGCCGTGCGTCTGAAGAGCACCGAGGTTCTCGTGTTGATCCGCGAGCGCACACCAATCCGCGCGCCGTTGCTCGAACGTCTCGACGCCTTACGACTCATCAGTCAGCGCAGCGTGTACCCTCACATCGACATCGACACGTGTACGCGTCGCGGCGTCATCGTGTCATCCGATCTGCATGCTGGCAGTCCGTCCTATGCCACCGCCGAACTCACGTGGGGACTGATCATTGCTGCCATGCGACAGATTCCTCAGCAGATGTTCGCGCTTCGCGCCGGCGTCTGGCAGGTCGGCGTCGGCAACACCCTGCGCGACAGGACGCTGGGAATCTACGGATATGGACGGATTGGGGCGACGGTGGCGGGCTACGGAAAGGCCTTCGGGATGAACGTGCTGGTCTGGGGTCGCGAGGCCTCGCGCGAGCGCGCACGCAACGACGGCTATTTGGTCGCCCAAAGCAAGCGAGCCTTTTTCGAATCATGCGACGTCGTCTCCCTCCACATGCGACTGGTACCCGACACTCGGGGAATCGTGACGAGGGATGATTTGTCGTGCATGAAGTCCAGCGCGCTGTTGGTGAATACCAGCCGCGCGCCTTTGATTGAGGCGGGTGCCCTGGTCGAAGCGCTACGCGCGGGCCGGCCCGGCATGGCTGCCGTAGACGTGTACGAAGACGAGCCGCTGCGAGATCCCGGTCACCCGCTGCTGACGATGGATAACGTGGTGTGCACACCGCACATCGGATATGTGACGCGCGACGAGTACGAAATCCAGTTCTCGGATATCTTCGATCAAATCGCCGCGTACGCCTCGGGTAACCCCATCAACGTCGTGAACCCGAACGTCTTCGACGTCTTGAGAGAGCGGACTTCGTAAAGGACCTGGAGAAAACGGAGCATGAATGGTCTCGGCGCGCGCGCGGGCCCTAAGGCCGGCAATCGAAGGCCACCGAACGCACGGCCAGTTGTTGTTGGCGTGGCCGACCATAATGGATGGGCGATCCTCGTTTCTGCTGCTGCGGTGAATGGCGAGCCGACCGTAGTCGATCGACGACGAGTGGAGCTTATCGAGCGTGGCGTGCCGAGCCAACCGTACCACCACGAGACGTTGGCGCTCGGTGACGACGAGGCCGAGCAGTTACTGGGCAAGGTGAGGCGATCGATAGCTGCGTGCACCACGCTTGCCTTTCATCGCCTGGCGGCTGATCTGTCTCCTCGGTATCGAGTGTCTGCCATTACCATTCGGCAACCACCGCTTGCAGGCTTGCCCTCAACGGTTGCAGAGGTCCACGCTTCCTATCACGTAATGTGTCGCGCAGATGGCATGCTCTATCACTCGGCGATCTGCACGGCCGCCCGTCAACGAGACTGGAAGGTAACCCTTCATCGTCGCGGCGAGGAGGTAGCCCGAGCCGCCGGGGCCTTGCAGAGGAGTACGCATGAAGTCGAACAATTCCTGAATGATCTCAGGTCGACACTGAGGCCGCCCTGGACAGCGGAGTATCGCCATGCGTTTGCGGCGGCGATTGGCAGTCTGTCAAAGCGAAGATAAGGACTTGCGATGGGGACGGAGCCGAGGGGCCTGAGCCGCGAGGCGCTCATCAACGCCTGATCATGGACGCGATCGGACTAGCGGTTGCTGATGCGTTGCCGCCCGAGTACCGCGGCGTCTATCGGAACGCGGACAACTTTGCGGACGCCAGGACCGTCCTTCGTGATGTACGAGACGCGGCTTAACGTCCGACGTCTCTCGACTTGCCTCAGCCGGCTCATACCTCACGTACGCCAGAGCGAGGTGGCGATAACGGGCGGCGTTGTGCTCCAGTTCGGCATGGCCCAACTCGGAGTCAAACGACGAGGTGGCACGATCGCCGATCTCGACTTGGTTGTCAGTTCTGTCGATGCGGTGGCGCCAAGCGTCAGCGGGGCATTTCTGGTCTCCCATTACCACGTCGTGCGACCGGGAGTGCCCAAGTTCATGGTGCAGCTAGTCGACCCGGTGTCGCGCATGCGAGTGGATATATTTCCAGATCTGGTTGGCTCGCTCGCGCGGGCCAGGACGGTTCAGATCGAGACACAATCCGTGAAGATGCTCGCGTTCGAGGACGTGCTGGAGCACAAGCTGCTCACGCTATCGAAGGCATCGCCGAGAAACCCTGTTGATCCAAAGCATGCTGATGACGCGTATGCGCTCGGCAAACTTCTCGGTCGCGCGATCCCTGTCGTTGCCCCGGAGTCCCTGGCCGAGGATGTCTACGGAATCGACGCCGATCTCTTTTGCCCGCGCTGCCAGTTAAGCCTCGATTCCCGTTTCCCGCTGGCGCCCAAGGACAGGATTTTCAGTCTGCTCGGTTGGACGCGGCAGCCTGCTGGCGGGTGATCTCGCTGGTGAGCAGACATGGGTAATCCAAGATGAAACCCGAGCTCGGCTTCAGATCTCGGGACGATGAAGCACCGGAGGCTTTCTCATATCAAGGCAGCGTGGCTGGCGCATGGACTACGACCTGACGAATATTCCCGCCGCTTACGATCGCGGCCGCGATCACGGCCCTGAGGTTCTCAACCTTTGGATGAACGTGATCGAGTCGCATTTGGACGTCGGGTCTGTCACCACAATTCTCGACCTCGGTTGCGGAACCGGGCGGTTCTGCGATGCTCTGGCGAATCGATTTGGCGCGCGTGTCGTCGGTCTCGATCCCTCAGAGAAGATGTTGCATCAAGCGCGCCGGAAGCCGAGCGGGGCTCTCGTTTACTATGAACGCGGCGCCGCAGAAGCGATTCCGATCGGAGACGGGGTGGTCGACATGATCTTCATGTCGATGAGCTTTCATCATTTCCGAGATCCGGATCGCGCTGCTGAGGAGTGTCGCCGGGTGCTGCGTGCGAACGGGACAGTCGTGGTGAGGAACGGAACCAGAGAAGAAATTTCGAACTACCCGTATGTCCCGTTCTTTCCGAGCACGCGCCGAATGCTCGAGGAGCTTCTTCCCGATCGCGCACGCTTGCGCGCGGTGTTCGAAACGGCCGGGTTTCGCTGCAGTCAGTCACAAGTCGTCATGCAGACGATTGCGCCGACCTGGGGGGCCTACGCCGAGAAGCTCGCAGCCGGAGCTGACTCAGTGCTGGCGCGAGTTTCTAACGAGGAGCTGTCCAGCGGGCTCGACGCCGTGCGACAGCACGATCCGGGACCGCATGGGCGTGCCGTGATCGAGCCGATTGATGTGTTCTTCTTTAGAATGACGGAAGGGTGATGATGAGATCGGTAATCACTCTCGCCGTTCTTTTGGGCGGTATTGCAGTCGCCGTTTCTGCGCAGAGTCCCTCTCCTGCTTATGCTCGGGGCAGCAGCCTGCAGTCCTGGCAGAATCCCGGACTGAAAGCCGTCCTGGCCAAATGCAAGGTCCCTCCTCAGCCCTTTTCCATCGGGGGTGGACCATCACCGGCCAATACGAACTCGTCGCCGCCGCCCGAGCCCCCAGCCCCACCGGCATCCACGGAAATACCGGGTGTCATCGCTGCCGGGCAAACCTGGAAAGTTGTTTGGTCATGGGAAGGCAATAACGCCGACGGCATCATCGCAGGCGACGATGGCACGATGCTGTTCGCGAACAACGACGCGAGCAACGTGATGAAGCTCGACCCCGCGACGGGCCGTGGCACGATCATCCACAGCGATACGAACACGGGCGGCGCCCTGTCGCGAAGCAGCAATGGGGCGCTGTTTCTCGCATCGAGGGGGCTGAACGAGGCCATCCTGCAACTCGAGCCGCAACGCAAGGTGTTGACGAGCTCTTTTCGCGGCGAGCCGCTCGAGTGCGTCGGTGGAGTGATGAACGATATCGTTGCCGACCGCCGCGGAGGTGTCTACCTCGCGATCACAGGAGGCGGCCTGTTCTACGCGAACCCGCAGGGCGTCCTCTCGCGCTACGGGGAGGGGATTGTGCTCGCCAACGGCATCATCCTGAGCCCTGATGAGAAAACGTTCTACGTCACGAACGGCGCGGTGGTCATCGCGTTCGACGTGCAGGCCGACGGATCCTTGACCAACCAGCGGGAGTTCGGAAAGCTCAGGGGAGGTCAGGACGGTGACGGCTCGGCCGTCGATGCGCAAGGGCGAGTGTATGTGGCCACCGGGTCGTCGGTGGATGTCTTCGGTCCGAAGGGCGAGTTTCTCGGCAGCATTCGCGGGCCGCAAGGGCTGCACGGCACGGCGTTCGGCGGTCGCGACAAGAAGACGCTCTTCGGCATCGTGTTCTATGGCACGTGGGGAACAGCGAGCGCGAGAAACCGAGTGATTGCGATTCCGATGATCGCGCAGGGCTACACCGGGCGAGCGAAGTAGTCGGAGGCTGATGGTCGCGTCACAAGGAGGATGCATGGCGAAACTGCCGCTGTTTCACGAAAGAGCTGCGGAAGAGGGGCGCGGCGGCAGTCCCGGATGGTGGTTTGGCGCTCCGATCGTCGCCTTCCTGTATGCGTTCCTGACACCGCGATTGGTGCCCGAGATCGTCCCACTGCCGGACCTGCCGAACGGTGTCGCGCCGGCCATGCGGTGGTTCATTGGCTTGCTGTTGGGCGTGGCGCTGTTGTCGGGGTGGCGCGTCTTTCGATGGGTACGATCGACAAGGCCCGTCGTGCGGTCGTGACAACAGCGCGCGCCGTACAAAATCCGCGTGTGACGCCGCACAACGCGCCGGTGTGATCAAGTGAGAGGAACGAGGTGCTGACCGTCCTTGTGGCCGCGTTTGGATTGGGGCTGGTCTTCAACGCGGCACCGGGGCCGGTGTTCGCGGCGACGTTACGCCATGGTGTACGCGGTGGCTTTCGGTCTGCGCTGGCAGTGCAGCTCGGTTCGCTGGTGGGCGATGCATTGTGGGCGGTCCTGGGCCTCGCCGGCGTTGGACTGCTCGCCACGTTGGAGTCGCTTCGACTTCCTATCGGCATGGCAGGCGCGCTGTATCTCCTGTGGCTGGCACGTGACGCGTGGGTGGCGAGCAAGCTGGAGTTCACGCTCGACGGAACTGCTGAGAGCGGGGCCAATGATGCCGCACTCAGATCGGGCATGCTGCTCTCGCTCACGAATCCGCAGAACGTGGGCTACTGGGCCGCACTGGGGAGTGCGCTCGGTGCCGTAGGGGTTCACGAGCCGCGGAGCGCCGACTACGCTGTGTTCTTTGCCGGTTTCATGCTGTCGTCGATCGTCTGGGCCCTCGTGTTCGCCGCAATCGTCGATTGGGCGCTCGGCCGGGCCGGCAGCCGCTGGGCGCGTGTCACCTATCGCCTGTGCGCGATCTTGTTTCTGGCGCTCGCACTCACGTCCTTGCGAGAGTTGTGGATGTCGCGAGAGCGATCGCTTGCCAATGTGCAAGACGCGGTTCCTGCGGAGCCCTGACCGTGAACCAGTGTGCGAAAGGACGACATCACGAGTCTGAACGCGTGACCACTCTCCCTCAGCACCTGGTCGAAGCCTGCCGCGGAGTTCCGGAGCGGACGGCGTGGCTCGAGAAGCTGCCATGCCTCATCCGGGAGCTGCAGAACAGGTGGTCGCTCTCGCTCGAATCACCGTGGAGTGGCGAAACAAGCGCGGGATGGGTCGCGCCCGCCGTATGCAGCGACGGTGCCCGCGTTGTCCTGAAACTCGGTATGCCGCACCTGGAAGGGGAGGACGAGCTCGAGGGACTTCGCTTCTGGGATGGTGAGGCGACCGTGCGTGTTCTCGACGCGGACGCGGCGCACAACGCGTTGTTACTGGAACGTTGCGAACCTGGGACAGCGCTGCGCGAGCTGCCAGAACCCGAACAGGATGTCGTCATCGCCGGATTGCTTCGTCGTCTCTGGCGCAAACCCTCGCCGCCGTTTTCCTTCCGTCCACTCTCAGTGATGCTCGCGCATTGGTCGCAGGAAACCATGCGCGCGGCACCCGGATGGAGTGACGCCGGTCTGGTGCGGGAAGGCCTCCGCCTGTTCAAAGAACTGTCAGTATGGTCCGGCGACGAGGTGCTGTTGGCGACCGATCTGCACGCGGGCAATGTCCTGCGAGCGCGGCGAGAGCCCTGGCTCGTCATCGACCCCAAGCCCTTCGTGGGAGATCGCGCCTACGACGCGACGCAACATCTGCTCAACTGCAAAGGGCGATTGTCCAGCGCTCTCGGCGCGACTATTCGACGGTTTGCGGATCTTCTCGACGTTGACCACGAACGCGTCCGGCTGTGGACGTTGGCACGGCTCGCGGCGGAGCCACGCACTGACTGGAATGACGAATCGACTGCGCTGGCGAGAATGCTGGGGTGACTGCGGTTCCTTGTGGGTAATCAGAGGCCGTTCGACCGCGTCCGGTATAGACGTATTATTACCTATACATACGTATAGCGAGCTGTTATAGTGCTGTTATGGCACTAAACGAACGTGGTCTGTACTCGGTTGAGCAGGTCGCTGAGCGGCTCGGTCTTCACGTGAGAACGGTGCGCGCGTACCTCCGCACGGGACGCCTGAAGGGGGTCCGCATCGGCAAGCAGTATCGAATCTCGCAGGCGGATCTGAACGCCCTCGTCGGCGGCGCCGCGCGTTCGGAAGAACCCGTCAGGCGTCATCGTCATGTCGACGTGTCCACGATCGTGCAGGTCGACGCCATCAGCCCTGAGTCGGTTGACCGGGTCACGAACATGGTGATGGCGGCGGCCAAGGCTCCGCGCGACGAGGGTCAGCCGCTGCGTATCGATACCATGTATGACGCGGAGCGTGGGCGTCTCAAGATCTTTCTCTCCGGAAGCGCCGAAACCACGGTCTCGATGCTCAATCTCGTGAAGACGCTGGTCGCCGGTGAAAGCGCATGAACAGCATCTGGGTCTCTGATGAAGGCCGGGCTGCCGTTCACGCTCGCTACGCGGAGATGCTTGGGCGCTGGCCCATCCCGGTTGAGCAACGCAGAGTGCCGACGCGCGAAGGGGAAACCTTCATCCTGGTCTGCGGTGGCGTCGCGGCTCCGCCGGTGCTGCTCCTTCAGGGCTCCGGTGCGAATGTCGCCATGTGGATTCGCGAGATCGCGGCATGGGCGGAACAGTTTCGCGTCTACGCCGTTGACCCGATCGGTGAACCCGGATTCAGTGCGCCGTCACGACCTGAGCTGTCCTCTGAAGCCTATGCCGCGTGGCTGGACGATGTGATGGAGGCGCTTGGTCTCCGGTGCAGCTCGGTTGTTGGTGTCTCGCTTGGTGGATGGATGGCGCTGGATTATGCGATACGCCGGCCTGCCCGCGTCGACAAGCTCGTCGTAGTCAGCCCATCGGGGGTTGGGCGGCAGAAGTCGTCGTTCGTTTTCAAGGCAGCCGCCTTGATGTTCCTCGGACGATGGGGCCGACGAAAAGCAATGGCGTTAGCCGTTGGACCAATGAGTGGGCCTCCGCATCCCGCTGACCGCGAAATCGGGAAGCTGGCGCTGCTCATCGCCAAGCACTTTCGTCATCGCCGCGGTAAGGTGCCGCCCTTTGAAGACGAGGCACTGAGACGTTTGACGATTCCGGTCCTGGCGATCGTCGGGGCACAAGACGCGCTCCTCGATTCGCATGCGACGAGACGCCGATTGGAGCAGTGTGTTCCACACGCGACCATTCGAGTGTTGCCTCATACCGGACATGTGGTGCGCGACCAGACCGCTGTTATCCTTGACTTCCTGAGAGCTGGCTAACTGGGCACCGGTAGAGCCTCGGGCAAACAAGGGCCTACTAGAGTTCGACCAACCACTTGCGCCTCCACCTGCGGAGAAAACGACGGACATGCCCGATCTCGCAGATCTTTGCCTGGTTGTACTGGTCTTCTTCTACAGCCTCAATCTGGCTCCGATGATGTTCGAGTCGTTTACGTCCGATCGGACGTGGGCGTCCCATCCTCCCGAGTCGTTCCACATGTTCGTCGGGCCACATGGGCACAAGACAGCGCACTACTGGAAGGTCGTGTCACCCATCGCGTTGTTGTCGTTTGTGGTGAGCCTTTTTTTGAACCGGCACCTGTTTGAGAGGGAAGCGCGGTTATCGATTGCGTTTGCCTTGTACCTGGCAATTCACGCGTCCACCATGGTGTACTTCGTTCCCGAGCAGGAGCGCCTCACCTCTAACGCCAGGTCGTTGTCGCGTGACGTCCTGACAGGTCGCGTCCGTCGATGGATGTCCCTCAATTACTTCAGGAACATCGCCGGAGTCCTTGCGTTTGTCTTTCTGATGTTAGCGGTGCTTGTACCGTCGGCTCCGTAACAAACCGCGCTGAGGCATGCAAGTGACATTGGTTGCGCACTACGGCCAGAAGCCGCCAGCGCTGTCGGCCCTCGTGCGGCATCTTCACGGGAAGCTTCAGGATTTGCTCGGCCCAGCATTTCGTCGGTACGAGCTCGAACAAGTTCATGGCACGGTGATTGGACTCGAGGGCTGTCGCCACGGACAGCGATTGATGAACCAGAACTCGGGTTCGGCGATGAACCTGCGCGGAGTGGTCGACTTCCTGCGAGGTCCACGACTCCAGCCGATCAGAGTCCAGGTGGGTGGCTACCAGGCAAGCGGTGAGTATGCTTTTCGAAGCCGCAACACGCACCCTTACCTGAGATCGTTCTCGATCCAGGGTGACATCGCCGTCGCAATGGGCTGGCCCGACCAGCGCGGCAGTTATCCGAATTCTCTCGACCAGTTGCGCCGCGCTTTTCAGGAATACGGCGTCCGACACAAGTGGCACAGAACGGATGACGAGATCGACAACGATTTCTTCTTTGTTCTCGGGAGGATCGATCGACAAACGGCAGACCCCGTCGTTCTCGAGTCTTCAACTCAGATCGTACGCGCCGAGATCGCCTCGCACGGTGCAACCCTTGTCGAGATCAATCGCGACACCCTTCGACTGGTGGGATATTCCGACCCGCAGCTTCCGCCAGGCACATCGCGTTGGTATGGACTCGATGAGCCGGATCTCGCGGCGAAGTTGGAACTGCTGTACCCCGATTGTCATGAAGCGACCGCGCCATGAACAAGACCTACCCATACACGATCGAGAACGGACAGGGAGAGCGGCTGACGTTGACGGGAATCACGCAGGGACCCGGCGGCGCGCGCATTGGAGCGGATGGTGTCGCTCAGCCCGGCGCGGGCCCCCCGATGCACGTGCACTACCTTGGCCTCGCTCTTTACGTCAACGAAAGAGAACGGCGAACGCCCAGGACTCTTCGACGCGGCATTTCTCGCGACGCGCTATCGATCGGAATTCGCGGTGCTCGAACTCCCTGCCATCGTGCGAAAGCTCGCGATCCCGGTTGTCTACGTGGTGGGAACGGTCCTCGGAAAATATAAGAATTCCGCGACGCTCCCGCGCCGATTCGATAACAGGTCCCCTGCGACGTGACGTTTGTTTTCATGTACCATCCTCGCGGGTCATATGCTCGCGGGCAGATCCTGGGAAGACTGGATAGCGCAATACGGCCACAGCCACCGCCACCCGGTGAATCGCTTCTGCCACACGGTCGGCATTCCGCTGATCGTGCTGTCGCTACTTCTCTTTGTCGTCACCTTCTTCGTGCCCGGCTTCTGGCCGGTTCCGACTGCGCTTTTCGTGGCGGGATGGATCCTTCAATTTGTCGGACACGCGATCGAGGGCAAGCCGCCTGAGTTCTTTCACGACTGGCGATTCCTTTTCGTTGGGCTAAGGTGGTGGGTCGCTAAGATGCGCGGACGGGCGTGAGAGAGGGCTTCAGGCGCATTGGACGTACAAGTTCTTTTGTTTGATCTTGGTGGTGTGCTCGTCGACTACACCGGCGTGCGCGACATTGCGCCGTTATTGCGCGTCAGCGCCACCGAACACCAGATTCGTCAGCACTTCGCCAACTGTCCTCACGTCGCCGCGTACTGCACCGGACGGCTCGACCGGATGGAATTTGGTGAACGCATGGTGTGCGACTGGGGGCTGACGGTCTCGACCGATCAATTCCTGCAGGAGTTTCGCACGTGGTCGCGTGGTCTGCTCCCGGGGGCCAGGGAACTTCTTGAGTCGCTGCGGCACCGATTCCGGCTGGCGGCATTGAGCAATTCGAATGAACTCCACTGGGAGCGGCACACCAACGACATCGGCGTGACTGCGCTCTTCGACGTGGCGATCTCGTCGCATCAGGTGGGTGCCGCCAAGCCGGATCCAGTCATCTACCAGGAAGCGCTCGAACGGCTTGATGTGCCGGCGGAAGCCATCATGTTCTTCGATGACGCGCACGCTAATGTCGTTGCCGCTTCAGCCCTTGGAATGCGAGCATTCCAGGTCGAGGGTGTCGACGCCCTGAGGCAGCGTCTCGCCGCTGAAGGGGTGCTGGGCTAGAGTCGCCTGGACCAGCCGGCGCGTTGTTGAATGTTTATCGGTCACCTTGCACTGGGACTCGCAGCCAAGCGCGTCCAGCCGCGTGTTTCGCTGGCGCTGTTGTTTGCCGCGGCGCAATTCGCCGATCTTCTATGGCCAGTGCTCGTTGCCCTTGGCATCGAGCAAGTACGTATCGATCCCGGAAACACGGCGTTCACGCCGCTGGACTTCGTGAGCTACCCGTACTCACACTCGCTCGTCTTTCTCATCATGTGGGGCCTGGTGTTTGGCCTGGTGTGTCGGTGGCTCGTGTCCGGTCACCGAGCGACCGTCTTGGTCATTGCCGGATTGGTGGTGAGCCACTGGGTACTGGACTTCGTCACGCACAGGCCGGACATGCCGCTCTATCCGGGCGGTCCGCGTCTTGGGCTCGGGCTGTGGAATTCGATTCCTGCCACCTTGGCCGTCGAAAGCACACTCTACGCCGCCGGTCTGTGGATCTACGTTCGGACGACCGAAGCGCGCGATGCGATCGGACGATGGGTATTTGCCGCGCTTGCGGCATTCCTGGTCGTCGGCTACCTGGCAGCGGTCGGCACAGTACCACCTTCTATTCAGACGCTTTACATTTCAGCCCTCGTCGGCGCGGCCGTGCTGACACTCTGGAGTTGGTGGGCGGATAGACATCGAAATCCACGCTCGATCTGATCGCATACAGACGTGATCGCTGGTGAGAATCGTGGGCTCCCGTGATTCGTGAGAAAGGGGAGATCGATGAAGCGGCCCGCAGCGAAGAAGAACGCGGCCTCGCGCAAACGCAAGGTCGCTGCCCGGAGAACCGTTACTCGGAAACGCCACTCACGCGCACCCAAGAAGACGACCACACCGGCGGTCATTCCGATGCTTTCGTACGAAGATGGGATCGCGGCCTTGGAGTGGCTTCGCCGCGCGTTTGGCTTCCGGGAAATCGCGCGTCAGACATGGCCGGACGGCCGGCTCTCGCACGGCGAGATGGAGGCGGGTGACGGACTCATCATGCTCGCGTCGCCCACGCCCGACTACCACAGCCCGAAACATCATCGAGAGAGTTGCGAGCAGGCGCGAAAGTGGTCCAGTGTGCCGTGGATTATCGATGGCGTGCTGGTGTATGTGGACGATCTCGACGAGCACTTCGCCCGGGCGAAAGCCGCCGGAGCAACGATTCTGTCCGACATCGAGCCTGGGCCCCCCGGACGACGGTATCGAGCTGAAGATTTCGAAGGTCATCGCTGGTTCTTTTTTGAGAAGGCGGGCTAAAGCGCAGGAACAGCGCCCACTCGGTCGGTGTCTAAGGGGTGTTCGCGCTCTCGATATTTCGCGACTGACGAAGGCGTCCAATGCTGGAACTGCGTAACGTCTCCAAACGCTGGAGCTCTGGGATAGTCGCTTCTCTTAGGATAGTGCGTGACAGCCGCGGTGGTATTTCATGCTCTTTCACGTCAGCGAAGCGGCAGACCTCAGTCGATTTGACCCCAGACCCTCGGACTGCACCGCCAATCCAGTGGTCTGGGCGATCGACGGGGAGCGCTTACGAAACTACCTGCTGCCGCGTGATTGTCCGCGGGTCACCTTTTATGCGAGGTCTCAGACGACAGCGGCAGACAAAGATAGGCTCCTGGGCGTCGCCAGCGCGGTCATTGCGATCGAGGAAGGCTGGCTTGAACGCGTCCGGCGCTGCCGCTTGTACTGCTATCACCTGCCACCGGCGACCTTCGAGTGCATTGACGAGTGCGCCGGTTACTTCGTGAGCCCAGTGCCAGTGCTGCCGAAACGGGTTGACATATTTGATGACGTGATCTCTGAATTGCAGCGCCGGAACGTGGAGATTCGTATCCTTCCCAACCTCTGGCCGCTTCGCGACGCCGTCGTCGCATCAAGTCTTCAGTTCTCGATAATTCGGATGCGCAACGCGCTGCCGCGGACTAACGCCATCCTTACGTAAAGCGTCTGTTTTATCGCGGAGGACACATGAAGAGGTCGCCAATCGCAATGCTCATCTTTCGTCTTGGCGCTTCTCTCGTCGTCTTGCTGGCTGTTGCGACTGCGATTGCACAGGGTCCGCAACCGCTCCTCATCGCGAAACAAGGGTACTTCTTTGTCGGTGGCAAATACTTCGACGCGCAGGAAGGGCGGATCATGTCCGGACAGATGTACGTCGAGTTCCAAGTCCCCGCGAAGGTCACCGGCCGCTACCCGATCGTCATGTTCTCCGGCGGTGGTCAAAGCGGATTGAACTACACCGGGACTCCAGACGGCCGGGAGGGGTGGATGCAGTACTTCCTTCGCCAGGGATACCCGGTTTACGTGCTCGACCAGCCTTCGCGAGCGCGATCGCCTCATCAACCGGAAGTTGGACCGCAGTCACGAAACTCCGTGGATCGGATCCAGGAACGGTTCACTGCTCCCGAGCGCGCGAAGCTGTGGCCGCAGGCGACGCTTCACACGCAGTGGCCAGGATCTGGCATTGCCGGCGATCCCGTGTTCGACCAGTTCTACGCGCAGATCTACCCGTCGCTTACGAGTTTTCCACGCCAACAGGAATTGAACCGCGACGCTGGTGCGGCGTTGCTCGACCGGATCGGCCCGGCCATCCTCCTCACGCACTCGCAATCCGGAACGTTTGGCTGGCTCGTGGCCGATGCCAGGCCAAATCTCGTGAAGGCCATCATCGCGATGGAGCCGTCGGGACCACCGGTTTACGACATCGTGCAAAAGGGCGCTCCCAATTGGTTCGAAGACGGACCTCTTGCCAAACCTTATGGCCTCACTTCTCCGCCGCTGACCTACGCGCCACCAGTCAAAGACCCGAGCGAGTTGAAATTCGTGAGGCAGGCCAAGCCAGAGGCTTCTGATCTCGTTCGCTGCTGGAAACAGGCTGAACCCGCGCGCACGCTCGTGAATCTGCAACAGATTCCCGTGCTTGTCGTCCAGGCCGAAGCGTCTTACCACGCGAGTTACGATCATTGCACCGTTGCCTATCTTCGGCAGGCGGGCGTTTCCCGATTGCGCTTTGTCCGCCTCGCCGACGTCGGCATCAGAGGCAATGGGCACATGCTGATGCTGGAAAAGAACAACATGGAGATTGCCGCGATCGTCGACGAATGGTTGCGGACATTGCCGTGAATGAATGTGGTTCTCTTTGGCGCGACCGGAATGGTTGGGGCAGGGGCACTCCTCGAGTGTTTTGCCGACCCACGCGTTGACTTGGTGTTGGCGATCACGCGATCCTCGACCGGTCGCCGTCATCCGAAGCTTCGCGAGATTCTCCATACCGATTTCTTCGATTACCAGCATCTTGCCGGTGACTTTGCGTCGTGCGATGCATGCTTCTTTTGTCTCGGCGTGTCGTCGGTGGGGATGAGCGAAGCCGAGTACACACACCTGACCTACGACCTGACGGTTGCGGCCGCACGCGCCATGGTGGCGGCCAACCCTCGAATGACCTTCTGTTACGTGTCCGGTGTGGGAACAGACAGCACCGGGCGCGGCCGGACGATGTGGGCGCGCGTGAAGGGGAAAACCGAGAATGCGCTGCTGGCGCTGCCGTTCGCCGGTGCCTACATGTTTCGTCCCGGTTACATACAACCCATCGGTGGCGTGCGATCAAAGACGGGCTGGGTTCAGGCGGCCTACACTGTGCTGGCTCCCCTGTATCCCGTTCTGCGGCCGTTGTTTCGTGGCACGACGACGGCCAACTTTGGCCGGGCGCTCATTCAGGTCGCGGCCAATGGATATACGAAACGCGTTCTGTACTCGAGCGACATCAATGCATTGGCGGAGGCACCGTAGAAGCGTCAGAGACTGTACAATGCGACGCAATGAACTTCCTGATGTGAGGCGCACAGTGCGATCAAAAAAATTCCTCGCTCTACTGGCGACAGGCGTCGTCGTCCTTCTTGGGACCGAGACCGGTTCGGCCGCGCGATCGCAATCGGCGCCCGCGCCGCCCGCGACCGGGCAGGGGCGTCTGATCGTCTATGGAGACATTGCGCTGTTTCAGCCGCCCGGTCACCCCGAGAATTGCATTCTCCGAAACCGCTTCAAACGCGGTGAGCCAGTCGGGTTCCGCATGTTCGTGGCGGATCCGTCGACGAGCAAGCGTGAGGAATCGGCGCAGTTGGTGGTGCATCTGAACGTCGCGGGCAAGACCGTGGACCTCCCGATGCGATATCGCGCGACCGAGAAGCAGCCCGAGCGCGAATTCTGGGTTGCCAAATGGGTCGTCCCGCAGGACACACCGACGGGGATCGTCCGATTCACCGTGACCGCTACGGACAAGTACGGGCGGACCGGAGAATTCAAGCCATTCGAGGTGCAGGCCTCTCAAATCACGATCGTCGAGTAGCAACCACGCATGCTGGTGGGCGTGATCTCCGACACGCACGGCCTCCTTCGTCCCGAGGCGATCGACGCCCTGCATGGGTCGGAGCTGATCGTCCATGCCGGTGATGTCGGTGAGGCGCACGTGCTCGAGCATCTGCGCGCCATCGCGCCGACCGTCGCCGTTCGCGGCAACGTCGACACAGGACAGTGGGCCAGGGCGTTGTCACCAACTGAAGTCGTCGAGGTCGAAGATCTGCATCTGTATGTCCTTCACGATCTCGCGACGCTCGACGTCGACGCGAAGGCCGGAGGCTTTGCTGCTGTTATCTCGGGGCACACCCATCACGCCAGCGCCCAGATGCGGAATGGTGTTCTGTATCTGAATCCCGGAAGCGCAGGGCCGCGTCGCTTTTCTCTTCCGATTTCCCTTGCCAGGCTTCGAGTCAACGGATCGCACCTGTCTTATGAGGTCGTGGAGCTTCCCGTACCGGCGTCCAGGTGACCTCACCCCCGACAGGGGAGTGTTAGCATTACGCTCCGATGCCGGAGGTCCATGTACCCAAGCTCGAGGAGCATGACGAAGAACCGGAACCACCAGCACCGGTTCCGCAGGCAGAACGACAGCATCGTCGTCGCGGCAAGTCGCTCCTGACGATCGGCCTGGAGGTCGTCCTGATTACGACCGGCGTGTTTCTTGGCTTGATGGGTGAGCAGTGGCGCGAGCGCTCTGAACAGCGCGAGCTCGCTGAAACCTCTCTCCGGCGGTTTCGCACCGAGATCATGAACAATCGCAAAGCGGTGGCGGCGGTCACCGACTACCATGCCAAGCTCAAGCGCGATCTCGACGCGTACTTCAAGCTGGAACCGCGAACGCCGAACATGCTCAAAATCGGGATGACCATGGGTGTGGCGCCCGTGTTCTTCGAGCAGGCCGCATGGGATCTCGCGCTGGCGACGCAGTCGCTCGCTCATATCGATTCCGAGCTCGCGTTCGCGCTGTCGCGCGTCTACACGCTTCAGCAGACTTATGCGAGCACACAGAACGCCATCGTGACCTCGACGATATACGGTCGTTCATGGAGACAGGACTTCGACGGATACTGGCAGTCAATTAGTAGCTACCTGGGGGACGTGTCTTATTTCGACCCCGTAATACTCAAGGCTTACGACGAGGTGCTTCCACAGATCGATCGAGCGCTTGGCGAATCACCTGAAGAGGCGGCGTTGAAATGACGGCGACGTCGATCGCTGGCTAGGAGCTTCCGATGCTTGTCCAGTACCTCCCTGGCGTGCTCCTTCTTGTAATGATCTCGTCAGCGATCGCGTTCCTCGTTGCGCGGTACGTATCCTCGCCTCGACATGCCATCATTCGAAGCGCGACAGTGTCGACAATTCTTCTGGAGTCGTGGGCGTACATGGTCATCGGTGGGTTCGATTTCGGCTTTCTCGCGATTCTTGCCGTCATTTCTACCGCGTCGGCCGCCGTGGTGGTCGCCATCGTGCGTTCGTTCCGGCGGAGCCGCCGGATCGTGATGTGAGATGTCGCCGCGCACGCGCGGTGTGAAATTGCAGTAGCGCAATCGCGGCGCCAAGATCTACGCTAGGGCGGATTATTCGCGGCGCATCGACGGCTCCGATCTCAGCAGGAGGCATCATGCGTAGCTCACGATTGTTTGTCCATTCGGTCCTTCTTGCGGCAACGGCGAGTTTCTTCAGCCACGATGGGCGCGTCCGCGCTCAGGCGGTGGCGGCCGAGCAGGACGCGCTGGTTGGATCCTGGCAGCTCGATTTGGCCAAGTCGAGGTATGTCCCTGGCCCTCCACCTCGCAGTGAGACGCGGACGTATGTTCGTGACAAGGACGGCATGAAGGGCACTATCCGCCGGCTGCGCGATGACGGCCGGCAAGAGGTGATCGAGTATCGCGCCGACTTCGATCACGAGTACCCAGTGATGGGGACCGAAGCGTACGACACCATCAGGCTCAAGCGAATCGACGCGCACACGGCCGAAGCCGTCCTCTCGCATGCCGGTCGCGTGTTTGGCACGGCGCGCCGGGTCGTGTCAGAAGACGGCCGCACCCTGACCATCACGTTCCGCCAGGAGGATCGTGGCCTCCTCGAAAACAACATCGCGGTCTACAGGAAGAAATGAGAGCCGTGTGAGCGACGTCGTCTACAGAGCCGAGATCCCTTTGACACGTGTGAAGGGACCGTTGCGCCTCGCGCAGTTGCCGACCGAACCAGATCCTGTACGCTTCGGAACCCACGGCGCTATCGCGCGTCACTACGGCATCCGCGGCGAAGTCGACAATCCGCATGCGACGACGATCGATTACGTGATCGCGGCAACCGGCGGATGACTGCTCGGCACCCTGGGGGGCGCGCTGGAGGCGCGCGGGATCGCAGCAAGTGAAGGTCACTTGACGGCCGTGGCATATGGCGAGGTCGAGACAGAGGAAGGTGTGCTCGTCCTCCGTCGCATCCACGTGGCCTTCGTTTTGAAGGGCGCCGCTGAGGACAAGATCGAGCCCGCCAATCGGGCGCACGACGTGTTCAAAATCCAATGCCCGGTCTATCGTTCCCTCTACCAGGCGATCGACATCACCACGGAACTTCGGATTGAGCCTGAGGCTCGTCTATGATCTCAAGACACCGGGTGTGATTTTCGAAAGGGTCATACCGAAAATCACACCCGGTGTCGTCATGATAAGTAGGAGTCCGGTTGAGCGGATCGATCGTTACCGCCGTCGTGGGACTGACGTCCCTGGGTCTCGCGACGTTACTCGCCCAGGCTCCGGCGCGTGAGGCCCAGGTCGATCTCCCTGGCGTCCATCTCTCCTACAACGATACGGGTGGTAACGGAGCAGCTGTGGTGTTCGTCCATGCCGCGACCGGCAGCCGTCGCGTCTGGGAGTACCAGGTACCGGCATTCACGTCGGCAGGCTACCGCGTTGTCACGTATGACCGGCGCGGCTATGGGCGATCGACGGTCGATCCAGATGGGCCTCAACCAGGAACTGGTGCAGATGATCTCCTCGCGCTGGTCAATCATCTCGAGCTCGATCGATTTCATCTCGTTGGCACCGCGGCAGGTGGCATCGTCTCGCTGGATTTCGCCGTGTCATTCCCTCAAAGGCTGCGCAGCCTCGTCGTGGCAAACAGCATCGGAGGCGTGCAGGATGCCGACTACCTCGAGATGGGGAGGCGGCTCAGGCCGCCGTCGTTCAACGCGTTGCCGCCCGATGTGCGCGAGCTCGGACCGTCGTATCGGGCGGCAAATCCAGAGGGTACGGCGCGATGGCTCGAGCTCGAAGGGCAGAGCAGGCCCGAAGGCACGACACCGCCAACGCAAATGTTTCGCAATCGGCTGACGTTTGCTGTGCTGGAGACGATCGCGGTGCCCACCCTGTTGATGACAGGCGATGCCGACCTCTACTCGCCTCCTGCCGTGCTGCGCTTGTTCGCTGCGCGAATCAAGAAATCGGAGTCGGTGATTGTGCCGGAGGTCGGACACTCGACGTACTGGGAGCAGCCCGACGTCTTCAATCAGAAGGTTCTGGAATTCGTTGCCCGGCACCGGTAGCCCATGTCCCTTCCTATCGATCTGCGTTCCGATACGGTCACTCGTCCTACCTCTGCGATGCGACAGGCTATGGCTGCGGCGGCGGTTGGTGACGATCAGTTTGGTGAAGACCCGACTGTCAACGAGTTGCAGGACCGCATCGCCGCTCTCCTCGGTAAGGAAGCCGCGCTCTGGCTGCCGACGGGGACGATGGCCAATCAGGTGGCGCTGCGCGTGCTGACTCGGCCCGGGGATCACGTGGTCGTCAGCCGCGAGTCGCACGCGGTGTGGCATGAGACCGGCGGCGCCGGAGCGAATGCTGGCGTTCAGTTGACTGAGATCGGGACGCGCGGAGCGTTCACCGCCGACGAATTTCTCGCGACGCGCAACCCACGCGGACACATGCTGCTTCCGCCCACGACCGTCGTGGAAATCGAGAACACTCACAATCGCGCCGGTGGAGTGGTCTTCCCGCAAGACGAGGCTCGGCGGATATGCAACGCGGCGCGTGAGCATCGCGTGTCCACTTACCTGGATGGTGCCAGGCTGTGGAACGCGGCGGTGGCCAGCCGGCGTCCACCAGTCGACCTCGCGGGCCCGTTCGATCTCGTGTCGGTCGCACTCTCGAAGGGACTCGGGGCACCGGGCGGATCGCTCCTGGCCGGGTCACGGGCCCTGATCGACGCCTCGTTCCGCCATCGCCGCATGCTCGGTGGCGCCATGCGGCAGGTCGGCATCTTCGCCGCGGCCGGGCTTCACGCACTCGACCATCACATGAGCCGGCTGGGAGAGGATCACGACAACGCCGCGCTGATTGCGAGGCGGCTCAACGAAAGCCCGCGCGTGCGGCTCAGTCTCGACACGGTTCAAACGAATATCATCGTGTTTAGCGTGACCGCCGAAGCACCCGATGGACCACGGATCGTGGCGCGTGCCAGGGAGCGTGGCGTCCTGATCATCGCGTTCGGTCCGCGTACGATCCGCCTGGTTACGCATCTGGACGTGACTCGCGGGCAGTGCGAGCAGGCAGCACAGGCCCTACTCGATATCATCGGTTGATCGAGAGAACCACGAGCAGGTTGGATTTCCGAGTCCCGAGTCCCGAGTCCCGAATCCCGGATCCCGGATCCCGAGTCCCGAGTTCCGGAAGGAGATGCAGTCATGGTCGTGTCCGTCAACGGCGCAGAGCTGTTCTACTCGACACGTGGAACGGGAGTCCCTTGCATCGTGCCGTGCCTCCTCGGGGTCAAGCCGTACGAGAAGTTGACGCCTCCGCCGCTCACCGATTTCTTCCAGTTCATCTATGTCGACTTGCGCGGGGGAGGGAAGTCGACGGGCAATCCGGCGGATCTGACGTTCGATGTGCTGGCCAGCGATTTCGAGGCGGTGCGTGCTCATCTCGGGGTTGAGCGTGTCGCCGTCCTTGGCTACTCGATCATCGGTGTAGTCGCGATCGAATACGGCAGGCGGTGCGCGCGAAGCGTCTCTCACGTGATCGTGGCGGGAACGCCGCCGACGGGCGATATTCCGACGTTGGTGAAGGCGGGAACGGCGTTTTTCCAGGCTGATGGATCGGATGAGCGGAAGTCCATTCTAAAAGAGAACTACGCGAAGCTGTGGCCGGGCACTCCTCCCGAACAAGCCGTCTTCGCCCAGGCACCACTGCGGTTCTTCGATCCGCGGTTCGACGCTCTTCCTCTCTTTGCCGAGGCCGACATGAAGCCGGCTCTCTTTCAACATGTGCTCGGTCCGTTGACCGCGACGTGGGACGTGACCGCCAACAAGGAATCACTCGACGTGCCGATCCTTATCGCGCACGGGCGCTACGACTACGTGTCTCCGTCCACGATGTGGGATGGCATCGTCGAGACGCTCCCGAATGCCACGCGTCATCTTTTCGAACGAAGCGGGCATCAGACGTTCTTTGAGGAGCCCGAACGCTTTGTCGAGGTGGTGCGCGCGTGGATGGCGCAAACTGGTGTATCTGCGCGACAATGACCGCGAACGGTTCACTGCGTTTCTTTTTGCGCGCTTGGCGCGCCTGGCCCGTTATGCGAGGGCATAACGAGCACAGAATTCTGGTTCGAGTTCGCACTACGGGCCAATGACGACGGCGAGATATCGAGCGGCGCTGCCGCAAACGACCGGCAGTCTCTTTCTGAGCGATGGCGGCATCGAGACCACGCTGATCTTTCATGATGGTCTCGAACTGCCTGACTTCGCGGCGTTCCATCTGCTGAAGACGGCGGAAGGGCGCGCCGCGCTGCTCAAATACTTTCGCTCGTATGCCGACATTGCCCGGCGTTTTGGCACGGGTCTCATTCTCGAGAGCGCGACATGGCGGGGGAGTGCCGACTGGGGCGCGCGGCTCGGATATACGCCGGAGGCGCTGGCCGACGCCAACCGCGAATCGATTCTTTTGCTCGAGCAGATCCGGCAAGAGTACGAAAACGGTCCCACCCACGTCGTGATCAGCGGCTGCGTCGGCCCGCGCGGCGACGGCTACGTGGCCAACTCGGTCATGTCCGTCCAACAGGCGGAGAACTATCACCGCGAGGAGATCGAGACCTTCGCCGCGACGGCGGCCGACATGATCTGCGCGATCACCATGAACTACGTCGAGGAAGCGATCGGAATTGCGCGGGCGGCCGAACGCGCGCGCATGCCCGTCGTCCTCTCGTTCACCGTCGAGACCGACGGCCGGCTTCCGACCGGGCAGACGCTGCGGGCTGCTATCGAGCAGGTCGAGGAGAACACTGGCGGCTATCCGCGCTACTACATGATCAACTGCGCGCATCCCAGCCACTTCGAAAGCGTGCTCGGCGACGAAGGGCGATGGCTAGGACGGGTGCGCGGCCTCCGCGCCAACGCCTCGCGAAAGAGTCACGCGGAGTTGAACGAGTCGCCGGTAATCGATATCGGTGATCCGATCGAACTGGGTAACGACTACGCTCGCGTCAAGAGACGCCTGCGGCATCTCAACGTGATGGGCGGATGCTGCGGAACTGACCACCGCCACATCGAACAGATTGCGTCTGCCTGTCTGCCGCTGTTTGGCATCGCGACGTGAGCGGGCGCCGTGTCTCTCAGCAATCCGATTGGATTATCAGAATGGGTGTGTGCGCCACGTGATGCTCGCGCGCGCTCCCTCGCCGCGTGCATGGAAGTCGTCTCGAGAGATAGGGAGATTCATGCCTGGGTAGAGCACCGTATGCGGCCCGGCAAAGATAGCGGCACACTTTTCGCGATCCCGTTTGGCGCGAAGGACATCATCGAGACGCGCGGCCTCGCCACCGAGTATGGCTCGCCGATTTATCGCGGGCGCATCGGTGTTGAAGACGCCGACATCATCTCCGAGCTGCAAGGCCGTGGTGCGATCCTGTTTGGCAAGACCCAGACGACAGCGTTCGCGTATATCACTCCCTCGCCAACGCGCAACCCGCGCAATCTGAATCACACCCCAGGCGGAAGCTCGAGCGGCTCGGCGGCCGCGGTCGCGGCCAGGATGGTGCCGCTGGCGCTCGGTACGCAGACGAAGGGTTCGGTGCTCAGACCCGCATCCTACTGCGGCGTCACCGGCTTCAAGCCCACGTTCGGCACGTTCTCGATGCGAGGCATTTTGCCTCTTGCGAAGAGCCTCGACACACTCGGCTTCTTCACCAACACGGCGCGCGACATGCTGTCGCTGTGGCATGCGCTGGATCGGCAAAGTGCGGCCGTGGAGTTGAGCGTGCTCGGCGTGCCCGAGCCGATGCCACGCGTCGAAGCGCCGATGGCGGCCGCGCTTCAGAATAGTCTTGGGATGCTGCAGCGCGGTGGAGTCTCGATTCGCTTCGTCGATATCGCTGGCATGCTCGCGACGCTGGCCGATGCGGCACACATCGTCATGTGCTACGAGGGCGCGCGATTCCATCAGCCCCGCTACGAGGAGCACGGAGCGAAACTCGGCGATCTGGCAGCCATGGTCCGATTCGGTTTGGCGATCGCGGAATCTCAGTATGACGAGGCTCGCCGACACATCGATACCTGCAGGCAGAAGGTGACGGAGTTGTACAAAGCCACGCCGGTGATTCTCGTGCCGGCTGCGACTGGACCTGCGCCGGCGGGGTTCGCCTCCACCGGTGATCCGGCAATGAACGCGCCGTGGACCGCGCTCGGTACGCCCGCCATCTCGATCCCGATGGCCGTCGGGCGCGCGCTTCCGCTCGGGTTGCAACTGACCGCGGCGCACGGACAGGACGGGTTGCTGCTGCAGACAGCAGAACGTGTTTCCGCGCTTGTGGGTGAAGCGTAGGCAACGGAGGGGACGGGTGACCGCCGGCTGCGCTCGATCCAAGCCGCGCGTCGCGCGGCCCACCGGCCGCACCCCGTTTCGTCCTCGTTGCTCCGTGTCGATCCGGTACCTCCGAAGACCCCCGTTATCGCTCCATCGTGTTATCGTGCCGGGCGTCATGACTGCAGCAGATTTCCGTCGCATCGCCCTTGGGATGGAGGGAGCCTTTGAAAGCTCGCACATGGACCATCCCGACTTCCGCGTGAACAACCGGATCTTCGCGACCCTCACTCATGACGAGAAACTGGGCATGGTCTCGCTGACTCCCGAAGCGCAACAGGGGTTCATAAGTGAGCATCCATCCGCATTCTCGCCGGTCAACGGCTCGTGGGGACTGCAGGGCGCCACGCGCGTCCACCTCGAGTCGGTCGAGGAGGATGCGCTTGGAGAAGCCATGACACTCGCGTGGCGTCTCGCGGTCGCGAAAGGGCCGACGAAGTCCCGATCCAAATCAGCTGCGGCAAGGCCTGCAAAACCCGCAAGGCCTGCAAAAACCGCAGGGCCTGCGGAACCCGCAAAAGCGAGACCCGCAAAGCCGGCGGCGCCAACGCGGACGTTCAAAGAGCTCGTGGCCCCTTATCCGCACGAAGTGCAGGCGCTCGCGAAGGCGACGCGCGCGTTCATGGTGGAGCTGTTACCCAAGGCCGATGAGACGATCGATTCGACCGGTCCGTATATCCAGTACAGCTATGGACCCGGCTACAAAGGTGTGGTGAGCTATATCACCGTCAATCAAAAGGGTGTGAAGCTCGGTGTCGCTCGTGGTTCGTCGCTTCCGGATCCGAAGGGTCTCCTCAAGGGAACGGGGAAAGCCAATCGTCACGTGGTGATCGACACGCCATCCGATCTCCGGACGCCCGGCCTGCGTCAGCTCGTGCGGGCGGCCGTGGCGAAGTGGAAGAAGGAGCGCGCCTGACGCGTGCGAACAGCGCTCCTCACTGCGACGGCGCTCGTCGCCTTTGCGAGCAACTCTCTCCTCTGTCGCATGGCGCTCGGGACGGCAGCGATCGATGCCGCGTCGTTTTCGACGATTCGACTCATCTCCGGTGCGGTCAGCCTGGCGATCATTGCCGCATCGACTCGACGCGCCCGTCCGTGGGACCAGGGCTCGTGGACGTCCGCCGCAATTCTCTTCGTCTATGCCATCCCGTTCTCCTACGCATACGGACTGCTGACAGCCGGCACCGGTGCCTTGATTCTGTTTGGAACGGTGCAGGTCACGATGATGGTGAGCGCGCTGGCTGAAGGGGAACGCCCTCATGCCCGGCAATGGGTTGGCCTGGCGCTCGCAATCGCTGGTCTCGTCTACCTTCTCCTCCCCGGCCTTTCGGCGCCGTCATCGCTCGGCGCCAGCCTCATGGCCACGGCAGCAGTGGCGTGGGCCATCTACTCGATTCGTGGACGGGGGGCCGTGGACCCATTGGCTCAGAACGCCGGCAACTTCCTTCGATCGATTCCGATGACGCTTGCCGTCAGCCTGGCTGCGGTGAAGTTCCAGCACCTCGAGACCAGCGGTGTGATGCTGGCTGCCGTGTCCGGCGCAGTGACCTCGGGTCTCGGCTACGTCGTGTGGTACGCGGCGCTGCGCACGTTGACCGCCACGCGCGCCGCGCTGGTGCAGCTGCTCGTGCCCGCTCTCGCCGTGGCTGGCGGGCTGATGATCTTGCGAGAGCCGCTGACGCTGCGGCTCGTGCTGTCCGCGGTGATTACGATCGGTGGGATTGCTTTGGCCCTGACGGGCACCGAACTATCAACCACCAACTCCCAACTCCCAACTCCCAAGGAGTTCTAGGTTCCAGTTTGGGAGTTGGGAATTGGAAGTTGGGAGTTCATCAGGGCACCGCGGTCGTGGTGCGATCGACGCTCTCGTACGCGCCGAGCATCAGGCTTCCCGCGTAGTTCGACTGCTGGCAGACGTACTCGAAGAGCTCTGTCCCTTTCTCCCATTGCAGGTTCGTGGCGCCGGACCACTTCTCCGTGTACGCGCCAGGGTCGTCCACGGTGAGCTCGTAGCGCAGCGTCGTGAAGTTCGTGCGAGTGAGTTTCTCGAGCGTGTGCAGCTGGTTCGTGTGCGGCCGGCCCTCGCGATCCATCCAGAAACCTTCGTTGTAGCCAACCGTGTCGATGACAAGCGTGTCGCCTTCCCACCAGCCGATTGAGTGACCGTAGTAGGTGGGAACCGCTGACTCCGGATGCGAGCGACCGTCCATGTAAACCGTTTTGTAGGTATGCGGTCCGCCGATGTCGAAGATGTAGATCTGCTGGAGCTCCGGGAGCTCGACGATCTCGACGCCGTACGGCGTCAGGAACTGTCGGAGCACACCTGACGGCTTACAGCGGGTATGCGGTTCGAGCTCGTTCTTTTCGCGGTCGTCGAATACGGCCCTGGCCCACGGCTGAAATGGCGTGTCCTTGAGTCCCAGTGGATTGGGTGCGACGCCGCGCGGCAGCCACACACCTTTCTCCTCGGGTGTACTGCCAAGTAATACATGCCCGCTGGATGAACGTGGCGTCGGTCGGGGTGGGCCGGTCTCACGACCACGTCCCTCGCCCCCTTGACGAGCGCCCCCGCCGCCGCGGCCTTCAGGCACGCCGACCTGGACGCCGGGATTCGGCTGCGGCTGTTGTTGGCCTTGAAGTGGGATCATGAGCGTCGGCGTTAGAAACAACACCGACGCGGCAATTACCGCGAGGAGATTTCGCATCGTGCGACTAGCGAGGCTCCGCCTCCGATCGATGAGCATGTGGCTCCGGCTGTTTGATTGCCCGCGCTCCGCGCGGGCGGAGACGTCTCGAATGGTGTGCCGACAATTTGACTTCTTCGCAAGGAATTCAACCATTCAAGACGTCTACGGTACCGTGACTGTTGTACGGTCGACCGACTCGTACGCTCCGAGCATCAGGTTATGAGCGTAGTTGGCCTGCTGGCACACGTACTCGAACAGCTCCGTTCCGTCCTCCCACCGCAGATTGAGTTTGCTGGTCCACGGGGCGGTATAGGCGCCGGAATCGTCGATGGTCAATTCGTACGCAACCGTCATCGAATCGGTACGCGTGAACTTCTCGAGCGTGCGAAGCTTTTCGGTTGTGGGCAGACCGCGCCGATCGATCCAGAAGCCCTCGTTGTAGCCCGTCGTTTCGACGTTGAGCGTGTCGCCTTCCCACCAGCCGATCGAGTGTCCGTAGAACGACGGCGAGAGACTGGCGGGATGCGAGCGACCATCCATGTAGACCACTCGATACGTGTGCGGTCCACCAATGTCGAAGATGAAGATCTTCTGCAGCTCCTGGAGTTCCACGAACTCGACACCGTACGGTGTCAAGAACTGACGAACACCGCCCGACGGCTTGCAGCGCGTGTGCGGCTCGAGCTGGTTCTCACCGCGGTCGGCGTACACCGCGCGCGCCCATGGCTGAAACGGAATCTGCGGCGCCGCAGCGTTCGGCGCGGCAGCGCCGCCGCCACCGGGAAGCCAGACGCCTTTCTTCCCTGGAGTCGAGAAGATCGCGCGTCCGTCCGCATTACGCGGCGTCGGGCCGGCAGGAGGCCCGGCCTGACGTCCGCGACCTCCTTGTGGGTTGGCGGGCGCGCCCCCGCGTCCATCCGGCACGCCAACTTGCACGCCTGGACGTTGCGGTGGTTGCTGCTGCTGCTGACCGCGGAGCGATTCGGCCAGTACAGGAGACAGGAACAACGCCGCAGCTCCACATAGCGCAAGGCAATGTCGCATCGCAGTCCTCGCTGAAGTTCGAACGCTTCTTACGGGTTGGCGCCGCCCTGACTCGACACCGCGTCGAGCGTTTCGCCGGGCCGTCCGCCGGTGGAGGTCATGGTGACCTGCCGCGCATTCATTCGATTACTGCCGTTCTTGGCGCGCGACCCGACAACGGTCACCTCTTCGCCAATCTTCAACGTTTCACGTCGCCACCCGCGACGCTGCAGACCGTGCGGCGGCCCCATCTCGGCGCCCCAGTTGGTCACTTCGCCGGTCTTCTCATCCTTCACGTTGATGTAGAACCACACGTGAGGATTGGTCCACTCGACCTTGGTGACCCGTCCCTTCAACGTGATTGGTTTGTTGGCGTCGAATTCCGCCGCAAACGAATGATGTGCCGCGGCCGTCCCTGCCGCCAGTAACACACAGGACGCGATCAGACCGCCGAGGATGTGCGCTCTCATATCCGCTCCTTCGAACACTAATCAGCTGCCTTGACTAGTTCGCGCTCGGGCCGCCCTGACTTGACGCGGCATCGAGCGTGTCACCCGGTCGATTCCCGGTCGCCGTCATCACGACTTGTCGCGCGTTCAGCCGCTTGGAGCCGTTCTTGGCGAGCGATCCGCTTACCGTCACTTCTTCGCCAATCTTCAACGTGTCCCGGCGCCAGCCGCGGCGCTGCAGCAGGTGTGGAGGACCCATCTCAGCGCCCCAGTTGGTGACCTCGCCCGTCTTCTCGTCCTTCACGTTGAAGTAGAACCAGACGTGTGGGTTGGTCCACTCGATCTTGGTGACCTTGCCGGTCAGCTTGACGGGCTTATTTGCGTCGAACTCCGCCGCAAATGAATGATGGGCCACCGCCGTTCCTGCAGTCAGCATCAGCCCGACTGCGACCAGACCACCCAGTAAGTACGCTCTCATCTCTTTCCTCCGAGTTCGCGTCAGGGCCTGTTCTCCTGACACAAGTGCCGCGGCATCTCCTGGCCGGTGACCCATCGCAGCGTCCAGCTGCTCGACCACGGTCGTGCATACGCTCCGGGGTCGTCAACTGTGACTTCGTACTTCAGCGTGTCGAAGTTCTCCCGTGTGAACTTTTCAACCAGCTTCAGCCGCTCGGTATGTGGCAGGCCGCCATTGGTAAACCAGAAATCCTCGTTGAACCCCCTGGTATCGACGACGAGGCTGTCGCTCTCCCATTTTCCCACTGCTCGCCCGTAATAGAGCGGGTTATCGTCGTCACCGCCGACCTGCCCGGCATGGCTCCGGCCGTCGAGGTAAATGATGCGGTAATTGTTGTTTCCCCCGCCAATCAGGACGAAAATCCGTTGCCGGTCGCGATCTTCCACGAATTGCACGCCCTGGGAGAGCTGGAACTGCCGGGGTCCGCCAGGCGGTTTGCAGTTGATGAACGTCGGGTCGTCCTGAAGAAATCGCTTCTGCCGGTACTCGTAGAGTGCCGCCGCCCAGGGCTGGAAGGGCGCCACGCGCTTCGCGTCGGCGACGTTCTTGAGCAACCCGTACTGATCCATGGCCGGCACATTAGCCGTGGCCTCGGCAAGCACCGTCGAACTCGGGAAGGCCCAGTATCCCTGCGCGCCGCCCGCACTCGGACCGAGCCGCGGCTGCTTGTCGGGCCAACGAGGCGTCGGCCGATTCGCGAGCAGCGCGGGCGGCGAGGGCGGCGTGATGTTCAGTACCTCCTTGCCGGTCCCAGTCATGATGATCTTGGTTGCCCACAGTTGCCGGCTGCCATTGCGCGCTGTGATGCCATTGACAGTGATCGCATCTCCGGCCTTCACCGAATCGTGCGTCCATCCACCGGCCTGCAGATCGATCGGGCTCTCGAGCTCGATGGCCCAATTGTCGGCATCGTTATTCCCACGCACGTTCATGTAGATATGGACATGCGGGTTTCTCCAGTCGACGAGCGTGACGACACCGCTCAATGTCTGTGGCTTCTTGTCGTCGAATTTTGCAGAGATGGGGTGGTGCGCTGAAATGGCAGTTCCCAGCAGCAACACCGCGCCGAGCGTAAAGGCGATGGCAACGCCAGACTTCATCGGTGTCTCCTACTGCCTGCTGATCTTCAGCGCTCCGCTTTCGCGCTGGTTCTTCCACGTTCCAACGATCGTGCGGTTCTGAAACGAGAGGTTTTCGATCTTGCCGTCGAACACGTAGTTCAGGACGCCCGACTTGTCCTTGATGTCGGCTTCGAAGTGCACGACCCATCCGTCGGGATTGAGAGTGGCATTCTTGATCGGCGCATCGTCGGTCCCGGGATTGATCATGCCGGTGATGGCTTTGCCGTCCCAGTCCAAGACGAGCACGATGTCGTTCGAGTGCGTTTTGGCCGGTCCCCACGTGCCCAGCCACGATCCTTTAAGTGGGTGCCCCTCCTGTGCAGACGTCAGAGTGCTGCTGGTCAGGCAGGCCGCGACGACGGCCAGGGCAATCATCAACGATCGCATTAGTTCGGCTCCTTATGCCCAGATCGACAAGAATATCAGTAGCGGACCCGGTCGATTGTTGTCGCAAGCGTAAGCTATTCACGAAACTGTGTTCAAGCAGGAACCATCGGAGCGCCCCGCAGCCGGTAAATAACTGAGAACTCGATGAATCTCCTACGGCCCTGCCCTTGCAACCCCGTCGGACATGACCGCCAGTCCAATGGGGAACCGCAGCCTTCGGTGGCTGGTGTGTCTTCTCGTTCTGGCAGGGGGCTGCGCGTCTCCCGCGAGCCCAACCGGGGCGGAAGCCGCCGGATCGAGCACCGGCGCGGGCGCTGAAATCGCCTCTCTGACCAACACGGAACGCCGACAAGCCGGTCTGGCGCCGTTCACGTTGAGTCCGCTCCTGATGGAGGCCGCGCAACTTCATGCCGACCAGATGGCGTCAACCGGCCAGATGGCCCACGTGCTTCCCGGCGCTCGGTATCCCGAACCGGCTGATCGACTTGCCGCGGTCGCCTACCCGTGGCAGGCGTACGCGGAGAATGTCGCGTACGGACAGGGGAGTCCCGCCGCCGCGGTCAGTTCGTGGATGGGGTCTTCAGGCCATCGCGCCAACATTCTGAATCCCGGACTCAGGGAACTCGGAACCGCCGTTGCGCACGGTTCCGATGGACGACCTTATTACGTGCAAGTCTTCGGCTCTCCGAGATAACCAGAGCAACTCCAACCTCCAAACCCCGATTGCTTGGGAATTGGGAATTGGGAGTTGACAGGCTTGCTTCTCCGGAAGAACGCATCCTGCGTGCTAGTATGCGGCGCTCTTCGGCATGGGTTCCCTGTTTCCGCCTCCGCCGAAGGCTACGGTAAGACCTCGCCGAGGCGCTTCGCGCATAGGCGGCCCGCGTTTTACGTTCCAGGCATAGAGGGAGGAACATCGTGGTCATCAGACGATTGGGACCCCTGTCCTGCGCCAAGGTTGCCGGGCTTCTCTATCTGATCATGGGATTCATCTTTGGCGCGTTCGTGTCGACGTTCTCCGTCGGAGGAGTGCTCGCCAGCCGGACGGACAGTTCATTGCCGGGCCTGCTCTTCGGCGCCGGCGCTGTGCTGATCCTCCCCATCTGTTATGCGGTGTTTGGCTTCGTCATGACGCTGCTCACGGCGGCGCTCTTCAATCTCGTGGTCGGGATCACCGGCGGCATCGAGGTCGACGCCTCCTGACGAGATGTCATTCACATTGACGGCGGGTCGGGCCATTGTCGTGCCCATCGTCGTCTTTGGGTGGCAGGTGGTCGGTGCGGCAAGGGCCTTCAGACCGGTTGAAGGAGAGCGTGGCTCCGGCCTGGCCGGACTGATCACTCTTGCTTTCGTCGCCCTCGTGGCCGGCAGTGGCAGCGAGACCGTCACCATCGGTCTCTTTGCCGTCGCGTGTGTCGCACTCGCGATCGCGCTGCTCCTGTTCGAGTGGGCCAGGCGCACGGTGCGAGGCTATTACTTCTCGTGGATCTTCTCGTCAGATACCCCGACGTTTCTCTGTACGGACGGTCCGTTCGCCTACGTGAGGAATCCCTTCTACACGAGCTATCTGCTGACGATGGCGGCGACCCTGCTGATCCGGGGGGGCGTTTACAGAGCGGCCGTGTTCCTGGCGATGGCGGTGTACTTCGTCGCTGCGGCGCTCCACGAGGAACGAAAGTTCGCGCGCAGCACGATCGCCGCGGACTATGCGCGCTACAAGGAGAGCACAGGCCGCTTCTTGCCGAAGCTCAGCGCAATGAGGCAGTGACGCGCGGGCGTTTCGGGTCGATGACGAGCGTGTTCACGAGGAAGCGCTGACCATCGGGCGTGAGATCGAACGCGTGGTACGCGCCGTACGGATGCTGAAGCTCGAAGAGAGGCGTGTAGTCCTCTACAACGACACCGCTCGTCGATGTCTCGACCTGCGCCGCCATCAGCATGCGATTCGGCGCCACGTAGAAGATCTCTTTCCCGTCACGCCGCCACCGGGCCTGCGAACCGCCGTCAGCCGAAATCCTCCAGCGTCGCGTCGGTGCCGGAAACGGCGCGACGAACACTTCGGGTTGACCGGATTCGGTCGCGCTGAAGGCGACCCATTTGCCGTCCGGTGAAAATGCCGCCCAGTTCTCCGAGGCGGCAGTGTGGAGATATGGATACGGCGACCCCGATCCGTCACGCGAAAGAACCCAGATATCGTTGCTCGTCCGATCGTTATTCGTGACATAGAGCACGAAGCGGCCATCAGGCGACCAGCTCACGGGCCATTTGCCTTCGTCTCCCTCGAGTAGCGACGTGCGCGGCGTCGCACCCGTCGACGGCGCTTCGAACAGGCTGAGTCGATCTCGCGTGAAGGAGTTGAGCAGGACTCGCGCGCCATCCGGCGACCAGATCGACCAGTTCTCATCGGAAGGATCGGACGTGAACTGTGTTCGTTCGCCAGAGGTGAGGTTGTAGATCCAGATGTCGCGCGTCGCGCGTGTGGTGTCGGTCACCGCGACAGCGACGCGTGAGCCGTCAGGCGAGATCTCCAGATTCCCATGGTCGGCAATGGGTCCGACCGACCCGAGACGCTGGCCGCTGCGATCGAACCAGATCAGGCGAGACAGAATCGCCGGCCGCGACGACTGCGCGAAGCTCCAGGGAGCAACGGCTGCCGCGACGAGCAAAGCCAGGAGCACACGGCGCATGTGCGGATCATAGACTCGGACCTCGAATCCCGAATCCCGAATCCCGAGTCGCGGCTCCCGCGCTGTCACTCACCGCTATGCGCAATCCTTTTCGCAGAGCGGATGACTTCACGCTCATCATGCAATAGACTGTGAGGCTGGCTGGCGTAAAGAATTGCGCCAATCTCCCTAGAACCACGACATAGCAAAGCGGCCGGTGCGGTGATCGTCCATATCAATCACATTTCGCAGAGCAAGAAGCCCAGGAGCGGCCAGCGGTCGCCGCAGAGCGAGATGGCGGGCCTGGTCACGGGGTCGTTGATGTCGCTGGTGGAGGACGGCGTCCTTGATGCCCGGATCGCCCCATCCCTCCGGATCCACCTGGACTGGATTCAGTACAAGACGAACTTCCGTGACCCGGTGATGGTGCGTCGCACAACCGGCGCGCAGGGGCAGGCCCTTCCGCTTGCCGAGATTGCTATCGATCTGCGTCAGACCGACGCGGCCAAACTGCAGGTCGATCTGACCCGAGCGGTGAAGAGCCTCGATGCGGGACCCGAGTCCAACGTCGACAATCACCTTTATCTCGACGATTACCGCCCGTATCGCGACTGCCTGATCTGGAACTTCAACCGGTTGTTCTGGCGATACCTCGGGGACTGGGAAGCCGCGTCGGGCAAGGGCTTCGAGGCCGCGCTGCCCGGCGGATCCTCGGACGCAAATCATCCGCAGGCAGTTTCCGACTCGGTGGCCGACTTCTGGACACTGCTTCGCGATCTCGAGACGCGCGGTCAGCTGCCGGCCGAGATCTTCGGCCTGGAGATCGGCGTTGGTTCAGGCGCGCGCGCGGCGGCGTGGCTCGATCGTTTCAAGGCGCTCGACGAGCAGTGCGGCACGAACTTCTACTCCCGCCTCCACTTCATTCTGGGTGACTACTCACCGACCAGCCTCGAGCGTGCACTTGCGGCCGTGGCGCACCATGGCACTCATGCGAGCGGCGTTCCGCTCGATGCTCTCAACCCGTTCAAGGCTCTGACCGCGCATCGCTTCAAGATCCTGTACGTGCACCTGACCAACGTGTACGACAACCTGCCATTCGACGATCTCGTTCGACGCGACGGCAAGCTGTACCTGGTTGAGGTGCGCGCGTACCTGAACGGCCCGCTGGTCGATCAACTCACGAAAGACTTCGGCGTATCGCGGACCGACCTGCCCGGCATGATAACCCGGCTGCTCGAGGGTGGACCGTATGCCGTCTTCGAGGGCGACAAGGGCGTAGCGTTCTGGCGCCGCCTCTGGGACACCTTCAAACTCGAGGAGCGCCTCCGCGTCCTCGACGACCGCGAGGAAGATCACGTGCCTCCGGGTCTGAGCAAGAACCACCTCGAAGATCTGCTGGGTGAGGCGCCTGACGATGTGCGGTTTCACATTTCGCGGGGCGCCGGTGAAAGCTTCGCTAATACCTTGCCGCTGCTCCATCCACGCGGGTTCCTGCAGGTGCAGGACATCTTCGTCAGCGATATGGACGATTACCGTAAGGGTTTCAAGGGACCTGGGAAGTTGGATGGCTCGCTCGTGACCTGGGTGAACGGCGCGCTGCTACGGGCCGTGGGCGCCCGCGCTGGTTACGACGTGCACTTCGCGCCGTTTCCGTACCGGCCCGGCACGAAGACGAGCATTCTTTACACGACTCAGCGTGATTAACGTCAACTCCCAACATCCAACTCCCAACTCCCAATTACCCGGTTGCTTTGGGCGTTGGGCCTTGGGAGTTGGAGGTTGACACGATAATAGAGACAGAGACACCCCATGACGCCGCCACTGCCAATCCTCCCGACCACTGTCATCGGCAGCTACTCGATGCCCGAGTGGCTCGAGCGCGCTAAGAACGAATATCTCTCGCGCCGCCTGAGCCGCAGGGATCTCGACGAGATGCACGACGCAGTGCGGAAAGCCGCGATCAAGGATCAAGAGACCGCCGGCATCGACATCGTCTCGGATGGCGAGGCGCAGCGCGACAACATGATCGATTACTTCACCGAGCGCATGCCCGGCGTCCAGGTCGATCTCGGCTCGAAGCGCTTCTATTACGACTTCTACGAGAGCATCGTCCGATCAAAGCTGGCGACCGGCACGCTCGGACTGGCTGAGGAGGCGAAGTTCCTCGGCAGGTTCACGACGCATGCGTCGAAGATCTCGGTCTCGGGACCGCACACGCTGGTCAAGCGCATTCAGAACAAGCACTACCCGACGGAAGAGGCGTTCGCGCTCGATTTGGGGCGCATGCTCAACCTCGAGTTGAAGGAGCTCGTTCGCGCCGGCGCCACGCGCCTGCAGATCGATGAGCCGTACTTTTCGGGTTTCCCCGAGGATTTGTCGTGGGCGCTCAAGGCCATCAACGAGATGGTCGCCGGGGTGAACGCGCACGTCACGCTGCACATCTGTTACGGCAACCGTTACGGCAAGCCGTCGTTCGAAGGCAGCTATCAATTCCTCTTCCCGGCCATCCTCGAGGCCAAGGTGCAGGCCGTCTCGATGGAGTTCGCGCGCCGCGGTGAGGACGATCTCAAGCTGTTCAAAGAGTTCAATGTCCCGTTCCAGGTGGCCATTGGTGTCATCGACGTCAAGACCAACGACGTCGAATCACCGACGTTTGTGGCCGACCGGATTCGCCGCGGGCTCGAGGTGATTGCGCCCGAGCGGCTCATCATCACTCCCGACTGTGGCCTCGTTCGTCTTCCTCGCGAGGTGGCCTTCAGCAAGCTGAACGCGATGGCCGAAGGCACTCGAACGGTTCGAAAGGAACTCGGCAGATGAGACCGCTTGCCGAGCGCGTGAAGTCGGGCCAGTTCCTCTACGTGACGGAACTGGTAGCATCCGGTCTCAAGCGCGAAGCGCAGGTGCTCGAGATTGCCTCCAAGCTGGCAATGATCCCCGAGATCGCGGCGGGCAGCATCACGAGCTACGCTGGCGGTCAGCTCGGTCAGGATTCCATTCGTGTCGGCACTGCTGTGCGTGCGCGCGGGCTCGTGCCCAACGTGCATCTGACGTGTGTCGGCCAGGATCGCTCGACGATTGAGAAAACGCTCGTCGCGCTGCAAGCGCTCGAGATGCACAACATCTTCTCAATCAGCGGCGACTGGCCGAAGGCGGCGATGCGGACGGCGGTCTTCGATGTCGACTCGGTGCAGCTGGCCGCGCATATCGCCGAGAAGCGCGCGCGCACCGGGACGCCGTTCTTCATCTCGTGCGCGGTCTCGCCGTTCAAGTATCAGCGCGAGGACCTGCTCTATCAATACTTGAAGCTCGAGAAGAAGATCGCGGCGGGTGCGGACATGGCGATCACGCAGGTCGGGTGGGACGCGACCAAGTTTGTCGAGCTGAAGAAGTATCTCGACGAACGCGGGATCAAGACGCCGGTGCTCGGGAACGTCTTCGTTCTCAGTCGCAGGGCCGCCGAGCGGATGAACACCGGCAACCCGCCGGGATGCTGGGCCTCCGACGAGCTCGTCGCCGTGCTGCGCAAGGAGTCGGAAGCGCCGGACGGAGGACTGCAGGGCCGCCTCGAGCGCGCTGCGAAGAGCGTGGCGATACTCAAAGGGATCGGTTATGCCGGTGCGTACATCGGTGGCACGCACGACGCGAAGCACATCACGCAGATAATCCGCCGGGCCGAAGAACTTGCCCCCAGATGGGAACAGATTTTCGACGAGCTGCAGTTCGGCAAGAAGGACGGCTTTTACCTGTATAAGCGCGATCCGCAACCGAAGCCGACGCGCACGTTCCTGCCGACTGTTATGGACGCGGCCGCGAAGGTCTTGCCGTTCGTGCCGTGGTCGAAGAGCGTCAAGGACTCGCCGATGCGACGCCTCTTCCAGGGCGCCTTCCGCTGGCTCGATCGGCATCCTCGTCTCAGCCACTGGTTCGAGCGATTCGAGTACTACGGGAAGAAAGAGGTGTTCGGCTGCCAGAACTGCGGCAACTGCGTGCTCGGATCCATGGAGTACGTCTGCCCGCAGACCTGCCCGAAGCAGATGCGCAACGGTCCCTGCGGCGGCACCTTCCACGGCGCCTGCGAGGTGATCGATCAGGAGTGCATCTGGGTGAAGGTCATGGCGCGCGCAGAGGCGTCCAACACCATCGAACAACTCAAGGTCTACATCCCGCCGCCGGATCGCACGCTCACGGGGACGGCGTCGTGGCTCAATTTCTATCTCGGCCGCGACAGCAGACCCGGGAGGCCCAAGGATCTCTGGAAGTCGGGTGCCGGGCCTGGTCGAACCGTACCGATCGACGAAGATGAGCACCTCAAGACCGCCGGCCCTTCTGCTGCCGACCAGGCGCTCGCCGCCAGGTCACCGAAACCCGCCGCTGGAGCTGGTGGGGCAGGTAAACCGGCGGGGGCCGCGCCGACTGCGAAGGCGGGTGGCGAGATGAGGCAGGCCGGGTAAACACTTCAGGGACACCGGGTGTGATTTCCTCGCGAGACAGGCGGAAATCACACCCGGTGTCTTTACAAGGATCACATGAAGTCAGCGCTCCAAATCGCCCACGAAGCAAAGTTGCGCCCGATCAACGAGATCGCCGAGACGGCCGGCATTCTCCCCGAGGAGCTCGAACAGTACGCGCAATTTCGCGGCAAGGTCAGCCTCTCCATTCTGAGTCGCCTCGCCAAGCGTCCCGACGCGAAGCTCGTGATCGTCACGGCCATCACACCGACGAAGGCCGGTGAAGGCAAGACCACGACGAGCGTCGCGTTGACGCAGGGCCTCGGCAAGATTGGCAAGAAGGTGGTGCTTTGCCTGCGCGAGCCGTCGATGGGACCGGTATTTGGCGTCAAGGGCGGCGGCACGGGTGGCGGCTACTCTCAGATCGGGCCAATGGAGGACATCAACCTCCACTTCAACGGCGATTTCCACGCTGTGACTGCGGCGCACAACCTGCTTGCCGCCGCGCTCGATGCGTCGATCTTCAACGGCAACCCGCTGCGGATCGATCCGTCGACCATCATCTGGCCGCGCACCGTGGACATGAACGATCGCGAGCTGCGTTACTCGGTCGTCGGACTGGGCGGCAAGGCCCACGGCGTTCCCCGCGAGCATCAGTTTGTCATCACTGCCGCGTCCGAAGTCATGGCGGTCTTTGCCCTTGCGAACAGCCTCGCCGATCTTCGCCGCCGCCTCGGTCGCATCGTCGTCGCGTCGACCTTCGACGGCGAGCCGGTGACGGCGGAGATGCTCAAGGTTGCCGGCGCCATGACGGTGATCATGAAGGATGCCATCAAGCCGAACCTCGTGCAGACGCTCGAGGGTCAGCCGGCATTGGTTCACGCCGGGCCGTTCGGCAACATCGCGCACGCGGCGAATTCGATCCTCGCCGATCGCATTGCGCTGAAGCTCGCCGACTACGTCATCACTGAAGCCGGTTTCGCAAGCGACCTCGGATTCCAGAAGTTCTGCGACATCGTCTGCCGCTCGGGCGGGTTCGCGCCGAGCGCCGCCGTGCTCGTGACGACCGTCCGTGCCACGAAGTCGCACGGCGGAAAGCCGTTCAACGTGCTTTCCAGCGAGGACCTCGACGCGCTCAGCAAAGGTGCGGACAACCTCGCGGCGCACGTGCAGATCGTGCGGCAGTACGGGCTCCCGTGCGTCGTGGCGATCAACAGCTTCCCGACGGACACGGCGCGCGAGCTCGAGCTCGTGCGGGAGCTG